>Ga0070708_100001937_pt1 | contig 15969 bp, 15 predicted proteins | sample KBSK5503metaG_FD_65469 | JGI IMG/M metagenome (GOLD analysis project Ga0070708, IMG submission 65469) | Corn, switchgrass and miscanthus rhizosphere microbial communities from Kellogg Biological Station, Michigan, USA - KBS K5-50-3 metaG | ecosystem: Host-associated > Plants > Roots >... | reverse complement strand
CGCCGACGTCGATGGCGATGAAGGGCTTGTCCTGGCCGATCTGCAGGCACTGCGCCTGCTGCTGGTCCTGGCTGAGCGGGTTCACCTTGTAGGTCTTCATCGTCAAGGTGCGGCACTGGATGCCGCCCCGGGCGTTGATGTCGTCGATCACCGCCTGGCCCATCCGCGCCAGATCGTCGGCCGAGCCCAGGCCCGCAGCGGAGTTGCCGATGGGTCCGGCCAGGTCGACGATCGCCCCGGCGACGAGGATGCTCTTGTCCGTCACCCCCGGCGTCCCGCTCGGCGCCCGCAGGCAGCCGGGCGTCGAGGTTCGAGCCAACGAGCCGCCACCGCTCCCTGCGGCCCCACTGGTGGCGCCGGTTGCCATCGAACCGCCGCCCGCCGCCGAGGTCCCGCCCGCGGCGCTCCCTCCCGCGGCCGGGATGGCGCCACCGGCAGCGGCCGCGCCCGCGGTGCTTCCCGTTGCCTCGGCGGTGGCCGTGGCCGCCGATGGCGCGAGCGCCGTCTCCCCGGCCACGCCCGCGGCACCGGCCGTCTGGCGGACGGTGGTGGTGTTGCCTCCTGTCGGCGAGGCCGCCCACGCGGCCAGTGCGACGACGATGCAGAGCGCGAGCGACGTGATCACCCGGTTGCTCTGCGAGGTGCGGCGCCACCAGCGACGCAAATAGAGGTACGGCCTCATCGACGTGCTCCTTCGTGTGCGCCCCCGAGGAACACCGCGCGCGCGATGTCGTCGCGCTCGAGCAGGTCGGCGGCGCGGCCTTCGAACCGGACCGCGCCCTTCTCGAGGAACACCGCCCGCTCGCACAGCTGACAGGCGATGTTCAGGCTCTGCTCCACGAGCAGGACAGCGATCCCTGTTTCTTTGATGCGCCGCACGATCTCGAGCAGCTCATGGACGACGATGGGCGCAAGGCCCAGCGAGAGCTCATCGATGCACAGGACCGACGGCTCGAGCAGGATCGCCTTGCCGAGGGCGAGCTGCTGCTGTTCACCACCCGAGAGGCTGCCGGCCGGCTGGCGCAGGCGCTCGCGCAGGCGAGGAAACAGCTCGAAGACGTGGTCCAGCCGTTCGCGCACCCAGTCGGCGCGATGACGCACGGTCAGCGCCTGCAGCTCGAGGTTCTCGTCGACGGTCATGTCGGGGAACACCGAACGGCCGCCGGGGATGAGGACGAGGCCCTGCCCGACCAGGGTCTCGGCCGGCGCACCGGTCACGGCCTCGCCGTTGAGCAGGACCTCGCCGCTCGACGGCGTCTCCAGCCCGGCGATCACCCGCAGCAGCGTCGACTTCCCGGCGCCGTTGGTTCCCAGCAACGCCAGCGCCTCGCCGGGTGCAACGGCCAGCGAGATGCCGAAGAGGACTTGAAGACGTCCATACGAGAACTCGATGTTGCGCGCCTCGAGGATCGGTGTTGTCATCGCCTCGCCTTCTCCCGGGTTCGCGCCGGACGGCGTCCGTTGCCGCCCGATCGGTGGATGGCGGCATCGTCGGTCCCGAGGTAGCTCGCCACCACCATGGGGTTGGCGCGCACCTCCTCGGGCGTGCCCTCGGCGATGACCTGCCCGGCGACCATCGCGTAGATGCGGTCGCACAGGCTCATGAGCATCGGCATGTCGTGCTCAACGATGAGGAGCGAGCAGCCGAGCTCGTCGCGTATGCGGCGGAGCAATGGCGGGAACATCTCCACCTCGCGCTGGGCGACGCCGCCCGTGGGCTCGTCGAGGACGATGAGCTTCGGTCGCATGGCCAGCTGGGCGCCAAGGTCGCAGATTCGCCTCGTGCCGGTCGAGAGATCGGACGTGAGCGTGTCCGCCCAGCGCGTGAGGTTGAGGCGTTCGAGGATCTCCTGCGCCTCACGTCGCGTCTCGCGCTCCGCATCCCTGGCCCATGGCGCGCTCAGGGCGCTCGACAGGATCCCAACCCGGTGGGTGTTGGTCAGCGCCAGCTGGATCGTCTCCATCACCGTGAGCCCGGGGAAGAGGCGGGCGTGCTGGAACGAGCGGGCGAGGCCGTATTCGGCGCGGAACTCGGGCGACAGGTCGACGACTTCCTCGCCGAAGAGCCGGACGCTCCCGGCTTGCGCATGCAGCACGCCCGAGATGACGTTCAGCAGGGTGGTCTTGCCGGCGCCGTTCGGCCCGATGAGCCCGACGATCTCGCCTTCGTCGACGCGGATGGCGGCGTCGTCCAAGACCCGCAGGCCACCGAAGGACAGCTGCACGTTCTCGACCACGAGCGGCGGCTGCGGCACCTGCTCGGGCCGCGCCTCGCGCCGCCTGGCGATCCGCTCGAGAAAGACCTCCGCGGCCCGTTGCGCGGCGCCGGCCACGCCCGCCGGGTACGCGAGCGTCACCGCGAGGAGTCCGAGGCCGCCGAGTCCCAGCTGGAAGCCCGCCTGACGGCCGAATTCGCCGAACAGCCCGGTCAGGTGGGGGCTGACGAAGTAGGTCGGGGCATACAGCAGGACAGCACCGGCGACCGCGCCTGCTACCGACCCGAGGCCACCGATGACCGGCACGGCGAGGATGCCGAGCGACAGCGCGGGATTGAACTGGTTCACCGAGACGCTCCGCCACGCCAGCGCCCACAGCACGCCGGCGGACGCGGCGACGAAACCCGACAGGGCGAGCACCGCGAGCTTGACCGTGGCCGGGGTGATACCGAACGCCGCCGCCGCTGCTTCGTTGTCGCGCACCGCGAGCACCACGCGTCCCCCGACCGAGCGACGAAGCGCCGCCCCCGCGAGCAGGACGAGCGCCAGGACGACGAGGGCGACGTGGTAGATATGCAGTTGGCTGTGCGGTGTCCCCAGCTTCTTCGCCACGGCCACCGGGATGACCTCGGCGCCGAACGGCGAGCTGGAGCCGAACCACGACTGCCGGAACAGCCACGCCGGCGCCACGACGGCGACGCCCAGCGTCGTGACCGCCATGGTCAGGCCGCGCAGCCGGACGGCCGGCAGACCGGTCACCGTCAGCAGCGCCGCGCCCGCCAGTCCGGCGACGAAGACCAGCGCCGGCAACGACCACTGGTGGGGCGAGAGCCGGGCGGCGATGAACGCGCCGACGCCCACCAGCGTGAAGTGACCGAGGCTGACCTGTCCGGCCCAGCCCATCAGCAGCGTGAGGGCAACACCGACCATCGCGTAGACGAGGATGAGGGTCAGCTCGAACTGATGCGCGGTGCTCGCGAAGTAGGGAAGGTGCGGCACGATCACTGCGACCGCGAGGCCGATGACCGCCAGCACCAGCCGGATGCGGCTGGGCGTGACGAGCTCGCGGACCGCGTCGGGGATGCGCAGCGGCGGTCGGTCGACGGTGACGCTGGTCTCGGCGGTGGCGGCGGCGTTGATCACCCGAGCGCGGACGACGAAGACGAGCAGGATGGCGGCGAACACCACGAGCAGCGCGTCCGACCCGTCGTGGGTGATGTACAGCGAGATCTGCTCGACGAGGCCGAGCCCGAGCCCACCGAGACACGCCGCCGGGATCGAGACGAAGCCGCCGACGGCCGCGGCGCCGAGGGCCCGAAGTAGCAGCTCGGGGCCGAGGCTGGCGGCGTCGAAGCTCGCCTGCGCCGGTGCCAGCAGCACCGCGGTGACCGCGCTGAACGCCCCTGCGACGCCCCATGTGACCGCGCTCACCCGCCCGATGGGAACGCCGCACAACCGAGCCGCCTCCTGATTCGACGCCGTTCCCCGGATCATCTTGCCCATGAACGTGCTGCGCAGGAAGTACGCCAACCCGGCCACGAGCACCGGGACGAGCACAACGATCATCAAAAGGTCGGCGTTGAGGCGCACGCCGCCGACGTCCACGTGGGCCTTGAACGGCAACGGGTAGCCGCGCACCGTCAGCTTGTTGTTGTTGGGCCGCAACGCAGGGATGAAGATGAGGGCGAGGAGCAGTTCCGAGACCCCGATCGATGCGAGCAACAGCATCTCGGTGGCCTTCGACTTCGACCGCAGCGGGCGGATGACCCACCGTTCGACCGCCAGCCCGGTGAGGATGCCGATGACGACGGCGACAGGGAACGCCAGCCACCAGCTGATGTCCCAGTCGATGACGAACTTCGCGAGCAGAACGGCTGACAGCGCCCCGAGCTGAGCGTGGGCGAGGTTGATGAACCTATTGGCCTTGTAGACGAGGACGAGACCGACGGCCAGAAGGCCGATCGTCATCCCGTGGATGACGCCGAGAACGACGGTCTCGCTCACAGTGGATCGACGCGCAGCCTCGACAGATGGGCCTTGGCGATGCGCCACGCGCCGTCCTCGCGGACGTACTCCTCGAGGTAGTGGCCGAAGCCCTGGAGGCCCACGGGCGAGCCCGAGTCCGGCGCCTGCCACTCGACGTAGTCGAACATCGCCCAGATTCCGGTGGCGGTGTCGGGACCGGTGATGTCGATCTCGGGCATATGGCCCTGGTGCACGGTGCGCGTGCCTCGAAGCGGCTCGCTGACCGCGGCGACGATCGCGTCGCGGCCCTGCACGCTCATGTCCGCTTCCGGCACCTCCAGCACCGCATCCTTTGCGAACACCTGTCCGAAGGCGTCCCAGTCCTTGGTGTCGAGTGAGCGGAAGTACTTCGCCTTCAGGCGCTTGATCTCCTCGATGTCGACCAGCCTCTGCAGCAACGCCTGGTGTTGAGGTTCGCTCATGACGCCTCCATGCCCCCTTGTAGCTCCTGCATCTGACGCCCTTCAGCGCAACCGGTAGGTGATGGGGATGCTCTTCGGGCCCTGAACAAAGTTGGCGCGGATCCACGTCGGCTCGCCGGCCAGCTCGATGTGTTCCAGGCGCGCGAGCAGCTCCCTGAAGATGGCGCGGATCTCCATGCGGGCCAGATGAGCCCCTAGGCAGAAGTGACGCCCGAAGCCGAAGGCGAGGTGGCTGGCGGCGTTCTCCCGTCGCACGTCGAGGCGGAACGGGTCGGGGAAGACCTCTTCGTCCCGGTTGGCCGATGCATAGGAGAGGTACAGCAGGTCGCCGGGCTTGAAGGTCACGTCGCGCAGGGTGAACGGCGCCTGGCAGGAGCGCATGAAGTGCTTGACCGGCGACACGTACCGGATCAGCTCGTCGGCGGCGTGGTCGATCAGCTCCGGTTGGGCCCGGAGCAGCTCGAGCTGGTCGCGATGCTCGAGGAGGGCGAGCAGGCCGCCGCCGATGGAGTTGGCGGTCGTGTCGTGGCCGGCGGTGGCGATGATGAGGTAGTGGCCGAGCATGTCCATGTCCGGCAGCGGCTGGCCGTCGATGTCGGCGTTGGCGATGACCGAGGCGAGGTCGCCGGTGGGGGTCGCCCGGCGGTCGTTGGCCAGCGCAGTGAAGTAGCTCACGAAGTCGAGGATCACGTTGAAGATCGACTGGTCCTCGCCCAGCCGGGCGATGTCGGGGTCCTCGGCGCCAAAGAGCTCCTGGGTGAGCCTGAGCATCCGGCCGTAGTCCTCCTCGGGAAGACCGAGGATCGAGAGGATCACCTGGAGCGGGTAGTGGAGGGCGACGTCGTTGACGAAATCGCACCGGCCGCCCATGGCCGCCATGCGATCGACGTACTCCTCGGCCAGCTCTTCAACCCGCGCCTGCAGCTTCTTGACGTTGCCGGGCTTGAACCAGTCGTTGACGATGTTGCGGTGCGCGCTGTGCTCGTCGCCGTCCATCTGGATGAGGGTCTTCACCGGCGGCTCCGCCGAGGCGTCGAGGTTTCGTCTAGGAGCGAGCACGGGGGTCGGCGCGTTGGTGAAGATCTCCGGGTGGCGTTCGATCTCCATCACGTCCGGGTGCTTGGTGATGGCCCAGAACTCGGGAAACTGGGGCAGCGCCACCTTCAGGATCGGCGACTCCTCGCGGATGCGCCTGGCGACGGCGTGCCACTCCGCAGGTTCGGCGAAGGCAACAGGATCGGCGAAGATCGAGCCGAGGTTCTCGACGGCAGTGACGGTCATGGGCCCAGCATGCCAAAGTTCCACCCGAAGCATCTACATATTTCGTTCACCACCGCCGGCCGAGGGGAGCGACGATGACGCCCGACTCCGTGAGCGCGCTGGCGACCGCGCCGCTGCCGGCGGATGTGGTCGGCCTGCTCGAGGGCATGTGCACGACCCGTGCGATTCGGCGATATCGCGACGAGCCGGTACCGGCAGACGCGCTCCGCGCCATCCTTTTCGCGGCCACGCGCGCCCCGAGCGGCTCCAACCGCCAGCCGTTCCGGTTCCTCGTGCTCGCCGACGGGCCCAAGGCCGCAAAGGCAAAGGCGCTGATCGGGGACGCGGGACGGCACTTCTGGGCGGCGAAGGCGCGCGACGACGGCTATGAGCGTGGTTCGGGCGCGGTCGAGAACTCGCCGAAATCTCGCATGGCCCGCACGATGCAGCGCTACGTCGACGAGTTCGAGCGCGTGCCGGTCGTCATCCTTCCGTGCCTCGTCCGGTACCGGGAGCCGGCGGTGTTCGAGGGTGCGTCGGTCTACCCGGCGTGCCAGAACATCCTCCTCGCCGCTCGGGCGCTCGGCTACGGCGGCGTGATGACGGGGTTCCAGGCGATGGTCGAGGGTGAACTGCGTGAGCTTCTGCAGGTCCCGGAGGAGGCCGTGCTCGCCGCCACGATCACGCTTGGACGTCCCGAGGGCACCCACGGCGCCGTCCGGCGGCGACCGTTGGCCGAACTCGTCTTCGAAGAGTCGTGGGGGCAGCCGGCAGCGTTCGCCGTCGACCCACCCGGGACCGGCCACACCGCCGCCGGTCCACCGCGAGCAGGGTCAGGGGGCTGAAATGAGGAGCATGACCGTGGCAGGCGATCGCGAAGCCGCGCACGACATCGCCGAGGTGCTCGTCCGGTACACCGCCGGTATCGACCGCCGGGACTGGGACCTCTTCCGCACGTGCTTCACCGAGGACGTCCACGCCGACTACGGCGACATCGGCGTATGGGACGGCGTCGAGGCCATCACCCAGTTCATGGTCGTCTCGCACGCGGAGATGGGCCACACGCTGCACCGGCTCTCCAACATCGCCGTCGCAGTCGATGGCGAGGTCGCCCAAGCCCGCAGCTACGTCGATGCCGTCCTCATGGCACCCGACGGCCAGAGCGGCCTCAACGCGATTGGGTTCTACGACGACGAGCTCGTACGCACCACCGACGGCTGGCGCATCGCCCGCCGGCGCTTCACGATCGTCCACTTCCGTACACTCCACGGGTGACGACGTACGACACACTGCTGGTCAGCAAGGACGACGGCATCGCCTGGGTCTCGCTGAACCGGCCGAAGGTCCGCAATGCCATCAACGCCAAGATGCAAGAGGAGCTGCGTCAGGTGTGGGATGGCTTCCGCTACGACGCCGACGTCCGCTGCGTCGTGCTGAGCGCCGAGGGCGAGTCCTTCTGCACGGGAATCGACCGGGCCGAGGCGATCTCCGACGAGAACACGGACTCGATGGCCGCCGGCGACTACCCCGGTTACCCGACGCCGTGGATGTACGACGACCCCGGCCGCGACATCGGGCCCAAGGCCCGCGATATGTGGAAGCCGGTCATCGCCGCGGTGCAAGGCATGGCCTGCGGCGGCGCCTTCTACATGCTCGGCGAGGTCGAGTTCATCATCGCCTCGGAGGACGCCACCTTCTTCGACCCGCACGTCACCTACGGGATGACCGCGGCCTTCGAGCCGATCCAGCTGCTGGCCAAGATGCCATTCCAGGAGATCATGCGCATGTCGCTGTTGGGCGTCGACGAGCGCATGTCCGCGGAACGGGCCCGGGAGATCGGCCTCGTCACCGAGGTCGTTCCGAAGGACGAGCTTCGGGAACGGGCAGGCTGGGCGGCGCGAGTCATCGCCGACTCCCCCGCGCTGGCGGTCCAGGGCACCATGCGCGCCCTGTGGACCGCGCTCGAGGTATCACGCCGCCAGGGCATCGACGTGGCCAACCTTTTCACGCGGATCGGCTCGGATGCCGACGCCTTCCGCGAGGGCCAGAAGCGCTTCGAGTCGGGGAAGCGCCCCGACTGGCGCCTGCGCTAGCCGGACATCTAGAGATGTAGGTCCAGACATCTAGAGCTTTCCGGTGCCTATGACCCTGAGCGACGACCAGCGACACGACGCCGCGCCCCGGTCGCGCCTGACCCTGCAGGTCCGCCGCGACGTCACCGTCGATCGGGTCATGTTCCGGCTCGTGGCCGGACGGGCGGCGCGGCCGCCCGATCCCGCGCTCATTGCCCGCATCGCCGGCGAGGTCGCCGATGCCGCTGACCTCTTCGGCCGGCGCGGCTGGCTCGCCGATCCCGCCTCGTACCACCGCACCCCGCCGCCGCCCGAAGGGATCCGCACGCGGCCGACGTCGTCGCGCGGGCTCAAGCCGACGATCATCACGTGGGACGACGGCTACCGCTGCGATCCCGATGAGCCCGGCGCTTTGCGGTACGCCGGCTACACGGCGAACCGCATCGCCCGGGCGGCCGTGCTGGAGCATCGATCGGGGTCGCGGCCGTGGCTGGTGTGCATCCACGGTTTCGGCATGGGGACGCCGGGCATCGACCTCCGGGGCTTCCGGGCCGCGCACCTCTACCGAGACCTCGGGCTCAACCTCGCCTTCCTGACCCTTCCCTTCCACGGACGCCGAAGGGTCGAACGGTCGGCCCTGCCACGGTTCCCGGGCATCGACGTGCTCGACAACGTCCACGGCCTCGCCCAAGCGGTGTGGGACGTCCGCCAGCTCGTGCTCCATCTCCAGGAGCGGACCGACCAGCCGATCGGCATCGCGGGCATGTCTCTGGGCGGCTGCGTCGCCGCGCTCGTGGCATCGCTCGCCGACGTACACGCCGCGCTGTTGCTGATTCCCGCCGTCGACCTTGCCACTCTCATGACCGACGCCGCCGAGCGCCGCGGGCTGACCCCCAACGTCGAGCTTGCCGAGCGTGCGCAACGGGTGATGCTCCCGGTGTCGCCCCTCGCGCTCACACCGCGCGTCCCCGTCGACCGCCGGGTGATCGTCGCCGGCACCCTCGACCAGTTCGTCCGGCCGGCGGCCCAGGCCGTCGCCCTGCTGCGCCACTGGGACGAGCCCGAGGTCCACTGGTACCACGGTGGCCACGTGTCGTTGTTCTGGGACCGTCGCGCCCGCGCCGGCATCGACGCGTCGCTGCGTCGCATTTATTCGCTCGAAGCCAGAGGAGAGGACTGAGGATCACATGGAGCTGAAGGGCAAGAAGGCCGTCGTCGTGGGCGGGGCCTCGGGGATGGCCAAGGCGTCGGCCAAGCTGCTCGTCGAGCGAGGGGCGACGGTGGCGATCCTCGACCGGCCGCAGTCTCCGGGCACCGAGGTGGCCGAGGCGTTGGGCGGGACGTTCCACCCGTGCGACGTCACCGACGCCGCCGGGACGGAGTCGGCCATCGACGCCGCCGTCGAGGCCCTAGGCGGGGCGGTGCACGTGTCGGTCAACACCGCCGGCGGCGGCATCGCCCGCCGAACGCTCTCCAAGGAGGGCCCGCACCCCCTCGACGACTTCCGCAGGGTCGTCGAGCTCAACCTCATCGCGTCGTTCAACGTCGCCCGACTGGCGGCTGCGCACATGGCCCGCAACGAGCCCGAGGACGACGAGCGGGGCGTCATCATCAGCACGGCGTCGATCGCCGCCTTCGAGGGCCAGATCGGGCAGGTGGCCTACGCCGCGGCCAAGGCCGGCATCGCCGGCATGGTGCTGACGATGGCCCGCGACCTCGGCGGCCTCGGCATCCGGGCACTCGCCATCGCCCCGAGCCTGTTCTCCACCGGCATCACCAAGGGCGTCACCGAGGAGTTCGCCGCGGTGCTGACCAAGGACGCGGCCTTCCCGAAGCGCATGGGCCGCCCCGAGGAGTTCGCCAAGCTGGTCGTTGCCATCGCCGAGAACCCGATGCTCAACGGCTTGTGCATCCGCCTCGACGCCGGCACCCGTTTCGCACCGAAATAAGCGGCGGTCTGTTATGGCGTGATCGCGGTTCGTGCCACCGGCTCGGCGGGCGCCTGCCGGCGATGGAGCGCCCGCTCGAGCGAGTGCAGCAGCGCGTTGCGCGTCTCCCGCGGATCGATGAGCTCGTCGAAGCCACCGAAGGTCTGCGCCGATCGGTAGGACGCCTCGACCTCCATCGCCCGGAGCATCGCCGCCTCGTCGGCGTCGGATCCCTTCGCCCTGCTCATCGCCGCCGCGCCCATCGCACCCATCGTCGCCCCCGGGAAGGCGAACACCGCCGACTGCCCGTCGAAAGGGATCATGCCCATCACCATCGAGCCGAAGCCGTAGGCCTTCCGCAGCGTCACCTCGAACTTGGGCGACGTCGCCTGGGCCTGGGCCACGTACATGCGCGCCCCGCTGCGGAGGATGCCCTCCCGCTCCGACTTGCTGCCCGGCATGACGCCCGGGTTGTCGGCCAGGAACACGAGCGGCAGATGGAACGAGTCCGCGACCGAGATGAAGTGCGCGGCCTTGTCGGCGCCGTCGGCGTCGATCGACCCGGCGCGGGCTCGCGGCTGGTTGGCGATGACGGCGACCGGGTGGCCGCCCAGGCGGCAGAGCGAGCACAGCACCGACGGGCCGAAGCCCGGCTGTACCTCGAAGACGGAACCGGCGTCGAACACGACATCGATCACCGCCCGCATGTCGTAGATACGGCGGCCGTCGCGCGGGACGAGGTCGAACATCTCGGGAACCGAACGAGGGCCGACGTCGCCGCCTTCGGTATGCGGCGGATACGACCACGCCGAGGACGGGAAGTAGCCGAGATAGGCGCGGACGAGGTCGAGGGCGCCCTCGTCGTCGTCGGCGCCGTTGTGGACCAGGCCGCTGGCGAGCGCCACCGACGGACCGCCGAGGTCTTCCTTGGTGATCGTCTCGCCGAGCGACTCGAGCACCACGGGCGGGCCGGCCGTGAAGATCGACGCGTGCGCGGACATCACCGCGAAGTCCGACATGGGCGCCACGATCGCGCCGTGGCCCGCCGACGCCCCAAGGACTGCGGTGACGACGGGCACGCGGCCGGAGCATTGGGTCTGCGCGACGACGTCCGTCGGCGCGCGCGAGTGATAGCGGCCGTCGGCCCGGAAACCGGCGCCCTCGAGCATCATGATCAGCGGCACCCGGTCGGTCAGCGCGATCTCCGCCGCCCGGTACCGCTTGGCGTTGGCCGACTGGCTGATCGTGCCCGCCTTCACGGTGAAGTCTTCGGCGGCGACCATCACCGGCCGGCCGTCGATGCGGCCCGAGCCCATCACCACGGCGTCGGCGGGGGCCTCCTCGCCACCCGTGAGCGTGCCGAGCTCGAGGAATGACCCTGCGTCGAGGAGATGGTCGATCCGCGCGCGGGCGTCGAGCTTGCCGGCGTCGCGGTGCTTCCGCAGCCGCTCCTCCCCTCCCATCGCCCGGGATGCGTCGCGACGGCGGTCGAGGTCCTCGACGACGCTGTCCCATCCTTCGGACTTCTCGGGCTCGACCACCGTTCGGCTACCTTCCCGTGAACGTCGGCGGGCGCCGCTCGATGTAGGCGAGCAGCGCTTCGCGCAGGTCGTCGGTGTGCACGTTGACGCTTTGCGCAAGCGCTTCGAGCTCCAGCGCTTCGGCTAGCGACGAGGACGACGCGTTGTCGAGCTCGCGCTTGGTCATCGACAACGCCAGCGGCGGGCCGCCGGCGATCGTCTCGACGAGCTCCTTCACCGCGTCGTCGAGCTCGTCGGCGGGCACGACCGCGTTGACGAGCCCGAGCGCGAACGCGTCCGGCCCGCTCACCATCTTTCCGGTGAACGCCAGCTCCTTGGCCTTGTGCACGCCGATGCGCTGGCGCAGCAACCACGACGTGCCGAAGTCGAGGCTGAAGCCCCGCTTTGCGTAGATGACCGAGAACCGGGCGCGATCCGAACACCAGGCGAGGTCGGCGGCCAGCGCCAGGCCGAGACCGGCGCCAACGCACACACCGTCGATCTTGGCGACGACGGGAACCGGGCAGTCGTGGATGGCGAGCACCACCTCGCTGAGGACGCGCATGGCGTCGACCATGGTGCCTGAAGCCGCCGGATCCGGTCGCCGATCGCCACCGCCGCCACCCGCGCCGGCCATGCTGCCGAGATCGGCGCCGGCGCAGAAGTTGCCGTCCGCCCCGGTGAGCACGATCGCCCGCACGCCGGCGTGGCTCAGGTCGCGGAAGGTGGCGCCGAGCGCCACCCACATGTCACCCGTGCACGCATTCTTCGACTCGGGCCGGTCGACGGTGACCGTCGCCACGAACTCGTCCCGCTCGACGCGGATGTTCGGGTGATACGACACGCCCATCTCGATATGTCTATAGGTTTGTCGGCATGGAGTTCAACCTCTTCCTGCCGCAGATGCGCCTGTCCTTCGACGACCTTGTCGGCCGCGCCCAAGCCGCCGAGGCGGCCGGGTTCGTCGGCATCGCCGGCATGGACCACCTGACCCCGCCGCAGGCCGAGGACCAGCCGATGTACGAGGCGATCGTCACCTCGGCGTGGCTCGCCGCTCACACCGAGCGGATCAAGGTCGGGTCGCTGGTGCTGTGCGACGCCTTCCGCCTGCCGGCGGTGCTCGCCCGCCAGGCGGTTTCGATCGACCACGCGTCCGGCGGCCGCTTCGAGCTCGGCATCGGATGGGGGTCGGTACGTGACGAATTCATTTCCTTCGGCGTCGGTTCGGGGGAGCCGCGCGACCGCGCCGAACGGCTGCGCGAGACGTTGGAGGTGGTACGAGCCCTGTGGGCGGGCGAGGCCGTCGACTACGACGGCCGGTACCACCAGCTGCAGGGCGCCCGCCAGGAGCCGCGCCCCGTCGGGCACATCCCGATCGTGATCGGCGGCATCGGGCCGAAGACGCTGGCGCTCGTGCGGGACTTCGCCGACTGGTGGAACGTCAACGTCGCCTTCCTCCCCAGGGTCGACGAGCTGCGGCCCCAAGTCGGGGACGCGCGCGTGTCGATCCAGCAGATGGTCGCCCTGGTTGGGCCCGGCGACGACCGCGAGGCAATCGCCGCGCTGGCCAAGCGGCGGTTCGGCTTCGCCCGTCCGGTCGTCGGCAGCGGACCCGAGCTCGTCGAGCACTACGGGGGCCTGGCCGAGCGAGGGATCGAGCGCGTCTACACCTGGTTCTGCGACTTTGCGGCCCCAGAGACGCTGGCCCAGTTCGGCGAGCAGGTCATCGCGCCGGTGAACGAAAGCCGGCCCGTCTAGCTTCATCGTCCGGTGAACGACCGCGTCTACATCCACGAGTTCATCTCGATCCGCGGCCACAACCGCGCCCAGTACGTGCACCACATGACCGCCAACTGGAGCCCGATCGGCCAGGAGGAGCGCGGCCAGCTCTGCTACGGCGTGTGGGCGATCCTCGGATCAACCGGCCCGTGGCCGCAGACGGTCAACATGTGGGAGCACGCCGGGTGGGAGGGGCTGGCCGCATCGTTCGCGGTCGAAGGGGTGGGCAAGGGCGCGCAGGACCCGAAGCTCGAGCAGTGGTGGGCCGAGGCGTCCGAGCTCCGGTCGGGGGGCTTCGACCGCATCGTGGTGCCCGCGCCGTGGACCAAGACCATCGAGGAGCTGTGCGCCGACGGTGTGCGCGGCGCCGTCTACGTCCACGAGCTAGTGAAGGTGCGGGCGGGCGCCGCCGCCGACCTCCTAGAGCGCGCGCGCCAGTCGGCTGCTCCCGCGCTCGAGCGGCACGGCTGGCAGCTGATCGGCGCGTTCACCACCGCGATGGTCGACGACGACGAGGCCCTGCTGTTGTGGGCCATCCCGAGCTGGCCGGCGTGGGCCGCCGGTGAGCGCGCCCACCGGGAGGACGGCGACGTCCAGTCGTGGCGTGCCGGCGTGCGCGACATCGTGACGTCCTGGCACCGGATCCTCCTGATCGATGCCCCGCTCTCGCCGATGAAGACGGGCCGGCAGCCGTCGCGCGAAGACCGTACGGACTGGGAGGACTAGATGGGCCCGCCGCCGTCAGGGGCGGCGGATGATCTGCTCGCCATAGCGCTCGAGGGCCTCGAGCGCATGGGCGAGCGAGTCACCGGGCACGCCGACGCCGGCCCACGCGACGCCGATGCCGGCCAGCTCGGCGAGGCCGGCGGCGTGGCGGTCGGCGTCGAACGAGTCGCTGCCCGGGTCGCCACCCGGCGCCGCGAACGAGACGTCGATCCCGCTGCGGTCGCGGCCCGCCTCGTCGACCCGTCGCCACAGGTCGTCGAGCAGCACCGCGAGATCCTCGGTCGTCTCGAGCACCGGCGTGCGTGCCGTGCGGGCGAGCGCCGCCGGTGCCGGAAACGGGTTCCAGCCGTCGCCGGCGTCGGCGACCCGCTGGCGGGCCCGGGCGCTGTTGCCGCCGATCCAGATCGGCACCCGGCCGGCGGGCTTGGGGTTGGCGGTCTGGCCCACCGCGGTGAAATGACGACCCTCGTGGGCGACGTCGTCACGCTCCCACACGGCGCGCAGCACGTCGAGGGCTTCGTCGAACAGCTCGTTGCGCTCGTCGGGATCGACGCCGAGCGCCTTGAACTCGCTCCGCAGGTAGCCAGAGCCGACGGCGAGCGTGAACCGGCCGTCGGAAAGCGCGTCGATCGTCGCCACCGCCTTCGCCACGATGAACGGGTTGCGATACGGCAGGACGCAGATGTTCGGGATGAGTCGCAACCGGTCGGTGATCGCGGCGACGAACGCGAGCGCCGCGAACGGGTCGAAGGCGTCGTGACCACCGGCGTCGAGCCATCGCTGCGTCGGCGCCGGGTGGTCGGTGAAGCCGATGCCGTCGAAGCCGGCGTCCTCGGCGACGCGTGCGAACCGGCTCAGGCTCTCCTTGGTGGCGAGCTCGGGGTTCGAGGGGTGTTGGATAAGCGGGTACGTGACGAAGAACTTCATGGGGGCCGGAGGCTGGTTAGCGGCCCTTCCATTGGGGCTCGCGCTTCTCGACGAAGGCCTTGGCGCCCTCGGCGGCGTCCTCGCTCATGAACACGCTCATCGTGTCCGCCTCGTTGGCCCAGCCTCGCTGCGGGTCGATCAGCGCCGACTCCCGAAGCAGGCGCTTGGTCATCCGTACCGCCAGCGGCCCGTTGGCGGCGATGCGCGACGCCAGCTCCAGGGCGGTGTCGAGGACCTGCTCGCGCGGCACGACGCGGTTGACGAGACCGACCGCCTGCGCACGCTCGGCGGGAATGGCGTCACCGGTCAGGCCGATCTCGAGGGCGATCGCCAGCGGGATCCGCGCGCTCAACGCCGTCCCGCCGCCGGCGGCGAACAGGCCCCGCTTCACCTCGGACAGCCCAAAGGTGGCGTGGTCGGCGGCGACCACCAGATCGGCAGCCATCGCCAGCTCGAGCCCGCCGGCGACCGCGTGCCCGTTCACCGCGGCGATCACCGGCTTGGTGAACTCACCGCGGTTGAACCACAGCAGCGCGTCGAATGCCACCGAGTTGTCCCCCGACGCCGCCGCCTCGCTGAACGCCCGCAGATCCATCCCCGCGGAGAACGCCTTATCGCCGGCGCCCGTGAGCACGACGACGCGCACCTCGTCGTCGTCCATCGCCGCCCGCAACGCGTCGCTCAGCGCGCCTATCAGGGCCGGGCTCAGCGCGTTGCGGGCCTCGGGCCGGTTGAGCGTCAGCACGAGCACGAAGCCGACACGGTCGGCGAGGAGCACGTCGGCCATCGCTAACCGAAGTCCCGCATACGGTCGACCAAGTCTTCGATCGGTGTCCCCGTCGGGAAGACGGCGGCGGCACCGGCGGCCTCGAGCCGGCCGACGTCGCGCTTGGGAATCGTGCCGCCGACGACCAGCACGATGTCGTCGCCGCCAGCGGCGCGCAGGGCCTCGGCCGTCTTTTTGGTGAGCGCGACATGCGCCCCGCTGAGGATGCTCAGGCCGACGATCTCGACGTCTTCTTGCACGGCGACCGACGCGATCGCCTCGGGCCGTTGCCGGATGCCCGTGTAGATGACCTCGAACCCCGCGTCGC
>Ga0070708_100001935_pt1 | contig 15973 bp, 13 predicted proteins | sample KBSK5503metaG_FD_65469 | JGI IMG/M metagenome (GOLD analysis project Ga0070708, IMG submission 65469) | Corn, switchgrass and miscanthus rhizosphere microbial communities from Kellogg Biological Station, Michigan, USA - KBS K5-50-3 metaG | ecosystem: Host-associated > Plants > Roots >... | reverse complement strand
ATTCCCCGGGCGTGTCGTGAATTCGCCGCTGGCCGAGGCGACGATCGCTGGCATGGGCGTCGGCCTGGCCGCCACCGGTTTCCGGCCGATCCTGGAAATGCAGTTCATCGACTTCATCGCGCCCGCGTTCAATCAGCTTCTCAATCAGGCGGCGACGTTGCGCTGGCGTTCCAACGGTGACTGGACCTGTCCGGCCGTGTTTTATGCGCCCTACGGCGCGTACCTGCCGGCGGGCAGCACGTGGCACAGCCAGTCCAACGAGGGTTTCTGGACGCACATTCCCGGAATGCGCGTCGCCGTGCCGAGCACGCCGGCCGATCTCGCGGGCCTTCTGTGGAGCGCGCTGCAGGAAGCCGACCCCACACTGTTGCTCATTCCCAAGCACATCATGCGCGTGCGCCATGACCCGGTGCCGCCGCAGGCGCGCGGGTTCGGGTCCTCGCGCGTCGTCCAATCGGGAACGGACATCACGGTGGTGACGTGGGGCAATTGTCTCGAGGTCGTGCAAAAGGCTGCGGCGCACCACGCGGACCGGTGGTCGATCGAGATTCTCGACCTCATCAGCCTGGTGCCGTGCGATTGGGCGGCGATCGACGCGTCGGTCGCCAAGACGGGCCGGCTGGTCGTCGTGACCGAAGACACACGCACCGGCAGTTTCGGCCAAGCGATCATCGCCGAGGTCGTCGGTTCGCACGCCCGCTTCAATCGCTTCCTGTCGCCGCCGTTGCTGGTCGCACGCGAAGACGGCCACATCCCGTTCAACCCGGTGCTGGAATACGCGGTGCTGCCGGATGCAGCGCGCGTGCATGCCGCGCTGACGGAAGTGATGCAATGAGCGCCGCCGGGCCGCCCCAAGGCGCGAATAGCTCCCCCTTGGGGGCAGCGAACGAAGTGAGCGTGGGGGTCCTCTGATCGGCGCGCGCGAAATACGTGTACCGCAGCTCGGAGAGGGGCTGCGCGAAGCGCGCATCGTCCAGTTGCTGTGCGCCCCCGGCGCGCCGCTGCGGCGCGGCGACCGGCTCTACGTCATCGAAACCGATAAGACGACGGTCGAGCTCGAGGCGCCGTTCGACGGCACGCTGCTCGAGTGGCGTGTGGCGGCGGGGGACGTCGTGGAAATCGACGCAACCGTAGCGCTCGTCGCGGCGGCGGGTTCCAAGGACACGGCGTTATCACCGAAAGCGGAGCGCGTCGTTCCGCCGCGCACCCGCGCGCACGCGCAAGAGCGTGGACTCGACGACCACGCGCTGGCGGCTATTCCATCGGCCTCGAACAAGCTGCTCCCCGAGGACATCGACAAATATCTAGCAGAACGCGCGGCGGAATCGTCCGAGAAGAACGGCATGCGCGAGCGTCGGGTAACGGGCGGCCATCGCGCGGTGATCTTTAGGCTGCGGCGCAGCGCCACGCTGGTGATTCCCGGAACGCTCGCGATCGACGTGCCCTGGGCGGGTCTCGACACGGCCGTCGCGGAGGCAGGCGAAACGCGGGCGACGCCATTCCAGGTGTTCGCGCATACGGTCGCACAGGTTGCGAAGGCGCACGCGAAATTCCGCTCGGTGATGGTGGGCGACGACCGCATTCGCGAATACGATCACGTCAACATCGGTATCGCATTGGCGCGGCCGAACGACGAACTGGTCATCGCGGTGGTGCGGAAGGCCGAGGCCATGAAATTGCCTGAGTTCGTGCGCGCCTGCTCGCGCGGCATGCGCGCGGCGATCCGGGACGGTGCGGAGGCCGCGGAAGACACGCAGATCCTGTTCACTCATCTGGGCGAGTTCGGGATCGTGGATGCCGTCCCGACGCTGGTGGCGCCGGCCAGTTCGATCTTCTTCCTCGGGGCGCCGCAGCCCGCGGGAACGGTGCGCATCGCGGTGACGTTCGATCATCGCCTCATCAACGGCGCTGCGGCCGCGCGCTTCCTGGACGACTTGGCGGCGGCGCTGCTACGACGCTAGCGCAGCGTTACGCTCCGGCGGCGGCCTCTGTGCGCTTCGCTGCCTCGTCCGCCATGTCGCGGATGACGGCAGTGAGGTCGGACTCGACGGCCATTTCGCCGTCGACGCTCGCGCGGCCATGCAACTTGGCCACGCCTCGGGCCGCGCGTTTCATCGAACATTCGAGCAGCAGCCGGTCCCCGGGAACGACATCGCGCCCGAATCGGCACTTGTCGAACCCGGCAAAGAAGAAAATCGTCTTGCCGATCCGGCTCATCATTCCGGAGTAATGGCAGAGGACGCCCGCTGCTTGCGCAAGCGCTTCCAGCAGCAGCAATTGGGGCATTACGCGCCGATCTATGGGCACCCCGGCGAAGAACTCGTCGTTGTGGCTGACGTTCTTGATGACGCGTGCCCACTGGTTGGGCTCGCACGCTTCCATCCGGTCGATCAGCAGGAATGGAAAGCGGTGCGGCATGTGCCGCAAGATTTCGGAAATATCGGACGGGGGCAGCAGCGTAGGCGACGTCACGGGTACCTCGGCGTACGGTATTCGATCGGCGTGCGCTCATCCTACGTGGCGGCGCAGTCGCCCGCAACCCGGGTCCCTGCCCGCATTTGTCGCCAAAAATCGCCTGGTGGCGGACGGACGTGTCGCAGAAACATGATTTCGGCGACACGTTGGCTCGACGTGTCGCCGGTGGCGACATAAGTATAATCACCGTTTTCCCCCGCCGCCGCCGTCATGAAAATCCTGGTCCCGATCAAACGCGTCGTCGATTTCAACGTCAAGGTGCGCGTGAAGCCCGACGGTTCTGGCGTCGACACCGCGAATGTGAAGATGTCGATGAATCCCTTCGACGAGATTGCCGTCGAGGAAGCGGTGCGGCTGAAAGAGAAGGGGATCGCGACCGAAATCGTGGCCGTGTCGTGTGGCTTGGCCGCGTGCCAGGAAACGCTTCGCACCGCGTTGGCCCTCGGCGCCGACCGTGCAATCCTCGTCGAAAGCGACGTCGAGCTGCAGCCGCTGGCTGTGGCCAAATTGCTGGCGGCGATCGCGGTGAAAGAACAGCCGCAATTGATCATCCTGGGCAAGCAGGCCATCGACGACGATGCCAACCAGACGGGGCAGATGCTCGCGGCGCTGCTCGACTGGCCGCAAGCTGCATTCGCGTCGAAGATCGACATCGCCGATGGCGGCGCCACCGTCAAGCGGGAAGTGGACGGCGGCCTGGAAACGCTCAAGATGAAGTTGCCGGCGATCGTCACCACGGACCTCCGCTTGAATGAGCCGCGCTACGCGACGCTGCCGAACATCATGAAGGCGAAGAAGAAGCCGATGGAGACGACCAACCCGGCCACGCTTGGCGTGGATGTGACGCCGCGTCTCACCACGCTGAAAGTGGTGGAGCCGCCGAAGCGCAAGGGCGGTGGCAAGGTCGCGGATGTGCGGGAACTGGTCGCCAAGTTGCGCAACGAAGCGAAAGTGATCGCCTGATGTCTGTCCTCGTCATCGCCGAACACGACAACACGTCGCTCAAGTCCGCAACGCTGCACACGATCACCGCCGCTGGACTGCTGGGTGGCGATATCCACGTCCTCGTCGCGGGCCACAACGCTGGTGCGGCCGCGCAGGCGGCGGCGAGCGTCGCCGGCGTCGCGAAGGTCTTGCAGGCCGAAGCACCGCACCTTGCCATGCCCACGGCCGAGAACGTCGCTGCCACCGCGCTGAGCATATTGCCTGGCGCGTACACGCACGTGCTGGCGCCCGCGACCGGGTTCGGCAAGAACGCGTTGCCGCGCGTGGCCGCCAAACTGGACGTGGCACAGGTGTCGGAGATTACCGCCGTCGTTTCGCCGGACACGTTCGTGCGCCCGATCTATGCGGGTAATGCCTTCGCGACCGTGCAATCGAAGGACCCGGTGAAAGTGATCACGGTGCGATCGACCGCGTTCGATGCGGCCGCGGCGACCGGCGGCAATGGGACGGTAGAAAAGATAAACGCGCCCGCCGATACGGGCCACGCGACGGTGATCGGGCAGGAACTGACAAAGTCCGAGCGCCCCGAATTGACCAGCGCGCGCATCGTGATCTCCGGAGGCCGGGGCTTGGCCAGCGGCGAGAATTTCAAGATGCTCGAAGCGCTGGCGGACAAGCTGAACGCGGCCATCGGCGCGTCGCGCGCGGCCGTTGACGCCGGTTACGTGCCCAACGATTACCAGGTCGGGCAGACGGGCAAGATCGTCGCACCGGACCTGTACATCGCCATCGGCATCTCGGGCGCGATCCAGCATCTCGCAGGCATGAAGGACAGCAAGGTCATCGTCGCGATCAACAAGGACGCTGATGCGCCGATTTTCCAGATCGCCGATTACGGACTTGTCGGCGACTTGTTCCAGCTGGTTCCGGAGTTGACCGCGGCACTGGGCTGATTGAGTTCACGGCACAGGAACCTCCGTGTAGCTACCCGGTGCCGCAAGTTCGATGGCGCGATCGATGGCACCAATCGCACGCTGAATGCGCGGCCAACTTGGTGTCGCGAGCACAACGACGGCGACTTGGCGGGCGGCCAGATTCTGCTGGTACTTCAAGTTGGCGTCGGTTGTTACGAGGACGCCAAACCGTTCCTTCTCCGCAGCATCCAGCAACTCGCCATTCTTGAGCTTCGACCAGCCGCGCTCGTAGGCAGTGACGATTTCATGCTGCGTCAACGCGCGGCGCAGTGGTTCGGGCGTGCCTTGGTCGAACAGTATGCGCACTCAGGCCGTGGCAAGCGAGCTGCGTGCCGCATGATCAAGCACGGCGCGAACCTGTTCGAGGCTGACTCCAGGGAACCACTCCAGAAATTGCGAAATCGATGCTCCGTCTTCAAGATTCTCAAAGACCGCCGAGACCGGCACGCGAGTGCCCCGGAATACCCACGCTCCGCTGAACCGCTCAGGGTCGCGCTCAACCGCGGGACAAGACGACCAATCGATCATGGCTAAAATGGTACCACCGGGGCGCCAAGCCGGCTAACATGGCCCCGGAATCTCACGAGGGTTGGTCAAGACCCGGTTTAGAGCAATTCATCCATTCGGGCGGCGGTAAGCTATCGTTCGCCCCCAACTCCCAGGCCGGTCCCAAGCATGAGTACCTATCACGCCCCCCTCGCCGAAATGCGGTTCGTGCTGAACGAAATTGCGGGGCTTCCGCAGGTCGCGAAGCTTCCAGGGTTCGAAGATGCCACACCCGACACCGTGGCGGCCATCCTCGACGAGGCGGCCAAGTTCGCGACGAACGTGCTCGATCCGCTGAACGTCGCGGGCGACCGCGAAGGCGCCAAGCGCCTCGACGACGGCACGGTCAGGACGCCGGCCGGATTCAAGGACGCGTACAAGCAGTTCTGCGACAACGGCTGGAACGGCCTCACCAAGAATCCGGAATTCGGCGGCCAGGGCCTGCCGCAACTCGCGCAAACCGCCGTCGAGGAGATGTGGCACGCGGCGAACCTCGCATTCGACCTGTGCCCGTTGCTCACGCAAGGCGCCGTCGAGGCGATCGAGCTCAAGGGTTCGGATGCGCTCAAGCAGACGTATCTGCCCAACATGATCGCGGGAACGTGGACCGGCACGATGAATTTGACGGAGCCTCAGGCGGGTTCCGATCTCGCCGCCGTGCGCACGCGCGCGGTGCCGCAAGGCGACGGCACGTACAAGGTCTTCGGCCAGAAAATCTTCATCACGTTCGGCGAGCACGACTACACCGACAACATCATCCACCTGGTGCTCGCGCGCACGCCCGATGCGCCCGAGGGCGTGAAAGGCATTTCGCTCTTCGTCGTGCCCAAGGTGCTGGTCAACGGCGACGGCACGCTCGGCGCGCGCAACGATGTCCAATGCGTGTCGATCGAACACAAGCTCGGCATCCACGCGAGCCCGACGGCCGTACTGGCCTACGGCGAGCACGGCGGCGCGACGGGCTACCTGCTCGGCGAGGAGAACCGCGGCCTCGAATACATGTTCATCATGATGAATCTGGCGCGCTTCTCGGTCGGCATGGAAGGCGTCGGACTCTCCGAGCGCGCCTACCAGCGCGCCGCCGCATTCGCGAAGGAACGCGTGCAGGGCAAAGCCGTGGGCCTCGACAAGGCTGCGAGGGCGGGCCCGATCATCGAACACCCGGATATCCGGCGCATGCTGATGACGATGCGCGCATACACGGAGGCAACGCGCGCGGTGGCCTACGTCACCGCCGCGGCCCTCGACAACGCGCACGCCCATCCCGATCCGGAGGCGCGCAAGCGCCATCAAGCGTTCGCCGATTTCATGATCCCGATCGTCAAGGGCTGGTCGACCGAAATCGCGCAGGAAGTCACCTCGCTTGGCTTGCAGGTTCACGGCGGCATGGGCTTCATCGAGGAAACCGGCGCGGCGCAATATTACCGCGACTCGCGCATCATCACGATTTACGAGGGCACGACGGGCATCCAGGCCAACGACCTGATCGGCCGCAAGACTGCGCGCGATGCCGGAACGGTGGCGAAGGCGGTGGCGGCGGACATCGAAAAGGTCGCCGCAAAGCTTGCGTCGCATGCCGATCCGGCCCTCAACGCCATCGGCCTGCAACTCGCCACGACGACGGCGGATTTGAAGTCTGCGATCGACTGGCTGGTGCCTGCGTTCGGGAAAGACACGCGCGCCGCGCATGCTGGCGCGGTGCCGTATCTCAAGTTATGGGGCATCGTCGCAGGCGGCTGGCAGTTGGGGCGGGCGGCGCTGATCGCCCATGAACAGTTGAAGAACGGCGGCGGGAATTCCGATTTCCTGCGCGCCAAGATCGCAACGGCCAACTTTTACGCCGAATGCCTGTTGCCGCAGGCGTCGGCGTACGCCCACGCGGTGACCCACGGCGGCGACAGCGTCCTCGCACTTTCCGCCGAGTCGTTCTGACGCATCCCGCGTTCGCCCGGTGTCAGCGCCGTCCTACACAGCATTCCCATGACGGCCGGTGTACCGGATCGGAAAATCCGAAGATAAGTGAGCTTCCGATTTCGGCGCTTCCGGAGCCGCACATGAATCACCGAGGTAACTGGCAAGTCGTCGCGGCGCTGGCGGCCCTGCTTTTCAATACGACCAACGTGTGGGCGGATGCGATTGCCCCGCTTCCGCCCGGCCCGAATCTCGTGGGCTGCAGCAACATTACGCAGGATTTCTCCCGCATGGCGTCTGGCACCACGCCGCAGGACTACTGGGAAGGCAATCCGAACGGCGGTTCGCGCTACATCACCGATCTTCTCGTGGATCCGGTCGACACGTTCACGGTGAATCTCGTCGTTCCGAATGACGGTGGACTCTACGGGCCGTACGTCAACCAGACGTACCCGTACGTATTTCTGGTGTGTTACCCGACGTCGGCGGCAAATCTGCGCGCCGACTACGCATTGCCGACCGGCGACGTCGTGCCGCGCATGCAGACGGGAAATCAGGCGCCGATCTTCGCCGACGCGGCCGCGCGCTATCCGGTCCTGCTGTTTTCGCACGGGCTGTCGGGCAGCCCGTTTGGGAGCGAATACATCAATGCGATCAGAGTCTTCGCCAGTTGGGGATATGTCGTCATCGCCCCGTTCCACGGCGACGAGCGCTTCGCCAAGATCAAGCTCGAGAGTTTCGCAGATTTCCTGTACGCACTGATCCATATCAAGGAATTCGTCGCCATGCAGGCGGTGCGTCCACTGTCGCTTTCGCTCGCGCTCGACGCGATGTTGGCGAGCCCGCAGTACGCCAATAACGTCGACATGTCCCGCATCGGCGGATTCGGCGCGAGCCTGGGCGGCGAATCGCTGATGCTCCTGGGCGGCGCGCAACTGACGAACACCGTCGGCCAGGCGTCGAAGCAGGTTACGTTCGATCCTCGGCTTGTCGCTGCGGCCACCTATGTGCCGTACTTCGGGCAGGATCAGTTTCCGGCATTCGGTCGCGACAACGCGGGGCTGGAAGGTGTGACGCTGCCGACGCTCGCGATCAGCGGCACCGCCGACACGACGGCTCCCGTGGCCGGAACGGAGAAGGGTTTTGCCCATATGCATTCGACGCGCCAACTGGTGCTGTTGACCGGCGTTTCGCACGGATTCGATCCCGCGTTTTCGGACGACATCTTCACGTGGTCGCTGACGTTCCTGGCCGGTCAGTTGTCGGGCGATCCGGTCGCGCGCGCGGCGAGTGCCGGCATGACGTCGGTGGCCGGTGGCGGTGACGACAATCTCGAGCTCGACTACATGGCGCCCACGCCCGAGTTGCCGGGCGAGCGCATCATCGTGGAGTTCCTGAACGACTCACTCAATCACTATTTCATTACCGGAGAACCGGCCGAGGCGGCGATGCTCGACGCGGGTGTCGTCGTTCCGGGTTGGCACCGAACGGGATTCAACTTCAAGGGCCGGCCGGCCGGCGATTTGCGCGGACTCGCCGCGTGCCGATTCTTCGGAACGCCGGGGATCGGCCCCAATTCGCACTTTTACACGATCGACTTCGCCGAATGCGCAAAGGTGAAGACGGACCCGTTCTGGACCTACGAAGGCCTGGCATTCAACACCGACGTGCCGGTGGCCGATACTTGCGCGCCTTCCCGCGTGCCTGTCGTTCGTCTCTACAACGACGGGATGGGCGGGCAGGCGAGCCACCGCTATGTCACCAGCCACAGCGAGGTGCGGGAGTTGACGCAACGCGGCTGGATCGTCGAAGGCAACGTGTTCTGCGCGATTCCCTGAACGAACTTCAAAGAGCCGCGCCCGATCGCGTTCGGCGGACGGCCGCATCGAGCACGTCGAACAGCGCGGCATTCGACGCGATGATTGCGCCGCCGCGCAGCACGCCCGCCGGTCCCGGGTAGGGCAATACACGGCCGCCGGCCTCCTCGACCAGCAGCAAACCCGCCTGCGCATCCCACGGATGCATGTGGGGCTCGAGAAACGCCTCGTAGCGCCCCGCGGCGACCTGGGCGAGCATCAGCGCCCCCGCGCCCATGTCCTTGATCGCCGCGCCGGCGCGCGACAGCTCGCGGGTGAGCGCGAGATGCGTTTCCAGCTCGTGACGATGCACGTAGCCCAGCGAGAGCAGCGCGCGATCGAGTGAATCGCACGCGGAGACATGGATCGGCGCGCCGTTGCAAAACGCGCCCGCGCCGCTCGCCGCGACGAACAGTTCGTCGGGGCACGGGTCGTAGATCGCGCCGATCCTGCGCTGGCCGTTCTCGAGCCAGGCAATCGAGACGCACCAGAAGTGCACGCCGTGGACGAAATTGAGCGTGCCGTCGATCGGGTCGACGATCCACGTTCGCTCGCCCACGTCGCCACCCGTTTCTTCGCCGAGCATCGCGTCGCCCGGATAGGCGCGCGCCAATTCCGCCCGGATAAAGGTTTCGACGGCGCGATCGGCCGCGCTGACGTAATCCTGTTGCGACTTGGTCTCGACGACGAAGTCGAGCTCATGCCTGAAATAGCGGTTGGCGAGCGCACCGGCTGCGCGCGCCAGACGGCCCGCAAACTCGGCGCGCTGCTCAAGGTCATCGGCCATCAGAGGCTCCCTAAGCCACCGGAGGAATCACGACGACGCCGTGGTGCGCGAGCGCGATGCCCACACCCGAGCCCACGGCAAATGGCTTGTCCACGTCGGTCGAAATCACGAACAGGTCTCCGATCGGGGAATCGAGCGTGTATTCCATCAAGCCTCCAAGATAAGCGGCCTTGCGCACGGTGGCCGCGAGCGCCGCGCCCGATTGCGGCGTAAACGTGATCGCTTCCGGACGAATCGAAAGCTCGACAGCACCGTCGGGCAGGCCGCGGTGGGGCAGGGTAAGTGTGATTCCGCCCACGTGCACGTCACCGTAGGTCGCATCGCGGCGGGCCAGCGTCCCGCGCACGCGATTGGCGTCGCCCATGAATCCGGCGACGAAAGGATCGCGCGGCGTTTCGTAAAGCTCGCGCGGCGCGCCTTCCTGCGCGATGACGGCCTTGTTCATCACGATGATACGGTCGGACACGGCCATCGCTTCGGCCTGGTCGTGCGTGACGTACACGACGGTTAGCGCGAGCCGTTGCTGCAGTTCGCGGATCTCCTCGCGCATCTGCCGGCGCAAGCGCGCGTCGAGATTGGACAGCGGCTCGTCGAAGAGCAGCACTGCCGGCTCCAGCACCAAAGCCCGCGCGACCGCCACGCGTTGTTGTTGTCCGCCTGAGAGTTCCGAGGGCAGCCGCAGGTCGAAGCCGGTGAGGCCCACCGTCGCAAGGGCCGCACGCGCGCGCTCATCCGCTTGCGCTTTAGCGATGCCCGATACGACGAGGCCATAACGCACGTTCTCCAATACGGTCATGTGGGGGAACAGCGCATAGCTTTGGAATACCATCGACACGTCGCGCTCGGACGCCGAGACCTGGGAAACATCGTTGCCGCCGATCAGGATCGCGCCTTGGCTCGGCAATTCCAGGCCGGCGATCAACCGCAGCGTCGTCGTCTTGCCGCAGCCCGACGGTCCCAGCAGCGTGACCAGGGTTCCAGCCGCTATGCCGAACGTGAGGTCGCGAACGGCGGCGACATCGCCGTAGAGCTTGCTGACGTTGCGGAATTCGATCGAGGCGGCGGTCATGGTTTGCAGTTTGAGAATTACGCGGCGGAACTGGCCAGTTGCCCGACATCCGCCGTGGCCGCGCTGCGGCGGCCCAGCCTGCGGGTGCCGACAGCCCACTGGATTGCCCAGATGACGACCAGCATGAGCACGATCAGGACGGAACTGTACGCGATCGCCACGCCGTAATCGCCGTTGACGACGCGATTGATGATGTAGGTCGTCGCCCATTCGTACTGGGCGGAGACCAGGAAGATCACCGCCGACACCGTCGTCATGGCGCGCACGAAGCTGTACACCAGCGCGGCGACCACGGCGGGCTTCAGGAGCGGCAGCAGGACGCGGCGCAGCGTCGCGGCGCTACGCGCTCCCAATGTGGTCGACGCCTCGTCGAGGCTGGGATCGATCTGCGCCATCGACGCCATGCCCGCGCGCACGCCGACCGGCATGTTGCGGAAGATGTTGCAGACGACGAGGATAATTGCGGTGCCGGTGATCTCGATCGGCGGCACGTTGAAGGCGAGGATGTACGACACGCCGATCACCGTTCCCGGAATGGCGAACGAGAGCATCGTGCCGAATTCGAAGAGTCCCTGGCCCGCGAATTTCTGGCGGGTGAGGAGCCACGCGGTGAGAATGCCGATTCCGGCAGTGAGGGGCGCCGCGATCGCCGAAAGCTTGACGGTCGTCCAGAACGAATTCCACGCCGCGCCCGCCCAGAGGATGCCGTGCGGCCCCCACTCGACGCCGAACGCCTTGACGTAATGCTTGAATGTCGGCGTGTAGTCGCGTCCCCACGTCTCGACGAAGCCACCGGCCAGCGCCATGGCGTAGATGACGATGGTGAGGAAGACCCACGGCAGCACGAGGCCGTAGCAAACGCGCCGCGCGCCGGCGGGCAACGGTGTCGGCAAGCCCGAGTCGCCCTTGCCCGACATCGACGTATAGACCTTCTTGCCGAGCACCCAGCGCTGCAGGAAGAAGGCGCCGAGCGCGAACGCGAGCAGCACGATGCCGAGGGTCGCCGCGCGGCCCTGGTCGAGCTGCGCGCCGACGACCGAGAAAAAGATTTCCGTCGACAGCACGCCGAAATTGCCGCCGAGAAGGATCGGGTTGCCGAAGTCGGCGATCGATTCGATGAAGGTGATGAGGAACGCGTTCGCGAGACCCGGGCGCATCAGCGGCAGCGAAACGTCGGCAAACGTGCGCCAGCGCCCCGCGCGCAGCGTCTGCGCGGCCTCTTCCAGCGCGGGCGACACGCCTTCGACGACGCCGATCAGCACGAGGAAGGCAATCGGCGTAAATGCGAATACTTGGGCAACGAGCACGCCCTGCAGGCCGTACAGCCAGCGCGTAGGCGTGATTCCGAACGTCCACTCGAGCAACTGGTTGACGAGTCCCGAGCGGCCGAACAGAAGGATCAGCCCCAAGCCGATGACGAACGGCGGCGTAATGATCGGCAGCACCGACAGGACGCGCAGGAACTTCTTGAACCGGAAATTCGTGCGCGTCACGACGAGCGCAAACGCGAGGCCCAGTGCGGTGCAGGCGACTGCGCAGGTCACGGCGAGCAGCAGCGTGTTCCAGGCGACACCGCACCGCGTCGCGCCGGTGATGCACGAGACTCCCCAGATTTTCTCGGTCGTGAGGCGTGCAACGAATGCGGCAAGCGACATCGCGCCGTCGTTGTCCTGCACGGCTTGGATGAGGATCGTGACGACGGGGAAGAACGTGAACACGGCGACGAGCACGCCGACCGCGACGACCGTGCCCGCGACGAATGCATCGCCCTTGAAATAACCGCGCTCGGCGATTCCCAGCGAAGCGATCATCGCGAAGGCGCTGGCGACGAAGCACGCGCCCAGCCCCATGCCGAATTGTTTTCCCGCCAGCGCGCCGAACCAGGCGCCAAGGAAATCGAAGCTCCAACCCGCGGCCCCGATCGCGAATCCCTGGGCGAGTAGGAACACAAAGCCCGTCGCGCCGACCGCGATCATGCCATTCGCGCGAACCCTGCGGTCGAGTGCAGGCGCCAGCAACATGCAGCCGGCCAGCAGCAACGCGCCCAGCGGCAAGAGCCACGGGCGACCATGACGGAACGACTGCACGATCGCCGGCGCGTTGTCCCTGCCGGCCCAGTCGCGAAGCCATGCGACGCCAAGCACCGAGTCCTGCAGCGCGTACCACGGAAGGAGCAGGAAGCCGGCCGCGCCGACGACGAGCCAGGCGAGCAGGGCGCGGCGGTGACGCGTCATTTCGGCGCCGAGTTGATTTCCTTCTCCCAGCGTTCGAGCAGCCGCTTGCGCGTCTCGCTCGCGCCGTATTTCGCGAAATCGTAGTCGATGACCTTGACGTCGGTGAGTTTGGGAACCATCGGCGGCAGCGCCACGTTGCGGTTGGTCGGGATCGCGAATTCCTTGAGGTCCAGCCCGATCTTTTGCGCTTCGGCGGTCAGCGCCCAGTCGTAGAACTTCTTCGCGGCATCGAGGTTGCGCGCGCCCTTGATGATGGCCATGCTGCCCACCTCGTAGCCCACGCCTTCACAGGGCAGGATTGGCGCGACCGGGAATCCACGGACAATTTCGTTGATGACGCCGTGCAGGACGGTGCTGCCGACGAACACCTCGCCGCGTGTGATCGCCGTCATCGGTCCGATGCCCGAGCGCGCATAGCCCGTGACATTCTTGTTCACCTCTATCATCAGCTTGAACGCGTTGTCTTCGCCGAAGTCCTGCACGAGCGTTGCCAGCATGAGGTACGCGGTGCCCGATGAATTCGGATTGCCCAGCATCACCTCGCCTTTGTAGACGGGATTGGCGAGATCCTTCCAGCATTTGGGCACGGGCAGCTTTTTCTTTTCGCCGATTTCAGTGTTGTAGCCCAGGGCGAGGATGCCGCCATAGACTCCGGCGACGCGGTTCGCGGAAGCCTTGGTGATCTGGCGGGCCCAGTCGTACAGCTCGAGCAGGTTGGCCGACCGATATTCTTCGAGGAGCCCGTCGTCGGCGGCCTGCAGGAAAGAATCGGCAGGGCCGGCCCACCAGATGTCGCCTTTCGGATTGGCGCGTTCGGCCTTGATCTGCGCGAACATTTCGCCGGTCGCCTTCTGGATCACCGAGACCTGCGTGCCCGTCGCCTTCTCGAAACCGTTCGCCATGCCCTGGCACCACGCGGTGTTGGGCGAGCTGCAGTACAAGTTGAGCTGTGCCTGCGCGAGCGAGGGAACGACGGCAACGGCCAGCGCAATCAGGATTGCAGGGAGTTTGGGGCGCGTCATTGTTGGAATTTGTATTTAGAGGGTCTTCATCGCACGTCACTTGACCTGCGAGCCCACTTCGCTATCCCATCTCGCCAGCAGGCGCTTGCGCTCCGCGGAGGCGCCGTACTTCGCGAAGTCGTAGTTGATGAGCTTGATATCCGCCGTCTTCGGCGACAGCGGTGACACCGGCGTGCTCACGTTGGAAGGCAGCTGGAACTGCTTCGCCTGTGCCGCAAGCGCCTGCGCCTTGGGTGTGAGCGCCCAGTCGTAGAACTTTTTCGCGTTGTCGAGGTTGCGCGCGCCTTTGACAATCGACATCGAGCCGATTTCATAGCCCGTGCCTTCGCAGGGCGCGACACTCTTGACGGGGAAGCCCGCCTGCGCCTCGGTGACGACGTCGTGGATGAACGAAACGCTGACCAGCGTCTCGCCGCGGGCGACCGCTTTGATCGGCCCCACGCCCGAGCGCGGATAGTTATTGATGTTCTTGTGCAGCGCTTTCAGGTATTTGAACGCTTCCTCTTCGCCGAACACCTGCACGATCGTGGCGATGGCAGTGTAAGCGGTGCCCGACGCATTGGGATTGGCCATCTGGACCTCGCCCGCGAAATCAGGCTTGATCAGGTCCTTCCAGCACGCTGGTGCCGCGAGTTTCTTGCGGGCGAGCAGCTCGGTGTTGTAGCCCAGTCCCAGCACGCCGAGATAGAGGCCGACCGTCCGGTACTTCGACTGCTCGGCCTGCTTTTGCGCCCAAGGCTGCAGCTGGGCCAGCATCGGCGACTTGTATTCGTCGGTCAGGCCCTGCTCCGCGGCTTGCAGATGCGGGTCGCCGGTGCCACCGAACCAGAGGTCGAGCTTCGGGTTCGCCTTTTCGGCCGCGATCTGTGCGAACGATTCGCCCGAGCCCTTCAACGTCAGGCCGACCTTGATGCCGGTTTCCCTTTCGAACTCCGTGGCCGCGAGCGTGCACCACTCCGACTGCACCGGGCAGATGACGTTCAACTGTTGCGCCGCGGCGGGCAGCGCCAGCCCCATCAGCAATGCCGCCACCATCGGCCATCGTTTCGAGCTGCGAGTCATGAGCTTCTCCCCTCCGAGCGAATTGGGCCTGGCGGCAAACTCGGTAATATTCGTTGATCGCGCGGGGAGGGTCAACTAATCCGACAGTCCCGACTCGCGCCCATTGGAGAAGCCGCGCATGCCGAAGGCCATTCGCCTGGGTGTCGACCTGGGTGGGACCAAGCTCGAAATCGTCGCGCTCGATGCAGGTGGCCGCGAATGCCTGCGCCGGCGCGTGACGACGCCTCGCAACGGTTATGCGGCGACGTTGGACGCGGTCGCCGGGCTGGTTCGCGATGCGGAGCGCGAGCTTGGCGTGACGCCGGATTCGGCGACGGTGGGTGTCGGCACGCCAGGCTCGATTTCGCGCGCAACGGGATTGTTGCGCGGTTCCAATTCCGTCGATCTCAATGGCCAGCCGATTCGCGAAGACCTGGCGCGTCTTCTCGGCCGCGACGTTCGCATCATGAACGACGCGAATTGCTTCGCGCTGTCCGAGGCAACCGATGGCGCCGGCCGAGGCGCGAATGTCGTGTTCGGCGTGATCCTGGGCACGGGTGTCGGCGCCGGCATCGTCGTGCACGGACACGTACTCGAAGGCTCCAACGCGATTGCGGGCGAGTGGGGACACAATCCATTGCCATGGCCTCGCGATGATGAGTGCCCCGGACCGTCCTGCTACTGCGGAAAGGCGGGCTGCATCGAGCGCTGGATTTCCGGACCGGGCATGGCGGGCGATCACGAGCGTGCGACGGGAAGGGCGGTGGCCACGGTCGACATCGTCGCGGGCGCGGCGGCAGGCGACTCGGGAAGTGACGCAACGCTCGCCCGCTACGAGGACCGGCTCGCGCGCTCGCTGGCGCACGTGATCAACGTGCTCGATCCCGACGTGATCGTGCTGGGCGGCGGGGTGTCCAACATCGACCGTCTCTATGTCAACGTGCCGAAACTATGGGGTGCGTGGGTCTTTTCCGATCGCGTCGATACAAGTCTCGTGAAGCCTGCGCACGGCGACTCGAGCGGCGTGCGCGGCGCGGCGTGGCTTTGGGATTGACACCGCGTTGAAAAGCAGATTCCTCGCTGCGCTCGGAATGACACATTAGGTCGCAGCCG
>Ga0070708_100001934_pt1 | contig 15977 bp, 10 predicted proteins | sample KBSK5503metaG_FD_65469 | JGI IMG/M metagenome (GOLD analysis project Ga0070708, IMG submission 65469) | Corn, switchgrass and miscanthus rhizosphere microbial communities from Kellogg Biological Station, Michigan, USA - KBS K5-50-3 metaG | ecosystem: Host-associated > Plants > Roots >... | reverse complement strand
TTTGTTGCTCTCCTCGCCAATACCGCCAGTATTGGCTTCCGAATTTGTCAAATGAGCTGCCGCGATTGGCGCCCCATGCCACCCGTTCGCGTTTGCGCCCATAGCGTTAACAGGCCCTAGAACAGTTGGTCGCGGACTTCCTGCCCGCTCCGGCCGCCGGTTGCCGGCGCGAGGGCGTCGTCGCGGCCGCGCGGCGGAAATTCCGTATAGAACCACTCGCTCAAGCTGCTGCCGTCGTCGCGCAGTCCGGTATCCGCATTGATCCGGACGGAAACGATGCCATCGGGCGTCTGCAGCGGCTTCTCGGGCACGCCTTTCAGCGACTTCTGCATGTACGACATCCAGATGGGGAGTGCGGCGGCGGCGCCTGTTTCACCCGTGCCGAGCGTCTTCGGCTGGTCGAATCCGATCCACGCGATGCCGACCTGCGCCGCATTGAAGCCGCAGAACCAGGCGTCGACGAAATCGTTGGTCGTTCCGGTCTTGCCGGCGAGATCCTTGCGGCCGAGCGACATTGCGCGGGCGCCGGTGCCGTAGGCGACGACGTCGCGCAGGAGCGTCGTCATCACGAAGGCGTTGCGCGGATCGATCGCGCGCTCGGCATCCGCGCCGGCAACGAGGGGCTTGGCCTCCGACAGCACGTTGCCGCGCGAGTCGGTCACCCTGGCGATGAGATAGGGCGCAATGCGGTAGCCGCCGTTGGCGAAGACCGCATAGGCCGTAGCCATTTGCAGCGGCGTCGCGGCGCCGGCGCCCAGGCCCATGGTCAGGTAGGGCGGGTGCAGCTTGGGGTCGAACCCGAAGCGCGTGATGTAGTCCTGTGCATATTGCGGGCCGATCGCCTGCAGCACGCGGACCGTCACGAGGTTCTTCGACTTGGCCAGCGCATTGCGAAGCCGCATCGGTCCTTCGTACTTGCCGTCATAGTTCTTGGGCTCCCAATCCTCGCCGCCGGCCTGCGCCGCCGGCACGAAGAACGGCGCGTCGTTGATGACCGTGGCCGGCGAAAAGCCTTTCTCGAGCGCCGCCGAATAAATGAAAGGCTTGAACGACGACCCCGGCTGGCGAAACGCCTGCGTGACATGATTGAACTTGTTCCGGTCATGGTCGAAGGCGCCGACCAGCGCCAGGATCGCGCCGTCGCCGGGCCGGAGCGCGACAAACGCGGCTTCCGCCTGCGGTAACTGGGCAATGGCCCAGCGCCCCTTGTCGTCTTTCGACACGCGGATCACGGCCCCGCGCCGGATGCGCTGGCTGGCCGGGGATTTGTCCGTCAGGTTGCGCGCTGCGAATTTGAGGCCGTCCCCGGTGACGGAAACGATGTCCCCGCTGGCCAGGGCCGCCTTCACTTCGTTGGCGTTGGCTTCCAGGACGATGGCCGGGTCGAGGTTGTCGCTGTCGGCCGCGTCGGCAAATGCGACCTCCATGGCCTGGTCCATCTCGGCTGGATCGGTCGGCAGACTGACGTAGGTCTCCGGCCCCCGATAGCCGTGCCGGCGATCGTAGTCGATGACGCCCCGGCGCACGGCGATGTACGCCGATTCCTGGTCCGCCCGTCGAACCGTGGTCCAGACGGTGAGGCCCTTGGTATAGGCGTCCTCACCGTAGGCCTCGAACACGACTTGCCGCGCCATTTCGGCGACGTCCTCCGCGTGCGTCGGCAATATATCGCGCACACCTTGGTGGACATTCAGTGGCGCGGTTTGTGCTTCCTGAAATTGGGTGTCCGTGATGAATCTGAGGTCATGCATACGTCGCAAAACATAGAGCTGCCGGGTCTTGGCCCGCTTCGGGTTGGTGACCGGGTTGTAGGCGGAGGGCGCCTTGGGAAGGCCTGCGAGCATCGCGGCCTCCGGCACCGTGATCTCCTTGAGCGGCCGGCCGAAATAGATCTGAGACGCGGCGGCGAACCCGTAAGCCCGTTGGCCGAGGAAGATCTGGTTGACGTAGAGCTCGAGGATCTCGTCCTTCGTGAGGTTGGCTTCGATCTTCCAGGCGAGCAGGACTTCGCGCAGTTTGCGGGTGACGGTCTTCTCGCGCGTCAGGAAAAAATTACGCGCGACCTGCATCGTGATCGTCCCGGCGCCCTGCTGGGTTCCGGTGGCGACGTTGGACAGGGCGGCGCGGGCAATGCTCAAATAGTCCACACCGCCATGCTGATAGAAACGTTCGTCTTCGGCGGCCAAAATAGCCTGTTTCATGACATCCGGGACCGCTTTTATCGATACGATTGCACGTCTTTCTTCACCGAATTCGCCCAAAAGGTCGCCTTCTGCCGAAACGACGCGCAACGGGACTTTGGGCTGATAGTCGGTCAGCGCCTCGAGCGAGGGAAGTGTGGGCCACAACAGGGCCAGGACCAGCGCCCCCAGCAGGGCGCCGACCAGCCCCAAGCCGACAACGACCGAGCCCAAATAGAGCAGCCAGCGTTTTAGCACGTGGGAATAAAACTTGCCGGACAGGGGGGGTAGCAACCTACATTATATGCAAGCTTGCAACACTTCCCCTCCGAATTGGAAAACAAATTGACAAGGTTCATACTTGCTGCCAGAGTTTAATGTAAGTTGTCAGCATCTGGGCTGACTTCTCAGGGTCATTAAAAACATGTCCGCTATCACGGACTTCTTTCAACGGAAGTCCCCGTCGCTGATCGGGGTCGATATCGCATCGACGTCGCTCAAGCTGGTCGAGCTCTCCGAGACCGGGAAGGGCACCTATCGCCTCGAGCGTTACGCGATCGAAGCCCTGCCCAAGGACACCGTCACGGACGGCAATATCGCCAACCTGGACCAGGTCAGCGATGCCCTGAAGCGGGCGTGGAAGCGCATGGGCAGTCGCAACCGTCTCGTCGCCATGGCCCTTCCCGCCGCCATGGTGATCACCAAGAAAATCATCGTCCCGTCCGGCCAGAAGGAAGAAGACCTCGAGCTCGCGGTCGAGGCCGAGGCCAATCAATATATTCCATTTGCGCTGGACGAGGTCAACCTGGACTTCCAGGTCCTCGGTCCTGCCCCGAACAACGTCGAGGAGGTCGAGATCCTGATCGCCGCGTCGCGCAAGGAAAAGGTCGAGGATCGCGTCGCCATCGCCGAGGCGGCGGGGATGAAGCCCGTGGTCATGGACGTGGAGTCGTATGCGACGCAGGAGGTCTTCCGGCTGATCGCGCCGTCGCTTCCCGCCAACGGCCGCGACCAGAACATCGCGCTGGTCGACATCGGCGCCCACGTCACGCACTTCTACGTGCTCCGGAACGGTCAATTCCTGTTCTCCCGCGACCAGGTGTTCGGCGGCAATCAGCTTACCCAGGACATCCAGCGGGCGTTCAATCTGTCTGGCGAGGAGGCGGAGTCGGCCAAACGCAACCAGGGTCTGCCGGAGAACTACGACAACGACGTGCTGCAACCGTTCATGGAAACGCTGGCGCTCGAAATCACGCGCGCACTGCAGTTCTTCTTCACATCGACATCGCACAGCCAGGTCGACCAGATCGTACTGTCGGGCGGCTGCGCGGTGCTGCCGGGCCTGGACGAGCTCGTGGCCAAGCGGGCCGGCGTGGCGACAGTGCTGGCCAATCCGTTCGCCAATATGGCTGCGTCCGACCGCATCCGGCCCCGCCAGCTCGCGCAGGACGCGCCGATGCTTCTGGTCGCGACCGGGCTTGCGCTCCGGAGCTTCGAGTAATGAGCTCGGTCCGCATCAATCTGCTGCCCCACCGGGAGCAGAAGCGCCAGGCCCGCCAGCGGCAGTTCTTTACGCTGATGATCTCGCTGGCGATTCTCGGCCTCGCGGTGATTGCACTGGTCCACGGCATCCTCGCGGCGCAGATCGAGAGCCAGGAATCCCGCAACCGGTTGCTGAAGGGCGAGATCGCCAAGCTCGACGAACAGATCAAGGAAATCGACAAGCTGCGCGACCAGATCCAGGCGGTGCTCGCGCGGAAGCAGGTCGTGGAGACGCTGCAGGGCAATCGCAGCGAAGCCGTGCATCTGCTCGACCAGCTCGTCCGCCAGTTGCCGGATGGCATCTACCTGCGAAGCATCAGGGAGGTCGGTCCAAAGGTCACGATCATCGGCTACGCGCAATCCAATGCGCGCGTGTCGACGCTCATGCGCAACATCGAGGCGTCGCCCTGGCTCTCGAATCCGGACCTCGTCGAGATCAAGCTGGTCGCGGTCCCCGGCGCGAAGGACGCGAGCCAGAAAATCAACGAATTCACGCTAAGTTTCCAGATCAAGCGCGCGGCCGCGGCGGACGCTGCCGCGGTGCCCGTCGCTGGGAAGCCCGCCGGCAGTCCGTCGCCCGCGCCCGCGAAGGGCGCTCCTGACGCGGCCAAGAAGACATGAATCTCGACGAAATCCGCCGCCTCGACATTCGCGATGCCGGCAACTGGCCGATGCTGCCGAAGGTCGTCGTCCTGGTCGCGGTATTCGTGGGCATTGTCATCGCCGGCCTGTTCTTCGATTGGCGCGATCAATGGGACGCGCTGGGCGCGGCCGAGCAGGTCGAGGTGACTCTCAAGGCGCAATACGTCGAAAAGAAGAGCCGGGCGATCAACTTCGATCTCTACGTCCAGCAGCTGAACGAGGTCGAGCAATCGTTCGGCGCGCTCGTCAAGCAGCTGCCCAACCGTTCCGAAATCGACGCGCTGCTGACCGACGTGAACCAGGCCGGGCTCGGCCGCGGTCTGCAGTTCGAATTGTTCAAGCCGGCGACGCAGGAAAGGATGGCCGACTTCTACGCTGAATTGCCGATCAACATCAAGATCACCGGCAGCTATCACGACATGGGGGCGTTCGCCAGCGATATCGCTCAGCTCCCGCGCATCGTTACGCTCAACGACGTTGCCGTCAGCACGAACCAGGGCACGCTCACGATGGAAGCGGTGGCCAAGACATTCCGCTACCTGGACGAAGAGGAAATTTCGAAGCAGCGCGCCCTGGCCAAGGGGAAGACCAAGAAATGAACCGGCTGGCCGCACTCTGCCTATGCGGAAGCCTCGCGCTCGGTGCGTGCGGCGGGAGCAGCCATGCCGATCTCGATGCGTGGATGAAGGATCAGGGCAAGACGGCCAAAGGCAAGCTCGATCCGCTGCCGCAGATCAAGCCGTACGACCCGTTCACGTACAACGCATTCGACCTGCCGGACCCGTTCAAGCCGCGCAAGATCGAGCCGACCAAGGGCAACAGCAAGCTCGCTCCCGATTTCGCGCGGCGAAAAGAGCCGCTCGAGGCCTTTCCGCTGGAATCGCTGACCATGGTGGGCACGCTGGCCAGGAACAAGACGACCTACGCCTTGGTGCGCACGCCGGAGAAGGATGTCTACCAAGTCCGCGCGGGAAATTATCTGGGCCAGAATTACGGAGTCATTGTCGATATCGGAGACAGCGAAATGAAGCTCAAAGAGCTGCTCCAGGACGGTTCAGGCGACTGGACCGAACGCTCGAGCTCGCTGCAGTTGCAGCAAGGGGCGAGCAGATGAGAGAGGTGAGATGATGAGCGCGATTCTCGGCATCCGACTTTCACGCGTGCGTGCGGCGGCGCGCCGCGGATGGGCGGCCGGCTTTGTCGCCCTCTGCGCGCTTGCGCTTTCGGGCATGGCTCTGGCGCAGGCGAGCAACAGCCTGGAGCAGGTCACCGTCACGCGTGCGTCCTCCAGCAGGACGGTCGTCAGGTTCCAGTTGAAGTCGCCTCCCGCGAATCCGCCCGCCGGGTTCTCGGTGCAAAGCCCGCCGCGGATCGCGCTCGACTTTCTGGACACTACCAACGGCATGGGCGTGACCCAGCGCGAAGTCGCCGAGCCGGCGCTGCGCAGCCTCAACGTGATCCAGGCCGGCAGCCGGACCCGGGTCGTGTTCAACCTCAACAAGCCGCAGACGTTCGAAACCAGTATCGAGGGCAATGCGGTTCTGGTGACGCTGACGGATCAGGCGACGCCTGCCGCGCAAGCCGCGCAGGTGCAGCGTTTTGCCGAAGCCAAAGGCGCCGACACGACGCACGCGCTGCGCGACGTCGATTTCCGGCGAGGCAAAGGCGGAGAGGGCCGGATCATCGTCGATCTGTCCGATAACGCGGCCGGCATCGACATCCGGCAGCAAGGCAAGAACCTGATCGTCGATTTCCTCAAGACTTCGCTGCCGCGCAACCTGGAGCGCCGGCTCGACGTCAACGATTTCGGGACACCGGTCGTGACGATCGACACGTTCCCGCAGGGCGCCAATACGCGCATGGTCATCGAGCCCCAGGGCCTGTGGGAACACTCGGCGTATCAGACCGACAACCGGTTCATTGTCGAGATCAAGCCGGTCCACGAGGATCCCAACAAACTTACGCAGGGAACCAAGGGCGGCTACAAGGGTGAAAAGCTTTCGCTCAATTTCCAGAACGTGGAAGTACGCGCGGTGCTGCAGGTCATCGCCGATTTCACCGGCCTCAACATCATCACGAGCGATACCGTCACGGGCAGCCTGACGCTGCGGCTGAAGGACATTCCATGGGACCAGGCGCTGGACATCATCCTCCAGACCAAGGGCCTCGACATGCGCAAGAACGGCAACGTGGTGCTGATCGCGCCGCGCGAGGAACTGGCGCTCAAGGAAAAGCAGCAGCTGGAAAACGCGCTGCAGATCGCGCAACTCGAGCCTTTGATCTCCGAGTCGTTCCAGTTGAACTACATCAAGGCCTCGGACCTGCAGAACCTGATCACGACCAACAGCCAGCAGAAATTCGGCGCCGGGGCCGGCCAAACCGCGACCACGGGCGGCCAGGGTTCGATCCTGTCGCAGCGCGGCGTGGCGTTCGTCGATCCGCGCTCGAACATCCTGTTCGTGCAGGACACCGCGGCGGTGCTGGAGGAGGTCCGCAAGATCATCCGGCAGATCGACTTCTCGATACGCCAGGTGCTGATCGAGTCGCGCATCGTCATTGCAAGCGATGATTTCAGCCAGCAACTGGGCGTGCGCTTCGGACAGCAGACCGGATTCACGTTCTCCAACCGCCGTTACGCCGGTGGCTCGAGCGGCAGCCTCAACACGCAGCCGGTGGTCTCCTGCAGCGGAGGAATCTGCACGCGCGAAACGCGGACGCAGACGCCGTTCGAACTTGCGTCGGGCATCGCGTCGGCCGGCTACTCCGATTCGCCGCAGCTCAACGTGAACTTGCCGGTTCCCAATCCGGCCGGCCAGCTTGCGCTGACGCTGATCAACTTGGGCAGCGGCAATCTCATCAACCTCGAGCTCTCGGCCCTCGAAGCCGATGCCCGGGGCAAGGTGATCTCGAGCCCGCGCGTCGTGACCGCCGACAATCAGAAGGCTGCGATCGAGCAGGGTACGGAAATTCCCTACGTGACGCCGGGCAGCGCCAACCAGCCGGCGACGGTCACCTTCAAGAAGGCAGTCCTGAGGCTGGAGGTGACGCCGCAGATCACGCCGGACAACCGCATCATCATGGTGGTCGAAATCCGCAAGGACACGGTCGGGCAATACGTGCAACTGGGCGGAGGCTTCTCCGTTCCGTCGATCGATACCAAGAATGTCGTTACGCAGATCCACGTCAACAACGGCGACACGGCGGTCATCGGCGGAATTTTCGAGGAAGAAATCCGCAACGATGTCACGCAGGTCCCGTTCCTGGGCAATCTGCCGATTCTGGGCTATCTGTTCAAGCAGACCGGCACGACATCGAAGAAGTCCGAGCTCCTGATCTTCCTTACGCCGCGCATCGTCAAGGAATCTGTCAACGCGGTGCGGTGAACGCGACGTCAGGCGACGCCCGCGTCGCCCTCCCACCCCATGCCCCGGTTCCGTTGCACCGGGGCAATTTGTTTCTGGTCGGCCTGCCCGGGGCGGGGAAGTCGACGCTTGGCCGGCAACTTGCGCGGCGCCTGCACAAACGCTTCATCGACGCCGATGCGGAACTCGAGCGGCGCCTGGGCGTATCGATCCCGACGGTCTTCGAGATCGAAGGCGAGTCCGGCTTTCGCGATCGGGAAGAGGCCACGCTGGCGGAGCTCACGGAGCTTACGGACGTCGTGCTTTCCACCGGAGGCGGCGCCGTGCTGCGCCCGGCGAACCGTTTGCGCCTGAAGGAAAACGGCACGGTCATCTACCTGCACGCCGACCCGGCCATCCTTTGGGAACGCGTGCGCCACAGCCGGAACCGGCCGCTTTTGCAGACGACGGATCCGCACACTCGTCTCGCCGATCTCTACGCCCAGCGCGATGGCCTGTATCGCGAAGTCGCCGACCACGTCATCGAATCGGATCGCGACGAAGTGCTGCGATTCGCGCGCGCATTCGAGGCGGGCGCGCGGCCATGACATCCGAAGTAATCACCTCGCTCGACGTTGCTTTGGCCGGCCGCGCCTATCCGATCCACATCGGCGCGGGCATGCTCGACCGGATCGGCACGACGGTGGCGGCGACGTCGCGCCGCGCCGTCGTCATCAGCAACGCGACTGTTTCGGCCCATTGGCTTGCGCCGGCCCGGGCGAGCCTCGCAGCCGCGGGCGTGGATCACGAAGTCGTCCTGGTCCCGGACGGCGAGGCCCACAAGAACTGGGCAACGCTGCAGGACGTGCTGACCCGCCTCATCGAGATCCGCGCGGAACGATCGACGGTCCTGATCGCCCTGGGCGGCGGCGTCGTCGGCGACCTCGCGGGCTTCGCCGCCGCGATCTACCAGCGTGGCATGCCGTACATTCAAGTGCCGACGTCGCTGCTCGCACAGGTCGACTCTTCGGTCGGCGGCAAGACCGGCATCAACCATCCGCTCGGAAAGAACATGATCGGCGCGTTCCACCAACCGCGCGCCGTCCTGATCGATACGAATTGCCTTGGCACGCTGCCGGGCCGCGAGCTCTCGGCGGGGCTGGCGGAGGTGATCAAGTACGGCGCCATTCGCGACGCCCGCTTCTTTTCCTGGCTCGAAGACAACGTCGACGCGCTGCTCGCGCGGGACCCGCGCGCATTGCTGCACGCCATCCGCGAGAGTTGCCGGATCAAAGCGGAGATCGTCGCGGCCGACGAACATGAGCGTGGCGAGCGCGCGCTCCTCAACTTCGGCCACACGTTCGGCCATGCCATTGAAACCGCGTCAGGTTACGGGAGCTGGCTCCATGGCGAAGCGGTCGCTGCGGGCATGGTGCTGGCAGCGAGACTGTCGGAACGCTCGCAGCGCCTTGCGGCCGGCGACAGGACGCGGCTGGAAGCGTTGACGGTGCGTGCGCGATTACCCGTTGTGCCGCCTGCGCTGCCGGTGCGTCGTTGGCGCGAGCTCTTTGCGCGCGACAAGAAGGTCGAAGGCGGCGCCGCGCGCTTCATTCTGCTGTCGTCGCTGGGCTGCGCGATCGTCGCCTCCGACATCACCGACGCGGATCTCGAGGCCGTGCTGACTTAACATACCGCCGCCCAAAAAAATGGCGATCCGGAAGATCGCCATTTTTCTTTTCTACGAGCGGATCAACTGCAGGTGATGGTGGCGGTGTTCGTTTGCTGGGGCGCGCCGGAATCGACGACGATGACCGTGGTGGCGCCGCTACCGGTCACCAAGCCGCTGATTGCGGTCGTTCCACCGGAGGTCGTCACGATCTGTGGCGTGGCCGTTCCGCTCGGAGTGACCGTCACGTTGTAGTTGGGCGAGCCCCCGGTGATGACAAAGGTGAAGGTCTTGCCCGTGCACGCGGTGTTGGTCAGGGTCGACGGGGTGATCTTCAGGGCTGCCGGTGCCGGCGGAGCCCCGCTGCCGGGCACATTGTGAAGCTCGGAGGTCGTCTGCTTGCCGGCCGAATCGACAATCGTGAATGTCAGCGGATCGACGCAAGCACCGTTCGTGATCGCCTCGAAAAATCCACCGCTGGCGGCGACGGTCGAATTGACGAGCGTGACGCTGGCAGGGAACGTCGATGACACCGTGTACGGCGGATTGCCGCCGTAGATAAAGTAGTCGACGCGGAACCCAGTCGAGCAGACGTTCTGCAACGAGGTGGTTATCGTCGCCGTCGCGGGCACCACCGTAAGAGGTGACTGGGATCCGATCGTGTTGTTGACGACCGTGAAGTTCGCGATCTGCTGCTGTCCCGAGGTCACGTCGGTCGCGCGTATCTGCGCCGGCTGCGTCGTGGAATTGACAATGGCCTTGATGACGGCGACGGCCGTCCCGGTCAAATCGGTCGAAACCGTCAGGGTCTGCGCCAGCGGCATCGCCGGATTGCTGGTGGCGATTCCGATCGGTCCGAAGACCACGTCGAAGCGGATCTGGCGCGCGACCAGCGGTGCCCCGCCGGGTCCCGTTGCGACCGCGGTGGCGGTGCCCGTTTGGCCGGAGCACAAATTGGCGCCGCAGTCGGTGCCGCTGGGGGTGAACGTCAGCGCATTGAATATCGGCGCCGGGCTGACCGTGACCGCGACCGGCACGGTCTGGCCGGCGGAGTCCTGCACCGTGAGAGTGACAAAGGCGTCTGCGGTGACCTTGGCCGCCAGCAGTACGATCGTGGAGCCGGGGACGGCCTGTGTCACCGGCAGGACGGTGGAATTCGAGCTGAACACAAAGAACGGTGCGACGCCGGACGTGATGCTGATCGTCGCCGGGACCTCCGAATAGATGGTCAACGCCGCGGGCTGCACGACCAAGGGCGGCGTTACCGTCGGATTGGTGTACGGGTTGTTCGGCGCGCCGCTGCCGCCGCCGCAGGCCGTCAGCGCCAAGAGCCCGGACAAGCCGAGGAGGGTGAGAACCGGACGCAGCCTTGCGGTCACAAGCCAATCGAGCATGTCGGAATCCTGATGATGTTGTCCTAAAGGTTGCGTTCGGGCTTTGTCATTTTGGACGCTGCAACAAGCATCTAGCCCATATTGTTCAGATTAAAGCCTAAGCACCTGACCGGCGCAAGTCTTTCCCTCTGGAAAAAGCGTCCGCCTGGCGGGCCATGTTGCGCGGCCACCCGTCGCGGAAGCTCGATTGCCGCATTGCAACATCGCGCGTAACATAAACTGGTTTCATGCTAAAACTGCCAAAGGCCCCCGAAAGGCGGCCCTCGGCATGCGAGTTGAGCAAATTACGTACCGGGTGAGGGCTCCGTGGAGCATGTTTCGCTGGGATTGACGCCCTGGCCGCCTTCCGGCCAAGGCCTGTACGACCCGCGCAATGAGCACGATGCATGCGGGCTGGGGTTCATCGCCCACATCAAGGGGCGGAAGACCCATGGCATCGTCCGGGACGGACTGCGGATTCTCGAGAATCTGACCCACCGCGGCGCGACCGGCGCGGACCCGCTGCAAGGTGACGGCGCGGGCATCCTCCTCCAGCTTCCCGATGTCTTTTTCCGCCGCGCGTGCGGCAAGCTGGGCATTACCCTGCCTGCGCTCGGTCAGTACGGCGTCGGCATGGTGTTCCTGCCGAGGGAACCTGCGTCGCGGATGGCCTGCGAGCAGGAAATCGAACGCGCGATTCAGGCCGAGGGCCAGGTGCTCCTCGGGTGGCGCGATGTTCCCACCGACAACACCGGGCTGTCCGTGCGGACCAAGGAAGTCGAGCCGGTGATCCGTCAGGTCTTCGTCGCGCGCGGATCACGCGCGATGGATCAGGACGCGTTCGAGCGCAAGCTCTACATCATCCGCAAGCGCGCCGGACACGCGATCCAGTCGCTGCATCTTCGCCACGGACGCGAGTTCTACGTCCCGTCGTTCTCCACACGCACGATCACCTACAAGGGCATGTTGCTCGCGCATCAGGTCGGTCTTTATTACCGCGACCTGCGCGACGAGTCGATGGTCAGCGCGCTGGCCATGGTGCACCAGCGTTTCTCGACGAACACGTTTCCGACGTGGGACCTGGCGCACCCGTTCCGCTTCATTTCCCACAACGGCGAAATCAACACGCTGCGCGGCAATTTCAACTGGATCCGCGCGCGCGAAGGCGCGATCGCGTCGAAGGTCCTGGGCGACGACCTGCCGAAACTGTGGCCGCTGATCTACGACGGCCAGTCCGACTCGGCTTCGTTCGACAACGCGCTGGAATTGCTGGTCATGGGCGGCTATCCGCTGGCGCACGCGATGATGCTGATGATTCCGGAGGCGTGGGCCGGCAATCCGCTGATGGACGAAGACCGCCGCGCGTTCTATGAGTACCACGCAGCGCTGATGGAACCTTGGGATGGTCCCGCGGCAATGACGTTCACCGACGGCCGCCAGGTCGGCGCAACGCTCGACCGCAATGGCTTGCGCCCGGCGCGCTTTGTGGTGACCGACGACGACATCATCGTCATGGCGTCCGAAGTGGGCGTGCTCGACATCCCGGAGGCAAAGATCGTCAAGAAATGGCGGTTGCAGCCGGGCAAGATGCTTCTGGTGGACTTGGAAGAGGGCCGAATCGTCGACGACGACGAATTGAAGCGCACGCTTGCGACGGCAAAGCCCTATCGCGAATGGATTGCGCAATGCCGGCTGCGGTTGAGCGACATGCCCGAACCCGCGCCGCCCACGCCGACCGAAGTGCCGCTCCTCGATCGCCAGCAGGCGTTCGGCTATACGCAGGAGGACGTGAAAATCCTGCTGACGCCGATGGCGGCGAATGGCGAAGAACCGTTGGGCTCGATGGGCAACGATGCCGCGTTGCCCGTGCTCTCCGAACGGCCCAAGGTTTTCTACTACTATTTCAAGCAGCTTTTCGCACAGGTCACGAATCCTCCGATCGATCCGATACGCGAAGAGCTCGTGACGTCGTTGGTGTCGTTCATCGGTCCCCGGCCGAATCTGCTCGGAATCGACGCGACGCAACCTGCGATGCGGCTCGAAGTGTCGCAGCCGATCTTGACGCCGGAGAACATGGAAAAAATCCGGCATGTCGAGCTCTTCTCCGGCGGCGCATTCCGGTCGGTCGAGCTCGACATCTGTTATCCCGCGGCGTGGGGCGGCAACGGCATGGAGGCAGCGCTCGCCAGCCTCGCGGCGCACGCGGAAGACGCCATCAGCCAGGGCTACAACGTCCTCATCCTGTCCGATCGCAGCGTGTCGCGGGAATTGCTGCCGATCCCCGCGCTGCTCGCGACGGCCGCCGTGCACGAGCATCTGGTGAAGAAGGGCCTGCGCACGTCGACGGGGCTCGTCGTGGAAACCGGAACGGCGCGCGAAGTGCACCACTTCGCGTTGCTCGCGGGCTACGGCGCCGAGGCGATCCATCCCTATCTCGCGCTGGAGACGCTGGGCGAGCTTTCCCGCTCGATTCCCGAGATCGACGCCAAGGAGTCACGCAAGCGCTACATCAAGGCGATCTGCAAAGGCCTGACGAAGGTCATGTCCAAGATGGGCATCTCGACGTACCAGTCCTATTGCGGTGCGCAGATCTTCGAGGCCGTCGGCCTGCAGAAAGCTTTCGTCGACAAATATTTCACCGGCACCGCGAGCAACGTCGAGGGCATCGGCCTCTTCGAGGTCGCCGAGGAATCCGTGCGGATGCACGCGCAGGCGTTCGGCGACGACCCGCTCTTGCGCGACATGCTCGACGCCGGTGGCGAGTATCAGTACCGCAGCCGCGGCGAAGCGCATATGTGGACGCCGGAAACCATTGCCAAGCTGCAGCACGCGACGCGCGCGAACAGTCACGCGACGTACCGGGATTACGCGCACCTCGTCAACGAGCAGAGCCGGCAACTCAAGACCTTCCGCGGCCTCTTCGAATTCAAGGCGAGTGAGCGCGCGCCGGTCCCGCTTGCGGACGTCGAGCCCGCGGCTTCGATCGTCAAGCGCTTCACAACGGGGGCCATGAGCTTAGGCTCGATCTCGACCGAGGCGCACACGACGCTCGCCGTGGCGATGAACCGCATCGGCGGCAAGTCGAATACCGGCGAGGGCGGTGAGGATGCCGCGCGCTATCGCAGCGAATTGCGCACCGGCGAGAGCGGTGTCAAGGACGGCGACACCGTCGCGTCCGTGCTTGGCCGCGAGCAGGTCGAGGCCGACATTCCGCTCAAGGCCGGCGACAGCCTGCGCTCGAAGATCAAGCAGGTCGCCTCCGCCCGCTTTGGCGTCACCGCGGAATTCTTAGCGTCGGCCGATCAGATCCAGATCAAGATGGCGCAGGGCGCCAAGCCCGGCGAAGGCGGCCAGCTTCCCGGCCACAAGGTGTCCGAATACATCGCGAGGCTGCGCTATTCGGTGCCCGGCGTGGGTCTCATTTCGCCGCCGCCGCACCACGATATCTATTCGATCGAAGACCTGGCGCAGTTGATCCACGACTTGAAGAACGCGAATTCAAAAGCTTCGATTTCCGTGAAGCTCGTGTCGGAGGTGGGCGTGGGCACCGTTGCCGCGGGTGTGGCCAAGGCGAAGGCCGACCATGTGACGATCGCCGGGCATGACGGAGGGACCGGCGCGTCGCCGCTGTCGTCGCTGATGCACGCCGGCACGCCGTGGGAACTGGGGCTCGCCGAAACGCAACAAACGCTGGTGCTGAACCGCCTGCGCGGCCGCATTGCCGTCCAGGTCGACGGGCAGATGAAGACGGGCCGCGACGTCGTCGTCGGCGCCATGCTGGGTGCCGATGAATTCGGCTTCGCGACGGCGCCGCTCGTCGTCGAGGGCTGCATCCTGATGCGCAAGTGCCACCTCAACACGTGCCCGGTCGGCATCGCGACGCAGGACCCGGTGCTGCGCCGGAAATTCACAGGCCAACCCGAGCACGTCGTCAATTTCTTCTTCTTCGTCGCCGAGGAAGTGCGCGAGATCATGGCGAGGCAGGGCTTCCGCACGTTCGACGAAATGATTGGCCGCGCGGATTGCCTCGACATGCGGGCAGGCGTCGAGCACTGGAAAGCCAGGGGCCTCGATTTTTCGCGCGTGTTCTTCCAGCCGAAAATGCCCGCCGAAGTCGCGCGCAGCCAGGTCGAATTGCAGGATCACCGGCTGGCCGGTGCGCTCGATCACAAGCTGATCGCGGAGGCGGCGCCGGCGCTCGAGAAGAAGCAGCCGGTGCGCCTTGCGTTCCGCATTCGCAACGCCAACCGTTCCGTTGGGGCGATGCTTTCCGGAGACGTTGCGCGCAGGTACGGCCACGAGGGTCTGCCGGAGGACACGATCCACGTCGCGTTCGAAGGCATCGCAGGCCAGAGCTTCGGCGCGTTCCTGTCGCGCGGAATCACGTTCGAACTGCAGGGAGCGACGAACGATTACGTCGGCAAGGGGCTGTCGGGCGGGCGCATCGTCGTTTATCCCGACCCGTCGTGTCCGGCGACGCCGGAGAACAACATCGTCATCGGCAATACCGTGATGTACGGTGCGATCGAAGGCGAGGCGTATTTTCGCGGCGTCGCCGGCGAGCGCTTCTGCGTCCGCAATTCGGGCGGCCTCGCGGTCGTCGAGGGCACGGGCGATCACGGCTGCGAATACATGACCGGTGGCACGGTCGTCGTCCTGGGCAGGACCGGCCGCAACTTCGCGGCGGGCATGAGCGGCGGCGTCGCCTATGTCTACGATGCCGATGGCACGTTCGCCGCGCGCTGCAACTGCGCGATGGTCGACCTCGGGCCCGTCTCCAGCGAATCCGCGCAGGCCGAAGCCGAGCAGGAGCAAATTGCCGCGGGCAAGGGGCGCGTCCGGCACAAGGGAAAGGCCGACGAAGCGCAGTTGCGCGAGCTGATCGAGCGTCACCTGCGCTTTACCGGCAGCACGCTCGCGCTCCGGATCCTCGACGATTGGGATGCGGCGCGCGCGAAATTCGTCAAGGTGTTCCCGCACGAATACCAGCGTGCATTGGGCGAAATGTACGCGAAGCAGAACATGAAGGCCGCTTTGAGGTCAAAGGCGCGCGAGGCCGCGTAAAAGCGATGGGCAAGGTCACGGGATTTCTCGAATTGCAGCGCATCCGCGAGGCCATGCAGCCGGCGCAGGAGCGCGTGCATCACTATCGCGAGTTCATCCTGACGCTGGCCGACGACGAAGCTTCGAAGCAGGGCGCGCGCTGCATGGATTGCGGCATCCCGTTCTGCCA
>Ga0070708_100001933_pt1 | contig 15978 bp, 10 predicted proteins | sample KBSK5503metaG_FD_65469 | JGI IMG/M metagenome (GOLD analysis project Ga0070708, IMG submission 65469) | Corn, switchgrass and miscanthus rhizosphere microbial communities from Kellogg Biological Station, Michigan, USA - KBS K5-50-3 metaG | ecosystem: Host-associated > Plants > Roots >... | reverse complement strand
GCGGGTCGCGTTTACCTCGTTCACCAACAGTGTCTCGATTGTAACGGCCGTGGAGCGCGGGATCGCGGGATACGTCCTCGCGTTGCTGAGCGTGTTCCTGCTGTCCCGGATCATCAGCCTGCTTGGCCCGGGCTTCGGCGGGCAACGCAACGACGTGCAGGGACTCAAGGCCGCCGCCTACGCCGGCACCTCGTCGTGGCTCGGGGGAATCTTTCTCCTCATCCCGGCGCTCGGGCTCGTCAGCCTGATCTTCTCGCTCTACAGCCTCGTGCTGCTGTACCTCGGGCTGCCGGTCCTCATGAAAGTGCCGAAAGACCGGGCGATGGGTTACACGCTCGTCGTGATCATCATCTGGATCGTCGTCGCCCTGATTGTCGGAGCGATCCTCACGGCATTCTAGATCTCGCGCAACGTTTCCTGCAGGATGACGAGGGCACGGTCTACCGTGCCCTCGTCGTGTGCCAGGGACACGAAGTTGTAGGCGGTGCGCTTGAACAACAGGCCGCGCTGGGCCGCCCGCTGCGCGACGACTCGCGACAGATCTTCGGTGGCACAATGGAGGAAGCACATCTCCGCGATGCCGGCGACACCGGTGACGACGCTCGGGTACGCCCGCTGCAACTCATGCAGACCATGCAACAGCCGCGTGCCGACGCGATGCAGATGCGCGCACACATCGTCACGCTCGAACACCTCGAGGGTCGCACGCGCCGCGGCGAGCGCGACGCCTTCCGTCGCCAGCGTCGACGAAATCCAGGTGCGCCCGGCGCCGGCCATGAGATCCGCCCGGCCGCCCACCGCGGCGAGCGGAAACCCGTTCGCGAGTGCCTTCCCCACCACCACGAGATCCGGCGCAGGCTTCACCTCGTAGCGCTCGGCGGCGCCGCCGATGGCCAGACGAAACGCCGTCTTGATCTCATCGAAAATCAGGATGGCCCCCGCGCGCTCGGTCTCGGTGCGCAACATCTGCAGCCATGCGCGGCTCGGTTCGGAGACGATCACGGGCTCGACCACCACCGCGGCGAGCCGGGGCGCGTGCGCGCGAATCATCTCGCGGCCGGCCGTGACGTCGTTGAACGGCAGCTCGGCAAACAAGCCACGCACGGCGGCGGGCACGCCTTCGGTCGCCCCCTGACACCAGTCGAGCCAGCCGTGGTAGCCGCATCCCAAGACTTCGTCGCGCCCGGTCGCGACCCGCGCCAGCCGCACCGCGGCCGCGACGGCCTCGGCGCCGGTCTTCAGAAACCGCACGCGCTCGAGCCAGGGGATCTTCGCGCCGAGGGCTTCGGCAAGCTCTTCTTCGGCGACCGGCGGGAGCGGGCCGACGACACCGGCGTCGATCGCCGCTTGAGCCGCGCGGTTGACGTCGGCGTGGCCGTATCCGAGCGCGACCGCGCCCAGCGCCATGACGAAGTCGACGTATTCGCGACCGTCTTCTCCCCACACACGACACCCGGACGCCCGCGTCATCCGTGCGGGCGTTCCGAAGAGCGCGTCGGGGCGTTTGCTACCGGTCGACGTGAAGCCTGGAACGCGCCAGTCGTTCACCGTATTTGGTCACCTCGATGGCCATTGCGCGCAGCAGTTTGACTTCGCGCGCGTCCAGGGGCGCCCGATGCGCGATTTCGCGCATAGTGCGCATGACGCCGTCCGCGTTGCGCGTCTTGAAAAAGTCGATCGCATGCAGTGCGCGTTCGACGTCGACAAACAGACGCTCGAGCTCCGCGGCCTCCGCGGGCTCGGACGGCCGGCGCGGCGCCTTGAAGGGACGCTCTTCGGCACCCTGCGCCAGCGCCAACTCATACAGCATGATGATGACAGCGTGGCCGAGATTGAGCGAGGAGTAGGAGGGATCGCTGGGGATCGTGACCACGCGGTGGCAGCGATCGAGCGCGTCATTCGACAGCCCCTTGTCTTCGCGGCCGAACAGCAAGGCCACCGGCCCCCCCCCGTCCGCCGCCAGCGCGAGCACTTCCGCGGCGGCGTCGCGGGGCCGCTGCAGGTTGCGCTTGGCGGTGCGTCCACGCGCCGTGAAGCCGACGATGTGCACGCAGTCGGCGAGCGCGTCCTCGAGCGAGTCAAAGGTGCGCACTCGCGCGAGCACGTCCTGGGTCTGGTGCGCAATGCCCTCGACACGATACGCCTCATACTCGCGCGGGCTCACCAGACGCAGATCGCGCACGCCGAAGTTCTTCATGCCGCGCACCACGTGCGCGATGTTGACGAGATCCTGCGGCTCGTGCAGGACGACGACGATCATCCGACGAGCTCCAGGACGCCGAAGCGCTCCGGATCCTGACGGTCGCCGCGCAACCACACCCAGCCGCCGCCACCACTCCACACCAGCTGGCCGACTCGCCGCAGCCGCCCGGGAAGCATTTCGTTGATGATGAGATCGAAGTTGACGCGGCCGCCGGCATGCGGGTACGCGCCCGCGGGCCACGGGACAGCCACCGTCACGCAGTAGCCGCGGTCGGTGCGGCGCCAGCTCCCCCGCACCGCCGCCAGATTCCCGCTCTCCTTGCTGTCACTCGTCATGCTCGCGCGCACGGTGTGTCCGTCCGGATTCGGCACAATGAGATATCCGACGGCGGGAGCAGGCGGGACGCCGTCGGCGCTCGCTGGCGTCCCGCCCCGCGCGGCGGCGACGACGTAGAGCTGGACTCCATCCGAGTGAATATCGTCCGGCTCGTTGTCGAGCTTGAGCGCCGCGGCGCCGGCTGGTCGCAGCACGAGGTCGGGCTTCGTGACCTCGACGGCCACGTACAGCGCCGATTCATCCCAGGCGGCGTATGCCAGTGCCGACAGATCGTCCGGGCCGGGGTAGGCGTCCTCGCTGCGGCGATACTGATCCTCGAGTCCCAGCTCGAGCGGTTCGGAGCGGTCGAATCCTTCGAGCGTGCCGTCGAGCGGCGGCGCGGCGGCAACGCGAAACGCCGGAGCAGCCGCCGGTGTCGGTTGATCGATTTCGAGCAGCGGTACGAATGGAGGCGGCTCCTGCCGCTCGCCGCGCAGCAGGAGCGCCGGTTGGCCTTCGGACTCGACGATCCACTCGGCCGTACCGAAACGGTGCCGATGCACTCCCGCGGTGGTCTCGATCTCCACCGCATCGCCGCGCATCCGGACCGCCCGAATCAGTTGCTGGTCCGTATACGGCTCGAGAACCGTGATCATCCGGGCATTGCGACCACGCGCACGCACGACGTAGAACGCCGCCCGCTCGCGCTCGCCTCCCCCTGGCAGCCCCGGTCCTTCCATCTGGAGGAGCTGGCCGTCGAACACGAGATGCGCGGTGAGCCGAGCCCGTTCCACGTGTGCGAGGACGACCACGCCGGGTTCATCCGGGACGAAGCGCTGCACGCGCGTGACGAACTCGTTGGGGGAGAGCAGCGCGTCTTCAACCCAGCGGCCTTTCGTCTCCACGTCGCCGCGACCCGCGACATGCCACGGCAGCTGCACGATGTGTTCCTCTGTGCCACCGAACACCAGGACGTCGACGAGGTAGGCCGGTCCGGCGGCGATCGTGCGAGTAAGGCCATCGAAGCGCCCACGGACCCAGGCCCACTCCGTGCGGTCGTCGAAGCACTCGACGCTGGCTCTGCCGGACGGCTGCGACTCGCCGTCCAGGAGCGGGGCGTTGTGCGCCAGCGTGGAGCGGTACCAGAAAAGATCACGCGTGACGTACTGCCCCGTGCCGGGATCGGGCAGCCAGTACACGCCGTCGGCGTGTAGCGTCAGCTGCAGGCGGTCCGGATGGCCGTGGCCCCCACCCTGCGGGCCGCTTTCGAGACTGACGTAGCGATCGCCGTTTCGCAGCACGGCCAGACCCTGGCTCTCGAGCAGGACACTCTTGGGACTCCAAGGCTCGTCCGCGGGCGGAAGATCGGGCAGCATCTCGAGCAAGGACCACCAGGACAGCGTCGCACGGGACACGGGACTCGGGGCTAGGGACACGGGCGCGTCGTGCAGATAGGACTCGTGCACAGCCGTGATCGCCGGCGGCGCTTCGTATAACGCGTGGAGCCACGCGGTCACGTCGCTCATCCCGAGTCTCGCGAGACCAATCTCCCAGAGCTCCAGATATGCCGGCTGCGTGAGCGACATTCCGAAGCGGGAATCCTTGCGCGCGGGAAAGGTGTAATCGGGCAGCGCCGTCAGCGCAGGCGCGCGCAACGCGTTGTGCAGGCGGTCCGCCAGCCGCTGATCCTCAGTAAAGTCGACGCCGGCAAGTCGCGCCCAGCCGGCTCCCGTGAGCAGGCCACGCAGCGCAAAGAGGTGGTAGTTCTCGCCTTCGTACCACATCCCATCGCGCCCGAATCCGCGCACCAGGTGGGCGATGAGCCCTGTGTCGCCTTCGATGACCCGCTGCGCCAGCTCTTCGTCTTCAAACCATACGGCGACCGCGGCGAGCGCGGCGCTGTTCCACGTTTGCCGGTTCGAGAATCCTTCGTCGTAATCGCCGATTATCGTCGCGGCTTCCTCAACCAGCTGATTCACGCTTCGCGTCGTCGCGTCGTCCAGCTGATCGCAGGCGCGCAGCACGGCCGCGGCCGCGACATAGTTGCACGTCCAGAGCGACTCGAGGTAGGTGGAGAAGAACAGTCGGCTCGGCCCGAGGACGTTGTCGCGATTGGGGTAGCGCCAGTAACGCTCCGCGTAGGCGTTCAGGATGTCGCGGGCGCGCGCCGCCGCCGCCCGATCGGCGGACTCTCCCACACCCGCGAGCATCGCGAGGTGCGCGGCCCGCTCGGCGAGCCAGAGGTGCTGATACCGCGCCCAGCTCCAGTTGTGGCGCTCCCCGCTCCACGTCTTGCCGCAGCGCGGACATCGGTGCTCGGTGGGGCTCCACGGATCGAACGTGAGTGCCGTGCCGTCATCGGGACAGAAGCCGCCGTCGGTCGTGAGCAGCGCTTTGTGATCCGGGACGATCGGCATGCGCGCGAGCAACGGGCGCGCCCGCTCACGCAGATGCGCGAGCAGCGCCTGGAGATCGGCCGAGCCGCGGATCGCTTCGGCGCGCGCGGCGAGCGTTTCTGCCGTTACCACGCCCGTACTCCTTCCCGTGCCCACGCGAGCGGCAAGACGCGAGCGCCGTTCGCTGCGCGTGCGACCGCCGCCGCCGCTTCACCGGCCGGCCCACGCATCACGAAGAACATGGACCCGCCGGCGCCTGCACCGGCCGCCTTGCCACCGATCGCTCCCGCCGTGCGGGCTGCCGCCTCGAGCTGTGCCATCTCCTCCGTTCGCATGCCGGGATCGAGCGCCTGCTGGTGTTTCCAGTTCTCGCTCAGCAGCGACGCCACCCGCGCAAGATCCGCGCCGCGCAATGCCTCGGCCATCGCGTGGCCGGTGTCTTTCAAGCCACGCAGCGCTCCGGTTACCGTGCGATCGCCGCGCTCGTACGCGCTCATCACGCGCGAGATCGTATCACCGGAGACGCGCGACTTGTTGGTATAGCAAATCAGCGTCTGGCGCTCGAGCGCCGTGGCGAACGCGGGATCGAGCGTCACCGGCTCGACGCCGACATCGGGATCGCGAAAGCTCAGGCGATGAAATCCTCCCAGCGCCGCGGCGTACTGGTCCTGCTTGCCCCCGGGTAGCTGCGCCTCGATCGTCTCGACCTGCCAGGCCTGATCGGCCACATCCTGGTGGCCGAGCGTCTCCTGGCGCGCGCGTGTCAGCGCACCGACCAGCGCGACGCCGAGCGCGCCGGAGCTGCCGAGTCCCGAGCCCGGGGGCGCGTCGCAGCGCGTGGTCAGCGTGAAGCCGCCTAGCACTGGGAAGCGGCGCAGGGCCGCTGTGAGCAGCGGCAGCTTGCCCGGGATGAGGCCGCCGGAATTCGCGCACTCGAGTGTTTCGCCCAGCTCTTCTGAGACGAGTCGCAGCAAGGCGCCGCCCAGATGCAGCTCGACATGCGCGCGCAGGCCGATGGCGCCGTTCACCACCACGCCGCCTTCGCGCGCCGAAAACGGCGCGACGTCGGTCCAACCTCCGGCGAAGTCGAGGCGCAGCGGGGCGGTCGCGTGAAACGCGGTCGGCAGATCGCGGCGTCTCATTGCTCGATACGCCACCCGGCGACGGTCGGCAGCTCGCCGCGCATGTCCATGCGCACTCCGCGCACTCGACTGTTCATCGCCTGGACACCACGGCCGTGATACAACCAGACGATCGGCAGCTGCTCCGCGAAAAGGCGCTGCGCTGCGATCGGATCGTCCGGAACCGGGATGCCCGTGACATCGCCGAGCGGACGCAGGAAGCCGAGTCCCGGATCGCCGGGGATGCCGGTCACGGCGGCGGTGAACTCGTGGCGGGGGCCGTACACGCGCTCGAGAAATGCCGAGTTCTCGAGCTGATGAATCGTCACCTTGAATCCCACCGCGGTGAGGCGCGCCTGAATCATTTGCTCGAGCGCGGCCTCGCCGCTCCCCACCGTGATGAGATCGAAGCTCGGTGGCGCGACTTTGCTCACCTCGGCGACGAGATGCCGCGCCGAGTCGGGCGCGAGCGGGATATGCGGCGGCGCGACGAACCGCGGCAGGCCGGGTGGCACCGGACCGTCTGCGACCGCGGCGAATCCGAACAGATACCCATCGACGATTTCCTGGCGATCGATCGCGAGCGCCGCCGCGAGGCGCGCGCGCGGATCGTTGAACGGCGGCCGGCGCGTGTTGAAGATGAGACCGTACGGGAAGATCAGGGGATACTCGCGAACCGCGAGCGACGGGTGACGGCGCACGAACGCCACCTGCTGCGGACTGATCCCCGCAAAGTCGAGCTCGCCGGACACGAGCGCGGAGAACTTGACCATGGGCTCATCGACGACGGCAATGACGAGCCGTTCGATGTGCGGCGGCCCGCCCATGTCAGCGGGAAAATCGTCGCTGCGCGCGAACACCCAGCGGCGGTTCGGCTCGTGTGTGACGAAGCGGAATGGCCCATTGCCCACGGGCCGGACGTTCCAGGACGCCCAGCGCAGGCGGTCGTGCGGCACGCTGTCGAGCAGGTGCGCCGGCAGAATCGCGAGATCGGTGAGGACGAACGGCAAATCGTCCGCGGCGTGCGGGGGGGCGACCACGGCTCCCGAGAAATGCAGCTCGACCGTCGAGTCGTCCAGCGCGGCGACGGCCGTCAACGACTGCAGCTCCGTGTAGCGGGGGTAGCCGGTGACGGGGTCGCGCGCGGCTTCCAGCGTCCAGACGACGTCGCGCGCGCTCGTCACGATCCCGTCGTGCCAGCGCACGTCGGTGTGCAGCCGGAACGTGAGCGTCCGGCCATCCGCCGCCCAGCGCCAGCTGCGCGCGAGGTAGGGCCGTGGCACGAGCAGCGAGTCGTAGCGCGCGAGCGTGGTCAGCAACACGTAGCGCTGCACCTGCCGGGCGAGCGGGTGATTCGTGAGCAATGGGTTGATGCTCTGCAGATCGGCACCGGAGGCGAACATCACGGTCGCGCCGCGGCGCGCGGCCTCATCGCCGCACGCGCACGTCACCACCGCGACCGCCAAGAGCATCGGAACGGGCAGGCGCAACACGCCACGCATTCTAGCGGGGCAAGAGTGGCGGCGCGAGATTCCCGCCGATGCTCGCCAGACTGGGACAGCGTCTGCTCGCCGGTCTCGCCGTCGTGCTTGGCGTCGTGACGCTCACGTTCGTGCTGTTGCACGTCGCACCAGGCGCTCCAACCGACATAATCCTGGGTCCAATGGCGAGCCCCGATCAGGTCGCGGCGCAGCGTCGGATCCTCGGGTTGGATCGGCCCCTGCCGACGCAGTTCGCGAGCTGGTTAGGTCGTTTCGCGCGGGGCGACTGGGGAAGCAGCATTGCAAAAGGCCGGCCGGTCCGCGCCATTCTCGGCGATGCCTGGCCGGCGACCGTTCGGCTGGTCGGGCTGTCGCTGATCCTGAGTTATCTGATCGGCCTGGTGATCGGGGTCGTCCAGGCGGCTCGGAGCCGCTCCCGAACCGACACCCTCCTCTCCGTTTCGTCCGTCACACTGTTTGCCATGCCGAGCTATTGGCTCGCACTGATGCTGGTCTTGGTCTTCACGTACTGGACGCAAGCGTTGCCGGCGTTCGGCGCGGCGGGGCTCGACTCCGATTATCTGCACGGCTCGAGCTGGCTGATCGATCGGCTTCGCCACCTGGCGCTGCCGCTCGCGACGCTGACGCTCGTCGGCATCGGTGGCGCGGCGCGCTTTGCACGCGGCGCGATGCTCGAGACATTGAGCCAGCCGTTCATCGTCACGGCGCGCGCGAAGGGGCTGACGACGAGCCGGGTCGTGGGCCGCCACGCGCTGCGCAACGCGCTGACGCCCGTCGTGACGCTCCTCGGGCTGTCGCTGCCCGTGCTGTTTTCCGGCGCGGTGTTTGTCGAAGCCGTGTTCGCCTGGCCCGGCGTCGGACGAGTGCTCGTCGAAGCCGTTCAGGCTCGTGACTATCCGGTCGTCATGGCCGCGACGACCGTGAGTGCGATGCTCGTCGTGGCGGGCAACATGCTTGCGGATGGGCTGGCCGCCTGGCTCGATCCCCGGATCCGGAGCAGAGCAGCGTGACAAGACTCCTGCGGGACCGCCGCGCCATGTTCGGCGTCTGCGTGCTGCTCGTGGTCGTCTTGAGCGCCCTGGCCGCGCCGCTCGTGACAAACGGCGACCCCAACACCCAGCGCGACATCGTCGCGACGCGGTTCGCCCCGCCGCTCTCGAGTGACACGCATGGCGCCTTCCACTTGCTCGGCACGGACCGCTTCGGCCGTGATGTGTGGACTCGGCTTGTCTATGGCGGGCGCATTTCACTGGGGATCGGCGTCCTGGCGGTGCTGGTCTCGCTCGCTGTCGGCATCGTCGTCGGCGGTGTGGCCGGCTACTGGCGTGGCCCGGTGTCCCTCACACTGCTGGGGGTGACGGATTTCGCACTCGCTGTGCCGCGCGTCGTGCTGTTGCTGCTGCTCGCGGCACTGTGGCAGCCGAGCACGCTGTTGGTCATCGCGGTGTTGGGACTGACGGGATGGATGGGCATCGCCAGGCTGGTGCACGGAGAGGTGCGCGCGCTCGCCGCTCGGCCCTTTGTCGAAGGCGCGGTTGCCGTCGGCGCGAAACGCCTGCGCGTGCTGGCCCGCCACATTCTGCCGAACGCGCTCACGCCCGTCATCGTCGCCGCCGCGCTCGGCGTCGGCAACGCGATCACACTCGAAGCGGGATTGTCCTACCTGGGGCTCGGCGTGCAGCCACCCACGCCATCGTGGGGCAACATGATCCAGTCCGGCCGCGACACGCTGGTGAACGCGCCGTGGGTCGCCACTGCGCCGGGTATTGCGCTCGTGCTCGTCGTCGTCGCATGCACACTGCTCGGCGATGCCCTGCGCGACGTCCTAGACCCGAGCACCCGCAATCTGTAGCAGGGTGGGTTCGCTGATCTCGTGCGCGCCGTCGAACGCGACGAGGTCGTATCCGATCTTGTGCTCGCGCAACCGACCCTCGTTCGCGGCCACGACCTTCGGAGTGAAGAACTGATCGCGCGTGCCGTATACGAGCGTGAGACTCGGAACGCGGAGACGTGTCAGGTCGAGATCGGGCGGCACTTCCCCACCCCAAAGAATCAATCGATCGATCCGCGACGACCCGAGCGCGGCCCAACGACAGACGGTGGCCGTGCCTTGCGAGAACCCGAGGACAGTGACCCGGGTCGTACCGGTTGCGATGTGCCTATAGAGGGCGTCGAGATACCGGACGTAGTCGTCGATTTCGTGTAGCCGGTCTTCGCGAGTCATCCAGCTCGCGCCCACACGACGCTCCGTCGCACTCTCCGTCAGATAAAAGCGCGACAGGCCCTCCGGCGCGACGATACAACGGCGCTTCGCTTCGATCGGACGAAAGCGCTCGAGAAAACGCGCCGCGAGCTGTCCGTAGCCATGACAGACGAACCAGACGTCGGCGGCATCCGCAGGAGATCCCAGCGTGAAGTAGCGCGCGGATCGAGGCGTCGAGAACAGGTGCTCCTGCATCACGTCACCAGAATCGAGACGATCTCATGCGGCTCGGCGACGAACCGGACGACATTGCCGCGCTGCTCCAGCACGAGCGCGACGGCCTCTCGCTCATCCGCGCGAACGCGATGCGCCGTTTTCACACCCTGCGCAAACCGCCAGGCGCCTGCCGCCTTCCGGCCCGTCGCGTTGTAGCAGCGCAGCACCATCGGTGATCCGATCTGCGCGGGCTTGAGCGCCGAGAAGACGAGGCCCGTGCCCTCGAGCGTGATGTCGACGGGCAAAGGATTCAGCGGTGACGCGTCGCGCAGCCACAGCCCGTGCAGCGGCAGAAACGCCTCTTCCCAGAGGTGCGGCAGGGCATCCCCCCGCTCCACATCACTGGCGGTCACCGGAACAAGTGCCAGATCGATTCGCGTCGTGCCCAGACACTGGGCGCCGGGAATCGCGGTCGGCCAGCCCGCATGGCCGGGCCGCGTCGGCAGGCGCGCGAGGGACAGGTCGCCGACGGCGCGCAGCAGCGTGACGAGCAGGTCGCCCTTGGCGGTCCACTCGTACTCAAAGAACGCGGGAGCCAACACCGCGAGTCCCCGCCCGCCCCGGGCGGCGGCCACGAAGCGCTGCGCGGGGGCGGTGCGCACGGGTGTCTCCCGCGGATAGGCCGCCGCGTCGACCTGGACCGCATTGCGTTCGACGGTGCCGAAGGCGGAACCCGCGATTGCGGTGACGCCGTCCAGGCCGGTCGGCAGGCGCGCGCGCAGCCGGTGATGGCTGTTGCGGTTGTCGATGGCGAGGGACACACGGACGATGGGGCTGTCGGCGAACAGCTGAACGACCATCCGCGCGTCGATACCGCGCATCACTTCCCAGCGCGCTTCGAGCGCCGCGACGAGCGGGCCGGCCGCGAGCCGCCGCACGCTGACGGGGCCTCGGGCTTGCTTGACGCGGTCGCGCGCGGGGGGCGCGTACGTGTACGCGTCCCCCGCATCGCCTGCATCTTCGAGCCGCAGCAGCTCGCCGTAGCGCTCGTTCCGGCGCCGGTCGACGAGCATGAGCGCGCCGGTCGCCTCGATCGTCACCTGGACGAAGCGGTTTTCGAGCGAGCGGCCGCGCACCCGCGCGTCCTCCGCCCGGGCGAGCGGCGCCACGGGCCCCGTCGTCAACGCGGCGATTCCAAGGCCTGGCACCGGCGGCGCGCGCAATGCGATCCGGAGTTGATCGACCTCGTCCTGATCCGGGTAGTGGCGCGTGCCGTCGATGCGCTCCTCAGTGCGGCGTTGCGCCAGGACCTGGAACGGGACGGCGCGACCCCCCGGGTCCATGAGCGCGAAGGGCCGATAGCCCGCGCCCTGACGCGGCACGCGACCGGCCGAAGGCGGTCCCACGAGCACGTCGCGCCGAAACACCGTGACATCCGCGATCGTCACGCCGGCACGCGAGCGAGGAACCGGGTTCCAGAGGACGAGCGCGGGCTCGAACCCGTCGGCCCGCTCGCGTTGGACATCGGGGTCATGACCAACGAGCCCCATCAAGGCACCGCGCGTCAGCTCCGCGGCATACGCTGCGACCTCATCGAGACGCTGCTCGGCCACAGTGGCGACCGAGTCTGCGGTACATCCGGAGATCGTGTCATGGAACTGGTTGCGAATCAGCGTACGCCATGCGGTCTCGAGGATCGGCCGGCGATCGCGTGCGCCGGCGAGTCTCGCCAACGCTACGAGCGGCTCCGCCAAGCGCTCGAGCCACAGCTCGACCTGCCCGTGCCGGCGCTTGAGCGGCGCCCGCGTCCCGTGCACACCCTGCAGCGTCCAGGTGAAGCCGTACGACCAGCGCAGCTCGCCCGCGAGTGGTTTCACCGCCGTGCTGTCGGCCGCCTGAAAGAACTCGTCCAACCGCGAGATACGGAACGCGCTCGCGGGCTCGAGGTTGGCGAGCAGGTCGCGCACGCGGGCGAGCGTGGGATGCGGCGCATGATGATCGGCGCCGATGAACACCGGGACATGTTTTCCCGCCGCGCGCTGGACGAGCGACGCACGAACCTCGCTCCAGATGTCGGGGAGGCGCGCGCCGGCGCCGGGCAAACCCGCGCCGATCTCGTAGCCGTCGGGGGGGAGGTGCCAGAGCAGGATGTCGCGGCCATCCGGCCCTCTCCAGCGGAAGAAATCGCGTTCCTGTCCCGGCTCGCCGCCGAGGCCCCGCCACAGGACGCCGTATTTCAACCCGAACTCCCGGGCGAGCGTGGGCAGCACGGCGGGGTGGCCGAACGCATCGGGCGAGTACAGGACATCGAGGCGGCCGCCCAGGCGTTCCGCGTCCGCGGCGCCGAGCAGGAGATTTCGGACCAAGGATTCGCCGGACGGGATCAGCTCGTCGGCCAGCACGTACCACGGCCCCACCTGCAGTCGTCCCGTTTTGACCAGGGCGCGAACGTCGTTTTCACGATCGGGCCGGGCCCGCAAGTAGTCTTCGACGAGGACGGTCTGGCCGTCGAGCAGGAAGGTCCGCAACGCAGCGTCGGCCTGCAGCCGGTCGATCAGCTCGTCGAACATCGGGATCAGGCGCGCATGAAACGTGGCGCGCGGCAGGAACCACTCCCGGTCCCAATGGGTGTGCGGAATCAGATGAAAGATGAAAGCGTTCGTCACGCCGGGAGGCCCAGCCGCGATATCTCCATTGGATTCGAGAGATGCACGTGCGCGACCCGGCGCCCACGCGCCAGCAACGCCCGCAGGTCGCCACGCGCCTGCGCGCGATGGAGCTGCCCGAACGTCCAACCCATTCCCGGAATGTCGAGATCTTCTTTGACATCGGCAGTGATCACGAGGAACAGGCCACTGCTTGGTCCGCCTTTGTGCAGCTGCCCGGTGGAGTGGAGGTAGCGCGGGCCAATACCGAGCGTTGTCGCACACCCCAGGGCCCGCCCCCACGCAGCGCGCAGGGTCTCGAGCTGGCGGAGTACTTCAGGCGTGGGGGGGACATACGCGAGAACTGCGACGTAGTCGCGCGGCCGGGCCTCTTCTCGCAACTCTGAGAGGGTCAGGGTTGGCAGGGGCGCAGCGTGCTGCGCCCCTTTCCCGACCGCCCCTCCCTCCAATTCAGCCCGTGCCAGCCGCTTCGCCTCCTCGACGTCGGGCTGATCGAAGGGGTTCACGCCGAGCCGCTCGCACAACGCCTCCGTCGCGTACTCCCAGCGCAGAAATTCGGCGCCAAGATCGAGCGGCTCGGCGGAAAACATGTCCGGGCCTGCGGTTTGCGAATCGGGCAGCGCGCCGCCTGCGAGATCTTGGACAATGGGAATGACCCCACGGCCATTCTTCCCGGAGCTTTCCGCGATCAGTTGCTCGATCCAATCCGCGAGTGCGGCTATGCGCGGGGGGGGACTCAGACATAGCTTGTCGCGGCCGTTTCCTGCCCGCTCCGCGATGGCGGTGCCGAGCGCTTGTGCAGCCGCGACATCGACGCGACGCGCACGCTCGAGCAGGGCCCGGCCGTCGAGCCCCGCGAGGGCCGCGGGAATCATGCCGACCGCCGTCAGCGCAGAATAGCGGCCTCCGACGTCGGGCGGGTGCGGAATGACGGCGCGAAACTTCTGTGCGCGGGCCATGGTATCCAGCGGCGTGCCGGTTTCGGTGATGGCGATGAACTGCTCGGGACGGGCGCGCGCCGCAAAGTAATGGTAGAAGGCAAGCGTCTCGACGGTATTGCCCGACTTGCTCGAAATGACGAACACGGTGCGCGCGATGTCCGCACCCGCGGCGCGCACCGCATCCGGATTGGTGCTGTCCAGCACCCGGAGGTTTCCCGTACCGAATGTCCGGGAGAACACGTCGGCGACCAGACTCGATCCACCCATCCCGCACACCAGCGTGTGCGTCAGGCCGTCCGAGCGGACGGCGCTGGCCAGCGCGGCGTACTCATCCCAGTGCGCGAGCGAGTCGCCTGGCGCACGCATCCATCCGAGCGGATTCATTGGCGGCCTAACATAATGCGCATAATTTAGGCTCGGAGTGTCCGTTCGATGATGCCTGTCAGCCGGCCCGCTCGCGTGCTGGTCAGCATCGCCCTCGTGTCGCTGGTGGCGATGGTATTGGTGTACGCGTTCCCGCCGAGCGACCGCCGCGTCTTCCTCTTCTTCACCGACCTGTCCTGGGGCTGGGCGGCCGCGTTCGCGGCGTTCGCGTGCTACAGCTCCGCACGCCGGGTTACGACGTCGGAGCAGCGCCGGACGTGGCGGTGGATCGGCGCTGGGTGCGCGTCGTTCTTCGTGGGCCAGCTCGTCTGGACGTGGTACGACCTGTGGCGCGGCGCGCCACCGCCCTACCCCTCGCTCGCCGACGTCGGGTTCCTCGGCATCTACGTCTGCCTGATGGTCGGCGTGTTGACGCTGGTGCGCGGGCAGCCGCTGCGGCGCGCCGATCCCGAGCTCGTCCTCGACAGCGTCCTCGTCACGTTTACGGTCGGCGCCCTCGCGTATGACTACCTGCTCGAGCCGTTGCTGACCACCGAGGTGTCGACCACCGCTCTGGTCACCAGCATCGGGTGGTCCATCGGCGCCATCGCGGTGTTGTGGATGATTCTGATCGCCCTGCTGCGCCGCCCGGTGTTCCCCGCTGCGACCTCGACGCTCGTGCTGCCCGGGGTCGTCGCGCTCGCCATCGGCAACCAGGTGTACGCCGTGGTGGCACTGCGCGGCTCCTACCGCGCCGGCGGCTGGCTCGACCTCACGTGGGATGCCGGACTGCTGCTGATCGCTGCTGCTGCTGCGCTCGCGCCTGAGTACGGCACGCACCTCCAACGCAGCCGCGCGACGGCGGCCGAGGGGAGCAACGCCGCCGCGCGGATCGCCGCCCTGGTCGTCGGTCTTGCCGGCGTGACCGGCATGGCGATCGTCGCCGTCCGACGCGAGGTGCCCGATGCCGATGATGCCGTGATCATCGGCGTCGGCATGGCGATCATCGCGACCCGAGTCCTATACTCGCTCGGCGCCGATCGCCGCTACGCTCGGATCCTCGAGGATGAAGTCGCCAATCAGACGCGGTCGCTGATGAGCTCGCTGGGCGCGACGGCGTCAGCCGAGCGCAATCTTCGCCTGCTCATGGAGGCGGTCCCCGATGCGATCACCGTGGTCGATCGAGATGGCCACGTGCTCGACGAAAACACCGCGGGCCGCAGCCTGGTGAGCGCCCGTCTTAACGAGGAGAAACCGGAGAGCGGGAGGCGCTTGGCGTTCGGATGGCTCGAAGGCCCTGCCGCCCGGATTGCACGCGAGAATCTGCTCGCGGCGTTCGACGGGTCGCTGCGGCGCTTCGAGGTCCCGTTTCCACGACCCGACGGCAACGATGGCACCGCGCAGGTGCTGCTCGCGCCGGTCCGGGAAGGCGGCCGCATCCCCAAGGTGCTGATGCTGGTGCGCGATATCACCGAACAACGCCGCACGCAGACTCAGCTGCAGCAGGCGGAGAAACTCGCCGCCATGGGTCAGCTCGTCAGCGGCGTCGCCCACGAAATCAACAACCCCGCCGCGATCATTTCGGGCTTCGCGCAGACGCTTCTGCTCGATCAGTTGACCCCTGATCAGCGTGACACCGTGCAGATGATGTACGACGAGGCAACCCGCATCGGCCGCATTACGTCGAACCTGCTCGCGTTCGCGCGCGCGGGAAGCAAGGAACGAACGCTGGTGGAGCTGAACGAGATGGTGCGCCGCACCTTCGCGCTCCGCTCCTACCACCTGACCACACTCAACATCACCGTGAACCTTGAGCTGGACGACGCAAACCCCAAAGCGTGGGCGAACGGGTCGGAAGTTCAGCAGATGCTGCTCAATCTACTGATCAATGCCGAGCAGGCGTTGACGACCCTTCCCGCGCCGGGGCGACGTGCCATCACGATCCGCACCATGACCGCCAGCGAGGACGGTGTCCAGCTGCAGGTCGCCGACACCGGGCCCGGCATCCCGGCCGACATCCAGGAGAAGATCTTCGACCCGTTCTTCACGACC
>Ga0070708_100001932_pt1 | contig 15983 bp, 18 predicted proteins | sample KBSK5503metaG_FD_65469 | JGI IMG/M metagenome (GOLD analysis project Ga0070708, IMG submission 65469) | Corn, switchgrass and miscanthus rhizosphere microbial communities from Kellogg Biological Station, Michigan, USA - KBS K5-50-3 metaG | ecosystem: Host-associated > Plants > Roots >... | reverse complement strand
AGCCGTACAGCATCCAGCACACTGTCGCACAAGCCAGAGCGGTGCTCAGCCACACGCCCACAATGGGATGTCCGGCTATGGTCTGGCCCATTGCAAGGGCTAGGCCCTGGCCCGGTGGGTATTTCGAAGCATAGGTCGGCTGTTGAATTACATGAAAGGTCTCGAAGTGTTCCCACATTGGATGGGTCGGATTGGAGAGCCGACCATGACTGAACGTATCCCCCGCGAGCAAGTAGCTGAATTCATCGTGCGCGAAGGGCTGAGGCATGCGCACCAGGAGAGAGATGCCCGAGGTCAGCAGAAATGAAGTCAGGCCGACCAATGCGAGCGATACACTCGGGTGTCGCGTGATTCCGCCGAGAAGGAGTTCCCCTTGGCGGAACCACTTGCTTCCAAGCTCAGGGCGTATGATGAACAGGCTCAATCCGAGAGCGGCAAGGAGCTTCCAGACGAGGAGGTGCGTCATGCCGTAGTCGTGAGGATGTAGGTGCTGGTCCTGCAGCCCGGCTCTAGCACCGGGCGCTCGGGGGCATGGGAAGGTCGGTGACGAGACGCTCCCGGCGCCAGTAGACCTCTATATTGGAGGGCCAGCCGAACGTGCGCATGAGCCGGATGCTCGCGTGCCCGAATGCAGGCAGGACGGGTCTTAGGGTCCTGATGGACAGGAGATTGAGATTGCTCTCCTCAGCCCAGAACCGGATCCCCAGACGCCGCCAGAGAGCCCGATACGCCCTCACCGGGAGCCAGTGGGTAAGAGGCAGGAGCGTATGCATCTCCACCGGGAAGTAGCGGTAAGGGGTGTACGCGATGAATGCTCGGGAAACGCGCGCGAGCTCGGCCAGGAAGCGCCGTTGCTCGTCGAGCCCACCGACATGCTCCAGGACCGCGAAGGACAGGGCAAGGTCGAACTCGCGGTCCCGGAACGGCAGGTACTGGCCATCAGTCATCCTGAAGGTGACGCCCGGAAACCGGGTCTCGAGGACGGAGCAATCCTCGATGCTACAGGCGGTGACGTGTTCCGGATACGGATACCAGCGCTCGAAGAAATTGTTGTAGGGGATCGTTAGATCCGGAGTCGTTCCAACGTCGAGGACCCGGCTCTCGCGTGACGGGTTTGCCAGGCCCAGAACTCGCTCGTACATTCGCCGCCTGGCGCCAAGTGCGACGGCGACCTTCAGCCAGTGGAGGACATGCCTGCGGTTGAAGTAGTCGATCGCTTCGGGCCGCTGCGAGCCGGGGCGGTCAGACGGGATCTCTGCGTCCATGTTGGATCCGGCGATTACTTCCGCGTCATTCCGACAATGCTCACGAAGAAGCTCGAGATGACGGTCTGGAAGCCCAGTGCGGTCAGGGTGACGCCTGGAACAACGAGGCGCATGGTCTGGGCGTATTCGAGTCGGCCGAAACCGGTCAGGCGCCACTGGTTTACCGCAGCGAGCAGGAGGGCGAGGCCGATCAGAAGGGCGAGGGCGGAAGCGGCGAGGCCGCGTTCCAGGTTCATGAGCAAGCCAGTGTAGTAACGGTCCTCGGGCATGAGACCCTCGTTCACGGCAAACGTCTTCGTGAAGATCGCGAAGAGGATAGTCTGGTACCCGCAGAGGATGGCCAGACTCGCCACCAGAAGGGTGTGGGCATCGAATGTAACGCCGCGCCAACTTGTCGCCGGCATCGCCAGCGCATAGCCGATCAAGCCCAGCAGCACGAGCCCCGCGCCTGGGATGAGAAAGAGCCAGCGGGGCGAGTACATGAGAAACAACCGGAGCGTGCGCCATCCGTCGCGAAACGTCTTCAAGTGCGGGCGGTGCGATTTTCGGCCATCCGGATGGAGTGTGATGGGTACTTCGGCGATGTGTTTCCCGAACAGGCTGGCTTTGATGATCATCTCCGTCGCGAACTCCATGCCGGTGCATCGCAAGCTCAGCCTCTCATACAAATCCTTGCTAAAGCCACGCAGTCCGCAGTAGACATCGTGGATCGAACGTGCGTGGAACCACCGTCTGACCATGAGGGAAAGAGTTGGGTTGCCAAGCCACCGGTGGAGGAATGGCATGGCGCCGGGCATAACCTGGCCGCCGCCAGAGGGTAACAGGCAGCCCTGGACGAGATCGAAGCCTTCGCGAAGCTTGGCGACGATTCGTGTCAGCCTGTCCATCAGGTCTCCGGTCAACCCGACTTGTCTCCGTGGCCGCTCGAGCATTCTAATGCTTGCGACTGCAATGGGCGCGCAAACTAGTAGAGGCCTGGCGCTGCTAAATGCTGGCAGACAGTACTGACACACGACTGCCTCACAGCTCGCGATCGCTAGCCAGACCATGAATCCAGCGGGGGGGGCGTCAGGGCGGGAGTTGAAGTCGCGTAAGCGGGATGCGGACAGGCCCAGGTCCTCCATCAGTATGGTTGACTACCTCTGGCCAGTATATGCTCTGAGCGAGGGCGTCGTGCAGACTAAGCTCAAGCTGGCTGAGCCGTCCGTCGTCGTCAGCACTTACAATCGTGGAGAGGTCCTGCCGGGTGCCATCCAGAGCCTTCGCGAGCAGGACCTGGATCGCTCCGGGTACGAGATTGTCATCGTAGACAACAACGCCACCGACCACTCGCGGCAGGTCGTTGGGTCATTCACCGGCAAGGCTCCTGAAGTTCTCTCCGAGTCGCACCGTGCGGGTAGGACCACGTGTATCCCCCTCGAGGTCGACCGGACTCGCAACCGGAGCGACGAACCTCGATCAGAGGAGTCCCGCAAAAGTTGGCAGATGGCGCTCACTGGCCCACTTCCGGACGAGGGCGCCGTCTGCCGATGACGATCAGTACCAGCTCGGGTGTCGACATCACCTTCAACCCCGTAAGCGGTGGTCTTCAGGTTAGGATCGATCTGAACGCTCAAATGCCTATGCGACCGACCGTTCCCGATGTTCAGAGCCCTTCGACCAGGATCTCGGGACCTTGCCCCGACACGAGATAGTGATCGAGGACAATAACTCTACCCATGCCAGTATACTATCGGAGTCAGGGCTTTCTGCTGTGCAAACCACCTGTAAACCGCGCGACATCTCGGTCGTAGTCAGTACGTACAACCGCGCCGACGTGCTGCCCAAAGCGATCCGCTGCCTTCGAGAGCAGGATCTAGATCCAGGACAGTACGAGATCATCGTGGTGGACAATAACTCGACCGACCACACCCGCCAGGTGGTTGAGTCGTTCGGCGGCAGCACCCCCAAGCTGGTCTACGTTTTCGAACCCCGCCAGGGTGTATCGTACGGGCGCAACACGGGAATTTCTGTCGCCTCCGCGCCTGTCATCGCGTTCACCGACGACGACGTCAGGGTCTCGCGCAACTGGCTGTCTACGATCCTGACAGTGCTGGCCGCGCATCCGGAGGCGGCCGGTGTTGGCGGGAGGGTGCTTCCCAACTGGACCGGCCCCTGGCCTGCATGGCTCAGCACGGAGCACTGGGGCCCGCTCGCGCTGCTGGACTACGGCGACCAGCCCCTGTATGTGAACGCTTCACGGCGGCTGTGCCTCATCACCGCCAACGCCGCGTATCGCCGGGATGTCTTCGAGCGGATCGGTATGTTCGCGCCGCACGTCCAGGCGGTGGGCCGCGAAGTGGCCACGGAGGACCACGAGCTGCTCCTGCGGCTCTGGCGCGCCGGCGGCCAGGCGCTCTACTGGCCGGTCCTGACCGCCACCGCGGACGTGGTACCGGAGCGGATGCGGCGGCGCTATCACCGACGATGGCACCGACGTCACGGCCGCTTCACGGCCATCATGCACGATGAAGATCTGGAACAGACGAAGATCGGGCGATTTCTTGGAGCGCCGGCTCATGTGTACCGCCAGGCCGCGAGCAACCTGGGCGGATGGCTTGGCCAGCTGCTCCGTCTCAATGCCACGGCGGCGTTCGCGCACGAGGTGCGGCTCTGGTCCTGCCTTGGGTTCCTGACCACGCGGTGGGCGGAGTTTCTATCGGGCGCTCGCAGAGCCGCCAAGCGCGCCAAGTGAGTGGCGGCCCAGCACCATCGGATCGCGCATGTTCTCCGTGGCCAACTGTCGCAGGAACCGAGATCGCAACCCTTTGGTACACAGCCTCACATCTCAGCAGTTCACTCATCTCGGCTATATGGCCCACCATCTCTTGCCAGCCAGCACACTCTTCGCCCAGGTCGGTTTGAGTGTTCTGCCCTATACGCCCGCCGAGCTGAGGTTCCGTCATCCGCCGCCTTTTTTTGTCCCGGGCTGCACTTCGCGGTTAGGCGCAACTGCGTGCGAGCTAGCTAGCCAACGTTGGTCGCTGAGCGCCGCGATAGACCGCCTCGAGCAGCGCCTCGCGGAGGTCACCCGGAAGTGCTTCACGTCCTCTGCCACCACCGCTACCGCCTTGCGGCCACCGGGGATCCTCATTTATAGAGGCGTGAACCTTGAATCGCTTACCTCACTCCCTCTCGACGTAGCTTTCGCGGGATACATGTCTCCCCGTGGAACGATGGGTTCAGCACGCGCCCCCGCCCCCGGTGGCTCTGTGACAGAACTGCCCAGCGTCATATCCCATCAACGTGTCATCCGTTTCAAGGACGCCGCCGCCGTGGCTGCGGAGAAACCTAGCACGGCAGAGCGAGGCCGCAGCGCGGCACAATACTGGATGAAGCTCCTCTTTCTTGTCGTCGCAAGCACCAAGCCGCCGGCGGCAGGATGCGCCGGAACTCTCGCAGCCATTCGAGGTTGGCCGGTTCGGACAGGTGCGAGTAGACAGAATAGAGGTAGACGAGGTCCAAGATTCGCTTCTGAACGCCGATGGAGGCATCGGATCAACAATGATGAATTGACCCCACCGGCTCCCCTGCTCGCGCCGCTCTCAGCGCCTCTGGGTAGCGATCGCATCCGCACAGTGCCACGGGTCATCCAGTTCCGACGCATCTCCTCGCTGGGTAGCCCAGGAATTACGCCCGCAGGCGCTCGCTCATTCTCGTCCCTCGACCAGCCATTACCAGTAGCGGTCCGAGTTACCCCCGAACATCTCTCGCGGATTTGAGATCCTCCGACGCCCGCTCCCGGCCAGCGCCACCCTTGCTCGGTAGAGCCGTCTGGTCGGTAGAGGGCGGGACCTGCTTTACCTTCCGCTCGTCGCCGGCGATCATCCCGACCCGGGTGTCGATGGTGCATCCCAACCTGATCCCGCGTCGGCTCGCCCGCTCCCGGACCAAGGGTCAGCGCGTTCTCGATGGCATTCGGCAGATCGAAGTCCGCTGGTTCCAGCTCCATTTGCCCCGCCTCGATCTTCGACAGATCGAGGATGTCGTTGATGAGGGTCAGCAGATGTCGTCCCGACTCCAAGATGTCCTGCAGGTATTCGGTCTGCTTTTCATTGATGTCTCCGAACATCCCTTGGGCGAGCACTTCCGAGAATCCGATGATAGCGTTCAGCGGGGTCCGCAACTCGTGGGACATGTTGGCGAGGAACTCGGACTTGTGCCGGCTGGCGGCGGCCTCAAGCTGTCGGCTCTTGTCCGCGATCTCGTGGAAGAGCCGGGCATTCTGGATGGCCAGGGCCGATTGCGTCGCGAAGGTACGCAGCAGTTCGATCGTCTCGGCCGGGAACTCACCGGTACGGTTACGGGTCACCCCGAGACAGCCCGTGAGCTGGCCCTCGCGGACCATCGGCACCGCGAGCACGGCCCGGACGCCGGATTCGATCAGGATGTCCCGCAGCCGGCTCTCGTGGGCCCCCGGCACGGTGATGTCGGGCACTTGGACCGGTTCTAGTGTGATGGCCGTCCGCCCGAGCGCCCCTTCACCCTTGCTCGGTAGAGGCGTCTGCTCGGTAGAGGGCGTCGCGGGCAGCAGCCCTAGCGCTCCTCATCATGACCGTCGTGATACTCCGCGCGACTGCGCCTAGCATTCAACCACGCTGCATGCACTCTGCTCGAAAAGTTCCAATCGGCTTGGACGGGAGAGGCCCTCACCGTACACTGATCCTAGCTCACACGTCCATGATCACAAACGACGAAAGCGCACTCGGCGGCCGGCCTGTGCCGGATGGGCTGGCTCCGTTGACCCAATCGTCGGCGCTGGCGATCACCCTGACCGAGCCTTCACGTGGCTGGGTCCTCTTGAAGCTTCGTGAGCTCTGGGAATATCGGGAGGTTCTCCGCACCCGGTGCGCGAATGTCCGAATGCCCCACCACTTTCGGGGTTCCATCCCGGTTTCGTGATGCCAAGTGCCGCCTGTGAACAGGCATAAGGCATCATCTCGAGAGTTCAGAACCGGGAGAAGCTTGGACAGTTCAGTGTCTACGGCCCGCCCAAGCGTGGTTGATCGGGGACCGCACCGGCGCAGAGACCCGCGCCGTCTATTGAGAAGGTCTTGGGGACGCAATCTTGAGCAGGTCTCTGGCTTTGTAGGAAGTCGGCGTCACCGTATACTGATATCGCTCGAGTGAAGCGTCCAGGGAGAACGCGGGAGGATATGGCCAAGGATCTGAACCAGGGGGTAGCCATCGTTGGCGGCGCCCTGCCCGAGGGGGTACCTACGTCAGACTCTTCGACACAGCCGCTTGTTACGACGGTGATCGAGCCCTCCCATGGCTGGGCGCCGCTGAACCTCAGCGAGTTCTGGGAGTATCGGGAAGTGCTCTACTTCCTGATTTGGCGGGACATCAAGGTCCGCTATCGACAGACCCTCATGGGGGCGGCGTGGGCCATCGTTCAGCCATTCATGACCATGGTGGTATTCACCGTCTTCTTCGGCCGCCTCGCCAAGATGCCCTCCGACGGAGCTCCCTATGCCTTGTTTGCTTTCTCGGCCCTGGTGCCCTGGGCGTTCTTCGCCAACGGCCTCACGCAATCGGCCAACAGCCTCGTTCACAGCGGCGACCTGATCACCAAGGTGTACTTTCCTCGGTTTCTGGTCCCGATGGGCCGTGTGCTGAGCGGCCTGCCTGACCTCGGCCTGTCGTTTCTGGTGCTCCTGGGAATGGTCTGGTGGTACGGCCTCCTGCAAGTTCGGGGCCCTCTGCTCTGGCTCCCGGCACTCGCGTTCCTTGCGTTCGTCACCGCGCTCGGCGTTGGGCTGTGGCTCTCTGCTCTGAACGTCCGCTACCGCGACATCCAGCACGCGGTTCCATTCCTGATTCAGATCTGGCTTTTCGCCACACCCATCGTCTACCCTTCCAGTCTCCTGCCAGAACCCTGGCGCACGATCTACAGCCTCAACCCCCTTGTTGGTGTGGTTGAAGGTTTCCGCTGGGCTCTTCTCGGCAGCGGCCCCGCGCCCGGCCTTAGCCTCGCGGTCTCAGCGCTCGCCGCGCTTGCTTTGCTGATAACAGGGGCTTATGTTTTCCGCCGGATCGAACGCACCTTCGCTGACCTGGTCTAGACATGGCCGACATCGCCGTCAAGGTCCACGATCTGGGCAAGCGTTATGATATCGGCACTCGCCGCAATGGCAGCCCCACGATGTTGCGCGAGGCCGTTTCCAACGCCGTCAGGGCTCCCTTCAGTAAGCTCGCGACCCTCGCTCGCAGGGTTCGCCCCGGTGCTCCCCGTATCCTGGAGGCCTCTTCCGTTCTGCCCAATCACATCTGGGCTCTGCGGCACGTGTCCTTCGAGGTTCCTCGTGGCCAGATCCTCGGGATCATCGGCCCTAACGGTGCCGGTAAGAGCACCCTGCTGAAGATCCTCTCGCGCATCACGGATCCTACCGAGGGTCGCGTTGAAATTCACGGGCGTGTCGGCTCTCTCCTCGAGGTTGGCACCGGGTTCCACCCCGAGCTCACCGGGCGCGAGAACACGTATCTCAGCGGCGCTCTGCTTGGCATGCGTAAGATGGAGATCGACCGCAAGCTCGACGAGATCATCGCTTTCGCCGAGATTGACAAATTTGCCGATACTCCTGTGAAGCACTACTCCAGCGGCATGTACGTCCGCCTCGCCTTCGCAGTGGCCGCTCACCTGGAACCGGAGATCCTGATCGTCGACGAAGTGCTGGCGGTGGGCGATGTGGCCTTTCAGCGCAAGTGTTTGAACAAAATGGAAGACGTTCGGCAGCACGGCCGGACCATCCTGTTCGTCTCCCACAACATGCAGGCCATTACGCGCCTCTGTACACGCGCGATTCTCATATCGCATGGTGGAATTCGGCATGATGGCCCCGCTGCAGAGACCGCCGGCAAGTATCTGATGGCGAGCGTCAGCACGAGTGCCGAGCGTGTCTGGTCAGAGCCGCTGTCTGCGCCCGGCGATGGGGTGGCTCGACTCCGGAAGGTCCGGGTGCGCGACGAATCGGGAAGCACCGTCGATGCGATCGATATCAGACGGACATTCGGAATCGAGATGGTGTTCGAGGTTCTCGAGGACGGTCACGCCCTGATTCCGTCACTGGCCTTTCTCAACGAATCAGGGGCGTGCGTGTTCATGACCTCAGACCTGGATCCCGTCTCGAGCGGCAATCCGCGACATCGTGGAATCGTCACCGCTGTGGCCTGGATTCCTGGCAACCTGCTTTCCGAAGGGCTCTTGCTTGTGTCAGTGGGGCTCCGTACGACTCGCCCCCTGAAGAAGCATTTCTACCAGCCGGATGCCGTCGCCGTCCATGTCGTTGACAGCTTCGCGCCAGACTCGGCGCGAGGGGATTGGGACGGGCCCATCCCTGGCGTCGTTCGGCCGCTCTTGAAGTGGACGACCCAGTTTACCGAAGGCGCCGCAGCCCCCTAGCATTGCGGCAGCCGCGCCCTCGCCAAGTTCACGAATCCTTTGCCAGCACCACCACTACACGCGACCCCCGTGACGTCCTCCCCGTTTGGTGGCCCGAGACGATATGAAAAGTTTCCGGAAGGAGGACGGGAGGGCGATGCGCACGAGTCGGTTCACGCAGGAGCAGATCCGCTATGCCGTCCAGCAAGCGGAGACCCTACCGCCCCATGATAATTGAGGAGACCTCATCATCTCCACGAGCCGCCCTCCCCGAGGTTAGGGTGGTGATCGTCATTCTCAACTGGAACGGCCTGGCCGACACACTAGAATGTCTCGCCTCTCTCGGTGACCTGTCCTACGGAAATTTCGAGGTCATCGTCGTCGATAACGGCTCCGATCAGCCAGAAGCGGAGAAGATCGAGGCTGCCTTTCGATCAGTGACGGTCCTAAGAAATCAGAAGAACGTCGGTTATGCGGCCGGCAACAACCTTGGCATTCGACACGCCATGGAACGGGGGGCTGACTATGTGTGGCTTCTGAACAACGACACTGTGGTCGCCCCAGATTGCCTTGCCGAACTCGTCGCCGCCGCCGGATCCCATCAGCGCGTGGGCCTTCTGAGCCCTGTGATCTACCACTACGCCAGTCCCGAGGACATCCAGTTCTCCGGAACAACCCTTGACCGGCGACAAGAGGAACAAATCACACTAAAGTCTCTCCAGGACACGCACGCTGCGAGGCAAGCCGGGCCCGTTTTCCTCTGGGGAACGGCTCTTCTTGTCAAGCGCGAGGTGGTAGATACCATTGGCTTGCTCGACGAACGCTACTTCGCCTACCACGAAGACCTAGACTACTGCCTCCGCGCGACGGCCGCTGGGTTTCACGCCCTCGTAGTCCCTGAGGGAGCACTTCGACACAAGTCCGCTCGGTCACTTGGATCTGAAGACTCTCCAGTCAAGGAATACCTACTCGTGAGGAACTGGTACCTGCTGTGGAGAACTCACCTGACTGGCTGGCGTCGCCGCACTTACCCGAGACGATACCTAGCTTGGGTCCTGACCCGTGTCGTCGTTGCCCGACAGGCAGGGAAACATGCTATCGCCGACCTCGCCCTCGACGGCGCTTGGGACGCATTGCACGGTCGTTGGGGATCCTGCGAGGCGAGACGCCAGATGCCGAGAGCGCTGAGACTCTTTCTCCTGAACTACCTTCTGGCCTGGCATCCCTACTTTTGGATCATGCTCCTCGCCGGAGACCTGGCCGGAGTGACCTCCCAGGCTTTCAGGAGACTTTCTCGCCGGACAACCATCCCATAACCAATCGATCTCTCATCCACCACCGTTGAGCTTGCCAGGCGTGAGATGCGCATCCAACGCAGCCCCCAGCTCTGTTTTGAAGGCTGTTGAGTGGGAGAATCTTCTCTCGGCCGAAATCCTTGCCCAAGCGCTCTAATTGCGGCCGCGGGGTCTTGTCACTCAGCACATGACCACCGACTTCGAAAACTGCGTCCCCTCCGAGGCAAGAAGGTATCCTGTCCCGGCGCCCTCTCCGATGCGATCCGCACCGGCAGGCATCGTCACAAGCGGGCAACCTGCGCTGAGCGCCTCGACGCATTTGACCTTCATACCTGTCCTAGCGACCTACGGATTTATGACGACGTGGGTCATCTGATATCGGCGGGCAATTCATCGTTACTCAGCGGGTCCACGTACTCCGTCCCGGGACGACCGAGGATCTCGAGCTGCAGAATGCTGCCGACCACCTGGAGGGGTGCAAACCTCCTGCAACACCCTCTGCCACGCGTGGTCGAGAAACGCCCTGATAGCGTGGAGATTGAAAGGGGTTCGCCGATTCGCTTTGAGTCCATATTGTCGAAACTCCCGATGGTAATATCGCACGTGGCGATTGGGACGGAGACCTCCCGGGCGTCGTCCGTCCACTTCTGAAGTGAAACACTACGTGTCAGAGGCAAGTGGAGCCTGAGGACGCTGACCATCAGCACGATGAGATTCTAGGAGCACGTCTGGAGAGGCCGATCGGATGGTCCGCGGCAACCGGCTCGAAAGTCAAATCGCGGTCTCAGGATTAGGCGAGCCCCCATACTCGGTCGCTAGAGTGAGCCTCCGAGTAGGACTGGACCGAAAAACTAACGGGATCCGTTGGCCTACGGCGGTTAAGAGACAAGCGACCGAATGCAACACGGGGGTTTCACCACGGCAGGCGCCCTCTGCCACGCTTAACCCGGTCCACCCTCGCGATCCGCCGTACAAAGCGCTTGAGCGTTCTCGCACCCTTCATCGCGAATACCAGTAGCGCGTCCAACACAAGCACAACTCGCCGGTTAGTGCCTGTGGCTTCGTATGGGCCTGAACGGCCCTCCAGCAGGCTCACGACCACACTAAGGAAGACCTGCCGCGTCTCGCGCTCGTGGCGCTCCCCCCAATACGCCCCACACATTCTCCAGATGTACCGCAGCTTCCATAACAGGCGTCCGCGAAAGAGACGGTGCGCAGCTACGAACAGGTATCGATTCCTGTAGTAGTAAAAGCGGGTCGCCGGATTCGCGAAGCCCCCTGTGCTCCGGTGCACCTTGTGCCATGCTCGCGCTGGTAACACAACGGCGTTCGTCCAGCCGCCGCGCGCGGCCCGTATCGACCAGTCCGCGTCCTCGAAGTATAAAAAATACCGCTCATCCAGCAGTCCGATGTCCCGGATCGCTGCCACCCGGACCAGTAGCGAACAACCGTTAAGCCATTCGCTCCTGAGGATGCCTGCCTCCATAGGCAAGCCCCGCGATTCATGAGGAACGTCGCCACTCTCCCAGTCGACGATGCCGCCGTCCCAGTAAACCTCGGTCGGCCGATCATAGTAGAACACTCTGGGCGTCGCCATCGCAATTCGACGGTCGGCCTCCGCAGCCGCCACCAGGCGACGCACGCAATCCGGTGCCACGACAACGTCATTGTTAAGCAGCAGGATGTATGCTGCACCCTCCTCAATGGCGTGTTTTATTCCCGAGTTGTTACCCCCGCCATAACCCAGGTTCTCTCGATTCCGCAAGACGCGGAGATGGCGATGTCTCTCGAGTAATACCGCGCTCGGGTCGTCCTGGCTGGCATTGTCCACGACCCAAACCGCCAGATTCGGATAGTCCGAACATCCCACTGAGTCGACACATTCGAGCGTGTCTGGGAGGTTATTCCAATTGAGGACAATCGCGACCACGAAGGGCGATCTCGACGGTCGCGTTGCTTCGTCGCTACCGAAAGGATCTTGCGTCACACAGCTCACACTCATACCCTAGCACGTACCTTCAAGAGGACCCAGCGCCCCGCTGAGCCTTCGTCAGCGTGCGAAAACGGGCTAGAAGGAGGTAGACCCTGACTCCGGGCAGCTGAGACGTGGGGACCTCGATCTCGCGCACCCCGACCAGCGGTACCTCGAAGTCGGCCGGTTTCCATTTCCGGGTTCGATCGTGGGAATGCGTACTTATTTGGAATTTGTACCGCCTGAACGCTGGGATCATAAGTGTCCGCTGGCGGTTCCGCGCAACACCCATGCTTCAGAGAGCGGTCAGAGATGTCGCTAGCCGCTGGCTTTCGGCGAATTGGAGGATGAAGTACTGGGCACGCTGGATGAGGCACCCGGCCATCTTGGACAACCGTTGCTGGAGACTGGTGAGGGACCAGCTCTGAATGGAGACGGGGCAGAACCAGCCGGCGCAGCAGATTGTGAGGTTGTAGGCAATGACGCTGAGGAGTAGACGGACCTCGTTCGCCCGGAACCGGTGACCGGAGAGGCGCGTCCAGTGGGTGGCGGCTTTGCCCTCCTTGATCCGTTGCTCCGCGGTCCCGCGCTGGTCGTAGAATTGGACGACAGCGCGATTGGCCGGGAGGCGGATCGCGTACTTCACCTCCGACATTCCAACGAAATTCGGCTCTCTGCGGCTCCTCGCCGACGTTGAGGAACCACGCAATGGGTGACGCGACATCTGGCCCGGTTCGCCTCTCCTTCAATCCCCAACTTCGCGTCGGAATTCCGGGGAGCCACGGTGACCTCCAATGCTGGACTCCTGCTCCCGCGCGAGTTGGACGAACGCCTCGGCCTGAACGCGCTGATCTGATCGAGGAACACCTCACTGATTCCTCGGACCGGCTCGTTCGACACAGAAGTCCTCGCTGAGGAGCGGAACTACCAGCGCCTCGCTCGTCTCAATACGGCCTTGATCCAGCACACCGTGACGCGATCAGCGACCCAGCGCGTTACCCTCGGTATCGACAGCTTCGAGAGTTCCGTGCGCGGAGCCCAAGAGCAGTCCGCCTACAACGGCCACGTCGAGTCCGTCTGCTATCACCCCCTCTTCGTCTTCAACCCAGACGCTGACTGCGTGGCCGCCAAACTCCGGGCGGGCAATGTCCACAGTGCGCCTGGTGGGATGAAGTGGTCCTCCCCCGTTATTGAGCGGTACTGCGAGCAGGGGCAGTCCGTCGTCGGCGCGCGGACGCGGTGTTTGCGCTGCCCGCCTGTACGAGGTAACGCAGAGCGGTTTCGGATCGCGGGTCTGGCCGCTCCAGCGGTGTGCTCGGAGGCCTGCGAGAAGGCCGGGCTGAGCCGCGCTGACGTGTTAATCGCGATCCAAGCGAAGGACGCCGAAGCGCTCCGAAAGGCGCGCCCGGAAAGCGCGTGATCACGGTGCCGTACACCTACGGAGACAAGAAGCCCCGCAGCGCGGTACCAGAAGGGGGCGTAGGGCTTTTCATGGGATGGTCGACCCCATTCAACCCACACTCACTGAACACCGCAAAAGGCCGAGATGATTCTCATGGCACGTTGCGTCCAAGCGCCACTCATCGACATGTCGTTGAGGAGTGGCAGCGGCTGTCTGGTCTCCGTTCCTTCGCGGGGCTTCCTCCGCCACTCCTCGCCCTCCACGCGTGAATCGACGCGTCGCCCGCAGCACATGCGCCTTGACCGCCCGGGCCATCTTGGTCACAGCGTTTCCCCTTGGCCTTCGTGTAGGCACCACGACGAGCTGCGTCTACGGTCTCCCGTAACCGTGCAATCCCGCTACCATCGTCCAAATCGAGTGGCTGTAGAATGAATGTTATCCGGAAAACAACACCCTCTTAATCCACGACAGGAGAGCCAGTAGCCGGCTACGATTCCCGTGGGTTCTAGGAAATGGACACAGATGAGAGATGAGCAGGACATCAAGCGCCTCTCGCGCTTGGGCTTCGTGCCTCACCGGACCCTCAGGTCGATCATCGACCCACCGCCGCTTCCCACGCAGCACTCTACCGACCATACGCCACGCCCATGCACGTGATAGTGGATGGAGTCATCTATGCGCGGCAGCGGTATGGGGGCATCAACACCTACTTCAATGAGGTACTGCCACGAATCGCGCAAAAGGCTCACACTAGTGTCGACGTGCTCCTGCCACGCGATCCCCAGGGCCGGCCTCCCGGGCCCCCGGTTCGCTTGCTCTCCCGCGACTTCATTCTCCCCAGAACCGGTCTGAGCTGGCGTCTGGACCAGAAGCTCGAGCCGGTCATCGAGTCGCTGAAGCTGACAAGCTTCGGTCTCTGGGCAAAGACCTGGGCTCAGGCCGTGTTCCAATCCACCTACTTCACGTCGCTTCCGGGCTCCGTCCCTCAAATCGCCATGGCTCTTGACATGAATCATGAACTCTTCCCGGAGTTCTATGGTGACCTCTCTGGTCTTTGGCTCCGAAGGCGCTACCCGGAATACCTCCGTACTGCAACCAGGATAATCGCGATATCCAAAACGACGAAGAAGCATGTCGAGCAGTACTACAGCATCGCCCCGGAGCTGATCGATGTCGTCTACCCCGCGATCAACCCCGCTACGTTTCACGTCGATCGACAACACCTGAGGATCCTCACAGACGCCCGCGACATCCACCTCCCTTATATTCTCTACGTAGGAGGCCGCTGGCACTACAAGAACTTTACAACCCTCCTCGAGGCAGTGGCTCGCTTCTACCGCCGCAGTGGCCTGACACTTGTTGTCGCTGGGCCCCCATGGGACGAGAAAGAGTCCTTGGAGATCCCCGCCCATGGCGCGGCCCCAGCTCTGCAACTCGTGCCCGATCCCGACGACGACCTGCTCCGCCTGCTCTACAACTTCGCGACCGCCTTCGTCTTTCCGTCTTTCCACGAGGGCTTTGGCATTCCGCTTCTAGAGGCCATGGCATGTGGTACGCCCGTCGTTGCATCCGACACCCCTATCTTCCGGGAAGTTGCGGGCAACGCCGCTGTCTATTTCAATCCCCACAGCCCTGACGACCTGGCACGCGCTATAGAGCAGTGTCTGGACGAGCGCACGGCTCGAAAGTATCGAGACCGCGGTCTTCTGCGGGTGGCGCAGTATTCCTGGGACACGACAGCCGCACAGACTTGGGCTAGTTATCAAAGGGCCCTAGGCTAGTATCCCTACGGCCCGAGCGGCAAAAGGTACGCGTATGAGTCACTTTGCCGCAAGAAGCCCAGCGCCGCACGGGTCCAGACACTTATGCTGCTCCCCTCCAAATTGAGTTCACCCAGAAGCCGTGATTCGATCACGGTGGGAGGTCGGCTTATGCGGCGGCCCGCAAGCACGGTCTGACCGTGGCCGAGGTGGAGGAGTGGCGGGACCGGTTCCTGCTCGGGGCGGAGAACGCCTTGCGCGCCCGCCCGAAGGACGAGGACGCCCGGAAGGACGAGCAGACAAAGAAGCTCAAGCAGAAGGTCGGCGAGCTCGTGCTGGACCTGGATGTCGTGAAGGAAGCGAGGAAAGACCGCCCTTTTCCGGCGAAGACGTCGGACGAGTGAGACAGGCGCGGCTGCACCTGTCGGAACGCCGGGTGGAGTGCTCCCCAAAGTTCTGCTCACCGGGAGGAGCTTAGAGTCGCCGCCGCCCGGTAGTCAGCCGGGCTCCGCATCCCGAGCGCCGAGTGGGGTGCCCGGGTGTTGTAGTCCTCGATCCAGCCGCGGAGCTGCGCGAGGACGGACTCAGCATCCCGCAACTCCGCGCCGTCCACGTAGTCCCGTTTGACGGTCTTCACGAAGGCCTCGGCCAGGCCATTGCTCTGCGGGCTATAGGCCGGCGTCGTGATCGGCACGAGGCCCAGCTCGTGGGCGTAGAGCACGGTGGCCGTCGCCGTGTACTGGGGGCCGTAGTACCTGCAGAATAAGGGTCGGCCGCCGGTATGGCAGCATCCTTGGGTCCACATTTGGGGCCGAGGAGGGCACCACGATGGCTGAGGATACGACCCTGACATCACAAACGTGGCTCGT
>Ga0070708_100001927_pt1 | contig 15993 bp, 15 predicted proteins | sample KBSK5503metaG_FD_65469 | JGI IMG/M metagenome (GOLD analysis project Ga0070708, IMG submission 65469) | Corn, switchgrass and miscanthus rhizosphere microbial communities from Kellogg Biological Station, Michigan, USA - KBS K5-50-3 metaG | ecosystem: Host-associated > Plants > Roots >... | reverse complement strand
ACCACTCAGACCCCTTACGGGTCCATAGTCCATCTCGATTTGCGGCATCTGGGCGAGAAGCTCATTAACGCCAAGCTGCCTTTCGTGCGCGAGCTCTGCCTGAAATACCAGAACATTGATCCCGTCAAGGAGCTGATCCCGGTTCGGCCGGTGGTGCACTACATGATGGGTGGAGTGAGCACAGACATCAACGGGGCTACACCGTTTGCTGGCCTGTATGCCGCAGGGGAAGTGGCATGCGTGAGTATCAACGGAGCGAACCGCCTGGGTTCGAACTCTTTGCCTGAGTGCCTTGTGTTCGGCGCACGCGCGGGCAAGGCGGCCGCCTTGTTTGCCGCCGAGCAGAACGCGCCCGATGGAAACGTCCTGGCGCAAGCAAGTGATGAACAGAGGAGATTGGAAACGCAATTCCTCCGCAAGACGGGTGGTCGGGAGCGCATCTCGACCATCCGCGAGGAGATGCAGGCGACGGTCGAGAAAAGCGCGGGAATCTATCGCGAGGGATCGTCACTGATGGAAGCGACCAACAAGCTGCGGGAGTTGCAGGAGCGCTACCACGACATCAATCTGGACGACCGCAGCCGCACCTTCAACACCGAGCTGGAGGCAGCGCTGGAACTGGGGTTCATGCTGGATGTGGCGGAATCGATTGTGCAGTCCGCCCTGCATCGGACAGAGTCGCGTGGCGCACACCAGCGCACTGATTTTCCGGCGAGGGACGACAATAAATTCCTTGCCCATTCTCTCATCTACCGGAACGCGGACGGCTCATCGCGAGTGGAGTATGTGCCCGTGAAGATCACGCGCTGGGCCCCGGGAGAGCGAGTGTACGGCGAGCAGCCACAAGAGAAACATGAGCAAACGCAAGGAATATCAGCAGAGCGAGCCAGTTGAAGATGGCGGACAAAATCATCCTTGAGATCACGCGTTACTCTCCGGAGCAGGACGTTGAGCCTCGCTTCGAGAGCTACGAGGTGCCCGTCTACAAGGAATGGGTCGTACTCGATGCCCTGAACTACATCAAGGATAAAGTGGATGGCTCGCTGACCTACCGCTGGTCGTGCCGCATGGGCATTTGCGGCAGTTGCGGAATGATGGTAAACGGCGAGCCCAAGTTGACGTGTGCCACATTTCTGTCCGCCTACGCGCGCAACGGAAACAAAGTCCGCGTGGAGCCCTTGCGCTATTTCCCCGTGGTGCGGGACCTGGTCACGGAGCTGAGTGATTTCCTCGTCAAGCTGAGAAATGTGAAGCCGTGGCTCATCCGCAAAGACGAGCCACCACTCAGCCAGGGCGAATTTCTGCAGACCCCGGAGCAACTGGACCGCTACAAGCAGTTCAGCATGTGCATCAACTGCACACTCTGCTACGCGGCCTGTCCAGTGGTCGGGCTGGACCCGGTGTTTGTGGGCCCGGCGGCCATTGCGCTGGCGCAGCGCTATAACATGGATTCCCGTGATCAGGGTGCGGACGAGCGCATGGCGGTGCTCGCTCATCCGGAAGGAATCTGGGGATGCACCTTCGTAGGAGAATGCACCCGGGTCTGTCCCAAGCATGTGGACCCGGCCGGTGCAATCCAGCAATACAAGCTGATGGCCGTACTCGATTGGGTGAAGTCTTTTATCATGCCGAGAGGTCACACGAGTAAGGATGTCCGCAGTGAACCGAGAAACGATTAAGACGACCGCGGTCTATACGGAATTCCATCCGCGATGGTATCGGGAACGGGTGTCGGTGTACTGGTGGCTGGGACAGTGGCAGTATTTGAAGTTCATTCTGCGCGAGCTGAGCAGTGTGCCCGTCGCCATCTTCGTGGTCATCACCCTGTTCCAACTGCGCGCCTTACTTAGTGGTCCCGCGGCCTACGCGCGCTTCGAGCATTGGTTGCGGACGCCCGGGGCGATCGTGCTCAATGTGATCAGCTTCTTTTTCGTTCTGCTTCACACCATCACGTGGTTCAATCTGGCGCCGCGGGCAATGGCGATACGAATGCGTGGGAAACGACTGCCTGATTTACTGGTTGCCGCACCAAACTACGCGCTGTGGCTGGTCGTATCGGTTGTGGTGGCCTGGTTCATTTTGAGGTGACCGTTTTGAGGTAACGATGAAGAGACAGTCCAACGAGGCTTTCTTCTGGATGCTGTTCAGTGCCGGAGGCGTAGTAGCGGCGCTTCTCATTCCCGGGCACCTTTTTCTGTTTGGTGTGGCGTTTCCCTTGGGCTGGATCCAGCCCCCCACCTACGAACACCTCCTGGCCCTGGTGCGTCTGCCGGTGACGCGGATCTATTTATTTGTGCTGTGCTCGCTTCCGCTGTTCCATTGGGCACACCGCTTCCGCTACACACTCTACGACGGGCTGCAGGTGAAGCATTTGAACGAAGTGATCTTTTCTCTGTGTTATGGCGGAGCCGTGGTGGGAACGGTGGTGGCAGGATATCTGCTATGGAACATCGCCTGACCAACAACGCAGGGGACGGTTGGAGCCGGGTCATGCTCTGTCCCTTGTCCTTAATGATTGACTCTTAGGTTTGGAGGGCCCTGTGGAACACAAGTTGAAGACGATTTCGAAGAACGGCATTGCCGAGGCGATTTCCAAAGCCGAGTTGTACCGGTACTTGAACGAACCGGAAGAGGCCGAATCGATTTGTCACGACATTCTGGCGGTCGAACCGGAACACCAAATGGCGCTACGCCTGCTCGGGCTGGCCATCACGGACCAATTTAACGGGCAATCGACAGACCGCTATGCAGATGCGGGCAGCATGTTTCAGCGTCTTGCGGATCCCTACGAGCGCCTCTACTACACCGGCCTTCTCTCTGAGAGGCGCGCCAAAGCCCAGATGCGGGCCGGCCGCCCGCCAAGGATGCTGGCGGGGCTCTTCAAGGAGGCCATGCGCTATTTCGAGGAGGCGGAGAAGATGCGTCCACCTGGGAACGACGACGCGATGCTGCGCTGGAATCGCTGCCTGCGGCTGCTCGAAACCCTGCCCCCTGTCGAAGGGGAGGAGCCAGAAGTGACTTTTGAGGACCACGATAGCCCGCCCATGCACACCCTTCGACGCGCCAGGCCAGCTAGGTAAGAAGACCAACGAACCGTTGTTACCCCAAGGTCGTGAGGCAGGCAGGCTGCTTACCTGCTAGCATTCTGCCTAGAGCTTCTGACGGGACCATGTGGCGGTGATGAGCATCTCCAAAAGAAAGTTTCTGGTTCGATTATTGATCGGCCTCCTGATGGTGTACGCGTCATTGACGGCGTTCATCTGGTGGGCAATGCGTAAGCCTCCGGAGACTTTCGGGCGAGTTATGACCAAGATGCCAGGCCAAGTGGTATTCCTGCTTTTTCCTTTCGAAACCCTCTGGACCCATGCACGCGCTGGGCATCTGCAGCTGGGCGATGTAGCCCCGGACTTTTCCCTCATGAAACAAGACAAGAGCGGGAAGGTTCAGCTCTCCTCCTTGACTGCTCAGCAGCCGGTCGTGCTGGTATTTGGCAGCTACACCTGACCTCCGTTCCGGCGGGAGGTTCCCGCTCTCAACAAGCTTTACGAGGAATATGGGAATCAGGTGGCTTTCCTGGTGGTCTACATTCTGGAAGCACATCCCAGCGACGTCTGGCAGATGCAGAGCAACATAAAAGAGAAGATTGTCTTCGCCAGCCCGAAAGATTACGAAGAGCGCACTTTTGTGGCCGGAACTTGCGTGCGCAAACTGGGTATCAAGTTTCCCGCTGTGATTGACGGTTTCGACAACACGACCGAGAAAGCCTACACGGGCTGGCCCGATCGCATTTACTTGATCGACGCGAGCGGCCGCATCGCCTACAAGAGCAGGCCGGGGCCGTTCGGGTTTAAGCCTGCGGAGCTGAGGGCGGCGCTGGTGCGGACGATGGGAAGTCAGAGCGCGAACCAGCTAGGTTTGCTTTGGCCTGGTGACCGCTCCCTCCGACGCTGACGACACGAACGCTGCGTACTTGGCAAACACGCCGCCGGGGTAACGCGGCTGCGGTGGCTTCCACTCCGTCAGGCGCTGGCGCAAGGCAGCGTCGCTCACCTCAATTTCCACTACCCGCTGGTTAACGTCAATATGAATAGTATCGCCTTCGCGCACGGCGGCGATCGGACCGCCGAGCGCGGCTTCTGGCGACACGTGTCCCATCATCAAGCCGCGGGTGGCGCCGCTGAAGCGTCCGTCGGTCAGCAGGGCGACGGATTCACCCAGACCTTCGCCCACGATGGCCGCAGTTACACCCAGCATCTCGCGCATGCCGGGACCGCCCTTGGGACCTTCATTGCGGATCACGACCACATCACCTGGCCTAATGCGCTTGGTAGTAACGGCAGTCATCGCATCTTCCTCGGATTCGAATACGCGCGCTGGCCCACGATGACTCGGGCGTTCGTGGCCGCTGATCTTGGCCACACAGCCTTCGGGCGCAAGATTACCGTGCAGGATTACAAGCCCCCCAGTCTTTTTCAGCGGGTGGTCGAGCGGAGCAATGACCTGCTGCCCAGGAGTTTCTGCGGCGGCATTGGCTTCCTCGGCGAAGGTTCGGCCCGTGACGGTAAGGGTGGAGCCATCAGCACATTTCGCGTCGAGCAGACGTTTGGCGATGACTGGAATGCCGCCGGCTTTGTCCACGTCCGCCGCCACGAAGCGCCCCGAGGGTTTCAGGTCGGCCAACAACGGAGTTCGCTCGCTGACTTTCTGGAAGTCGTCAATGGATAGGGGCACTCCCGACTCACGCGCGATCGCCAGCAGGTGCAATACAGCATTTGTCGAACCGCCAGTGCATGCGACGCCCGCGATGGCATTGTGAAAGGCTGGGCGAGTAAGGATCTCCTTGGGACGGGTGCCGTTGCTTAGAAGATTCAGCGCGACCTCGCCGCAGCGGAAGGCGACTTCGTCCTTGCGTGGGTCCATGGCGGGTACGCCATTGAAACCCATGGGTGAAAGTCCGATCAGCTCCATCACGGTGGACATTGTGTTCGCCGTGTACTGGCCGCCGCACGCGCCTGAGCCGGGGCAGGCGACGTTCTCCAATTCATGCAGCTCCGCGTCGGTCATTTTTCCAGCGGCGTTGGCGCCCACGGCTTCGAATACGTCTTGAATTGTCACGTCTTTTCCGCGATAGCTGCCGGCCGCAATGGTCCCGCCGTAAAGCACGAGCCCGGGAATATTCAGCCGCGCTAGCGCCATGGCCGCCGCTGGGATCGTCTTGTCGCAACCCACCACGCACACGACGGCGTCAAACATCTGGCCGCGGCAAACCAGTTCAATGGAGTCGGCAATCACCTCGCGGCTCACCAGCGAGGCGCGCATGCCCTCGGTGCCCATAGTCTCGCCATCGCTGATGGCGATGGTGTTGAACTCCATCGGAGTGCCCCCGGCGGCACGAATGCCCTCTTTGACCTTGGCCGAAAGGCGCCGCAGGTGAAAGTTGCAGGGCATGGTTTCGATCCAGGTGTTGGCGACGCCGATGAGCGGCTTGCTAAGATCGGCGTCGGAGAATCCGATGGCTTTAAACATGGCGCGCGCCGGGGCCCGATCGCGCCCGTCGGTGATGCCACGGCTGCGGTGTTTTAGATCCATGCAGGGAGAGATTATGACAGAGTGTGAGGCATACCAGGAGTTTGTTCTGCAGACTCTGCGCACTCCGCGGCATTCCTCAGCGTACTCTGCGTTTAAGCCTTTAAGCGCAGAGAGCGGCTCAGATCACACGGAGGACGCGGAGAAATGATCTAGGCCATCGCGGCGCGCGCAGAATCGCCCGTGCTCGCCGAAGCCGGCGGATGCGGCACTGCGGCCCAGGCGGCGGTAAGATCCATAATCTCTTTCGATGGTGCGCCGGCGCGAACGTCCACTACATCCACAACCGCGTGCCAATCGCGGTACAGTTGGCCGATTTGTTTTGGATTGACGTCGAGCAGCAGCGTGACCCGGTGCTTGTGCTCAGCGGGTTCGGCCTGGACGTAAGGCAAATCGATCCCGCGCCGCGAAACTGCATTCAGGATGCGCATCAACGTGCCTTGCGTATTGCGATAGCGAACGTGAAAGACATGCATGACCATCTCCCTGGTAGCGCTGGCGTCTCGCCGGCTGTCGGGAGGGCATCTTGCCCTCCGCGTCGGGGCGGACCGCCCGCGAGGCAGCCGCCGGGACGGCGGCGCTACATTTCATTCCTCTTCCAGCAACATCTCCGACAGCGCCGCGCCTGCGGGCACCATGGGGAAGACGTTGGCCTCCGGATGAGTGTCAAAGACAAGCAGCTCTGGCTCGGGCGACTGCAGGAAACGCTCCAAAACATCTGCCGTTGCCGCTGCAATCGGAAATTCCCGCATGGCGTCTTCGCCCAGGTGCTGTCCGCGAATCTTGTAGGCCTTCGCGATCTCGACGAAATCCGGGTTGTCGCTCAGGTCGGTTTCAGCATAGTTGCGCTGGTAAAAGAGCTGCTGCCACTGCCGCACCATGCCGAGATACTTGTTGTCCACGATGACCATCTTGATGGGCAGGCCGAGGCGGCGCACCGTGGCCAACTCCTGGATGTTCATCTGGAAGCCGCCATCGCCCGAGACGCAGAGCACGGTGGTATCTGGCTTGGCCAGTTGGACTCCAATGGCCCCTGGCAAAGCGAAACCCATTGCGCCCAGTCCGCCAGAGGTGATGAATCCACGCGGGCAAGACGAGCGGTAACGCTGCGCTGCCCACATCTGGTGCTGGCCGACGTCGGCCAGGATCACGCTGTTCTTCGGCAGTCGGCTGAAGAGCTCGTCCAGAAAACGAATCGTCGGCTGCGCCAGGCCTCTGGGGTCAAGTTCGGCGCGTTCCGGTCCGCAAGCGACCGCGCGCCAGCCACCCCAGTCGGGCAAAGAGACATGACGCAGCGCGCTGTGACAGGCCGGAATCGTTTCGGCCAGGTCGCCGATGACAGGCAGTTCACATGGACGAACACGGTCAAGCTGCGCGGGATCAATTTCGAAGTGCACGATGCGGGCGTGCGGCGCAAAACGAGAGGGATCGCCAGTCACGCGATCATCCAGCCGTGCGCCGAATACCAGGAGCAGGTCTGTCTCGTGCAGCGCCATATTCGCGGCCCGAGTGCCGTGCATCCCGACCATGCCGAGGTAGTATGGCGCCTCGGGCGGAACAGCTCCCAGCCCATGCACGGTCGCGAATGTCGGAATCTGAAGATGATCGAGCAAGCAGCGCAACTCAGAGACTGCGCCGGAAAGTTTGACGCCGGCACCGACCAACGCCACCGGCTTCTTGGCCTGCTCCAGCAGTGCGATCAGCGTTTCGCCGAAGGTCGATTCGCCGTGAACATCGGCGGGCTTGGGATGTGGAATAAATTTCAAGGGCCCCGCAAATTCGATCTTTGCCTTGAGAATGTCCGTGGGAATATCCAGCATGACCGGACCTGGGCGGCCGCTGCGCGCCCAGTGAAATCCCTCTGCAATGACGGCGGGAATTTCTTCGATGGTGCGAACCAGCCGGCTCCATTTCGTCAGCGACAAAGTCAGGCCGAAAACGTCGGTTTCCTGGAAGGCGTCCGTGCCGATCAGAGGGCTGCGCACCTGTCCCGTGATGCAGACCAAAGGAACCGAATCCATCTTGGCGTCGGCGATGCCCGTGACCAAGTTGGTTGCGCCTGGGCCGCTGGTGGCCATAGCCACGCCCACCTTGCCCGTAACGCGCGCATATCCCTCAGCGGCAAACACAGCGCCCTGCTCGTGCCGGGTGAGGATGTGCCGGACCCCGCTGCCATCAAGCGCGTCATAGAGCGGCATGATGGCGCCGCCGGGATATCCGAAGACCAAATCCACCCCCTCGGCCCGCAGGCACTGCAGAACGATGTCGGCTCCTCTAAGCATTCACGACCTGCGCCTGGGGCTTCTGCGCGGCCCCGGGCTTCTGCACATCCTTTTGCAGCCACGACATCATGCCGCGCAACTTGGCGCCCACTGCTTCGATCGGGTGCTGCTTCTCTTTCTCGCGCAAAGCGGCGAAATTGCGTCCGCCGTTCTTGTTCTCCTCGACCCACTCCTTGGCAAAAGAGCCATCCTGAATTCGCGCCAGAATTTCTTTCATGGCAGCGCGCGTTGTCTCCCCCACGACCTTTTCACCACGGGTGAGGTCACCGTACTCAGCGGTATTGGAAATGGAGTAGCGCATACGGCCCAGCCCGCCCTCGTAGATCAGGTCGACAATCAGCTTCATCTCGTGCAGGCACTCGAAGTAGGCGACCTCGGGCTGATAGCCGGCCTCGACCAGAGTTTCGAATCCTTTCTTGATGAGTGACGTCAACCCGCCGCAGAGCACGGCCTGTTCGCCGAAAAGATCACTCTCGGTTTCTTCCTTGAAGGTGGTTTGCAGAACCCCGGCGCGGGTCGAACCGATGCCGTGCGCGTAACACAGCGTATATTCGTGGGCGCGGCCACTGGCGTCCTGGTGCACGGCGATAAGCGATGGAACACCGCGGCCTTCCGCATATACGCGGCGCAGCAGGTGACCTGGACTTTTGGGCGCAATCATCACTACATCAACGTCTTTCGGCGGGATGATCGTCTTAAAGTGAATGCTGAAGCCATGGGAGACCCCGAGAATCTTGCCGGGATGGAGAAATGGCTTGATTGCCGACTCGTACACCTGGGCCTGGGTCTCGTCTGGCGTGAGGATCTGGATCCAGTCGGCGAGCTTCGCGGCTTCGGCGGGCGGCACGACCGCCATCCCGTCAGCCTTCGCTTGCTGCGCGCTAGACCGCTCGGGATCGAGCCCCACAATCACCTGGTAGCCGCTATCGCGCAGGTTCTGGGCCTGGGCATGGCCCTGGCTTCCGTAACCGAGGATGGCGATGGTTTTGCCCTTGAGGGCGGCGGGGTTGGCGTCATGCGCATAGAAAACGGTGGCCACGGCTGTCTCCTATATGGAGCAGGGGACCTAAGTCCCCTGTTCACTTTGGCTTATCTCACGTAAAGGACAGTGACCGGGGAGCCTCTTGATCGGAGAAACCGACCGGTCGGTCAATTAGGCAATCCTAGCGAGAGCCGCCACACGCTGTCAAGGTCAAAATCGGGCTCGGGGTTGGCATTCCCGTTTCGGACTGTATATGCTGTCCGCCGATGACTCGTGAGACCGCGGTCGACTCCCGCCAGGAGATCTTGCGCACTGCCGCTCGCCTCTTCCAGCAGCAGGGCTACGACGCCACGTCCATGAACGACGTGGCCGCTGCACTCAAGCTGAGCAAGGGTGGCCTCTACCACCATTTCCAGAGCAAAGACGAGATCCTGTTCGATTTGATGGATCATGCCATGGAAATCACCCAGGAACGGGTGATCAACCCGGTGCGTGACATCGCCGACCCGGAAGAACGCTTGCGCATGCTGATCCGCCTGCATATTGAAGTCGTCCTCAGCGTGCGCGACCGCGAGATCACGGTGATGCTGCACGAAAACCATCCGTTGTCGCCTTCGCTGCGACGCCGCATCAACACACGCAAGAAGGACTATGTACATTTCGTGGAGAACCTGATCGCCGAGGTGCAGCGTGCGCGGCAGTCCAAGGGAACAATCAGCCCACGGGCAGCGGCCTTCGCTCTGCTGGGCATGATCAACTGGATTTACCAGTGGTACAGGCCGGAGGGTACTCTGCAGGAGGAAGACCTGGTACGCCAGTACACGGAGATTTTCTTTGCGGGAGCGTTGCAATGAGGTTTGTTTCTTGCCGTCATCCTGAGGAGAGCGTGCGCTCTCCAAAGGATCTGGTGTGAAGTGTCAAGCCCGATGGTTGAGTGGCGGTACGCTCTAGATCCTTCGCCTGAAGGCTGCTCAGGATGACCTGGGGCATGGGGCAACAGCATGATGCAGCAACTACACTTTCGAGATTTCTGAATTAGAGAAGCTGCGCGAGCAAATTCGTTCCTTGAGTTTCTGCGCGTCCCCGCCATGAGCGCGGGTGTTTACATGCTGCGGGCTGTACGTACCGATCCGCAAAGCCCGCACAAGAAGATGAAGTGTTCGCGAAAGCGGCGCTCTTAGCCCGCCCACAAAGATCACGCTGCGGTGTTCAACGCCTGTTCTTCAGAGCCCACCTGCATCCGCACCCGGCCCCGCACCATGTAAAACTGGTCTGCGGCAGCGGCTAGGAAAACTGGGAAACGTGTGGAGAGATGCTCTTCTTTTGAAGCGCGGTAGTCGCAGTGTTGGTATCTGAACGGTTTCTGCCGCGAGCGTCGAATATCCTTACGTTCCCGCCGTTTCTTTTCCTGGAATCCAGTAGACTTCTTCCTTCAGCGCCTCTTTGGGGAAGCCGCGCCGCTTGAGGATGCCCTTACCGTGTTCGATCATTTCGGGATGGCCGCAGAGATATCCGACCGCGTTGGTCCCATTCAGCCCCCACATATCAGCATACTTGCGGATAAGTTCATCCACCCGGCCGACTTCACCCGTCCATTTTTCATCGTCCCACGGACGACTGATGGTGGGCACGAACTTCAGCCACGGCGCCTCCTGCGCAAACTTCTGTAACTCGTCGTGGTATCCGAATTCCCACGAGCGGCTAGCGCCATTGAGCAGGAACAGCTTCTGCTCCCCGGCAAACTTGCCTTCTTTCCAATCTTTATAAAGGGTGCGGACATAGCTCACGAACGGTGCGATTCCGGTGACGGTGCAGACCAGTAGGTGATTGGTGCGCCCGCTCTTGGTATCGAGCGTGAAGCGTCCTTTGGGCACTTTGCGCATGAGCAATTCGTCGCCCAATTGCAAGTTGTAGAGCAGCGGGGTCAGCTCGCCGTGCGGCACGAGTTCGAAGAAGAACTCGATCTCGCTCTCGTACGGCGAAGAGACGATGGAGTAGGGCCGCTCCGAGCGCTTTTCCGGACCTTGTACTCCCAGAGTTGCATATTGTCCGGGAGCGAACTTGAATTCGCCGCCAGCCTGGATACGGATCATCCACAGGTCGGGAGCGAAATCCAGGCGCTTGGTAATCTTGGCATGATAAAACTTCTCATCGGCAGTGCTCATAGTGCCTCACCCGCGAAGAGCCGAGCATATAAGGTGCCCTAGTTTATAGGATTAAGGCAAGTCGTCTAACGCTTTTCGGCATCGGACTTCCCCCGAACCGCCGCCGGGCGCCCGTCCTCATGCTGCCCCGCACTCTGTACCCTTAGCTTGTCCAACTCGTCCTGCAATTTTTGCCAGGCTTTCGCGTTCTTCTTGGTGGCAATCGGGGCGTTCATGTCGGAATAGAACTGGAGCACGTTTTGCCGAAGAGCGGGCGGCAACGGATTGGGACTCTTGTTCGAGAGGTCGTCCACGAGCTGAGCATAAGTCTTGTCGGTCAGGGCATATTCTCCGGCACGTGTGTCGCGTCCGGTATCGAAGTCGCGGTTGGGCAGCTCAAGCTTTCCGCTACGCACCTCCCCAAGAAGACGGGCATACTCTTCAACCGTCTGATCCACGCTCTTGATGTACATGTCTTCCGTGCGCTGGTCGGGGATTTTGAAGTTCACGGCCTTGAAGGGACCGACCTTCGGTACCAATTTCAGAAAGAATGCGAGGATCCGTGTTCCCAGGCCTGGCCTGCGATACACTGTCCCCCACTCTTTTTGGTAGTTTTTGCGGGAAAGGTAATAAAGAAATTCCTTTTTGTTAAAATTCGGTGTGTCTTTCACGATCGTGTCACGCCGTGAAAGCAGGGCCACTCGCGTCATCTCCGGAACGATCTTGCTTACCGCCCGCCGGTAGGTGCCGATGGCCAAATCCACGTCTCCGAAGACGTCCTCCAGTTTCAGGCCGTAGGTTTCGAAAAATGCGCGTTCCAGCAGAGGTTTGGAGACTTCGAATCCGATAAAGTCGTGATAGCGGTCCGACGTGAAGCGGTTCTTCGCCACTTGTACCATGTCGAAGCCGAACTCAGTCCGAATGTGGGCTTTGGGATCGTCCGCGTAAGTCACCGCGTCACCATGTTTTTTTCGCAGCTTGGGAAATTCCAGCGCAACCACACGGTTGATGGTGGGGTGACCGCTATTGTCGGAAGCGTAGTGAGATAGCGCGCCGAGGGCGAAAGCGTACTCGTTGAGATCCGAGGAATCACGGAAAAGCGCCTCCACAAAATCACCGCTACGAACGTAGTGCACCAGATCGCTGAAATATTTGTTGCCGAAGGGATAGTACCCCATGTCTTGGAGCATGCATCCGCCGTACGCATAAGCATGTGCGTTGCGCAAATCTTCGTCCGTCGCTCCGGGGAAGCGCTTGAGCAGCAGAGGTTGAATCTGGTCTTTCCACAGCAGGTCCACGATTTCTTCGTGAGTAAGCACGGAATAACCGCTACCCAAACCCGAAAAAAAGAAGACAAACAATAACAGCGCAGTTGCTCGCTGCAGGATGTCTCTGGTGGACGGCATAACCAGACTCTAAGATGCATTCAGGACTACAAACGGCAGAGATTATTCGCCACTAAACGGTGAAAGGGCAGCTGATCAAACTCCTGCCGCTTGGCTTTCGGCCCGTGCCAGCGTTCTGACAGTCAGATCTGAACGGTCGCGCAGTTTCCGCACAGAGATCTTAACGGCTTCTGCGTCGGCAGTGTTACCCTGCTGGTCCGCAAGCGCCATCACGCGCGCGGCGTTCTCGGCCAGGGCGTGGGCCACCTCCTGCAGAGCCAGGAGCGAGTCCGCGTGCAGTTTCCAGAGCGAGGCCGAGTTTTCGGCCCGCTTGAGTTCTTCGAGTTCGGTGGTCATGCGCGCGATTACGGCCACGATGCGCAACAGTACGCGAGCCACACCAGCACGAAGACTCTTCTCCTCAAGATAGTCGGCACAATAAGCGTCCGCTTCGGCGGCGGTTAGCGTGAGATTGAAAAAGCGCATGGGAACAACTTGGCGGAATTTGGGATCGGCCACGCGCACGAATACTCGGATGGATTCCTCGACCCTACGGAGCCTGGTCTCTTCCGTGGAGATTTGCTGGGGCGTAACCGCAGAGCGCATCGCCTGCAGGTCAAGCACGGGTCGCCGAGGTCGAGGGGGAGCTGGCTTTGCAACCGGAGCACGGCTCACCTTAGAGGCAACAGGAAGCAATGCAGAGTGCGCTATCCGTCGTAGGGGTGGGCGGTGTTCCAGAGCCTTCTTGAGCTTGGAAACGCGGCGGAACTTATCCAAGGCAGCGCTGTAGTCAATCTTCAACAGCTCGCTCTCTTCCATCGCCGCGATGTGCTCAACGGTGACGTCCACGCCCTCCACATTGCCCAGTATGCTGCCGCCCTGCTCGTGCAGTGCTTCCGCGAAGCGCCTGATCTCGGCTGTAGCCACGTGAAACAGCTCGTCGAACTTCTTGCCGAAAGCGGCATTGTAAGGAGCGATGGTGGCCAGCACCCCAGGATGGTAAAAGGAGAGGTCGAGAGACTGTTTCAGCTCCCGGACCCGGACAATGATGTCAGAATCGAGGAGCGCATTGAGGTCGGGGAAGCCCTGCGCCTCTTCCTGTAGCGGATCGAAACGCCACAGGAGTTGCACGTGTTCCTCGGGAAGCGACGGGACATCGGTGTCGGCCAGTATTTCAATCAGCGCGATCTCGAACGGCGACAGGGGAAGGGAACCGTCGAGCCCATAGCCGCGGCGCTCCCACTGGCCCGGAACGCGCGGATGGCGGTAAAGAAAGGTCGCCACCAAATCGGTTTTGTCGCGATTTACATCGCCGGGGTCTTTCCTGCGGGTAAAGTAGCGCAGCATGGCCTCGGAGATTTCCGGGTCGGTATCGCTGGTAAACGCCCGGCGCAGCATGGCCGGGGTGATGGCCAAGTCGAGCACGCGCAGCCAGCGCCGCATCCTGGCCAGGATCTCCTGCACATCGCCGTCAGCCTGCTGAAGTGAGATTGCCTCCAGCCCGAGCGGGACGGGAACCTCTCCTTCGATGGAATCCTGCAGGAGCTTTTCATAGAAGCCCTGCACGGTCGCCAGAATGGCAAGCTCCCACTTCGGATCCTCGACCACGCTCAGCTCCTGTGCCCTCGCCAGCGAACCGGGTAGAGGTAGTAAAAACTAAGCTGGGTTCATGCACAAGCTTCTCTTGGAGAGCGGGTCACTAAAGTAACAAGGGGGGCCGAGCTCATCACTAGTCGAATACTACGGTCTTGTTTCCGTAGAGCAGGATGCGGTTCTCGATGTGCCAGCGTACGGCGCGGGAGAGCACGACTTTCTCCAAATCGCGCCCCTTCTGCAGCAGGTCGTCCACGGAGTCGCGGTGTGAGATGCGCACCACGTCCTGCTCGATGATCGGGCCGTCGTCCAGAACTTCAGTGACGTAATGGCTGGTTGCACCGATCAGCTTGACCCCGCGTGCGAAGGCCTGGTGGTACGGTTTAGCGCCGACAAAGGCAGGCAGGAATGAATGGTGGATATTGATAATGCGTTGCGGATATTCGTTTACGAACTCGTTGGAGAGAATCTGCATGTAACGCGCCAGCACGAGGAAATCGGGCTGGTGTTGCTTGAGCAAGCCGAGGATTTTCTGCTCGGCTTCGCGCTTGTTTTCTTTAGAGACCGAAACCACTAAGAAGGGAATCTGGTAGAAGTCGGCAAGCGGCTTATTGTCGGAATGGTTGGAGATGATCAGCGGGATGTCACAGGGCAGTTCGCCGCTCTGGTGCCGGTAGAGCAAGTCCACCAGGCAGTGGTCGTGCTTCGAGACTAAGATCACCATCTTCGGGCGATAGGTCGATCGCGCCAGACGCCACTTCATTCCGAACTTCCCGGCAATTGGAGAGAAGTGCTTCGCGAAATCGGCTAGGTCAATGTCGAATTCGCTGGGGTCGAACTCTACTCGCATTAAAAACAGATCTGAGCCTTCGTCGGCGTGTTCGTCGGCATGCAAGATGTTGCCGCCGTGCTGGAAGATAAAATCAGCGATGGCGGCGACGATGCCTTTGCGGTCCGGACAGGAGACGAGAAGGATGGCAGTGTTCTTCATGGGGTGTTCGAGACGTTCCACAATGAGCATCGTTCGCTGCGGGGCCCGGCCCATTTCGTGAAATCAATTCTGAACCTTAGTCGTTGTGCTTGCAGCGCGGGTTCGGGATGCCCGGGCGACAGCCGGCGAGACGTCGGCCCTACTTCTTCAGGTCTTTCAAGATTTCACGTGCTGCATTAGCGCCTGACCCGCCCGTTAATCCTGCCCCGGGATGCGTACCCGAGCCGCACAAGTATAGATTCTGAATTGGAGTACGGTAGCGTGCCCAATCGAGCAATGGACGCATGGTAAAGAACTGGTCCAGTGCCAACTCGCCGTGGAAGATGTGGCCTCCGGTGAGTCCGTAGGTGTCTTCCAAATCCTGCGGCGTGATGATCTGGTGGCTCTCGATCAGCTCTGGCAAGTTGGGCGCGTATTGCGCCAGGGTTTGCACGACCGTCTGGCCGAGCGCTTTCCGCTGGCTCTCCCAGTCGCTGCCCTTCAGCTTGTAGGGCGCGTACTGCACGTAAATCGACATCACGTGCTTCCCGGCCGGAGCGAGCGACGGGTCGGTCAGAGAAGGAATCGCCGCTTCCAGATACGGCTGACGCGAGAAGTTGCCATACTTGGACTCATCGAAAGCGCGCTCCAGATAGTCGATTTCAGGTCCAATGTGAATTCGCCCGCTTAGAGCGTTGCTCTCGCTCGCGCCGTTCAGAGCCGTAAAGTTTGGTAGCCCGGAAAGCGCAAGATTGACCTTCGCCACCGTGCCCGGCATGCGGTAGTGCTGCAGCTTCATCACGAAGTCGGGCGAGAGATGCATGGGATCGACCAGCTTCAACAGAGTGCGCTTGGGATCGGCATTGGAGATGATCGCCTTGGCGCCGATCTCTTCGCCAGTCGAAAGTAGCACGCTGGCGGCCACGCCGTCCTTCACGCGAACTTCTATGACTTCCGCGCCGCTGCGAATCTCCGCGCCTGCTTGCTTCGCAGCCGACGCCATAGCCTGTGTTAACGAACCCATGCCGCCTGCGGCGAACCAGGCCGATCC
>Ga0070708_100001926_pt1 | contig 15995 bp, 17 predicted proteins | sample KBSK5503metaG_FD_65469 | JGI IMG/M metagenome (GOLD analysis project Ga0070708, IMG submission 65469) | Corn, switchgrass and miscanthus rhizosphere microbial communities from Kellogg Biological Station, Michigan, USA - KBS K5-50-3 metaG | ecosystem: Host-associated > Plants > Roots >... | reverse complement strand
GCGTTCTTGGTGATCTCGTGGAAGAGGATGCGGCGGACCTTCTTGGATTCGCCGCCGAGAAGGTTCATGACGTGCCAGCCGATGGCCTCCCCCTCGCGATCGGGGTCGGAGGCGATGAAGACGGCCTCGGCTTTCTTGGCCGCCGCCTTCAGCTCACTGACCACCTTCTCTTTTCCTTCCAGCACCTCATAGGTGGGCTCGAAGGTTTTCTCGTCGACACCGAGCTCGCTTTTGGGCAGATCGCGCACGTGCCCCACTGACGCCTTGACGACGTAATCCTTGCCGATGAATTTGTTGATCGTCTTCGCTTTCGCGGGGGATTCGACGATCACGAGGTTCTTGGCCATTGCGGAACGCCCCAAACGGCAGTCACGATTCGCAAAATTCCTCGCGCGCGCATCATGGGCGCGCGCGTGCGAGAGGAAATCGGGCTGGGTGCAACGAAGATACCACGAGGTGAGGCGAGGTCGGCCTATTCCTCTTCTTCGTCGTCTGCGCCGCCCGCTGCTTTGTACTTCTTCGTCTTGTTGTACAAAGTCTTGTACGAGATGCCGAGGATTTCGGCGGTCTTGCGGCGGTCGCCATCATTCATGTTGAGCGTTTCTTCGATGACGATCCGCTCCACCTCTTCCATCGGCTGTCCCAGCGGAATAATGACCGAGTCCTTCAAGCGACGGCGGCGATTCCCCAGCAGCTTGTCCGGAAGGCAGTCGACCGTGAGCGAGTTGCCACGGGCCATGATGAAGCCGCGGTTGATCACGTTGCGAAGCTCGCGCACGTTGCCCGGCCATTCGTACTGCTGCAGCGCTTCGATGAAGTCCGGCTCGATGTTCTCCACCTTCTTCTCTTCCGTCTCATTCAGCTTCTGCAGGAAGAAGTGGGAGAACAGCGGAATGTCCTCCAGGCGCTCGCGCAACGGCGGCACTTCGATGGGGAAAACGTTCAGCCGGTAGTACAGATCCTCGCGCAGCTTGCCGTCGCCGATCGCCTTCTGCGGATCCCGATTCGAGGCGGCGATGATCCGCGCGTCGATATTGATCTCCTCGTTGCCCCCCACGCGCCGGAACTTGCCCTCTTCGAGCACGCGCAGCAACTTAACCTGCAGCTCGATCGGCATCTCCGTGATTTCGTCCAGAAAAATCGTGCCGCCCTTGGCCAGCTCGAAGTAGCCTTCACGCCGCTTGATGGCGTTGGTGAAGGCGCCCTTCTCGTGGCCGAAGATCTCCGACTCGATGAGCGTGGGGGAGATTGCGCCGCAGTTGAAGGCGATGAAGGGCTTCATGCGCCGGCGCGACAGCGAGTGGATCGTGTTCGCCACGACCTCTTTGCCCGATCCGGACTCGCCCACGATGAACACGTTGGCGTCGGTATTGGCCACCATCTCGATCTCTTCGAACAGTCGCTGCATGCGCGGCGACTTTCCGACCAGGTGCCCGAGAGCGCCCATCTTCTGAAGCTGCCGACGCAGCTCCAGGATCTCCTGCTTCATCTGCTGCTTGTCTTCAACCGTCTTCAGAATGACCTGCAGGCGAGGGAGATCGACGGGCTTGGTGACGTAGTCCTCGGCGCCGACCTTCAGCGCCTTGACCGCGGAATCGACCGTGGCGTGCCCGGTGAGGATCACCACGGAAACGTCGGGATAGTCTTCTTTGATCTTATGGAGCAGATCGAGGCCAGAGCCGTCCGGGAGCTTGAGGTCGACGATGGCCACATCGGGCACCATTTTGGAGACGGACGCCCAGCCCGCCTTGAGGGTATCCGCGACTTCGGCCTCGTATCCCCACTCCTCGATGACATCGGCCATGCCCGCACTGGTGGCGCGATCATCATCCACGATCAGCACTTTCTTCATTTTTTTGTGTCCAGTGGAAAGGACAACCGTATCGAGACCTTATCACGTTCCTGGGAGGTGCTGAGCTCGCCTCCGTACGTCTCGGCAATCAATCGGGTCGCCGCAAGAGCGAGATCAGGATTGCCATCCGGATCGGTGTAATAGAACTTCAAAATTTTCGTCAACTCAAATGGCTCCGCCTGCGGCAGCCCATTGACGGCCAATTCCAGCCGACCGTGCTTGCGCTCAACCGCAAACTGCCTTCCCTGTTCCTTGAGAACCTTTGCTGTTCCCACAAAGAACATCTGCAGAGCATTACGAATTCTGGATTCGTGGGCTCGGGTAACCGCCGGGCCCTCCACGTGCGTTTGATAACCGGCCGCGGCGGCGAATTCATCGCAGAGCGGCGCGAGGTCGATGTGCGTCGGGGGGTCGTCGCTGCGCGGCGGCGTAGAGAGAAGGAAAAACGTATCGAAAATTCTGGCCATCCGGCGCAGCTCGGTCTCGATGGCGCCGGCGTAACCGGCGAGCTTGGGATCATCCTGACCCTCGAGCAGCTTGGCGACGCGCATCCGCAGCAATTCGAGATTCAGTACTGCGATGTTCAGCGGCGTCTTCAGATCGTGCGCCGTGTCGCCGCTGCGCCGGAAGTTCGTGCGCGCGAAGAATTCGAGCCACGGTTCCATCGGTGTTCCGATTGTAGCGACGATCAGATGCCGCGGTGTACGCTGATCATGGCCACCGACTCTTCCAGCCGTCCCTCCACCACCGCGAACTCGGGATCATGGGACGATAGATAGGCCAGCTCCTTCTCGGCAGCCAGCCGCTCCGCCTCGGCCGCCGCCGGATCAATCTCCTGCGGCAGGCGAGCCGTCTCGGCCATCACGATGACCCGCTCTGGAAGAATCTCGGCGAAACCCCACGAAAGGACGAGGCTTTGGCCCTCTCCGTTGGTGCGGTATCGCATGATGCCGACCTTCAGCGAAGTGAGCAGCGGCGCGTGCCCTGGCAGCACACCGATCTCGCCGTCGCTCGCTGGCAGCACCGTCTCGACGGCATCAGTCTCGACGATCTTGCGCTCCCGCGTGACGACAGTGAGCCGGAACTTGGTCGGCAGCTGGTCAGCCATTTACGCCGCTTCTTTCCTGATCTGCTCTGCCTTTTCGAGCACGTCCTCGATCGTTCCCTGGTTGTAGAAGGCCTGCTCCGGAATCTCGTCGTGCTTCCCTTCCGCGATCTCTTTGAACCCGCGGATGGTGTCTGCGATCTTGACGTACTTGCCGGGCAGCCCGGTGAACTGTTGGGCAACGAAGAAGGGCTGGGAAAGAAATTTCTGAATCTTTCGCGCGCGCGTCACTACGATCCGGTCCTCTTCGGACAGCTCATCGATTCCCAGGATGGCGATGATGTCCTGCAGGTCTTTGTACTTCTGCAAGATGGCCTGGACGGCTCGCGCAGTGTTGTAGTGCTCATCGCCGACGATGCGCGGATCGAGAATGCGCGACGTCGACGCCAGCGGATCGACGGCCGGGTAGATTCCCAGCTCGGCAATCTGCCGCGAGAGAACGGTAGTCGCGTCCAGATGCGCGAATGCCGTGGCCGGCGCTGGGTCGGTCAGGTCATCCGCGGGGACGTAGATCGCCTGCACCGAGGTGATGGAACCGCGTTTCGTCGAAGTAATCCGCTCCTGCAGCTCGCCCATTTCCGTTGCCAGATTCGGCTGATAGCCGACGGCGCTGGGCATGCGGCCCAGCAACGCGGAGACTTCAGATCCCGCTTGCGTGAAACGAAAAATGTTGTCGATGAAGAGCAGCACATCCTGCCCCTCAGCGTCTCGGAAGTACTCGGCGACCGTGAGACCGGTGAGGCCGACGCGCAGTCGGGCACCGGGCGGTTCAGTCATCTGACCATAGATGAGTGCCGCTTTGGACTTGGATGGATCGCCGGGAACGATCACGCCGCTTTCGGCGAACTCCAGCCAGAGGTCATTCCCCTCGCGTGTTCGCTCGCCGACGCCGGCGAAAACGGAGAAGCCGCCGTGCTGCTTGGCCACGTTGTTGATGAGCTCCTGAATCAGAACGGTCTTGCCGACTCCAGCACCCCCGAACAGACCCGTCTTGCCGCCCTTGGTGTACGGTTCCAGGAGATCGACGACTTTGATGCCGGTCTCGAAAATCTCGATCTCCGTCGACTGGTCTTCAAATGGCGGCGGCTGGCGATGGATCGACCACCGCTCCTTGGCATTGACCGGTCCCAGGTTGTCCACCGGCTCCCCAAGCACGTTCAGAATGCGGCCTAACGTCTCATTCCCGACGGGGACCGAAATCGGTTCGCCCAGGTCGGTCGCCTTCATCCCGCGCACCATGCCGTCAGTCGGTTTCATGGCGATGCAGCGCACCTGATTCTCGCCGATGTGATTGGCTACCTCGACGACGACGTCGATCGGCACCTTCCCCAGCTCGAGGTTGTCGGTGATGCGCACGGCGTTGTAGATCGCCGGAAGATGTCCTTCCTCGAACTCCACATCGACCGCGGGGCCGATGATCTGGATCACTCTTCCAACTTTCTGTTTGTTTTCAGCCATGTGCCTCTCCCTTACTGCGGTCATCCTTCCGATGCCGCCGCACCCGACACGATCTCGATGATTTCCTTGGTGATCGAAGCTTGCCGGATGCGGTTATAAGTCAATGTGAGGTGTTCGATCATGTCCGAGGCGTTCTTGGTCGCCGCTTCCATGGCCGTCATGCGCGCGCCTTGCTCCGCGGCGGCGGATTCCAGGAGGATCCGATAAAGCTGAAACTCGATGTGTTTCGGGAGCAGATCTTCGAGAATCTGAACCGGGCCCGGTTCGTACAGGTAGTCGACCTCGGTGCCTACCTCGTCCCAGTCCCGCTCGATGGGCAGGACGCGTTCCACCCGTACGTGCTGGGCGATGATGCTTTTGAATTCGTTGTAGACGGCGTAGACCGCGTCGATCTTTTCGCCGATGAAGTCTTCGATCAGCGTCTGGGAAATCTCATGCGCCGTCTGCAGAGTGAGCGCGTGTAACGCATGCGTCTCCTGGCGGCGAATGGGAATGGGACGGCGGCGAAAGTAGTCGTTCGCCTTCCGTCCGATCGGCAGCAACTGAACGGACGACCAGTTGTGTTCGCGCATGGCATTGAGTGCAGCGCGGATGACGTTCGAGTTGAACGCGCCGCACAGGCCCTTGTCGGCAGTAACCACGAGGAGGAGAACGCTGTGTTCCTCCCGGGCGCTGAGCAGAGGATGATCCGCCCCTTCCACGCGGGTGGCGACCGAGGAGAGAACTTCGCGAAGCGCCGCGGCGTAGGGGCGGGCGGCAAAAATGCGCTCCTGGGCGCGGCGGAGTTTCGCCGCGGCGACCATCTTCATGGCCTTGGTGATCTGCTGCGTGTTCTTCACGCTGCGGATCCGCCGCCGGATGTCGATCGTATTCGCCATTAGGCCGCGAGGACGTCCGCTCGATCCTTGACGTAGTCGTTCTTGAACTCGTTGATGGCCGAGCGCATCTCTTTGGCCAGCGCATCCTCGAACTTCGACGCCTTCTCCATTCGATCGAGCAGATCGGCGCGATTGTCCAGCATCCACTGATGCATCGCCGATTCGAACGCTCGGATCGCTTCCACCTGGAGGTTGTCGAGGAAACCCTGGGTACCGGCGAACACCGACATGACCTGCAGAGCGACCCGCATCGGCGAGTACTGGCCCTGCTTGAGGATTTCCACCAGACGTCGTCCCCGATTGAGCTGGGCTTGCGTCGTCTTGTCCAGATCGGATCCGAATTGGGCGAATGCCGCCAGTTCGCGATATTGCGCGAGGTCGAGGCGCAGCGTGCCGGCCACCGCGCGCATGACGCGGATCTGCGCCGATCCGCCGACGCGTGAAACCGACAAGCCGACGTTGACCGCAGGGCGCACGCCGGAGTGGAACAGATCGGTTTCCAGATAGATCTGGCCGTCGGTGATGGAGATGACGTTGGTGGGAATGTACGCGGAGACATCGCCGGCCTGCGTCTCGATCACCGGCAGCGCGGTCAACGAACCCCCTCCCTTCTCGTCGTTCAGCTTCGCCGCGCGTTCCAGTAGGCGGGAGTGGAGATAGAAAACGTCGCCGGGATAGGCTTCGCGGCCAGGCGGGCGGCGGAGCAGTAGAGAGATTTCTCTATACGCCTGGGCGTGCTTCGACAGATCGTCGTAGATACAGAGCGCGTGCTGTTTGTTGTACAGGAAGTACTCACCCATGGCGCAGCCGCCGTAAGGAGCCAGGTACTGGAGAGGCGCGGGCTCGGAGGCTGATGCGGAAACAACAATGGTGTGATCCATCGCGCCGTAATCTTCGAGAGTTTTAACGACCTGGGCCACAGTCGACTTCTTCTGCCCGACGGCCACGTAGATGCAGACGACATCTTTTCCCTTCTGATTGATGATCGTGTCGATGGCGATCGCGGTCTTTCCGGTCTGGCGGTCGCCGATGATCAGCTCGCGCTGGCCGCGGCCGATAGGGATCATCGAGTCGATCGCCTTCAGTCCGGTTTGCAAAGGCTCCTTGACCGGCTTGCGATCGACCACGCCCGGCGCGATGCGCTCGATCGGGTAGTACTCCGCAGATTCGACCGCCCCCTTTCCGTCGATGGGGATGCCCAGCGGGTTCACCACGCGCCCGACCAGATTCGGCCCCACCGGAACGGACATGATCCGCCCGCTGCGTCGCACTTCGTCGCCTTCCCGGATGGCCTGATACTCGCCCAGGAGCACCACGCCGACGTTGTCCTCTTCCAGGTTGAGGGCCAGTCCGGCGACGTTGTGGGGAAACTCGACGAGCTCACCGGCCATGACCCGATCGAGACCATACACGCGGGCAATTCCATCGCCCACGGACACCACAGTCCCCACTTCGGAAACGTCGACTCCCTTGCCGATTCCGCTTAATTGCTGACGGATAATCTCAGTGATTTCTTCTGCTTTTATATCAGTTGCCATAAGCTCACATTAATGATTCACGGAATTTGTTGATTTTGCCGGCTACGGATGCATCGTAGACTTCACTTTCCACCTTGGCCACGAATCCGCCGAGAAGCGCCGGGTCGACCGAAACTTCCAGCTCCACCTTGCGGGCGAATTTCTTTTCCAGGAGACGCCGGAGCGTTTTCAACTCCTGATCGGTGAGTCGATGCGCAGTGCGCACCTGGGCAGCGAGCGTCCCTGTGGCCTGACGGATCATGGCCGCCAATGCGTCGACGACGGACTCGAGATCGTTGATGCGGCGGTTGCGAATGAGAACCTCGAGGACCTTCACTGAGGTCTGCGAGAGCTCCAGACGCTTGGCGATCGACTTCGTCACGGAGATCTTCGAGTCGACCTCGATTCCCGGATTCGCGTACATCTCCTGCAGATCGGCGGCCGCACGACGAGTCTGCTCAAACCGCGTCAACTCCACGCGGATGTTGCTCGCCTTCTCCGGTGAGCCGGCGACGTCCATGATGGCGCGCGCGTACGGGCGGGCAAAACGGCGAATCATGAGCCTGCCTCTTCCACGTCGTGCACGCTCTCAGCGAACAGCTTCCGACGGTCCTCGTCGGTGATCTTCTCTCGCAGGATGTTCTCCGCGCGCTGCGCGGCCAGCTCACCCGCGTATTCGGTGAGCTCGCGGCGTGCGTGTTTGATCCGGTTGTCGACATCACTTCGCGCCGCTTGAAGGATCTTCTGTGCTTCCGCCTGCGCCGCGGCGATCATCTCTTCTTTCTGGCGCTCCCCCTCCGCTTTGGCGCGTTCCAGAATGGCCCGCATCTCACTGTCCAGCCGGGCCAGCCGTGACCGAATATCGCTGGCCATGGCGTCGGCTTTCGATCGACGCTCGCGCGCCTCCTCTGCCTGGCGACGGATCTGCTCCCCGCGATCAGCGAACCCGCGCTTCACCGGCCCGTAGAGAACCCAGGCCAGGAAGCCGAAGAAGAGGAGCATGTTGATCAATTTCCAGATCCAGTACGGCAGGCCAAGGAACCTGGGCTCTTCGTGCGGCTTTTCCGCGCCGTGCGAGACTGCGTTGGGTTGATGATTCACCGGCGCTTGGGCGATGACAGACAACGAAGCGACGGCCAGGATCAGGAGCAGGGAAACAGTCCGCAGTTTCACACCGCCCTCCCAAGGATCCGTTCGGCGACCAGTCGAGCCAGCGACTCCGATTCGCGCACAATCTTCTGCTGCGCTTCGGCGACCTGGCGACGCAGGCGTTCTTCCGCTTCGGCGACGAGCTTCTTCGCCTCCGCCGTAGTTCGTTCAATCAGACTGGCGCGTTGCGTGCCTGCCTCACCGCGAAAACGCTCGCGAAGTTGCGACGCGTCGCGGCGGGTGACGTGGAACCGCTCCTCGATCTCCGCAGTTCTCTGATTGAAATCAGCGAGCGAGCGCTCGTAGGTTTCCTGCGCCGTGCGCGCTTCCGTCTCTCTGGCCTCCAGGACGTCGTTGATCGGGCGCAGAAAAAAGCGGCTGACCACGAAGTAGTTCGCGATGAAGATCGCCATCACCGCGAACAGAGAGAGATCGGGCACCAGGTTGATTTGCATACGATCTTTGGAACCGGGAAACGCTGCAGGGGCAGAGTTTACGCCCATTCCCGAGGCCGCCGCTGTATACCATAAGGAAACAAGGTTGTCATCAGGAAGGTTGTCAGATCGTCACGCATGGCTGACGACAACTACACGCGGATTCTCGATCGCGCCGACGCGTTCTTTCGCAGCGTTGCGAAAGCGCAGCCGCAGAATCTTCAGTGCGGCCGCGGCTGCTCGTTTTGCTGTTACGGACTCTTCGCCATCGCCGCCGCAGACATCGCGGTGATCGACGAAGGGCTGATGAAACTTCATCCCATGCGCCGCAAGAGGATCATTGAGCGAGCGAAGGAAGTGATCGCCACCACGAATCATCCCAACCTGCGCGATTGTTCTCCGGCGGAGAGAAATCTTTTTTTCGAGCGGACCGCTTCGACGCCGTGCCCAAATCTCAGCGACGCCGGCGAGTGCACGATCTACGAGCATCGTCCGCTCGCTTGTCGAACGTTCGGACTTCCCCTTCGCGATGGCGATCGCTACCTCGGCGATATCTGCGATCTGAACTTCACGACTGCCTCCAAAGAGGAAAGGGACGGCGCAGCGTGGGATCTGCAGTGGGAGGACCAACTCGACCCGGAAGATGAGTACACGATTCCGGAGGCGATCGTTCTTGCCGCTCGCGTCCGCGGCTGGCTGTGAGTTCACTGTCCCCCTCCCCGCCCATGATCTGAGCGCGCTACACTTATCGATCTGCGTAGAGACCGGTAGCGCGGTGGGAGGAAGCGATGTATTGCCCGTACTGCGGTGTGAAGAATGATCGGGGCGAGAGCGAATGCTTCATCTGCGGCAAGAAACTTCCAGGACTCACTGACGCGGAACCTCCTGCCAGCTCGTCACGGCGCTCCAAAGGCGCTCAGCGTTCTCGTTCTGCCGCGTCCTCCTCGGGCGCCGCCGACCCAGCCCGCCTGGGCGACCGGTTCATCGCCATCATTCTTGACACCATCTTCCTCGGCGCTTTGATTCTGGTCATTGCAGCACTGGTATCGCTGCGGTGGTCAGTGATCGAGGGCCTCGGGCTATCGAAGCCGATGCTCATCGCGTCCGCGAGCGGCGCTGCTGTGCTGATTGTCTTTCTCTATTACTGGCTGTTGGAAGGAGCCTTCGGCGCGACCATGGGGAAGGCGATGGTCGGCGTGCGCGTGCTGCATCTCGGCGGAGGGCTGCCCGGAATGCGCGCCTCCGCTGTGCGGAATTTGTTGCGGGTGATCGACGCCCTGCCGTTCTATCTGCCCGGCTTCTTCGTCGCTGTCTTCTCACGCGGCAAGCGGAGGATCGGTGATTACGCGGCAAAGACGGTCGTGCTCGAGCAGCCGCCGACGTTGGGCAGCCGGATCACGGTCGTCTGCCTGTGGTTTGTCTTGATCGCCGCCGCGGTGTGGGGCGCCTACGTCTTTCGCCCGGAGTGGTTCCAGACGCCGCGACCTACGCCTTGACCGCGATGCTGGTGACGTTGGCCGACTTGCGGTCGCCCATCACACAGTTGCCTTGAAAGATCGCGCCCTCTTCGATCACCAACGAAGGTGTCTCGAGGTCGCTGTACACCTTTCCCGTGCGATGGATTTCCACGCGCTGATCTGCTGTGATCTTGCCGATGATCGTGCCGCTGATGGCGATGCGGCCGACGTGGATGTCGCCTTCGATCGTCGCGCTTTCCCCGACGATCAGCTCATTCTTGGACACGATTTTTCCATTGAACCGGCCATCGATGCGCATGGTGTCTTCGAATTCGAGCTCTCCCTTGAACGAAGCACCGCTGTCGACAAAGCCGTTCAGCTCTCCACTTCCCTTGTTCTTCATCGTCGTCTCCCGGTCAATTCGTCGAATATTCGAATCAGATCATCCTCGCTTGCGAAGCGAATGTGAATCACTCCCCCGCGCCGTCGCCGATCGATGTCCACCTTCGTCCGCAGCGATCGCGTCAATTTCTCCTCCGCGTCGCGCGTGAAGACATCCTTCGGCTTCGCACGCTTGACTGGCTTCGCGGTGGTTGTCGCCGCCAGCATTTCTGTCTGGCGTACGTTGAGATTGCTTTTCACGACGCGCTCGGCGAGCTGTTCCTGCCGTTTTGCTGAGTCGACTGACAGCAGCGCGCGAGCGTGGCCCATGGTGAGCTGCCCGGCGGCAAGCAGCTCCTTAACGGAATCCGGGAGCCGGAGAAGACGCAAGAAATTCGCGACTGTCGATCTCTCCTTGCCGACGCGCCGGGAAATCTCTTCCTGGGTCAGGCCGAACTCGTCATGAAGCTGGTGATAGGCCCCCGCTTCCTCGATCGGGTTGAGATCCTCGCGCTGGATATTTTCGATGAGTGCGATCTGAAGACTGTCGCCTTCTTTCAGTAGCTCCTTAATGACTGCCGGAACACTCTGGAGTCCCGCGCGTTGCGCCGCCCGCAGACGGCGCTCACCGGCGATGAGCCGGTAATGACTGTCGCTCGTGCGAGTGACGACGATCGGCTGCACGATTCCGTGTTCGCGAACACTTCGGGCTAATTCTTCGATCGACGCCTCATTGAATGCTTTGCGAGGCTGATAGGGGTTTGGTGTGATCTGTGTGATGGGAATCTGGGCCAGGCCGTCGCGCAGAGGATCGGGGTCTCCGCGCTGAGGGATGAGCGCACCGAGGCCACGTCCGAGGACCTTCTTCTGATTCATCGGGTTACGCTTTCCGCCCGCTGGATGAATTCTTTGGCCAAACTGATATACGCCTCGCTGCCGCGGGAGCGAATGTCATACAGGATAATCGGTTTACCGAACGAGGGCGCCTCGCCGAGGCGCACATTGCGCGGGATCACCGTACGGTAGACCTTTTGTCCGAAATGATTTCGGACCTCTTCGGCAACCTGGTGCGCGAGATTCACCCGTTCGTCATACATTGTCAGGGCGATTCCCTCGATTTCGAGGCGCGGATTCAGGGACGCGCGCACGCGCTCGATCGTGTTGAGCAGCTGGGATACCCCTTCCATCGCAAAGTACTCGCATTGCATAGGAACGAGTACCGAGTCGGCCGCAGTCAGACCGTTGACGGTGAGTAGACCGAGAGACGGCGGGGAGTCGATGAGGATGTAGTCGTAGTCACCCCCGACATCCTCGATCGCCCGGCGAAGGTGAAACTCCCGTCCCTCCGCGCTTCCAAGCTCGACCTCGACCCCCACGAGGTCAACTGAGGAGGGGGCTACAAACAGCATCGCCAGCGCGGTCGGGCGAACGATGCTTCTGAGGGGAACGCCGTCCATGAGAACGGGGTAGATCGATCGGTTGTCGTCTTTTGGCAATCCGACCCCGGACGTAGCGTTGGCCTGAGGGTCGAGGTCGATCAGAAGGACTTTCCGCTCGCAGGCCGCAAGTGAAGCCCCAAGGTTGATCGCAGTCGTCGTCTTGCCAACGCCCCCCTTCTGATTGGCAAGCGCGACGATTCTGGTCATTGCTGTTCCACGTGGAACGTCACCAGATGCCCTCGCCTGAGCGGGAAGCACTGGCCTGCCCGGAAACCTGCGATCGAGGGAGCCTCAGCAGGGCCCTGGAACAGCGCAACGCGCCCGCCTTCAGTCATCCATGGTGCCAGTAACGGTAGCCATTCGTGTGGTTTACCGACAGCGCGGGAGGTGACTAGGGAAAATCGGAGGTCGGGAGGGAACCGTGTCAGAACGCGCGCCAATCTATCACCGTGCACCACGGCGTTCAATCGACATTCGCGCACCGCCCGCTTCAGAAAGGCCCATTTCTTCTGGTCCGACTCGACAAGATGAAACACGGCTTCCGGGGAAGCGATCGCCATCGGGATCGCCGGCAACCCCCCTCCGCTCCCGAAGTCGAGCACATTCCCGCGAGGCAGGAGAATCGAGGCGGCGGTCAGTGCCTCCTCGATGTGCGCGTCGAGGTTTTCACGGGCTTCGGGACCGATGAGATTGATCTTCTCGTTCCAACTGAGGAGAAGGCGCTCATAGAGAGCCAGTCTCTCGTCGGTCATGCTGTCGCTGCTACGCGGGTGCCGCGACGCAAATGCATTCTCAAAATCGCGATTGCGGCTGGCGTCACGCCGGAAATCCGACTCGCCTGCCCCAACGACACCGGTCGGACAAACGTCAGCTTTTCGACCATCTCCCGCGATAGGCCAGGGAGCGAATAGCGCATGTCGCGCGGAATCTGCAGGTTTTCATCCTCGGCCAGGCGGGCCGCCTCGCGCTCCTGGCGCTCGATATACCCCGCGTAGCGGAGCCGGCTGACGACCCCTTCGCACTCCTCTTCCCCGAGCGCGCGGAAGGCGGCGGTCATCCCCGATAGCGGCGCTTCGGCTTCATCCAGGAATCGGTCAAGGTCCAAGTCATGACGTTGCATCAACTTGGCGATGGAAATCTTCTCGGTCAGGACAACCCCGGCTTCCTGAAGCCAGGCAAGCGTGTCGCGATCGGGCGTCAGGGTCGTCCCTTCCGCCGCTTCTCTTGCCTCGCTCATGCGACGGATTCGATGCGCGATGCGGTGCCGGCGATCGTCGTCGAGGATGCCGAGCCTCTCCGCGATCGGCGAGAGCCGTTCGTAGACAGAATCGCAGCCCAGAAGAAGACGATGCTCCGCCCGGGAGGTGAACATCCGATACGGCTCTGTCGTGCCCAGAGTGACCAGGTCGTCGACCATGACACCGCTATAGGCGCGATCGCGGCGAAGAATCACCGGATCGCCGCCGCGTACGGCCTGAAGTGCATTCATGCCGGCGATCAAACCTTGCGCTGCCGCTTCCTCGTAGCCCGACGTTCCGTTGATCTGGCCGGCCAGGAAGAGCCCTTCCACGCCGCGAACCTGGAGCGTGGGGTCAAGCTGCTGAGGATTGACGAAGTCATACTCCACGGCGTAGCCGTAGCGCGCGATCACCGAGTGAGAAAACCCGGGCAAGGAATGGACGACTCCTTCCTGAACGTCCGGCGGCAGCGAGGTGGAGATTCCGTTGAGATACAGCCAGGGATGCTCCAGACCTTCGGGCTCTACGAATACCTGGTGACGCTCCTTCTCCGCGAACCGCACGACCTTGTCTTCGATCGACGGGCAGTAGCGAGGGCCGGTGGCCTTGATCTGTCCCGAATACATCGGCGCCCGGTGGAGATTTGCTCGAATGAGCTCATGCGCGAATCTGCCGGTGTAGGTCAGATGGCAGAGTACCTGCTGCAGTTCAATGCGATCCGTGAGAATTGAGAATGGCCGCGGATGAAGGTCGCCTGGCGCTGGTTCGAGCTGGGTGAAGTCGACCGATTCGCGCAGAACGCGCGGCGGCGTCCCGGTCTTCAGTCGTCCGAGCACCAGGCCGAGTGCGCGAAGCGAATCGGAGAGCGTTTCGGCTGAGCGCTCGCCGAACCGGCCGCCCACCGTCTTCACCTCGCCCGAATGCATCAGCGCGCGGAGAAATGTGCCGGTGGTGACAACGACCGCATGGGCCCGCAGCGTGGAGCCGTCGTGAAGAACAACGCCGGTGACGGACCGGCCGTCGTGAACGAGCGACGAGATGGATGCCTCAACGATCGTGAGATTCGGTTCGGACGCAAGAATGTCCTGGACGGCGCGGGCATAGAGGTCGCGATCGCATTGCGCGCGCGGGCCCTGCACGGCGGGTCCCTTGGACCGATTGAGGATCTTGTATTGGATTCCGGCGCGATCGGTCGCTTCGCCCATCAATCCGCCGAGGGCATCGATCTCCTTGACCAGGTTTCCCTTGGCCAGTCCGCCGATGGCGGGATTGCACGACATGCGGCCGATGGCCTGGCGATCCATGGTGACCATGGCTGTGCGTGCGCCGCCGCGCGCGCAGACGCGTGCCGCCTCTGCCCCTGCATGGCCGCCGCCGATTACGATGACATCGAAGTCTGTCATTGGTTCCACGTGGAACGTCATTTGCCGATGCAAAATTTTGAGAAGATCTCGTCGAAGATCTCTTCCTGAGTGATGGCGCCTGTGAGAAGGCCAAGCGACGTGGACGCCCGATAGAGGTCCACAAGAATCATCTGTTCCTGGAGATCAGCGTCGAGCGACGCGCGCGCGGCACGAAGGGCATCGAGGCCGCCGGCCACCGCTTGCCGCTGCCGCTCGTTGACCAGGCTTGCCTCCGGAGCGGCAAAGTTCTCCCGCACGAGCGTGTCGAGCCTCTCGAGCAACTCGGCGATGCCGCGATCGGTGGTTGCGCTGATCTCCAGAGCGCCTTGCGGCGCGCGTGCGAGATCGCTCTTCGTGTACACAGTGAGAGCGTGCGCCACGCTGAGCGTTGCGAGCTCTCGGCGATCTTCTCTTGTCATTCCTACTGCGGCGTCGATCAGATACAGCACGATGTCCGCCGCTTCCGCCGCGCGGCGAGCCCGTTCGATACCGATAGACTCGACCGCATCGCTGCTGTCGCGAAGTCCGGCAGTATCGGCCAGCGTCACCGGCAATCCGCCCACTTCAATCGTCTCGCGCACGATGTCCCGCGTCGTGCCCGGAATCGGAGTGACGATCGCCCGTTCGCTTCCGACCAGTCGGTTGAGTAGGGTTGACTTCCCGGCGTTCGGGCGTCCGAGAATGACGGCGCTCAGCCCCGCCGTGGTCGCTCGTCCGCGGCGGTATGTCTCCATCAGCGTCTCCGCGTCGGCGATGGCGGAATCGATTCGCTGCCGCGCTTCCTGCGGCGTCACGAACGAATATCCTTCTTCAGAAAAATCGAGAGCGGCCTCCAGTCGCGAAATCAGATGCAGCAACGACTCGCGGATCGCGGATGCCTTCTCGCTCAACACACCCTCGAGGTTCGAGAGGGAGAGCTTCGATTGAAGCGCGGTACGGGCGTTGATCAAATCGGCTATCGACTCTGCCTGAACCAGATCGAGCTTGCCGTTGAGCACCGCCCGTTCCGTGAACTCGCCCGGCTCAGCGGCCCGCGCGCCGAGCTCGATGGCCGCGCGGACCACACGCTCCACGATGAACGGACTGCCGTGCAACGTGAGCTCGACCAGGTCGTTCCCGGTAAACGAATGAGGAGCGGGGTAACGAACGACGATGGACTCGTCCAGCATTTCGCCGGAATGATTGAGATAAGTCAGGGTGGCAAGGCGAGGCTGGGGAAAGGAACCGGCGAGCTGGGTGAGGATCGAAGAGCTCAGCGGACCATCGATGCGCACGATGGCCAGGGCACTTCGGCCGACCGGAGTCGCCGGAGCGACGATCGTGTCGATCGCCGCAGAGCTCACGATGCGGTGGAGGTCTGCTCCTGCGGAGTGGCCGCGGAGCGTGGAACGATCGCTACGCGTTTGTAGAACCCTTCGCCACGAGACTGTGTGGTTACCTCGCCGTGATCGCGCAGGGCGAGATGGATGATGCGGCGCTCGATGGGCGTCATGGCTGGCAGAAGCTCTTCCCGCCCGTCGCGAGAGACGCGTTCCGCGATCTCGCGCGCCTTCCGCTCCAGCTCCTCGGCGCGTTTTCCTTTGAACTGCTGGCAATCGAGCTCGATGTCTTTTTCGATCTTCCGCGCAACGAGCGCCTTGTTGGCCAGCACCTGGAGTGCGTCGATCAGCTCTCCGTGATGTTC
>Ga0070708_100001925_pt1 | contig 15997 bp, 15 predicted proteins | sample KBSK5503metaG_FD_65469 | JGI IMG/M metagenome (GOLD analysis project Ga0070708, IMG submission 65469) | Corn, switchgrass and miscanthus rhizosphere microbial communities from Kellogg Biological Station, Michigan, USA - KBS K5-50-3 metaG | ecosystem: Host-associated > Plants > Roots >... | reverse complement strand
CGATCGACGGCCGGAGGCGCGGGACATGGGCTGGCTCGCCGAGCGAGCCGCGCAGCGCGAGCCCCTCTACCGCGAGGTCGCGGACCAGGTGATCGACTCCGACGCCCTCACCGCGGCCGAGGTCGCCGACGCGATCCTGGCTGCCGTGGCCGCGCCGTCAGCCGGCTGAGGCGCCGGCATCGTCGGCCCGGGTCGCGTCGGATGAAAGCGCGGCATGGAGCTCCATCGAGTGGCTCCGGAGCCAGCGCCGCCAGACGAGATGGTCGGGCCGGCGCGATGCGACGACGCGCCAGAAGCGCGCACCATGGCCGAAGACTCGGAGATGGGCGAGCTCGTGGACGACGACCGTCTCGAGGGCCTCGGGCGGGGCGAGGACGAGCCGCCAGCTGAACATGAGCCGGCCCTCGCGCGACGCGCTCCCCCAGCGGCTGTGCGGGTCCCGCAGGGCGACCGCTCGCGCATCCACGGACAGCGCGGCCGCGTGACGGGCGATCTCGGCATCCACGGCGACGCGGGCCCGCTCTCGGAACCACGCCTCCAGAACGCGGTCGATCCGCTCGTGATCTCGCTCGACGAGTGCGACGTGGAGCTCGTCGCCGGACTCCCCACCGACCCGGGCAACGGTCGATCGCCGGCCGCGGCCTGCCGTGATCCGGAGGCGATGGAGCTCGCCCCGATATCGGACGAACGCACCATCGGCGAGGCCGCCCCGCGCGGCGAGCTCGGCGCGCTGGCGGGCGAACCGCTCGAGGTGGCGGCGGATCCACGCGTCGCGGCTGCGGAGGAAGGCCTCGATCTCCGCTTCGGGATGGGCCCAGCCGCGGCGCGTCGCCGGCGGGACCGTGACGACGAGCCCGATGGCCGGATCGATCGTGATCCGGAGCCGGCGCGACCGGGGGGATCGCCGGAGCACGTATGGCGGCGGCGGAACGCGGCCGACGGAGGGGCTCATGAGGTCGAACGGCATCGGGCGCGATGGTGACACATCGCCGGAGCCGGAACCCGTCGACCGAGCCCTGATCCCAGGGCCCGTCATCAAGCCTCGGCGATCACTCCGATCGAGACCCGGAACCCGGCCCGCCGCTGGAGCGGTGGCATCAGCGTCCCCTGGCCGACAGGCGAGTCGCCCGGGAACCAGCGCGCCCATTCCTCGTTGAAGACGTCGAAATCGGTCGGGTCCCGCAGCGCCCAGTTCGCCCAGACGACCTTGTCGAGCGAGGTGCCAACCGACTCGAGCTTTGCCTTCAGGTTGGCGAGGCACTGCCGCGTCTGGTCCTTGATCGCGCTGCTCATGACCTGGCCCGTCGCGGGATCGACCGGGCCGATCGTCGAGACATAGACCATCCCGCCGGCGCTGACGGCGCGACCGAGCCCGAGTGGCAGCGTGGACGCGTCGGCCTGCGTGTCACCGCCGCCGCCCCAGCGCGACTTCAGCGGAACGAACGGTCGCGGCTTCGCCGGATCGTCGGGCGGGATCCCGAACTCCCCGGGCGGCAGCACGACCCCGTTCTTCTGGAACTGGGCCATGAACGTCGGCCGGATCCCGGTGGGCTTCAGCTCACCCTCGATCTTGCCGTCGCGAATGCCCGTCTGCTCGAAGGCGAAGATGTCCTGGGTGAGGATCTCGTCGTCCTCGATTCCGTAGATCTCGGTGATGTTCACGATCTTCCGGGTGCCGTCCTGGAGGCGGGCGGTGTGGACGATCAGGTCGACGGCGGACGCAATCTGCTCGCGGATCGCTCGCAGCGGCAGCTGGTAGCCCGTCATCAGGACCATCGTCTCGAGACGGCGGAGCATGTCCTTCGGGCTGTTGGCGTGGCCCGTCGAGAGGGAGCCGTCGTGGCCGGTCGTCATCGCCTGGAGCATGTCGAGCGCCTCGCCGGACCGGCACTCCCCGACGATGATCCGGTCGGGCCGCATGTGCATCGCGTTCTTCAGGAGGTGGCGGATCGTGATCTCGCCCTCCCCCTCGAGGTTCGGGGGCCGCGACTCCAGGGTGATCACGTGCTCCTGGCGGAGCTGCAGCTCGGCCGCGTCCTCGATCGTCACGATCCGCTCGTCATTCGGGATGAAGGACGACAGGACGTTGAGCGTGGTCGTCTTGCCCGAGCCCGTGCCGCCCGAGACGAAGAGGTTCAAGCGAGCCTCGATGCAGGCCTGCAGGAACTCGAACATCTCCGGGGTCGATGTCCCGAAGCGGATCAGGTCGTCGACGGTGTAGGGCCTGGCCGAGAACTTCCGGACCGTGATCACGGGCCCGACGAGCGAGAGCGGTTCGACGATCGCGTTGACCCGCGAGCCATCGGGCAGGCGGGCGTCGACCCGGGGGCTCATCTCGTCGATGCGCCGGCCCATCGGGGTGATGATCCGGTCGATCACGCGGAGGACGTGCTCGTCGTTCAGGAAGGCGCTGTCGACCTTCTGGATCTTGCCGTTGCGCTCGATGTAGATGTGGCTCGGGCCGTTGACCATCACCTCGGTGATCGTCTCATCCTTGAGGAGCGGCTCGAGCGGCCCGAAGCCGGTGACGTCGTTGGCCATCTCGTCGATCAGGCGCAGTCGCTCGTCGCGGGTCACCGCGAAGCCGTGGAGCGCGATCGTCCGGTCGACGATGCCTTCGATCTTTCCGCGGATGTCCGTGGCCTTGGCGTCGAGCAGGGTGTCGAACGCGCTGATCACCTCGGCCTGGAGGCGCAGGCGCACGTTCCGCATCAGCTCTTCGCGGCCGGCCACCTGGGCCTGCGTTGGTGGCGTCGGAACCATGACGGGGACGAGTGCGCCGGAGCTCGGGTTCTCGGCTTCCTGCTGCGCTCGCTCGACCCGTTGGAGTAGCGACATGACCGGCTCCTTGGGTTGTGTCGTGACTCCAGATGCTTGCCGGCCCGGTCCCGCGCGTTCCGCGAGACCGGCCCCTCGGCGGTCTGGTCCTATAGAGGATAGCCCTCTTCTCCTAGGACCTCGTTGTCCCGGGTCACCACCGAGGCGCGAATCCGTTGATCGCGCGCATCTGCCGGGCTCGGATCGAGGAACCGGATCCGGGCGTCGACCAGCCGCGAGCATCGGGGTCCCGCTGGTATACTCCGCCCTCCGGCGTGGGGCTATAGCTCAGCTGGGAGAGCGTCTGAATGGCATTCAGAAGGTCAGGGGTTCGAATCCCCTTAGCTCCACCAAGACACCCGTAACGCCGACCACACGACGACCCCCCTGCCGGCAGCGGGGGGTCTCTTGATATCAGGCGACGAGCAGGCGAAATCGACGTGACCGACGCGACCGAGACCACCATCGCCAAGACCGCAACGACCGAGCCGACGGAGCGGGGCCGGGTCGAGCGCTACGACGCGCCGGCGATCGAGCCCCGCTGGCAGCAGCGCTGGGATGAGCTCGGGTTGCATGACACGGACCTCGCGGATCCGTCGCGTCCGAAGTTCTACCTGCTGACGATGTACCCCTACCCGTCTGGCGATCTCCACATCGGCCACTGGTACATCGTGACCCCGACCGATGCGATCGCCCGCTTCCATCGGATGCACGGCGAGAACGTGTTCCTGCCGATCGGCTTCGACGCCTTCGGCCTGCCGGCCGAGAACGCGGCGATCAAGAACAACATCAACCCGCGCGACTGGACGATGTCGAACATCGACAACATGCGCCGCCAGTTCCGGACGATGGGCGCGACGCTCGACTGGGCCCACGAGGTCGTCACGGCAGAGCCCGAGTACTACCGCTGGAACCAGTGGCTCTTCCTCCGATTCCTCGAAGCGGGGCTCGCGTACCGGAAGACCTCGTCCGTCGACTGGTGCCCGAACGACGGGACGCTGGCCCGGGAGCAGGTCGAGGGGGTCGATCGGCACTGCTGGCGCTGCGGTGCGAAGGTCGAGAAGCGCGACTTGCCGCAGTGGTACCTCGGCGTCACGAAGTACGCCGACGAGCTCCTCGACTTCACGGGTCTCGACTGGCCCGAGCCGATCAGGACGCAGCAGACGAACTGGATCGGCCGAAGCGAGGGTGGCGAGATCGTCTTCGAGACCGCCGCGGCGCCCCATCATCCGGGCGGGGCCGAGATCCGGGTCTTCACGACCCGACCCGACACGCTGTACGGGGCGACGTTCATGGTCCTCGCGCCTGAGCACCCGCTCGTCGCCCAGCTGACCGCGCCGAACCGACGGGTCGAGGTCGAGGCGTACGTCGCCCAGGCCGCCGCCCGCACCGAGATCGATCGGCTGTCGACCGAGCCCGAGAAGACCGGCGTCGCGATCGGCGCCGACGCGATCAACCCGATCAACCGCGAGCGCATCCCGATCTTCATCGCCGACTACGTCCTGGCCGGCTACGGAACGGGCGCGATCATGGCCGTTCCGGCGCATGACGAGCGTGACTATGGCTTCGCCGTGAAATACGGCCTGCCGATCCGGCGGGTCGTCGCCGCGCCCGGTGACGAGCACCGCGAGCTCGACGGTGCCTACGTCGCCCACACGGCCGGGGAGCGGCTCGTCAGCAGCGGCCCCTACTCCGAGCTGCCGGCCGATGAAGGCGGCGCGGCGATCATCACCGAGCTGCAGGCGCTCGGGAAGGGCAACGCCGCGGTCACGTACCGCCTCCGGGACTGGCTGATCAGCCGCCAGCGCTACTGGGGCACGCCGATCCCGGTGATCTACTGCGAGCGCGACGGGATCGTGCCCGTCCCCGACGAGGACCTCCCCGTTCGCCTGCCCGACCGCGTCGACTACCGAGGCGTCGGCGAGAACCCGCTGAACCGCGACGAAGCGTTCCTGAACGTGACGTGTCCGCGCTGCGGCAACACCGCCCGCCGCGAGACCGACACGATGGACACGTTCATCGATTCGGCGTGGTACTGGTATCGGTACCTGAGCCCCGACAAGACGGACGGCCCGGTCGACCCGGACCTTGTCGCCGCGTGGACGCCCGTCGACCAGTACACGGGCGGCTCCGAGCACGCGGTGCTCCACCTGCTCTACGCCCGCGAGTTCACGAAGATGATGCGGGACACAGGCATCATCGCCCAGGACGAGCCCTTCAAGCGATTGTTCAACCAGGGCCAGATCCTCGGTGCCGACGGCGAGCGGATGAGCAAGTCGCGGGGCAACGTCGCGGACCCCGACGAGCTCGTCGCCCGCTATGGCGCGGATACCGTCCGGCTGTTCCTGATGTTCATGGGCCCGTGGGACCAGGGCGGCCTCTGGAGCCCGACCGGGATCGGCGGCGTCCATCGGTTCCTGAACCGGGTCTGGACGATCGCCCTCGATCCCCACGGCCGCGAGGCGGGCGACCCCGACAGCGGGTCCCTGCCAGCGGGCCAGTCGGACGGCGAGGCACGGACGGCGATCCGCCAGGCGGCGCACCGGACCCTCCGCGACGTCACCGCCGACTACGAGTCGTTCCACTTCAACACGCTGATCGCGAAGCTGATGGAGCTTGCCAACCTGCTCATGCGCTATCGCGGCTCGGCCGTGGCCGGAACGCCGGAATGGGACGAGGCAGTCCGCCTGACCCTGCTGATGCTGGCGCCCGCGGCGCCGCACCTGACCGAGGAGCTCTGGTCGCGGCACCTGACCGACGAGAGCGCCGAATGGTCGTCGATCCATCAGGAGACCTGGCCGACCGTTGACCCGTCGGCGATCGTCGAGTCCACCCGCGAGGTCCCCGTCCAGGTGAACGGCAGGCTGCGCGACAAGCTCGTCGTACCAGCGGACATCAGCCAGTCGGATCTTGAAGCCGCGGTCCTCGCGAGCGAGCGCGTCCGGACGGTGCTGGCGGGCCGCACGCCCGCCCAGGTCATCCATGCGGGCGGCGGTCGGCTCGTGAACATCGTGGTCCCGGAGCAGGCCTGAGTGCCCGATCCGGATCAAGCGGTCGCGCGGCCGGCGCCGGGAGCAGGCTCCGGTTCCGCCGAGCTCGAAGCCGACGTCGCCCGGCTGCTTGCCGAGCACCCGCCCGAGCAACAGGCGATCGAGCGGGCGCTGCGCGCCACGATCCACCACGAATGTCCCGACGCGATCGAGCAGGTCGATTTCGCCAACAAGCTGATCGCGTTCGGCCGGACGATGAAGATCCGCGGGCTGCTGTTCGCGATCATTGCCCACAAGGCGCACGTCAACCTCCAGCTCGCCGACGGCGTCGACCTGCCGGACCCGGACGGCATCATCGAGGGGACGGGCAAGCGGATCCGGCACATCAAGGTCCGCTCGGTCGAGGACGCGTCGTCGCCGAGGGTCGTCGCCGCGATCCGCGCCCAGCTGGCGGCGAGGCCCGGTGGCTGATCCGCTTGCCGGCCACGCCCGCGGCCCTTCATCGGGGATGGCCGCGGTGTCGTGGGGTGTCGATCGCATCGACCTGTTCTGGGTCGGGCCGGACGGCGACCTCCTCCATCGCGCCGCCGACGGCGGCATGTGGCGCGAGACCGAGTCGCTCGGCGGGACGCCGGGGTCGACGCCCGGGGTGACCGCGTGGAGCGTGGACCAGCTCCAGGTCTTCGCGGTCTTCCCCGACGGCGAGCTCTGGAATCGCTACTGGGACGGCGCGGCCTGGCACGCGTGGGAGTCCCTCGGTGGGATGCTCGAGCCGGCCGCCGGGGCGGCGGCCTCGTCGTGGTCGGCCGACCGGATCGACGTCTGGGCGACCGGCCGCGACGGCCGGACCTGGCATCGGTTCTGGGACGGCACCCGATGGGTCGAGTGGGAACAGCTCGACCGTTGACACATCCAGCTTGCGAGCATCGGCGGTCCGGGCCCCGGCGCCCCGTCCGCCCCACTTGAGTCGTTCGATGGAGGAGCCCACACCGTGATCGACCTGCGCCTCGGCGCGCTCTGTTGGAACCAGTACACGGACTGGCCCTCCCTGCTCGCGGCCGGGCGACGAGCCGACGCCCTCGGCTACGACACCCTCTGGACGTGGGACCACCTGTACCCGATCGTCGGGAGCAGCAATGGCCCGATGCACGAGGCGTGGCTGACGCTCGCCGCCTGGGCGCAGGCCACGGAGCGCGTCCGGATCGGGCTGATGGTCGGGGCGAACACGTTTCGCGAACCCGCGCTGACGGCGAAGATGGCGACGACGCTGGACCACATCTCCGGCGGCCGGGCAATCCTCGGCATCGGCGCGGCCTGGTTCGAGGAAGAGCACGGCGCCTTCGGCTTCGAGTTCGGCGACGGCTTCCCGGAGCGCCTCCGATGGCTCGGCGAGGCGCTGCCGATCATGCGCGGGATGCTGCGCGGCGAGCGCCCGACGGCGAGCGGTCCCCGATACCGGGCGCGTGCGGTTCGCAACGATCCGCCGCCGCTGCAGGAGCGGCTGCCGCTGCTGATCGGAGGCGGCGGCGAGCGCGTGACGTTGAAGCTCGTGGCGCGCTTCGGCGACGCGAACAACGTCGGGGGCGGCATCGAGCAGGTTCGCCGCAAGGAAGCCGTGCTCCTGCGCCACTGCGACATGGTCGGTCGCGACCCGTCGGAGATCGAGCGGACGACCGGCCTTGGTGTCGTCGTGATCCGCGACTCGCGCGACGAGGCCCGCAAGGTGGCCAGGGCGATCTTCGAGCGGAACGGGCGCGCGCGGCCGTGGGCCGATCAGCCGGTCGGAACGCCCGAGGACGTCGCGGCACGGATCGCGCCATTCCTCGAGATCGGCTACCGCCACGTGATCGCCGGCTTTCCCTCGCCCTATGACGAGGAATCGATGACCCGCCTGGCGACCGACGTGCGGCCGATGCTGACCAAGGCGGGCGCCACGGGTTGATCAATCGCGCGCCGTCGCCGGCACGTTAGCGATCAGTTCGGGCTCGCGACCTCGTCACCCGCCAGCTGCTTCTGGCGTTCGCGGTGCCGACGCGCCTTCGCCTGGTTGCCGCAGGTCGCCATGTCGCACCAGCGCCGGCGGCCGGCCCGCGACTCGTCGTAGAACAGCCAGCGGCACGTGTCATTGGCGCAGACGCGGATCCGGTCGTCGTGACCGGCGCCGATCTCGCGAACGATCGGCTCCGCGATCCGCGCCATCGCGTCGTCGATCGGGTCGCCTAGGTGGCTGTGACCGAGGCGAACTCCGTCGTCCGCGGCGATGAGCTCGATCCGCTCGCGCGAGGCGAGCGTGCGGTTGACGGTGTCAATCGCTGCAGACTCCGGCGCGCGCTCGTGGGCGACCGCATGGGCGACGTCGCGCAGGGCTGTCCGGGCTGAGACGAGCCTCGCGAGCGCGTCCCCGCGAGCGTCGGCCGCGCGGGTCGACGCAACAAGGGCGGCTCGATCCCGGATCACGCCGTGGCTCGTCAGCCAGTCGGCGGCCTCGTCCAAGCTGGTGAGTCGTTCCACGAGTGCTCCGTCTTCGAGCTCGAGGGTGTTCAGGAAGTCGAAGGCCGTCTCGAGCGGCACGACGCCGTGGATGTGATCGCTCGCCGGAGGGTGATTGGTTCGGGATTTTGTGGTCACCTAACCACTCTACAGCCATTGACAGGTTACGCGCAAGAGTGTATTGTTCAAACATAACCATACAGACAGTAGATACCGGTTATATGACCGGAGACAGGAGGTCCCGAATGGACGCCCTCGCAGCCTTGATCGCCATCGTGGCCGCCATCGTTGGGTTCGATCTCGCCGCCGTTCGCTTCGGCGCCGACAGCCGGGAATCCATCGGCGACGACCACGCGCGCTGAACCTACGACACGTCACCCGGAGCCCGACATGATGCACTCGCAGTATTTGTTCCTCGCCCTCGACCTCGCTCGTGAGCGCGCGGCCGAAGCCGACCAATATCGGCTCGCGTCGCTCGCTCGTCAGGGCGATGCGCATCGGGTTGGGCTGCTTCGCCGGACCGTTGCCCGGGCCGCCGTGGCGATCGCCAGGGCCGCCGATGAGCGGATCGTGGGTGGTGAGCTGGCCACCCGCTGAGCGCCGCCAGCGGTTCCGCCGACTCGCAGCTAATCACGAGATAAGTCCCGCCTGATAGCGTTCGCGACAGACGCCCCGTCGACATCGGAAGTGCCCCCGATGCCGCGGGGCGTCGGATTGTCCGCCGATCTCCCGCCCGAAGGTACCCGCCGGCGGAGGAAGAATGCACCAGTCGGCCGCGCCGTGGCGAGCGCTCGAGGATCCCGTCGCCGGCGACGCCTCTGACGCGAACCCGCAGTCGCCGGGATCCCATCCACGGCCGTTCGTCTGGGTCGCTCTTGGGACGACGGCGCTGCTCGTCCTGATCGCATTCTGGCTCGCCGCGTCCACGAGCGGTGGCACGGTCGATGTCGACGGCTCGACGGCCGTCGGGGAAGCCGCACCGTCGGACGGTGGGCTCGGTCCGGCGGCCAGCGGCGTGGCCCGCGGCGCACCGCCTTTGATCGTCGACGTCCAGGGCGCCGTCGTCCGACCGGGCGTCGTCCACCTGCCGCCAGGATCGAGGGTCGGCGATGCGATCGCCGCGGCGGGCGGCTTCGGAGCGCGAGTGGCCGCAGATCGCGTCGGACGTGACCTGAACCTCGCGGCCCTGCTGCGGGACGGAGACAAGGTGGTCGTGCCGTCGCGCGATGACCCGGCCCCTGGCGGTGGCAGCGGTGGGTCTATCGGTGCGGGCGCCAGCCACGCCCCGGGCCCGGTCGATCTCAACCGTGCGACGGCGTCGGAGCTTGATGCTCTGCCCGGGATCGGGCCCGTGACGGCCAACAAGATCATCGCCGCTCGCGATGAGCGACCGTTTGCCACCGTCGACGATCTCCGGACCCGCAAGATCCTCGGCGCGGCCGCGTTCGCCAAGATCAAGGACCTCGTCGTCGTCCGGTGACGGCGACGACCGGACGAGCCGGGCGATGACGGCAAGTGGGTGGCTGGCGATCGGGTCGATCGTCGCCAGCCTGGCGGCGCCGCAGGTCGGGTCGGTTGTCGTGGCCCTTGCGGCAACGAGCCTCGCCCTGACGGCGATTGCCCTTCGGGGCCTCGAGCGGCCCTCACTTCTCGACGTCGCGCGACGCGGCGCACCGCTCGCGGTCGGGGCGACCCTCGTCGCCCTGCGGCTGCTCGCGATCCCCAGCTCGGACGCGACCCCGGTGACGTTGCCCGACGGTCGGGGTCCGTGGATGGCGACCGTCGAGTCGATTTCGCCCGTCCGCGACGGCCAGCAGGTCGCGACACTCCTCATCGGCATCCCGGGCGGAGCGACCTCGGCCCGGATCCTGGTCGCGGCGACGCTACCCCGCTACCCGACGATCGAGCCGGGCCAGCGGCTGACTGTCGATGGAGCGATCGAGGCGCCGCCTGACGGCGCCTATGGCGACTACCTCCACAGGATCGGCGTCGCGGGGACCCTTCGTTCGAGATCGCTCGGCGTGATGTCCGTCGCCACCGAGCCGTTGACGCTCGAACGCCTCCGACGTGGCGCCGGTGCCGCGCTCGCCGCCGCCATCCCGGAGCCAGAGGCGGGCCTGGCGGAGGGCATCGTCATCGGGCTTCGCGATCGAGTCGATCGGGACCTGGCCGCCGACTTCACGACCGTCGGTGCGAGCCACGTCGTCGCGATCTCGGGCTGGAACATCGCGATCGTCGCCGCGACCGTCGCGGCGCTCGCGGGGCGGCTTGGCCGGCGCCGCCGCTCGTTGCTGCTCACGATCGCGATCGTCGCGTACGTCCTGTTCGCGGGCGCTTCTCCGTCCGTGGTCCGCGCGGCCGCCATGGCGGGCGTCGTGCTGCTCGCCCGCGAGACCGGCCGCGCAGGGCGGGCGGCTGCGGCCCTTGGTTGGGCGGCCGCACTTCTGCTCATCGCCGATCCGTCGCTCGTTTCAGACCCCGGCTTCCAGCTGTCGTCGCTGGCCACGGGCGGAATCCTGGCGTGGGCGAACGGCCTCCAGGCCGGGCTCGGTCGCCTCGCTGGTGGGCGCCTTCCAGGTTGGCTCGCCGAGTCCCTGGCCGTCTCGCTCGCGGCGCAGGCTGCGACCTTGCCAGTCGTCCTGCTCGTCTTCGGACGCCTCGCGATCATCTCGCCGGCCATCAACCTGCTGATCGTGCCCCTCGTCGCGCCGGCAATGGGCGCAGCACTCATCGCGCTCGTCGGGGGCATCGCGACCATGGCCGGCGCGCCCGCATTCATCGCAACTCTCGCGGGCCTGCCCGCCTGGGCGCTGCTCACGGCGATGTGCACGATCATCCGCGGCGGCGCTGCCTTGCCGTTCGCGAGCGTCACGCTTGGTCCGCCGTGGACGATCGTCGCCGCCACCTTGGCTGCGTCGACGCCGTTCGCAGCGATCGCCATGGTCCATGCCTGGCGCCGCCGCAGTGCGCGCACGTTGACGCCGCGCACAACCGTCGGTGCCGCTCGTCGGACGTCCGGTGGGCGCCCGATCGCCCGGTCCACGCGGGTTGCTGCGATCTCGCTCGCCGTGGCGGTCGGTGCGCTCGGCCTCGCCTTCGCCCATCGCTCCGACGGATCGACCCGCATCACCGTGCTCGACGTCGGCCAGGGCGACTCGATCCTCGTGGAGGGCGGCCGCGGCGCGCGGATGCTCATCGACGGCGGGCCCGACCCCGACCGACTGCTCATCGAGCTCGACCGACGTCTGCCGCCCTGGGACCGACGGATCGACATCCTCGTCCTGACCCATCCCCACGAGGATCACGTGGCGGGGCTGGCGATCCTGCTCGAGCGGTACCGGATCGGCCGGATCTACGAGACCGGGATGCGAGGCCCGGGTCCGGGCTACGGGGCATTCGCCCGCGATCTCGCGAAGCGCGGAGCACCGCCGGACGCGACCCTCGCGGCCGGCGCCCGAATCGCCCTCGACGACCTTCGGTTTCGCGTCCTCTGGCCCGACCCCGGCCGCGTCCCGAGGGAGCCACCGGACGCGGGGCGCGGGATCAATGACGTCTCCGTCGTCCTCCTCGGCGAGGTGGCGGGTCGGCGCATGCTCCTGACCGGCGACGTCGAGGACGACGTCGATCCCGTGCTCGCGGCGCGCGGCCTGCCGCCGATCGACATCCTGAAGGTCGCCCACCATGGGAGCGCGACGGCATCGACCCCGGCGTTCCTCGACGCGGTTCGGCCGAAGGTCGCGATCGTCTCGGCTGGGGCTGGCAACCCGTACGGGCATCCGGCCCGATCGACGATCGACAGACTCCGCGGGACCGGCGCGCGGGTGCTCCGTACCGACACCGATGGGTCTGTCGAGGTGACGATCGATCCGGCCGGCCAGATCGCGGTGAGCTCCAGTGGCGCCCGTCGGGTCGCGACTGGGTTCCCGGTGGTGGACACGATTGCCTCGGATTCGGCGCGCCTCCCAGCCGCGCGGGGCCAGAAAGCCGCAGCGCAGCTTGCCACCGGCCAGCCTCTGGATCGTGCCCGACCAATTGTCCTGGCCCCTCGGACCTTCGCGTTCGCCTGCGGGATACCATCGAACGGATGACCGTTCCCCTTGCGTACTTCTTCGGTGATGACGACCTCGAGCTGGACCGGGCAGCCGGCCGGTTCGGTCGGGCGCTCGCCGGCGACGGCGAGCCGCTCGAACGCTGGGACCTGCTTGGCTCGCGCAACGACGCCGCGACGCTCATCGGGGAGCTCCATGGTCGGGTCGCGACACCGGTGATGTTCGGCGGAGGGACGATGGCCGTCGTCGCCAACCCTGGCGCCTTGGCCGTCCGGACCGAGGATCGCGACGCGTTGCTCGAGCTGCTCGCGCTCGTCGCGCCGGGCAATGCCCTGGTCTTCGTGGAAGCCGCGGCGACCGGCGCGAAGGAGGCCGGTCAGAAGAAGCTCGCCGAGGCCATCCGGAGCGCCGGCGGCACGGTCCGCCGGTTCGAGAGTCCCAAAGAAGGAGCGCTCGCCGCCTGGATCGACAGCGAAGGCCGCGATCGCGGCGTCCGTTTCGTGTCCGGGGCTGCGAAGGAGCTCGCGACACGGATCGGCGGGTTTGTCCGTGAAGGCGACGCGGAGCGTCGCGACCAGACGCGGCGTGCCACCATGGAGCTCGACAAGCTGGCCCTGTACCGCCCGGACGCGCCAGTGTCGATCGAGGATGTCCGCGCTCTCGTCGCAGAGGCTGTACCGGGCTCGGCCTGGGCGCTCGCCGATGCGGTCGCGGAGCGCGATGGCGGGCGCGCCCTGGAGCTCTTCGACACCCTGATCCAGACGATGCCCGAGCCAGTCATCGTCGTCGTGCTCCATCGACGAATCCGCGAGTTGCTCGAACTGCTGGACCGCATGGCGGCCGCCGGAAGCCTCGCCGAGGCCGGCCGCGCGATGAGGATCACGAGCGCCTACCGAATGGAGCGGCTCGCGACCCAGGCGCGACGCTGGCGGCCGGCGGAACTGATCGCCGCGCTCGACGGCCTCCTCGAGGTCGACGCGACCGTCAAGGGAGCGCCGGATCGCCCGACGAGCGAGGCCCACCGACGACTCGCATTCTCCCTGTGGATCGCCGACCACGTCGGCACATCAGGAGCCCGCCGCCCGACGGCTGCCTCAACTCGCTGAGCCGCCGCCGTCGTCGTCCCGGCGCGACGAGCCGACAACGCCGCGAGCGACGTCCAGGCGTGACAGCCGAACTGCGTTCGTCGCGGATGGGCCTGCTCGCAAGGCGACCCCGAGGAGCGGAGCGAGCGCACTCTAAGGTGCGTGAGCGAGCACCGGAGGGGTCAACGCCGCGAGCGACGTCCAGGCGTGACAGCCGGACTGCGTTCGTCGCGCAGGGACGGCGAGGGCAAGGCGACCGGGAGCAGCGGAGCGAGCAGGCTTCAGGGCCTGTGAGCGAGCAGCGCAGCGGTCAACGCCGCCCTCGTCGTTCCTGCGCGACAGCCGAAGTGGCCGCCGGTCAGTCAGCGGAGGACCAGGCTTGCTCCTGGACCACGAGATCGCTCTCGATGGCGAAGACGCATCGTCCGTCGCGGAGATCGAGCAGCTCGATCAACTCCGGATCGATGTAGAGCTGGTGGCAATCCTCGCAAAGCCCACCGGGGATGCCGAAGCACAGGCGCTCGCTCCGATCGGACATCCGGAACGTCGTGTCGAACCGGGTCGTGATGAGGCGGCGACTGCAACCGGGACATCGCTCGCGGAGACTGGGCATCGGGTCTGCTGGGCCTCGTGGCGCGGCCGATCGATCGATCGACCACCTGCCACGGATGCTGGCCTTCGCGACCGGCCGCCGTCATGACCCGACGGTACCGCTGGTGGGGCGGTACTCCGGGTGGGTCGCCTATTGCACGCGGAGGATGGTCCGCGCGTCCGCCCAGTGCTTTTCGAGCGAGTAGTAGTCGCGCTCGGGGGGCGTGAAGATGTGGACCACGACCGAGCCGAAGTCGACCAGGACCCAGTGCGATGCGGCCGTGCCTTCGCGACCGATCGGCCGGACCTTTTCCTCCCGCAGCCCCTGGACGATGCCATTCGCGATGGCATCCAGCTGTCGCTCCGACCCGCCGGAGCAGATGACGAACGCGTCGGCCAGGGTCGTCAACCCCGTCAGGTCGAGGAGGACGATGTCGGCGGCCTTCTTGTCTTCCGCCAGCTCGACGATCCGGCGGGCCATGTCGAGCGGCCGCTCATCGCCGAGAACGGCGGGCCCGCGGTTCGGCAATCCGTCCGGGCGTGGGATGGTGGACGTGGCGGCCGTTGCGGTCCGCGGGTTCTCGGCGGGTTCGGTCACAGGCGATGGATCCTCTAACGGTTCGGGCTGACGATACAGCCGATGAGCTTCGATGTACCGCGCGACGCCGGGCGGGACGAGATCGCCGGGCGGGCGCCCGGACGCGGCCAGACGACGGATGGCGGTCGCCGAGACGTCGGGCAAGGGTCCGTCGATCACGATGACGCGATCGGCTCGACCGACCGTCAGGCGTTCGATCGTGGACCGGTCCGGAGCCGGATGACCCGTGCGCGGCCCGACGACGATCCGGGCGAGCTCGAGCAACCGCCCCTCGTCGTGCCATTCGGCGAGGCTCGCGAACGACTCGGCGGACAGGATCAGGTACAGGTCCGGCTCACGGCCATCCGCACGCTCGGCGGCGGTGAGCTCCGCGAGCGTATCGACCGTGTACGACGGGCCCTTCCGGTCGAGCTCGAGGCGGCTCGACTCCAGGCGCGGCTCGCCCCTGATCCCGGCCTCGACCAGCGCGAGGCGGTCCGCGGTCGGACTGATCGCGTGGCCGATCTTGTGCGGTGGGACGGCCGCGGGAACGACGAGGATCCGATCGAGCCCGAGCTGATCGCGGGCCGCCCGTGCGAGTGCGAGATGGCCAGCGTGGAACGGATCGAAGGTGCCCCCCAGGATCCCGATCGACCCCGGTCGCGTCGCTCGCACGGCCTCCGGCCGACCAGCCGCGTCGTTCAGGTGGCCTCCCAGGGCTGGGCCTCCCACTCGAGCTCGGTCGCCCCAATCCGCACGACGTCGCCGGGAGTGACGCCGGCGCGGCGCAGCTCGTCGTCGATGCCGTACCGGGCGAGGTCGCGCTGGAACCGCTCGGCCGACTCTTCGACGTCGAAGTTCGTCTGGGCCGCGATCCGCTCGATCCGCTTGCCGCGGACGCGGAACACGCCGACCTCCTCGCGCTCGACGCTGAATCCATCGCTCATCGCCTCGATCCGGTGCACGACGACCCCGGCGGGCTCGCGCGGTGCGTCGAGCTCGTCGGCGGGCGGGAGCAGCTCGGCCAGGCGCCCTCGCAGGACGTCGAGACCCTGGCCGTCGGTCGCCGAGATCGCGACGACGTCCTCGCCGGCGTCGCGGAGAAGCATCTTCCGGAAGCCGGGCCACGCATCGACAGCAGCCGGTCGATCAAGCTTGTTGAAGACGACGAGGATTGGCTTTTCGAGGAGGGCCGGGTCGTGGGCCCGCAGCTCGTCGCGGATCACGTCGTGATCCCAGATCGGATCGCGACCCGAGCCGTCGACGACCTGGACGAGGATCCGCGTCCGCTCGACGTGGCGAAGGAACGCATGGCCGAGGCCCGCCCCCATCGAGGCGCCTTCGATCAGGCCGGGGACATCGGCGATGGTCGGTCGCCGCTCGTCCTCGTCGCCCAAC
>Ga0070708_100001924_pt1 | contig 16003 bp, 11 predicted proteins | sample KBSK5503metaG_FD_65469 | JGI IMG/M metagenome (GOLD analysis project Ga0070708, IMG submission 65469) | Corn, switchgrass and miscanthus rhizosphere microbial communities from Kellogg Biological Station, Michigan, USA - KBS K5-50-3 metaG | ecosystem: Host-associated > Plants > Roots >... | reverse complement strand
AACCGCACGCGCTTGGGTTCGGGGTCAGTTGCCAGAGGTCGGGTGAGTTCATCGGGTCCGGGCAACAGTTCGCCACGTGCCGCGACGGAACAATGGAAGCCGCACCGGTTGCTACACGCGTCGCTACATGAAGGGCAGGTGAGTTCGTCCTGTGCGCACAACCTCCGAACGGGCATCAATGGCGCGTCTAAGGCTGTAGCGATCACCGGGCGGTGACGAGGCGATAAAGGCCATGGGGTCGTTGGCTATTGCGTCATACCATCAAACCACTGAATCGCCATCGTTGTGACGTGTAACTATGCCGTCGAGCTACATGAAATAGCTGTAGCGGGGCTGAACCACTCCCGATGGCGGGATCTGTCGAAGTATGTTGCCGACCTGGCGAGCCACCCGAATGGTCACCGGTTCACCGCGATCGAATTGCGTGTTATTCCAGTCCATCTTTGACAACGCCAAGATTTCGGTAGCCAGAGCTGCTGGAGTGGACTCAACAGAATCACAGCGCATCTCGAGTGCGCGAGGCACGTAAAGGCCAGGGTAGGTTTCGAAGAAGTCAACGGTGCCCCGCGTATAGAGCAGATGGACCCTGTCATCCAGCGACATGAACGTGCCCCGGAGGGGAGGGAGCGATGCGGCCCGGAACAGGCGCGTCCTCGACTTTCGAACGCTGACAAGGTCAACCCACTCGACGTCCGCTTCCTTTGCTTCTCGTGCGAAACCCTCTAGCTCCGCCTTGTTGAAGCTCGAAGTCTTGTGCACCACGAGGCGCGCCGGCAGCGTGTGGTGTTCGGTACGGTAAGTCTTCAACGCTTGCCGTAGAAGGTCAGCCGACGCTTCGTCTGTCATATGCGGCTGGCGATCGTTCTTCTCGATCGTGGCAGGCCCGCCTCGAACTACGACCCCATCTCCCAGCTCGTTGAAGACTTGAGCAATGCTGGTCATTAGGCGATCGCCTTCCCTCGTCTTGTAGAAGCTGACTCCGACATAACACGTGGTGAGCGCAGTAGACACTCGCCTCACGCGCCATGGTGTTCCGCCCGCTTTGTAATACAGAGCCGTATACAGGTTCCAGGCACGAGTGGCTTCGTCTTGTAGTGGAGCGACACGGTCGCTACGCGTCCGCTGGCTTCGCGGCTTCGCTGGATCGTAAGTCTCAACCCTCATCATCTGGATCGGAGCCGGGAGGCTCATCCCCTCTGCCTTTAGGACATCGTGGAAGTCGGGCGGAGGGACAACGACCTTGTCTTCCGACGCTTCCAGCGACGCAGCGGCAAGCCTCTTCCTACGCCTAAAGGCCATCGGCTCGGGGTCCAGGGCTGCCATCAAGTTCGGAGGCGGCAGGCAGATAATCACGCTCGGCTTTGCCTGCTCGGTCACGTGGCGTGCTTCAGTGAGGAAAAGCTCTGCCGCATTACGCACCAGGGAGTCGGTGCGCCTGCGCGCTGCAAGCGCGTCGATGTCTCGCTTGCTTATGGGTCGTATGAGCCGGTCGGTAATGGCCACGCCTGGCAGATTCTTTTGAGTTCCAAAACCAGGGAATGCCGGAAACAAGTGGACCCGTCGGGACTTCTTGGCCCGAACTCCGCCGCCACACTTCTCGAGCCAGCGAGATGCTGCCTCTATTGTTTCGTTGGTTCCTATCAATGCAACCGCGATATTCTTCGGCGCATCGGGTTCAGTGATATCGAGCGGGCCGTAGTCGCGCAGGCCATAACGGATGTCAATATGTGTGCCACCGCCGCCAAACTCCAGCTCAGGCTCAGCAATTACCTCCGTCTTCATCACAATTCCATTTCGGCTTGGGCCCCGGCACCACCATCATCAGGATCGCCCTCCCCGGCGACCCACGCCGCATCGTCAATGCCTCTGTTCACTTCGACCGAGAGCAGATCCCCGAATGCCAAGAAGGGATCGGCCGGTGAGATTAGGTCCTCACCGCGGCCCAGGTACGACGCCCACATGAGAACGTGGCGTCGAACGTCAGGATTTCGCTCAAGCCGTTTGATTTTCGATAGGTGCTCACCCTGATACGGGCTCACGCGCTCTCCATCAACGGTATAGACATACGTAGGATTGATCTCCAGGTACCAGATTCCGTCATACCGTTTGAATGAGCCTTCGAACGCGTCATGCCGATACCAGGACACCTGGCCGCTTTTCTGATTGACCCGCAGAGTGAACACTTGCCGGGTGGAGGTGCCTCGCTGGCCCTCGTATTCGATGGAAAAGGGCTTCATGTCCTGATGTGGCCGAAACATGAAGCAGTCCTCATCCTTGCGGTACACGACAGCCGGATACAACTTTTCGCGAAGAGAGTCGCGAAGCAGCCATACGAATTCGTTCTTGCGGTCGATTTCCTCAGCGTCCGACCACTCCGACGAGTCGAAGTCATCAACCGAGCCACGGTCGCATAGGTCACTCCATGGCATCTCGCGCAGATCGTGAAATGAAATGATCTTCCCTTCCTTCAGGATGAAAGGCCGCTGAATATGCACCCCACGTCCCGTCGCATAGGTCCAGATCTCGTCCGTCTTTCGGATGCTAGTGCTGGCTACGTAGATTCGCGGGGCATACGCAGCAACTTGAAGGAGATTCGATACCAATGTTTCCGATTTCGCGGGCGGGCCGAGATAGAGACCTGAATCGGAAGAGGCGCCAGCAGCCTTCAGTTGCGTGAACGATTCCTGGCTGAGCCTGTCCCTCTTCTTGTCGAATCGCACTCTGCGGCTCGCGCGCCTCGCCGGATCCGCGAAGTAGGTCTTGATCGAGACCCAATACGCTTCGTCACTCTTCGGTCGGGAGACGACCAGGAGCACCGGAGCGTTCCCCTGCATCCAATAGGTCAGCTCTGGCTCGCTACACAGATACTCCAGGCCCGTCCCCGTTTCTGACTGAAATGGCCCTTCTGTGGCTCTGCTTTGGACTAGCAGCACTATTCCAAGGGCATGCCCTGTTTTCGGATCGCAAAGCTCGATGTTTCCGTCGATTCCCACATCGATGGCTACGGTGGGATTCCAAATCGAACCCATTGCGAGAACGATTCGCTCTACGAGGTTTATTCCCTCCTGGCCTATCACGGTCTGAGCGGTTAATCGCTTGCGTTTCACCGAGGGCCTGGCCCTACGGACTTCTGCCATTGCTTCGACCTCGGGCTTGCGCGGCCGCTTACCCCCTGCCTTCCGTGTTCAAATCAGCCGCGAGATGAGCTCGAAGCAGAGCGTTGAAGAGCGCTCCGTGGTTCCGTACCCTAAGGTGAAGGAGCTCGTGGACAATCACTTCACGCCGAAAGTCTTCTGGCTGGCTTAGGAGCTCAAGGTCGAATGTCACTCGCCCACGTGGAGAGCAGCTCGCCCACTTGCGCTTCATCGCGACCAGGTGAACCTCGCCGGGATCGACCTCTAATCGCTCTGCCCAGAGAACTACGTCCGATTTGAATTCATCTGCCGGAATAGGCGCTGCCAATCGGGCGCTGGCCGGTCGCATGCTGTGTCGGAGATCCCTCCTCACCGATTGACCCGCCGAAGGGATGTGAGGATGTCGTCAACATAACCGTCCGCCTCAACGCCGGCGCGGATTAGTGCCGCGTACAACTTGGTGCGGACTGCCCGTTCTTGATCGGGACGAACGCGCCAAAGCGGGTCCTGTTCAAACGCGATTCCGGCCGCCTTGGCGATCTCCTCAGCGACCTCGTCCTTGATGCCCTTGCCACGCAAAAACCACTGCACGGCGAAGGCCTCTTGGCCGAGGCCGCTGTCCTCCTGTGCTTTGCCTGCGTCGATTGCTTCCCGCGCGAGCTGTTCCGCCGCCGTGAGCGCATCTTCTGTGGTCATCTGCCGATTGCGGAACGCCTCAGCAATGTCAGATGCACGTTCGCCGATCGAAATCAGGTACGGCCGTATCGTCCGATCGCGCTCCACGGCGTCATGCAAGGTCTTCAGCAGGTTGATGACCTTGATAGCGTCGGGCGTCTCTTTATCCACGATCTCATCGACAACCTCGCTGGTCAGCTCGTGAATGTTGCCGCTGCCAGCTATCGGCGAGCTAATCGTGTGCTTCCTGACTAGCTCGGCGGTCTTCTTGAGGAAGGATTTGTCGACGTCCAGGCCCTGATAGAAGGCAGCGCGGACCGTGGCCGCCATATCCATGATCCGCTGGTAGTCGTCAAGGTAGGGGCGCAGGAAGGCGTCGGGGGACAGGATCTCGAATAGATTCTCCAGCTCGGAGATGTATTCCTGAAGCTCATCGCGCTTCTCTTCGTCGCGGAAGTGCTCCACGACCGCCTCGACCTGCTTGTCCGCATGCAGCCCTTGGCCGATGACGAGGTATTGCTGCTTTCCGACTGCGATCAGCTCGGCAAAGCGCTTCTGCAGTTCTGGAAGTCCGGTAAGAATGCCGGATACGTCCTGTGAATCGAACGCGAGGGCATCTTCGAGCTTCTCGAGGATTCCGACGAAATCAAGGATCAGCCCGGCCTTCTTTGAGCGGCCATCACCGCCTTCGTACGGCCGGTTGACCCGAGCGATTGCCTGGAGCAGGACATGGTCGCGCATCGGCTTGTCCAGATACATCGCGTACAGAACCGGAGCATCGAAGCCAGTGAGCAACTTCGCGGTCACGATCAGGATCTTGGGCAGGCCGTCGGGCTTGCGGAAGGCTTTGCGAATCGCCAGTTCCTTGTTCTCGTCGTAGTCAAAGCGCTTCAGCGCGTGCTGACCCTTTTCTCCGGAAGCGCTGATGATGACGTCGGAGTAGTCGGCCGGCAGGTACTTGTCGAGCGCATCCTTGTATAGCCCGCAAGCCTCCTGGTCGACTGCGACGAGAAACGCTTTGTACCCCATGGGTTCGACGTTGGAAACGAAATGCTCGGCGACGTGCTTGGCGACCTGGTCAACGCGATCCGGATTCTTCATCAAGGTTCGCAAGTTGACCGCGCGCTCCAACACCTTGTTCAGCGTGTCGATGTCCGACACCCCTTCCAGCTCTGCGACCTGCAAGAACTCTTTCTCCAAGGTCGCGCGGTCGACTAGCATGTTGTTCGGCGCCAGTGCGTAGTTGAGAGGGACGGTCGTGCCGTCGTCCCGCGACTCCTTCATCGAGTACTTGTCGGTGAAGCCCGAGGGATCATCGCGGCCGAACGTCTTGAAGGTCCCTCGCCCATGGGCGGTCTTGTCGATGGGCGTGCCGGTGAAGCCAATGAAGGTTGCATTGGGAAGGGCTGCCATCAGGTAGGTCCCAAGGCTACCCTCGATGGTGCGATGCGCCTCATCAACCAGGACGAAGAAATTCGCGTCGGTCCGCATGTCCGTAGCCATGTCATCGAACTTGTGCACCATCGAGAGGATCAGGCCGTGCCAGTTCGACTTTAGGACCCGGCTCAGCTCATCTTTGGTGTTGGCCACCCGAAAGTCGCCGAAGCCGAGCGCTTCAATGTTGGCCTCCCACTGGCCCTCGAGTTCGGTGCGGTCGACGATGACCATAACAGTGGGGTTGCGAAGCGCAGGGTCCTGGAGAATAAGCTTCGCGGCCGTGAGCATCGTGTAGGTCTTGCCTGATCCCTGTGTATGCCAGACAAGACCTCGGGTCTTCGTTGGGTCCTTACCGCGTTCAACTACCTTGTCAGCGGCTCGCATCTGATGCGGGCGAAGAACAAACTTGCTCAGCTCACCATCGACGAGGGGGAAGACGATGAAGTCCGAGACGATGCGGAGCATGCGGGCGCGGTCGACGAAAGCTTTGACGAGCTCCTCGTAGTTGCCGGCTGCCTCCTCGCGCCAGTCATAGATATTCTTGCCGTTGGTGTTCCAGGTGGCTCCGTACTTGAATCCGTGAATGTGTGTGGCGCCAAACAACTGCATGAGCGCGAGCTGCTCCGGGGCGGCACCATGATATGCGCGGATGTCGCCGATCGCTTTTGACAAACCCTCTTTTTCGCGAGCTGCCTTCGTCTCCACCAAGAGAATCGGAATGCCATTGATAAGCAGCACGACGTCGAATCGGACTGCATCTGCTTCAGGGCTGGGCCGATAGCTCCACTCGTCGGTTACGTGGAATACGTTGTTCGATACGTCCTCCATGTCGACGAAGAGGACCGTACGCTCACGATTCTCCTCGGGGACGAAGATAGTCTTGATCCCTCGCAGGTGCTCCCAGACATCGAAGTTTCCCTTGATCGTCGGTAAGGTGCGAACGACTCTCCGGCCAAGTTCTTCGGCCCGATCGCGATTCACTGAGCTTGGATTCAGGTTCTGGAGCTGATCGACTAGAACATCTGGGAAAAGAACACCCGACTCTCCGCCACGCATCGCCTCAGCCTGTTCTCGATTGAGATACGCCCAGCCACTTGCCGACGCGTATTCGAGAAAGGGATGCTGGACGGCACGTGACTCCGACCCCAGCGTCATAACGGCGAAACCAGCTGCTTCACGGCAGCGGAAAACACTGAATTGAGCTTGGAGCTCAAATTGTGCCTTACGTCAATATATCGATCCATGACCTCGAGAACTTTCGCGGCTTTCGACTGATCCGCGCGTGGCGGAATTGGTACAGGAAGCGTCTTGACCAGTGCGGCACTCAAATTCTTCTGGTGGGCACCATGCCCCATTGCCCGCAAGTCCTCATACGCGTAGGCAAGGTACTGATACAGAAAATCGGGCGAAAGTCGCTCGCCAGGTGTTATGGCGGCACAGGCTTGATTTATTGCCGCAGAAACCCCGAGCTTTGCGACCCTCCCACGTGTGACTCCGTCCCCATACATCGCTAACAGAAGAGTTCCGGCGGGAAATACCTTCGCGCTTGAATTAGCCAATCCTTCCTCGGTGATGTGTTCTTCCGTCCCATGGATGACGGAATAGTCGATTTCACCCGTCTTTACCCAAGGTATGGTCCCGTTCCAGAATCGCCCATTCTCGCGGCTAGGTGTACCACCTGAAGCAATTCGCGTTACGTCTCCCAGCGGAAGCCACTCGCCTGCATATGCACTAAACGTCTCGCGTCTCAGGCACGCCAAGGCATTTTGAGCTGCCTGAATTGACGCGTTCAGCCGATCAGATGCTGCTTGAATCGTTGACAAAATGCGTGCGGTGCGCTGTTGCTCCTCAAGCGACGGGAGCCGGATCTCGATCCCGAGGAAAGCTGCCTTGCTTACGCTGCGTCGTCTCCTAACGACTCCAGAACAGAGCTGCTCGTAGCGGTCCAAAAGCGGCTTGCTTCGAAGTAAGTGGTCGACGTATTGCCAGTCGGCGCCATCCCGAACAATCCAAACCGGATAGACCGGACTGACGAGGCCGGCGTCCATGTTCCTAAGGGCATGTATGGCGCCCTCCCACAGCACGTACGGGTTGTGAACAATCTGCCCCCGCCTCACCACCTTGTATTGCGAGATGTCCTCTGTTGCGACGCGATGATGGAATCGCTGTGATTGAGGAATCAAACCGTGGTTCTTGGTCAGGGACAGGAGCGGCAGATCGTCGTGCGACTCGCCAGCTCGAACATCGGCCTCATCCAGAACATCGCCAAGGCGTAGTGGCGCGCGACGCGAAGCCTCTGCTGTCACCCGACTCCTAGCTCCGCTAGTGCGCTCCAAAGCTCATCGTCCGCCTCTACTCGTTCTTCTTCCGCCTTCTTCAGCAATTGCACAGCCTCTCGGAGCGTCGGCGTCTTCTCCGACGCCGCCGCCGCGATGTATCGACTTGGGGAGAGGTTGTAATCGTTTGCAGCTAGCTGGGCCGTTGTGGCAATAGCTGCCTTTCCATCCACGGACTGCCATTGCGCAAATAGTTCGGCAACTTCCGAAGTCTGCGCGTCTGTCATGAAGTTCTTCGGTCGTCCCTTGGTAAACGTCGTCGACCCACTAATGAGCAAGACCTGTCCCGGATGCCTCTTTGCCCTGTTGACCACCATGACGATGCCAGCAGCAGATGTGTTGTAGAAGAGGTTGTCGGGTAACAGGATCACCGCCTCAATCAAGTCCTCGTCGACAAACGCTCTGCGAATGTCGCGCTCGCGGTTCGACCCCTGGTTTCCGCTACCACGACTGACCGCACCAGTGTCGAGAACAACCGCCATCCGACCCTCCGGTCTTAGCGAAGCGAACATGTGTTGCACCCACCCCCAGTCAGCCGCTGATGCAGGCGGAATACCACGTCCGAACCGCTCCCAGTTGTCGTTGCGGTACACGTCCTCCGAGAAGTCCTGATTCCACATCGGATTCGCTACTACGAGGTCAAACTGCTGCAGCCGGCGCCCGCCGACGAACGCCGGATTGCGCATGGTGTCGCCTAGCTCGATGGTTGCGTCCATGTCATGCAGGAAGGCGTTCATCACAGACATCGCAAATGTGGACGGGTTGATCTCCTGGCCGTAGACCTTGAGGGGTGCCACATCCTTTGGTAGTTCGCGATGCTCGTTTGTCGCGATGCCATGCGTCTCCAGAAGACGCAGATGTTGCTTGATGAGCAGTCCCGACGAGCCGCACGTCGGGTCGTAGACGTTCATTCCCGGCTGGGGATCGAGGATCCTGGCCATGAGCCAAGCCACCTCGGGCGGAGTGAAGAATTCCCCAGCGCTCTGGCCCTGACCTTCGGCGAATTTCCGCAAGAGGTACTCGTAGGCCCTGCCGAGTAGATCAGGCTCAACGTCGCGGAGACCGAGCCGGTGCTGCCCGAGGGTCTTCACGAGCGCGCCGAGCCGATCGGCGTCAACGATCGGTTGTCCCGCAGCCGTGGCGTTGAAGTCGACGGTGTCGATGACCCCCTGCAAACGCGGGTTCTGTCGCGACACAGCGCGTACAGCATCGGTTAGCGCTTCGGCGAGGTTACGAGGTGGCTTCTCAGCGGTCCGCCATGCGGAAGGATCACTGATGAATGACCAGCGGCCCTGAGGTGGGATGTAGAAACGGACGACGCCGTGGTCCTTGTCGACGATCTTCTGGGCTGTTGCTCGGTCGCCAACCTGGTCCGCCACCCGATCCACTTCGTCATCGAAGACGTCTGAAAGTCGCTTCAGAAAGATGAGGGGGAGGATGTAGTCCTTGAACTTGGGCGCGTCGAGCGGGCCGCGAATCTGGCATGCGGCCTCCCAGAGCCACTGTTCGAGCTTGAACGACCCAGGCCGGTTAGTCTCCAGCCAGGCGAGCACGGGCGCCCGCTTGAAGAAGATGCCTCGCTCCGAGGTAGGTACGGGCTTCGGGAAGTCCGTATAGCGCTCCTTCCAGTTGGTCACCGCGCTCTTGTTGACGCCCGCCAGGCGGGCTACGTCGGACAGGCTCATGAGGTCGTTGTTCGGCATGAACGTGGAAGATACTGAACCCCCTTGGCAATGTCAAGTTGTGAACTAGATCACGAACTAGTTCACAACCGCCGCCGCTGGCCGAGTCGGCTTTCTGCTGGCCCATCACGCCTTCGCTTTGGGGACAGGCCTGGCCATGCTGGCCATTGGCTTCGCCATCGGGGCCTGGCGATCGGCCTGGTGAAGACGGCCCAGAACTCTGCAGTCGCGGCGCTCACGCCGGCCGAGATCCGGGGCTCGGCCTTCGGACTGATGGCGGGCATCCGGGCATTCCGCAATCTGGGCGCAAGCGCGGTCGCCGGCATCATTTGGGCCGCAGTCTCACCGTCGGCCGCGTTTGGTTATTTGGCTGTGTGGATGATGATTGCATCGCCGTCATCAGTGTGGCCATCAGGTCTCGTCAACCACTTCGGGAGCCTGCCCACGTTCACCCCTTATTTGACACCTTGACCGGGAGATTCGCCGAGACTTTAGGAGACTCCCTGAGACTGTCGCGTCATAAACCCGAGTTCGATTGAGCCACCCTGATCCTTTCTGATCCTCTCGGAGACGCTCTGTCGGAAGACTCTTAATCCCAAGGTTCAGGGTTCGACTCCCTGCGCGAGCACCATCATGTATTAGCTTCGATGTGCGCGCGATCGATATTTTGTGGGTAGTCTGCCGCGCTGCGTCATCTTCGCGGTATTTGACAGCTTCGTTGACAGCTTGGAAACCGGGGACGACCCTTCACCTTTGCATCTTTGCACCTTTGCACCTTCTCGACGAAGTAGAGAGGGAGTCGCGTCGCGCTGTTGCTAGGTCGCTCTCGGCCAGCTGAAGCTCGAAGGCCGGCCATCGTAATACGTGGTTTTGAGCCTCTGCAGGTCGAACTCCCACTCGCCCAGGGCGCGGCTGTATTTTTCCTCGCCGCCATGCTGGCGCCGTCGAGCTCGGCAATGGCTGGCGATGGTGCCCACCACTTCCTGGAGGGGCATCTCGCTTCCCTCGATGATTCGGCGAAGAACCGCCCATCGACGCGCTCGGTTTGTGCCGCGAGCGACGTTGTAGCCGCGCCGATACAGCTCGGTCTCCTGCATCCGGGTCTTGTCGTCGGGTCCGATGACTTCAGGGACGGAGTTCGCTTCCGAGGAGGGCCATTCGAAGCCCAGCTCCTCAAACTGGGAGCGGACGTAAGCCAAACCGGTGTAGTAGTTGCACGCGTCGTTGAGTTGGTCGACCTCGCTCACCCACCAGTCAAACCCGAATAGGACTTCGTCCAGGAAGCCCTCCTGAGGCAGGAACCGCGTGTCCTGCGCAGCGGCTTCGATGCACTGATCCAATAGGGGGAGCCGGGCACCATCCTGGCCGATGACGATGTAGTCGGGGGTGAGCCCGTCCGGGAGTTCATCCACGTGGACCGACGCGGCCGGCGGTATCAAGCCGGCTATGTCGCCTCGGGCGAATGGCAGTTGCCCTGCAAGCACGACTGATTTGCCGTCGAACCGTCGAGCGCGGTCGAGGAGCCCGAGGGTGGCCGCACCGATCCAGCGGGCGAGCTGCTCCGAGTCAGAGTCGCTATCTGCCATGAGAAGCCCAGCGATGCCGGGCTTGAGGAACATACCAGCGGCCAGGACATTGGTGAACGGCGGAGGCGCCTTGGCTGCGCCAGCCGCGGCCGCGGCCGCCGTCGAGAACGCGTGGCCGCCTGGCGTGCGTTATGACTTCTGCGAACGTTGATCGCCCTGGGCGCTAGATGGCTCACGATCGTACGCGCTAGTGGGACAGGCTAAGCGCGAAAGACCTCGCCTAGGGCTTGGCGACGGCGTAGGCTCCTGACATGAAGGCGCCCGACGAGCGTAGTGAAGCTGAACGGCAGTTCGACCATGCTATGCACCACACATACGAAGCCGCCGGAAAGGAGACCGGGTACTGGGCGCATCGCTTCTTGCAGATGGTGCGGCGCCGCGGCGGCGTCGACGCCGCCCGGAAACTGCTGGCCGACTCTGAGGTCAGCGACGGCTTCCTGAAATTGCGCAAGGCAGGCCGTCTAGACCTGAGCGTGGAGCGAGAGGTCTTGCGGCCCAAATTCGAGAGTCTCTTCACCGAGGAAGAACGCGCGGTCGCCCGCAAGCGGCTCGCCGCATACGGGTACAGGATCGAGGCACCGCGGTAACGGTTGCCGGCCCACCGCCTGTTCCGACTTTTGTGGTCCCACTGCCGGGTTGCGCGAGCCTAATTCGATGTGCTCCACATCGTCCCGAGAGGCTCCGACTACACGACTCGATGCGGCTTGGACGGCGACCTTCTGATGCCCATCGCGGTTAACGCCAACCTCCAGCGTTGCCCGCAATGTTGGACGACATGACCATTGCTGCGAATTGGTCGAGCGCGTAAGTACTCGGCTGCGGCGACGTCTCGCCGGACCTCAAGACCTTGCTCCGCCGACAGCGTGTTCCAGAGCTTTTGAGACCGGGAATACACCGTCAGACCCGACCGCCACCGGATCTCACAAACGCTGGAGCGACCGTGCCGCGCAAGCCGCGATTGGTGATTCTGTGGGGGTTCCCCGGCGCGGGGAAGTCCTATTTCGCGCAGTGGTTGCAGAGCGCTAAGTCGTTCACCCACGTGGACACGGATGCGCTGCGAGGCCGAGAGTTGGACGCGGACTGGTACAGGAGGTTCACGCGCGCAACGACACCTGAGGCCTACATGGAACTCGTGTCGCGCCACGGACGACCTGTGGTTGTCGAGTTTGGGCTGTGGGCAACTCCAGACAACATCGCTCTCCTACGTCGACTGCGTGATGCTGGTGGCGAGCCCTGGTTCTTCTGTGGAGACCGGCATGCCGCAAAAGACGCATGGCGACAAGAGAATCGCATCCGTAGTCGCAAGTTTGAGGACCGCAAGTGGGATGAGGTCGTCCAGAACATGGATGACAGCTGGAGTTTGATCGTTGAAGCCATCGGTGAGCACCGGATGCTTCACACAATCGAGGCGGCTGAGCAGTTGACTTGCAGGGTTATCTACGAGCGCATGGAGGCCGTAGAGCGGGAGATGACCGGTCCGGGCTCAGCTTCAAATCCGGTGAGGCCTAATGAACCTAGGCATTGACTTTGTGCCGGGCCTAAATCATTCTTGGGCCGGCGACGACTGGAGGGAAGCAAGTCGCGCGCTGTGATGAAGGAGCAAGATGGGTCTGACCTCCAGGATCTGGCCGCGGCTTCCGCTGGTCCGGTCACCCCTGTGTCGCGGCCAAACATCGTCTCGGTCTAGCCGACCATCACGCTTAGGGCGCCAGTACAGGGCGGCGCTGTTGGCGCTCGCGCTTGTCTCGGGGACAGCGGCAGTCACATCGTGCAAGCCAGGACCGCCGCCCGTGCCCGAGTTTCCCCACTACAACAACGTGTACGGAATCGCGAGACACAACTCGTACTGGGTGAACCGCTCGGATCAGGTTGACTACCACTCAAGCGGCACGCAGGAAGTGCTATCGGATCAGCTTCTGCAAGACCATGTGCGCGCAATCGAGCTTGATGTGCATTCCGAAGGAGCGCCAGCCGGGCGGTGGAAGGTCTATCACACGTCAGACTCCGAAGACTTCTCTTGCCGCTACTTGGACGACTGCCTCCAGATGCTCCGAAACTTCCAGTACGCCATCCCTCAACACGAAGTCATCAACGTCATTGTCGAGTTGAAGAACACTGTTGCGTACACCGGCGTTGCATCGATTGGTATTCATACCCACTACAACTTCGCCAGCGACCACACCATGCAGCAGTTCGACACGACGTTCGTGAACGTGCTGGGATCGGCCCTCTACACACCGAAGGACTTCCTGTCCCAGCCGGCATGCTCGGCCACCCCCGGAATCACAATGGTTGACTGCGCGGCGGCCGCGGGCTGGCCGACCGTCGATAAGCTTCGTGGAAAGTTCATCGTCAACGTCATAGGCAACTGGAGCACGGCAGCTTACGACTGGGTCAGTTATGCCTCGGGTGACATGCGGACTCGAGTCGCGTTTCCCATCCAGACCGTGTTGGCCGTCCAACCAGCGGTCCCAAACGCCTCCACCGTGTGCGGGAACCACAGTACGCCCTACCAGGCGAGTCTCGAGCGAGCGCCAGGTTGGGCGGACCCCTACTTCCAGCTTCCCAGCGGACCGGATGGTCGGGCGTATTGGATTCGGGATATCGCGGACGACACAGCAAGTGGGAGCTATGAGCTCTACTTCCCCTCGCCTCCGATATCGGACTCTCAGCGGGTGGTGGCATTCAACGCATCGGTGTTCTGGCAACTGGAGCCGATATGCCCAAGTGGACTCGAACTCGCCAAGGCGTTCCTTGGCCGCAGCGGTGTCATCCGCGGATCCGATTCATACGACTACCAGCCCACGTGCGACCCCGGTCCAGCATCATCAGGTCCGCTCGGCTACGGTCGGCCCTGGTCACAGTGCCAGGAGGACCGCATCGCCGCAGGCTTCCAGCTGATCCAGACTGACTACCCATGGCACTTCGTCAACGACCAAGGCCCTGGCATTCCCACCGACCCGTCGCAACGCCTCAAACCTGCAGGATGGGTGTCCGGACCTAACCCCGCGCCGATCAGAGAGCCCGGTGGTCGCCTCTATTTCCACACTCCCGGCAGGTTGGCCGAGACGTGGGCCTACGCGACCGTCCCGGCCACTTCGCAACGCTGGTGGGAGGCCACTGTGTCCACGACCCGGCTTGGGGACACCTGGGGGGAGAACACCCATGACGGGCTCATCCTGGATGACTACCTCAAGAGTTGCCCCCAGTCAGCAGGCGCCAGCCAGGACGGATGCACCAACTACCCCCGCCGGTCGGACGCCGAGGGCGAGGGAAGCATTCGGGCCGGATCAGCGGACGGAAAAAACTGGATGATGATCGCCAGGCAGAAGAACACGACCAGCGGGGCCAGCTTCTATCAAGAAGGCGTCCACCTGTATATCCGATTCGGCCATGACGGCGTCACGTCCCCAGAGATCCACCTGGAGGCCCCCCGGTACGGCACCTGCCGGGACACGCAAGATCCGAACTCGGACAAGGTTTCCTGGACCTGTATCGGGAGCATGATCGCTTTGTCTGTCGACGACCGAGGCACGAGCTCGGTCGTCACGGCCTACTCAGCTGGACGACTGACGGCCGGAGGACTGCCTGATTGGCACCAGGTGGCTCAGGAGAGATTTGACTCCCCGCTGACGAAGCAGGGCTACAGCGCTCTAACCTACCCGGACGCGGTGAACAACCAGTCAGACGTTCTCATCGCAGCGCCCCGCACCGCTAACAGCGTGACCATCCCTGAGGGTGCCCGTCCCGTCACCCTCAAAGATCTTCCAGGTCGAGATGTGCTCAGCGGCGCTGCGGCGATCATCGTCGACCTGTCGGTCCCCTAAGACACCGATCCGCCGGCCGGGACTTGAAGACCGCGGTAGTCCAGGTCTGGTCCTATCACCCCGGCTTCAATGTCGCGTTCGTCAATGCATTCAAGCCCAGCGCTTTCTTGCGTTGGTGGAACCGAACACGCCGTATGAGTACTGGCTCGTGGCCTCTCCGGGGAGCTCACGATTGGTCGCGCAAATCGGTTATGTAAGGGGCTCCATGGCTGACATCCATGGGATCTGGATTAGAAGCTCTTGACAGAGACCGCAACGCTCAGCCGCTGCTTAGGCCGCGATTTCCCTGATGGCCAAACTGACCAAATTGCCTCGTCGCCAGGTGCGGGTCTTTCAAATTCGCGGCGACTTTATCTGACAGCTTCGTTGACAGCTTCGCTCGGAAACTCGGTGTGGCATCGGGAGACGCGCTGAGACAACTGCGTCATGACCCGAATACGCGAGAGACGCCGTGATATGCCGTGAGATGCTCTGTGAGGATTCGTCGGGAGTCTCTTAATCCCCTGCACTACTGAAGCGCCAAACACCCTGCCAGTGCTCACAGCTGATGAGTGGGTGGGCGACGCAGGAACCCATTCGGAGGGAGTGACCTTCAACCTGAAAACTGCATCCGTCGCACGGGCAACATCCCTTGTCATCGTGTTGGATCAGGTGGACCCGACAAATGGGACAGAAACCTTCAGTCACTTCCCTGATCGCGCTTTCAGCCTTTTCTTGGAGGCTCATGTCTGTGGGGCTTCGCCCCACCTTATGTTCTTACGCCGCAGGCGTACATTCGGCCCACGTTGATGGGCCTGTCCGGCACACGTTTGATTAGACAAGACTGAACTCTTTTCGGAGCTCTTCCGCCCGGGCCAGGCGTCCGGTCTGAGCGCACGCGGACGCCAGGGCACGCGCGGCGGCCTCGTCATCGGGTGCAATCGCCAGAGCTCTCTCCAGGGGAGCTACCGCCGCCTCAGCTTTGCCATGGGCCAGGTATCCGGCGCCCAGAGCGCGAAGCAGCGTCGCGATTGCCGCATCTGCGCGCCGGCGAATGTCCTCGACCACCTCGCCCGCGCCGCTGCGCCCGCTGTTGACATGCTCTTCGACGTCGTCCCACTCCGGCAAGAACCTTCCCTCTACCCCGTCGACAACCGACTCGATTTGGGCAAGCTGTTCAGAGGTAAGGACTCCGTTCGAGCTGCCGCAGGACTTGACCGCATCGGCGACATCTCGAACGTCGATTGCGCAGCCCTCCAGATCCAGCCGGATGCGCTCGCCTTCGACCTTGACACGCCGGCCAAGCGGCGCCGGAAGTTGGTTGCGGAGTTCGCTCAGCCGGCCGCG
>Ga0070708_100001921_pt1 | contig 16008 bp, 15 predicted proteins | sample KBSK5503metaG_FD_65469 | JGI IMG/M metagenome (GOLD analysis project Ga0070708, IMG submission 65469) | Corn, switchgrass and miscanthus rhizosphere microbial communities from Kellogg Biological Station, Michigan, USA - KBS K5-50-3 metaG | ecosystem: Host-associated > Plants > Roots >... | reverse complement strand
CATGCCTGCGCCGGCGCTACCTCGTGCAAGAATGGCGTTTGTGGCGCGTGCGACGGCACGGTCTGCGGCAATTCCTGCGTGTTCTTGGGCAGTGACTCCCACAACTGTGGCGCTTGCGGGAAGGTCTGCGGAGCGGGCCAGTGCTGCGTGAACAGCCAATGCACCGGAAGTGGAACGCCCGCGCGTGCTGGTGCCCTTCAGCAAGCGGGCGGCAGCAGTACGTGCGGGAAGCACTGAGCTCCGTCGAGATACCAAGAGGAGGCGGCAATCGTCGTTCCCGCCTCCTCTTGGCTTTAGGGAGCTACAAACGACGAGGGTCGCGACCCTACCGAAACCCCCGGCAAGATCGCGGCCGTGGACAGCAGCTGGCAGCATGACCTGGGTGTCCACTGGATCGGGGCAAGTCCACGCGGCTCGTCGTCGTCGCAGAATAGCGACAGCGGGCGGTCGCTTCTAGGACCGCCTAGCGGAAGCGTTACGTTGCGCGCTGCTTGATTCCGACCGGGCGCGCAAGCGCTTGCGTGAGCGCGCCGGGCAGCGATCGTCCTTACCTCCGCCACGCCACTTGGTGTAGGTTGCCGGCCGCTAGACCGACCCCAGCACGGGGGACTCCGATGGATCAAGCTGAACTAATTGAGGAGATCAAGCGAATCAACAAGCTGCTATACGACGCCGCAAAGCGGGCAGCGGCACAGAATGTACTCGTCGACAAACTCACAGCGGCGAACCTTCGCGTCCAAAATCTGCTCCAGAAACTGAAGGAAGCACGACAGCCGGCGAAGGCTCGACGTGGGGGGCGTTATCCCCACCCGGAAGGTCAACACGCGACCGCGTAGTCGGCGACAGGTGAGTCCACTCACGAGACTTATCGAGCCCTGAAACGTGAGTCGCTCGGGCCCGGCGTCCAGTGCGGCTCGCCCCACGCGCGTGCAGTAGAGGAAGTGCGATTCAATGATAGCCCAACCTGGCCCAGTCCGCGTCGTCGCCCCGGGCTCGGAACATGAGCAAGTGCGCGTTCCTCGAGGGACCGCCTCTGCTCGGCGCCGGCTGCGGTGCATCTCAGGCCTCCGCAAGTGTCGCCACGGGGCGACGAAACCTGCAGGCCGTATTCGGCCGGGTGCTGGCGCGGGCGGGCATGGTGCAGGGTTGCGGAGCCCACGTGTGTCGAAGGTGGTCACGCGCTATGATACCGCCGGGCGCGGAAGCACCTCGCCCCTAAAGGCAAGTTCGTCGAAATGCGCACCAGCTTGCTAGCCGTTGCCTTCGCCGCTGCCTGCCAGTCCGCTGCGCAGGGCGGACCGGACACTGCTTGTGCGGGTGGAGCGAGACCGAGGTACAGGCCGTCGGTCGGTTCCAGGCCCAGCCGCGCGGCCCACTCGGTCCGGGCCACGTCGAAGGACTTTCGACCTGCCTCGGCCCGCGAGGCGACGATCACCTGGCGGTAGTTGAGCCCCGCCTTCCTGCCGGCTGGCGACAGCTGGAAGCGCTGCGATCGGTTCCACCTGGTCCGCGGTGTTTCTGAGTCGGTCCCGCTCACGGTGTTCCTTTCACCGCACGCCCACCGCAGCTTGGCCTGCAGACAGTGTAACCCGGAAGGGAGTCCGCTCCGAACGAGCCGCGCGATGAGCGTGCCGACTCAGGTGGACCCAGGACCACCTGGTTCCGACCGTGACTGTCGCGGCGACTCTGCGCTGCTTCAGAGGGCGCCAGTGCGCGTCATCTGCCCGAAAACCTTCGCGCCATGTCCCATCTGTGTTCCAAAAACGCCGGAGTCACGAAAGGAGCAGGCCGCGAGCTGGCGGGAAAAGTTCCTGAACTCGCGGCCTTGGTGGTCGGGGAGACAGGATTTGAAAGTGTGAAACCGCAGTAACACAAGTTCGCGACGGCGCACCCTTTTTCCAGCGAAGTCGCGGACTGCAGGCGGTTTTTCCGGCGTGATCGGGTCCGCACGAGCTCTCGCGGATCCCCGAAGATCCACCCCGGTCGTGGAGACATTGTGGAGACGTATCCGGACGGGTTCACGCCTTGACTCCTGTACCTAAATAGGTACATTCAGCACGTGGCCGGGCGCTCGACCCAAGGTCCGCGGCTCGGCTGCGCGTTCTACCGCAACGACCTGGGCCGTGAGCCCGTGCGCGAGTGGTTACGCAGCTTGGGTAGGGAGGTCTCGAAAGCGATCGGCAGCGACATCCTGACCGTCCAGTGGAGCTGGCCGGTGGGCAAGCCGCTGGTCGATGGACTCGGAGGTGGGTTGTACGAGGTTCGCAGCACGCATGACCGAAAGGAGTACCGCGTGGTCTTCTGCATCGCGCAGTCCAAGCTGGTGCTGCTTCACGGCATCGTGAAGAAGACGCGAACCACACGCTCTGCTGATCTGGAACTCGCTCGTAAGCGGCTCAGAGAGGTCCTGGCACCATGAGCAAGAAGCACATCGGTTCTAGCCTGAGCTCCTTCCTCGACGAAATGAAGATTCGCGAGGAGACCGAGCTCCTCGCCATCAAGAAGACCCTCGCGCTGCAGCTCCGCCAGGCGATGAAGCGCAGGAGTGTCTCCCAGAGCCGCCTCGCCAAGGAGATGCGAACGAGCAGGACCGTGATCAACCGGATGCTCGACCCGAGTGACACCGGCGTCACGCTGGCCACACTGTCTCGAGCCTCTCAGGTTCTTGGGCTTCGCGTTGACATCCGTCTCAGCCCAACGCGCAAGTCCGCTGCGTGAACGCTCGAACCTGCACGCTGCATGAACCATTGAAGGTCCCCAATGTTTCGCGCCGCAGTAGCACCTCAGCAGCACACAGCGGGCTCGCGAAACGTGACCGCATCGTTGGAGGTGCCCGTGTCGGCTGCCCATTGGCACGCGGGGTGCTCAGAGCAGGAGGGTGGTCATGAGCGTCATCAAGGTACTGCTCTGCGCGGTGGCGGTCGCGTTACTGCTCCCGATCTCGTTTCCCGTCCGTGCCGGACCAGGGGCGCAGTTCCTTGAGACGGGCGGCGAGCCTACGGACCCGCATCGTCCTCGGTGTACGACTGCGGAATGTCGCACGATCGAATCCTTCCTGAAGCAGCACTATTGCGGCGAGTTTCTCTACGGCAACGGTTCGGCGGACTCGTGCGACCTTCGCGTACGTAAGAGAGTCGGATCGCCGCAGGTCCACGCTGATACGGACTGCCACTGGGATGCCGACAGTCTGAAGTGCCGACAGAACGGTCATGTGCAACCCACACTCCGCGCCATTGCAATTCGCGAGATGCGCAAGAGGGGACTGCCAAAAGCGCAGGCCGAACGAGTGTTGTTCACGGTCTGGGGAGTGCCTGCGAGTAGCTGGTCCTTGGTCGAAGCAGATTACACAAACGTCAGCGGATCGGTCGCGTCAATCTGTGAAGTCATCCTGCTTGTCGGGCCTGCTTCGAAAGTTACGGTTGTACGCGCGGTGCCATTCCATCGCACAGACGCTGATGTGCCGACGACTACGACGTGGCAAATGGTCGACCTGGTGGACGTTGATGGCGACGGGCGACTGGATCTCGTTCTCGAAGGGGATGCGTACGAGGATCATTGGCTAGAGGTCGTTCGCATCGAAGATGGTTCGGTCAAGACGATTTTCTCCGGGCTGGGGTATTTCTTGTAACGCCTACGTCGTCGAGCTAGGGCGCGCACAGCATGTCAGCGACCTATTTGACACGCACCCCCAGTCGCAGGCGACCGAAGTGGTGCGGAAAGTGGTTCGTGGCCTGATATCCTCCAAGCGTGGTCGTTCTCAGGTGCACTCAGAGGCTACTGCGACGTCTTGGTCGCGCTCCGGCCGACGACGTCCCGACCTCGTCCACCGTACTCGGTGACTGGTATGCAAGCATCGTTTGGGTGCACCGGAAGCCGCTCGTCCTTTCGGTCAGCGCGAGGACCTTGCTGCCTGTCCTGGTGCCGGCTCGCGACCCTGCGTCGCTAGGGCCCAGACTCATTGCAGCCACCGGTCATATCCTCGCGGCACTTGGGATCCCGGCCCACCGGATCCAAGAAGAGCAGCGGCACATGGGGCAGATCGTGTTCGCGAGGACGATCAGCCGGCAGATTCTTGGCACGATGAACGACTTCTACAGGATGCTCGATCCCCCACCTGACCAATCTCTCATCTCGGCAGCGCTTGAGCTCGCCGAGGCCCCTTGTGGCCCGATCGGGATGGACACTCCCGAACGCACAACGGTGAGCTTGTTCAAGGTTGTGCGCCCGACTGTGGAGACGGCCGTCCCGTCCCCGCGGATTCCCACCGCGTAGTTAGTTGGTCGGGGAGACAGGATTTGAACCTGCGACCCCCTGGTCCCGAACGGTCCCAAGAGGAATCCCACGGCGTGTCTCCGGCTGGTACGCCGTTGCAACCTGCGGAAATGACAGGGAACGCGCAGCGGGCCGATTCGGATGCCGTAGCAGAAAACGGATACGTTGAGACGCCGTATGGTGCGCCGGTGGTGCGCGGGAAGCCGGCCGATCTCGGCCCTCACGAGCGGCTCATGACCGTTCGCGAAGTCGCCGCCCGCCTGGGCGTCTGCAGAGCTGTCGTTTACAGGTTGTGCCAGCGGAATGAGCTTTCCTCGGTGCGTATCGGTGGCGCGCTGCGGTTCGTACGCGAGGCCCTCGAGTCGTTCCTCGCCCCGCGATGAGCCGACCTCCCGCTCCGGGACGCCGCTGGCCCCGGACCCGATTCCAAGATTTTCAGGTACTCGTCGGCTTTGGAGCAACGTGGTCACCCTCGCCGATTTCGCGGGTCGCCTTCTCGAGCTGCATCCTGCCCCAACGTCTCGATCAGCGGCGCCGCGAGAAGCTGTACCGCGTCGTTGCAACCGTAGTTGGGCGCCTCGGCGGTTTACTCGGTGCCGCACGACCGGGGGGACGCCGAGACGCCTCGGTTGAATCGTCCTGATGCAATAACATCGAACCTCACGGGTAGAGAGACATCACCGTGAAAAACGCTGTACATCGAAAAAACTTGTGTTGACGCGTACTACCTGAGCGTAACCAGCTGCCCGCAGCCGTGGGTGCCCGTACAGGCTGACTGACGCCAACCGACCGAAGGGCTAGCTCGGTTGCGAGGACGAAGCGGGCGATCGATTCGCGACACTCGAACCGTACGGTTGTCGCGTTTCTGGACAAAGAGCCGCGTGACATCGTGCCCACGAGCGAGCTGACAGGTTGGTGTGCCCTTTGCACGGCGGCCGTCAGTCCCTTCGCTGTGCGGAGCGGACCGGAGATGACGATGACATTGCGAAGCCTTGCCGTGGCCCTTGCATGTGTATTTGCTTTATCTCGTGCGTCGGCGGCTGCTCCCAACCCAGAAGCTCGAGTTCCTGTAGCCGATAACGTCGTATTGGTTCACGGTCTCTATGCTGACGGATCTTGTTGGGTGGACGTCATTCGTCTCCTACAAAGCGCAGGGCTGAAGGTGACGGCAGTGCAGAACCCGTTATCTTCGTTTGCGGACGACACCGCCGCGATTCGTCGCATTCTTGCCTTGCAAGACGGACCGACGGTCCTCGTCGGACACTCGTTCGCCGGCACTCTTATCAGCGAGACGGGCATGGATCCGATCGTTTCGGCACTGGTCTATGTGGCTGCCCGGGCTCCGGACGCGGGCGAGGACTTTGGCGCACTCGCAGCGAAATTCGCAAAGCCGCCGGCGAGCGCAGGCGTCGTAAAGGCCAATGGATTCTTCTGGCTGGGCGAGGAGGCATTTCTCAGGGATTTTGCGGGCGATCTCGAGCCCGCCAAAGCGCGTGCGCTTTACGCCGTTCAGGGCCGCGTTGCGGACGCGCTGGTGACCACAAGAACCACCGTTGCCGCCTGGAAGAGCAAACCGACCTGGTATCAGGTATCGACGCAGGACCGAACAATCGATCCTGAACTCGAGCGCTTTCTGGCCAAACGAATGAAGGCGACGACAGTCGAGCTCCCATCGAGCCATCTGTCGTTACTGTCGCATCCGCGAGAAATCGCAGATTTGATCCTGAGCGCGGCGGGTCGCAAGGTGGTGAACGCTGATCTCCGACGAAGGGAAAGGGCAAGTAGCGTCGAGTGACGGAGGAGCAATCGGATGAACATCGGAATCATTGGCGCGGCCAGATCGGCGGCACGCTGGCACGCCAGCTGACGGCGCTCCGCGCATCAGGTGCGCGTGGCCAACTCACGTGGATCGGCGTCGCTGACGTCGCTCGCAAGCGAGACGTCGCGCGACGTGGATTCTAGCAATGTCATCCCGATTTTCCGTCCAATCCAAATGGTGCGCCGGTGGTGCGGGGCGGCGCGTCATCGGAAAAAACCGATCCGGAGTCGCTTTCGAACTCGAAGAAAATTCGGGATTTGAATTGGTCGGGGAGACAGGATTTGAACCTGCGACCCCCTGGTCCCGAACCAGGTGCTCTACCAGGCTGAGCCACTCCCCGACATGTTCCTGCGCCCGCGAAGGGCGGGAGGAAGTAACAGGAAGCTCCCGGCGCGTCAATCCTCCATGGCGCCGGCCATGCGCCCGCTTGCCCACGCGAGTGTGCGCGGGCATCCTGCGCCCTCCGTGACGGTCCTTTCGCTCTCGCAACATCTCTCGTTCCACGCGCGGGGCGACGCCGCCTTCGTCTGGCATGGGCTGACCGGCGACGTCGCCGAGATGAGCCGGGACGTGCTCGGGCTGCTCCTCTCCTTCGATCCACCGCGAGACGCCGCCGGCCGCGCGCCCCAGGAGATTCCGGCGGAGCAGGTCGAGGAGTATGTCGGGATCCTCCGCGCGCGGCGCTTCCTGGTGCAGGCCGGATCGCAGCGGCGGCCGGACGAGATGACGCCGCTCCTGGCCGGATATCCGCGCGTTCCCCGTGGGGCCGTCTTCGAGCGGAAGGGAGAGGCGGTGACCGTGTACACGCGAGCGGGCACCGCCATCGCCCTCGACCCGGTGACCAGCCGGCTCTTCCTGCGCTGCGACGGAGAGCGTTCCCTCGGGCAGGTGTTGGACGACGCCGGTCCGCAGGCGCTGGAAGCGTTGCTGCGGCTTGCTCGAGCCGACGTCGCCGCTCTCAAGGTCCTCGCCAAGCCGGTCTCGCGCGGCGGGGTGCAGCTCAATCCGGCGGCGGAGTCGACCATGCCCTACCCGGAGATCCCCGACCCCCGCCTCTACGCTGCCGGCGCTCCCGCGCCGCAGCAGAAACTCGACGAAGACACGACGTTCGCTTCCCTGTTCCGCGAGCCGCACTCGAGCCTCGGTGGCCGCAGTTACGCGCAAGCGTTGGGCGACGAGCTGCGCAGGCGGGGAGCATTCCAGGGAAGGCCGCCATTCGAGGTGCTGTCGCTGGGGCTCGGTCTCGATCTCCCCGACGCGCGGGTCGAGGTGAACATCGCCAACGTGCAGCAGCCGGATTGGTACCGGGCCATCGTCATCAACGAGATCGGCACGCAGCTCGGCTTCTCCGAGGGAAAAAACAGCGGCCTCCTGCGCCTGGTCTGCGACGTGGCCATAGCGCTCGCGCCCGGGGGCGTCCTCATCGTGGCCGATTTCGGCGACCCGAAAGCCGCCGCCACGCCGCAGAGCATTTCGTTCGCGGATGTCCACAAGCAGGCGGCGAACTGCGGCCTGCAAGGCAGGGTCGTTCCGTTGGCGGAAGCCCTGAACCTCGACGCCAACGTGCAGGCCCTCTCGACCACGCGCGCGTCCCTCCCCGCGCTGCAGGGGCTCTTCGCGGCGCATGGCCTTTCGCTCACGCGGCGCGCCTGGCTGCGCAGCGAGATCGAGAAGCTGGCCGAAGGAAAGCTCGATCTAAGAACGGTGCACGGCCTGCAGTGGGCGCCGCTCTCGGAGCGAGCGCTCGGGCTGTCGCCGCGCCAGTTCTGGGCGCTGGTGGCGACGAAGCCCGAGCGCACCCTTCATTAGCGCGCCCAGGGGGCGTAGTTCGGTGGTCCCCGGTCCATCCGGTACTGCTCGGGCATGGTGAACAAGGGCGAGCTGATGATGTGGTCCGCCGAGCTCCGGTTGCAGGCGATGGCCACGTCGTAGAGCACCGCCAGCCGCAAGAGCGCCTTCACGTCGACGTCGTGCGGCTGCGGCGTCAGCGGGTCCCAGAAGAAGAACACGGCGTCGATCCGTCCCTCGGCGATCATCGAACCGAGCTGCGCGTCACCGCCCATCGGACCCGAGAGCATCAACTGGATGGAGGTCTCCAGCGAGGCTTGTAGCGTCAGCCCGGTCGTGCGGGTCGCGTAGATCGTGCAGCGGGAGAGCGTGCCCTTGTTGAAGGTTGCCCATTCCACCATCTCGTCCTTGCGCCGGTCGTGGGCGACCAGCGCGACGATGGGGCGGGGTGCTGCGTCCGGCCTCGTCAGCCGCGTGACTTTCTCGCTCATGGCGCGAAGCGTTACGCACCAATGTCACGGGCGCATCACGAATTAGCGCGCTGCGTCACGAAGTGCACGGATCGCCTGCTTGTAGTCCGGGCGGCTGAAGATCGCTGTCCCGGCGACCAGGACAGTCGCGCCGGCGTTCACCACCTTGCCCGCCGTATCCGGGGTGATTCCGCCGTCCACTTCGATCCGGGTCTTCAGACCTCGCTTCTGGACCCACTGCGCGAGCTTCTCGATCTTCGGCAGGCAGCCTTCGATGAAGCTCTGGCCGCCGAAGCCCGGGTTCACCGTCATCACCAGCACCAGGTCGATGGCATCCAGCACGTACTCCAGGTGATCGGGAGGGGTATGCGGGTTGAGCGCGACGCCGGCGGTCGCTCCCGCCGCCTTGATCTGCTGCAGCGTCCGGTGGAGATGGACGGACGCCTCGACGTGCACGGTGATGTTCGCCGCGCCGGCCTTGGCGAAGTCGTCCACGTACTTCTCCGGCTCGACGATCATCAGATGGCAGTCGAGCGGCTTCTTCGCGTGCCGCTTCATCGCGGCGACGACGGGCGGTCCCCAGGTCAGGTTGGGCACGAAGCGGCCGTCCATGACGTCGACGTGGATCCAGTCGGCGCCGGCCTGCTCGACGGCGCGGATCTCCTCGCCGATGCGCGACAGATCGCAAGAGAGCAGAGACGGCGCGATCAGCACCTCGGTCATGCGGTTCTCCTCAGGCGCGCGGCGAAGAAGCCGTCGGTGCCGGTCCGGTGCGGCAGGGTGCGGAGGAAGTCGCGGTCCAGAGCATCGGCCGGGAATCCGGGCGGCGGCCGCTCGACGCGGAACTGCGGCGCCGCGGCCAGGAATCGCTGCACCTGCTCTTCCGATTCCTCCGGCGTCAGCGTGCAGACCGCGTGGACCAATAGCCCGCCCGGGCGGACATACCGCTGCACGGAAGCGAGCAGCTTCGCCTGCAGTTGAGCCAGCCGGTCGACGTCCTCGGGAGTGCGGCGCAACTTCACCTCGGGATGGCGCCGCAGCGTCCCCAGCCCGGTACAGGGCGCATCGAGCAGCACCAGATCGAAGCTCTCCAGCGGCACATCGGGGATGGGCAGCGTCGCATCCGCCGCGCGCGCTTCGAGGTTGTCGAGTCCCAGGCGCTGCGCCGCCTCGGCGATGGAGCTCGCCTTGCGCGCATGCAGGTCGACGGCGAGCACCGAGCCTCGGTCCGCGATCTCGGCGAGGTGGCAGGCCTTGCCGCCCGGGGCGGCGCAGGCGTCCAGGATGCGCGCGCTCCTCTCCGGAGAGGAGAACAGCGAGACCAGTTGGGCCGCCTCGTCCTGGGCCTGGAAGAGACCCTGCTCGTGCCCTTCGATGTCCAGGGCCGGCGGCGCGCCGGGCGACAGGATCAGCGCGTCGGGGCTGTATTTGCCCGGGTGCGATTCGATTCCAGCCCGCGCCAGCGCCTCTTGCGCCTGCTCCCTCGTCGCCTTGCGGCGCGCGACCCGGACGGCGGCGGGCGCTCGTTGCTGATTGGCCGCGGCCAGCTTCTCCGCCTCGACCGGACCGAGCCAACGGAACCAGCGCTCGATCATCCACCTCGGATGCGCGGTGAGCGCCGCCACATGTCCCACCGGGTCCACTTCGCGCGAGGGTAGAGGGGGCGCGGCCCGCGTCTCGGACAGCCGGCGCAGCACCGCATTGACGAACCCTGTCGCGCGTCCCGCCCTCAGCTCCTTGGCCAGCTCGACCGCCTCGTTCACCGCCGCGTGCGCGGGAACCTTGCCGTGGTGGATGAGCTCGTACGCGCCCAGGCGCAGGGCGATGCGCACCGGCTCGTCCACGTCTTCCAGCGCCCGGTCGCTGTGCGCCGAAAGCGCTCGGTCGAGCTGGAGCTGCCAGCGCAGGGTCCCGTATGCCAGCTCCGTCGCCAGCGCCGCCTCCCGCGGGTCCAAGGCGCCTGCCTGCCGCAGCGCCGCGTCGAGCGCCAGGTTCGCGAACGCGCCTCCCTGCGCGACCCGGGTCAGGACCTCCGCCGCGATGCGCCGCGCTGGCGTCGCCATGCGCGGGCTTCTACCACGCGGCCCTCCGAAAGAGGCCGGCGGGGATTTGCCTTGATCCGCGGACCGCAAGACCGTTACTCTCCCGGCATGCGGACCCTTTCCCGGAGCAGGCTTTGGAGGCGCGACGGCCTCCGTCGAACTTCCCGGTGATCTGCTGACGCCCTTCGGCGTCTTCTGTCTTCTCGACCAAGAGCAGCGGCGCGACGCCTTCCTCTTCGAGGGAGCGCTCGGGCGCTACAGCTACGTCGGCGTGGGCGCGGAAGGAACGCGCCTCGCGCTGCGCAAGGAAGAGCAGCCGCTTCGGGTGCTGCGCGACGCGCTCGAGGCTGAGCGCACCGAGCGCGTGGACGGCATGCCTCCGTTCTGCGGCGGCTACGTCGGCTATCTCGGCTGGCCCAGCGCGGCCTGGACGGAGCGGCTCCCGCAGCGCCTCGGCCCCGACCCCCTCTTTCCCGAGGCAGATCTATTGTTGGTCCGCGAGCTGATCGCGTTCGACCACCGGCAGGGCCGGACCTGGGCGATCGCCAGCGGCGCCGGCGCGGAGGCGAGAGCGGAGGCGCTCGCGCGGCGGGTCCTGGAGGGGTTCGCGCTGGGACAGTTTCCGCAGGCGATCCGGACTCCGGCGGCGCAGTCGCTCGGGGCGCGCCTGTTCAGCGACCGGCGCAACGGCGCCCGTTTCCTCAAGGGCGACCTGCCGGAGCCCGTCCCGGTGGGCGGGGGAGAAAAGCAGTTCAAGGCAGCCGTTCGCCGCGCGCTGGAGTACATCCACGCCGGCGACATCTTCCAGGTCGTCCTCTCCCAAAGGTTCGAGCTGCCGGACTGCGACGGCTTCTCCCTCTACCGGACGCTGCGCGCGGCCAGCCCCGCGCCCTACCATTTCTACCTGCGGGTGGGAGGCCGCGAGCTGTTCGGCGCGTCGCCCGAGCTCCTGGTGCAGATCGAGGCGGGCAAGATGACGTTGCGGCCCATCGCCGGGACGCGCCGCCGCGGCGCGACCCAGGACGAGGATCTTCGGCTGGAGCAGGAGATGCGCGCCGATCCGAAGGAATGCGCCGAGCACACCATGCTGGTGGACCTGGGGCGCAACGACGTCGGGCGCGTCTCGCGCATCGGATCGGTCAAGGTCGAGCGGCTGATGGAGACCGAGCGCTTCAGCCACGTGATGCACATGACCAGCGAGGTGAGCGGCTTGCTCCAACCGGGGCTGGGTTCCGTCGATGCGTTCTCCGCCGCCTTCCCCGCCGGCACGCTCTCCGGCGCTCCGAAGATCCGCGCGATGGAGATCATCGACGAGCTGGAAGGGGTGCAGCGTGGCCCCTACGGCGGCGCGGTCGGATGGTTCTCCGGCGCCGGCGACGCGCAGCTCGCGATCGCCATCCGCACGCTCTTCCGCAGCCAGGGTCGGTTGTTCGCGCAAGCCGGCGCGGGAATCGTCGCCGACAGCGATCCCGGTTTCGAATGGCGCGAGGTCCTGGCCAAGGTGCGCGCGTCGGTGGGCGCCGCCTACGGCGCGGTGGCGGGGAGGGCCGTCGCATGAAGCCCCGCGTCCTGGTCATCGACAACTACGACTCGTTCACCTTCAACCTGGTGCAGCGGCTCGGTGAGCTGGGCGCCAAGGTGGACGTGCTGCGCAACGACGCGCTCTCCGCCGAGGAGATCCTCGACCGCGTGCCGGACCGGCTGGTGCTCTCGCCGGGGCCTTGTACGCCGAACGAGGCGGGCGTCTGCCTGGAGCTGATCTCGCGCGCCTGCGGCGTGAACGGCTTCCCCCGTCCGCGGCGCGTCATTCCCATCCTCGGCGTCTGCCTGGGCCACCAGAGCATCGGCCAGGCCTTCGGCGGGAAGGTGGTGCGCGCGCGAGCGCCCGTCCACGGGAAGGCGGAGGAGATCGTCCATGACGGCAGCGCCCTCTTCCGCGGCGTGCCGAAGCCCTTGCGCGCCGGCCGCTACCACTCGCTGGTGGTCGCCGAACGGGGATTGTCCAAGCAGCTCAAGGTCTCCGCCCGGACCAAGGACGGAATCGTGATGGCGCTGCGGCACGTCAAGCTGCCGGTGTTCGGAGTACAGTTCCATCCCGAATCGATCCTCACTCCCGACGGGCAGACGCTCCTCGGCAACTTCCTCAGGATGTAGCGATGTCCCTCGTGGAGCACATCAAGCGGGCCGTCGAGGGCACGCATCTCACCCGGGAGCAAGCGGCGTCGGCCATGGACGCCATGCTGGATGGGACGGCGCCCGTGTCGCAGATGGCGGCGCTGCTCGTCGCGCTGCGGATGAAGGGCGAGACGCCCGACGAGATCGCCGGAGCCGCGCAAGCGCTGAGATCACGCGCGGCGCGCGTCGACGTTCCGCTGGATCGGCTGATCGACACTTGCGGAACCGGAGGCGACGCTTCGCACACCTTCAACATCTCCACCACGGCGGCGTTCGTGGCCGCGGCGGGTGGAGCGCGGGTGGCGAAGCACGGAAACCGCGCGGTCTCCTCCAGGTGCGGGAGCGCCGACGTTCTCGCCGCGCTGGGCGTCGAAGTGGAGCTGCCTCCGGATGCGGTGGCCGCTTGCATCGAGGAATGCGGCATCGGGTTCCTCTTTGCTCCGCGCCACCACGCGGCCATGCGCCACGTGGCGCCGGTGCGGAAGGAGCTGGGGCTGCGGACGCTGTTCAATCTGCTCGGTCCGCTGGCGAACCCCGCCGGAGCTCGCCGCCAGCTCCTCGGCGTGTACTCGGCGCAGCTCGTTCCGGTGCTGGCGAAGACGCTGGCGGAGCTCGGGTGCGACCGCGCTTTCGTGGTCCACGGCGCCGGCGGACTTGACGAGATCTCCACTTCTGGCGCCACATTGGTGTGCGAAGTGCGGAACGGGACGGTACGGCAGTTCGAGCTCCTGCCCGAGGACGCCGGCGTCCAGCGGGCGCCGCTCGAGGGACTTCGCGGCGGCGACGCGCAGCAGAACGCGGCGATGTTGCTGGGGGTGCTCCGCGGCGACAACGGGCCGCGGCGCGCCGCGACGGTGCTCAACGGCGGAGCGGCGCTTGCGGCCGCGGGCGTATGCGAGACCATCGCGGAAGGCGTCCGGCTGGCGGAGCGGGCCATCGACACGGGAGCGGCGCTGGACCGGCTCGAGCGCCTGGTCAAGGCGTCGCAGGCGCGGAAGGCGGTCTCGTGAGCCATCTCGACCGGCTCGTCGAAAAGGCCGTTGCCGACGCCCGCGAGCGGGAGAAGCTGCCTCTGCCCTCCGCGGTGTCGCCGGTGCGGCCCTTCCCGCGCAGCGGGCTCATCGCCGAAGTGAAGCGCGCCAGTCCGTCGAAGGGCGACATCAATCCGGGGCTCGACCCGGCCCGGCTCGCGCAAGCGTACGAGCGCGGCGGGGCGGTCGCCATCTCCGTCCTGACGGACCGGCCCCATTTTGGCGGCTCGCTGGAAGACCTGCGCGCCGCGCGCGCGGCGGTGTCGATCCCGGTGCTGCGCAAGGACTTCATCGTCACCGATTTCCAGGTGCGGGAGGCACGCGCCCACGGAGCCGATGCAATCCTGCTGATCGCTGCCGCCGCGCCTCTAGCGACCCTGCGGTCGTTGCGGCAGCGCGCCCGCGAGCTGGGCATGGCGGTGCTCTTCGAGATCCATCAGGAGAGCGAGCTGGATGCCGCTCGCGCTTGCGAGCCGGACCTGCTCGGAATCAACGCGCGAAATCTCAAGACGCTGGAGGTGCACACCGGCGCGTTCGTCCGGCTGGCGCCCCTGGCGCGGGACATCGCGCCGCTGGTCGCTGAGAGCGGCATCCGCACGGCCGAGGATGCAAGGCGGTATCGCCGCGAAGGAGCGTCGCTGCTCCTGGTCGGACAAGCCCTCTCCGCCGCCGCGAATCCCGAGGACGCCACGCGCACTCTGGTGCAGGCATGAAGATCAAGCTCTGCGGCGTGCGGACGGTCGCCGACGCCCTGCTCTGCGCCAACGAGGGAGCGGACGAGATCGGCGTCGTCTTCGCCTCCAGGAGCCGCCGCTGCGTCACCCCCGAGGAAGCCAAAGCCATCCGCGACGCGCTGCCGCCGCGCGTCCCGCTGGTCGGCGTCTTTCTCGACACGGAGCTGGTGGAGGTACTTCGGGTCGCGGAGCAGGTCGGGTTGCAGGCCGCGCAGCTCCACGGCGCGTGGCCGCGCGAATCTTCGACGCTGCCGCTGTACGCCGCCCTGCAGGTCCTGTCCGAGGACTCGTTCCAGCCTCGTCCGGGCGCGGCGCGCATCCTCCTCGACGGACCCGATGCCGGCTCGGGCAGGAGCTTCGCCTGGGGGCTCGCGGCGAAGTTGCGGGCGAACCATGCCGGCGAGGTCTTCATCGCCGGTGGGCTCACTCCCGACAACGTGGCGCAGGCCATCGCCGAGGCGAATCCTTCCGGCGTGGACGTGGCCAGCGGCATCGAGGGACCGGACGGATACAAGGACCCCGCCCGCGTCCGCGCGTTCGTGCGAGCCGCGCGGGGGACGCCGTGAGCAAGGAGCTGCCGCCGCTCTTCGCGGACGCGATCGCCGCGCCGCCGGACGCTCGCGGTCGCTTCGGCGCCTACGGCGGACGATTCGTTCCCGAGACCCTGATCCCGGCGCTCGAGGAGCTCGACAAGGCCTGGACGGCTGCGCGCGCGGACCCGGGGTATCGCGAAGAGCTGTCGCGGCTGCTGGTGACGTATGGCGGCCGCCCCACTCCGCTCTTCCGCGCCGACCGGCTCGCGGCATCGCTCGGGCTATCGGCGCGCGTGTACCTGAAGCGCGAAGACCTGCTCCACACGGGAGCGCACAAGCTGAACAACACGCTGGGTCAGGCGCTGCTCGCCCGGCGGATGGGGAAGAAACGCGTCATCGCCGAGACGGGTGCCGGGCAGCACGGCGTGGCGACGGCGACGGTGTGCGCGCTGCTCGGACTCGAGTGCATCGTCTACATGGGCACCGAGGACGTGCGCCGGCAGAACCCGAACGTGATCCGGATGAAGATGCTGGGCGCCGAGGTGCGCGGGGTCGAGTCGGGGTCGCGGACGCTCAAGGACGCGATGAACGAGGCGATCCGCGACTGGGTCACCAACGTCCGCACCACCTACTACTGCATCGGCAGCGCCGCCGGACCGCATCCCTATCCGGTGATGGTGCGCGAGCTGCAGAAGATCATCGGCGAGGAGATCGCCGAGCAAATCGTCCGCGCGGAGGGACGCTTGCCGGACGCGGTCGTGGCCTGCGTGGGGGGAGGATCGAACGCCATCGGGGCCCTGCACCGCTTCGTCCGCGAGCCGTCGGTGGCGCTCTACGGGGTGGAGGCGGGGGGACATGGCCTGGAGACCGGCAAGCACGGAGCGTCGCTGGCCAAGGGCCGGCCCGGCGTGCTGCACGGCTCGCGATCGTACGTGCTGCAGACCGCGGAGGGGCAGATCGCGGAAGCGCATTCGATCAGCGCCGGGCTCGACTACCCGGGAGTCGGTCCCGAGCTGTCGCATCTGCGCGACCAGGGGCGGCTGACCGTGCTCTCCGCGACCGACGACGAAGCGCTCAATGCCTTCCAGGTGCTGGCGCGAAGCGAGGGCATCCTCTGTGCGCTGGAGTCGGCGCATGCCATCGC
>Ga0070708_100001919_pt1 | contig 16010 bp, 15 predicted proteins | sample KBSK5503metaG_FD_65469 | JGI IMG/M metagenome (GOLD analysis project Ga0070708, IMG submission 65469) | Corn, switchgrass and miscanthus rhizosphere microbial communities from Kellogg Biological Station, Michigan, USA - KBS K5-50-3 metaG | ecosystem: Host-associated > Plants > Roots >... | reverse complement strand
CATGCCCAAAATGGGAAGAGTCGGTTGTGTATCTTCGGCCGCGTCGAACCCAATGGTCTGGCATGCGGACCAGTTGCGAACCGGAAGTGGAGTCAGAAGACAGACTGGCTCTGGCCGTCCGACGCTGTTGTGGATAGACGACTTTGAGCCTGGGCTGGCGGTGTATCAGGCAATGTTCGAAAACCTCGGGTTCAACGTGCTAACCGCCTCCAGCGGGGAAGCCGGAATCAAAATCGCCGCCGTGAACCATGTGGATGTGGTCGTAACCGACTACGAAATGCCGGAAATGAATGGTGCAACCGTTGCCGTCTCGATCAAGGCCATTAAGCCCGGGACTCCCATCATCCTGTTCTCGGGCAGTACGCTGGTGCCTTTGCGCGCCCGTCGGGTAGTGGACGCATTTTGCGACAAGGCAGGGTCGCGAGACCATCTCTTAGCCACCATACATCGTCTGCTGTATACGAAACGTACTCGAACCCTGCAACCTCCGCCTGTAGCTCGGGCGTCTGATCACGGACATAGGACGGTCGCGTAGGAAGTCGCCAGAGTCATCGAAAACGATCGTTCAAAACTTCAAGAGCAGGAGAGTAGCAAATGAAGAAATTATCGTTCTCAATCTTTGTGGCGTTCGCATTCTTGGTGACCGCGGCCGTCGCGCAAACCACACCCAGTGGCCAGGGTTCCCCGGGCATGGGCCGGCCCGAGTCTCCGAGTCAGCAGCAGCCAGGCATGACTCAGCCCGACACTACTGCCCCGACAAGTCAGACTGACCAAAACAATCCCAATGCGACCAAGCCAGACAAGGGCGAGAAAAAGTTGAAGGGCTGCGTACAGTCCCAAGGCGGACAATACACCCTCGAAACCAAGAAAGGCAAAACCGTGGCCCTGACCGGCCAAGATGTCTCCGCTCACGTCGGCCATGAAGTCTCGGTCAAGGGCACTTGGGAGAGCGGTGCAAGTGCTGGAGCCGGCGTTTCTTCTTCCTCCGGAAGCGCGGCAGGCTCAGAGAAAACCTTCAACGTCGCCAGCGTGGACATGATCTCCGATACCTGCGGTGGCAAAAGCAAAGGCAGTTCCAGCAATATGGGCACGGCGCCTAGCGGCAGCAACCCAAGCGGCACGGGAACAACAGCACAGCCCCCACAGTAATGGTTTTTGATCGCGCTTCCCTGGGAGCAAGAAAGGGTCCTGGAAAAATCCGGGACCCTAATTTGTCTGTGCGCCCGTCTCAGGTCGCCAGCTCTTGCGTACCAAGTAGCTCTAGCTTCATCTCTGCAATGGTTGGATTCTGGTTCACAACGGAGCTGGGCAGCGCGTAGTCAGATACCTTGTGTTTTGTGGAGCGATTGCCTGAGAGATGCCCAGCAGGGTCTCAAAAAAAATGCTCCGGACCGAAGTCTGGTCTCCATTCGCGCGAAAAAACCAGCCCGGCCCGGTCTTTGAAAAACGAAAAATCTAAATCATCACGCAAATTACTGCGGCTCAAATGCCGGTACGACCACGCCGCGTCAGTCCCGTAATCAGGGTGATGACGAACACCACCAGGAAGACGAAGAACAGGAGCTTAGCGATTCCGGCCGCCGCAACCGCGATCCCACCGAACCCGAAAATCGCGGCAATAATCGCGACAATCAGAAATACGAGCGCCCAATAAAGCATGCTGCCTCCTCGTTGCTTGGTCATGTGACCAGCATTCAAACTCGATCATATCCCCAGGCACCACGGCTGGCGATCAGGCCGACTCTGTACTTCAAAATGCAATTTGCTGTAGGGTAGAACCCCTGATCATGCTGGATTTTCTTAGGCTTACACGTGGTTTAAGGCAACCAGCAGGCGATTGCGAGTATGCCGCTTGGAATGGGCGCGTGCCGGCTTTAAGAGACCACCGTGGGCCTCACTCAGACAGCATGCGCTGACAAGATCCTGCTTTCCTATAGCTTTCGGCGCGTTCACCAACCTGCCCCATCTCGCTGCCATCTAAGCCTTCACTAGGTGCGGTGGAACCGTCCCCGGTTGCGGCGATAGTGCCCGAATCTATGGCTGCGTTCCGGGGACGGCGCATTCTATTCATCCACAGTCTGCCAAATCCTCGATCGATTGTCGTGTGAACTTCGGCCCGAAGTGGTCGTGTGGTTGCGTGGGAAAATTCTGGCGTTACGGGCCCAATGTCGGCCTGATCGCAAAATCGGAGTAGATCAGCGGTCCCTTAGTTTCAGCCACGTCGCCCGAGAGTCTGGCTCCAACTGTCCTAACGCCATGTCAACAATGGCATTTCTGATAGAGTGGGAGAAAATTGAGGAGAAAACCAGCATCTTCTCCGCAGTTGCGGGGTCAAGGGTTTCCTCTTCGGCTTGACGCCAAAGCTCCATTCCAGTGGCAACACCCGCCCAGAAAACAACTTCTTCAAGGCTCATCGTTTGCCCAGGGGTGGGAGGTAGTTCACAAAGATCGTCGGCGGCCTCGCGAACTTCCTCGGGTTCCGATTCCTCGATTTCTTCGACGAAAGACATTATCTCCAGAATTCGACTGAAACCTTGCCAATCATGTCCGTTTTTTGTCTGAAGCTTGATCATTGAGGTCACCGGTCTTGCGCCCAAATTCAGTCTGAGACTCCTTGCTGAACTCTAGCCATGACAGTCGGCGACAGCTATCCCCATCATCTGTTAGCTGTTGTCATAACATCCTGTAAAGTGAGCAGCTACGATCATGTCAGGGATTTCATGTATAAACGACAAACTGGAACGTTCAAGCCGCCCTTGCGCCGATTGGAACACTCCTGCCGGACGGAGCATCGCTAGCGAGGGCCGTGAATGGGAATTGGACGCGGTATGTAGGCTCCCTCCGGGCCCGCCAATGCTGCTTGTAGGCCTCTTGCCCACGGAGGAAATCGAACTTGCGGATCCCCCGCTCCACGGCGTCTTCCATTACCGAAAACATGAGCTGGGTCCCCGGGCTGAGATCGGCAAATTCGGGATCGAAGCCTTGCAGATAGCAGGAAACGGTCTCTTGCTCAAACAGTGAATAAATGGCTGCCACGGTCCGGCCGCTTAACCGCAAGCGATGCAGCCGCAAAATACCGCGTGCAACAAAGTCCGGGGCCGACGCCAGATGAAATGCCTTTATTGCGTGGTCTTGCAAAACTCCCGCCTGTCCAACGTGCACCCAACGACTGGTGTGCAAACGGAACAAGTCTTCCAGAAATTCGGCCAGAGTCTCCGCAGTGGCAACTTCAACCTGGCCTCCTCCGGCTTTCTGCAAGCGTGAGCGAGCGTTCCTCAACTTCGCGCGTTGGCGTTTGGAGAAAAGATGCAACAGTTCAGCCCTGGTCCGCGGAAGAGTTAATGCAGAGCAGATGTCGTGCTGACTGACGGAATGCCCGGATATATGTCCTGACATCGACCACCTCAGCAAAACCGAATCCTGGGGAAGATCGGTAAGATCAAGCGTCGTCCACCTGGCCACAGCCTTAATCGCCTTCAATATTGCCTCAATCACTTGAAGATCGCACTCTGGCTCGACGAGGACATCCAGATAATCGGAAACTCCGCCTCCCACGAAGGCCAGCACGCGTTCAGTTTCTCTCGGATAGATGAGCAGGGGCGCGAAACCAACGAGCCTGCCGTCGTGCCTCACTTCGATCGCAATCATTTCGCGAGGGGAAAATACCTCTATCCACGGCAGCAGCCACTCGGGTCGTTGAAATGTGGTTGCGCCCGGGCAGCGGCTCCACAGGTCGGCCCATTCCGGCGCAATCTTGCTCAGGTTCCCAAAATCTCTTAGCACTCGGGTATCGAAGCCGGCAATTGTTTCCATGGAAGTCACGCGGCCTCCAACTCCGGCATCTTTGTGCAAGCCAGAATCGAGCTGTAAAGATTCAGGTAGTCAGCAATCATTCTCTCTGAAGAAAATCTCAACTTCGCTTCACCACGACAAGCGCTTGGATCGATCGACTCCACGCACGAAATCGCATCCGCCATCTGCTCGACTGAATTAACCAGGAACCCGATGCGCCCGTCACTAACAATCTCTGGCAGTGCTCCACTGCGCCATGCAATCACCGGGGTACCGGACGCAATCGCCTCCATCGCAACCAGCGAACTAGTCTCAGGCACCAGACTTGGCACCAGAAGGCATCGGGCGCCAGCCAACAGATGCGCTTTGCGTTCTCCACCTACGGCTCCAATGAAACGTGCGTTACGGCCGAGCCGTGGCCGAATCATGCAGTCAAAATAACTTTGATGTTCGGGATAGGCGAATACATTTCCAGCGAGGATCAGCTCGACGCCAGCCCGTTCCGCGGCGTCCAGGGCCAGGTGAAAACCTTTCTCTGGGCAGATTCGTCCGATGGCCAGCGCATAGTTCCCTTTCTTGCGCGCTGGATTATATCGCTCCAGATTAATTCCATTCGGAATCACGCGATCTATGTGAACGCCAGAGGTAGCTCTTCTCGCTTGTGCTTTTGAAACGCAAACGAGTGTCCTGTACGACCCAGCCGCGGACTGGAGTGCCTCGGTCTTGTACCAACTCAAGGGCAGATGCAGCGAAACCACAACCGGGATACCGCAATCCGGCAGATACTCCGAAAAGTCCAACCCATGCATGTGCACAACATCCACCCGATAGCGGGCCAGGGCCCGACTCAGTAGTCGCTTGAGGGTCCGCCGGGCCTCTTGCTTTGCATTCTCGTCGAGAACGCCAGTGGGAATTTGCGCCGGAATCAGAAGCCCGTAACATCGCGAACCCGCCGGAGCCAGCACCAGCGAACGATGCCCGCGGCGAGCCAGCCCTTCCTCGAGAATCGCGAGCACCTGCTCCGCTCCGCCGGCCGTGTTCTCAGAAACCCGGGCAAGCGAATAGCTCACGCTGAGCACTGTCAGGGGCATGAATGCTCCTGCGGTCCCGCCACTGCGACGCTGGCCAGTTCACACCATCGGGCTCCCGTCATCGGCCATCCCATGCACTCATACCAGACCTTGCCCGGATGTGGCGGCTGCGTGAAGTCGTATTCTGGAGCTTCACGCAGGCGCTCTCGATCGATTGGAAAGTCTTCCAGGATTAGCCGTTGCGAGGCATACGCACGGATCATTCTCTGCTTTCTTTCGCGATCTTCAGCCGATAGTTCGAACCTAATCTCCGACGACAACCCGGAATTCAAGAACTCTCCGGTCACGCATTTCCCGTTGCGAGCATGATAAGAAGTCATCTCCACGACTGCCGGCCGCATTTCGGTTTTCACCAGCAACAACGCTATCCGCGCGACCAATGCGGCGGAATCATGATCCGGATGTCCGCCTTCGTACGGATGCGTAACTATCACGTGTGGACGAAACTCTTCCAGCAACTTTGCCAGATGCGCGGCCAGTCGCGGCACTTCGAATACGGCTTCCTGGTCCACAGCTCGCAGCCAAAAGACTCTGTGTTGAGCGATTCCCGCGTATGCGAGGGCGTGCAGCGTCTCGGCTTGTCTCGTTTGCGCGTATTGTTCGCGTGAATCATACGAACCGCCGGTCCAGAACCGCGAATCGCGTGGGGCTCCGTCAGTCACATAAATCACGATTGAATCAGGAAGGCGCGCGAGCAGGACTGACGCACCGATGGTCTCGTCGTCGGGATGAGCGGCAAGCACCATCAACCGCAGCGAAGCGTCTGGTGGAACCGCAATGAGGCGCCGCGAAAGATCGCTCCAACTAATTTCTCGATCAGCTTGCCAATTCATGCAGAACTGCCTGGTCGGAGAGCACGCGTACGGCCTCGCGATAACCGTGCAGAGTGCCGACATCTACGTACACCTCTCCACGCTTCACTCCAGTTGCCACTCCGCCGTCCGCGAGATAAGCATTGACCAGAGTTCCGATGTACTCGTCGGAACCGCCGCGCTCGATCCACAACTGCTGTAGCGCCGCGAGATGCCTGCCAGTCAACTTAAAAGCCCCCCAGATCCATTCTGAGGCGGCGTTTCGACGCTTGACTTGAATTTCCCGCACATTTCCATCGTGGTCCGTAATCACCGAATCGAAAAGCTCTGGACTCGCAACCGGAAATAAAAGAAACGAGAACTGCCCGTCTGGCAGGAACTCGAAGCCGTGTATCGGGAACCAAATGGTGTCTGGCAAACCGACATAAACCTCGTCCTCTGGCGCGATAAAAGGCAAAGCGCTGAATAGTGCGTCGCAGAGCCCGTTTGGGTTCTGTTGCACCGCGTAACAGATCGGAGCATCTTCGAGGGCACCTCCAAAATAACTGACAATGTCGGTTTTCGCCGGAGAGATGACGAAGCATACTCGATTGACTCCGCCTGTAAGCATGCGCTCCAGCAAATATTCGGAGACAGCACGCGGTCGCTCGACGTTTCCATCCTGCCGTGTTCCCACCGGAAGCAGTTCTTTAGAAAACGCCAGCGGCTGGATTCGCGTTCCCAGTCCTGCGGCTGGAACAATTCCCCAACGTGCCCTCATGCGGCAGCCTCTAGCAACTGGAGAAACTCCTGGCTGCGATGGGCAGCCGTGTGTGCGCCCAGGACGCGTTCCCGGGCAGCTCTCCCGACGCGGCGCAGTTCTTCTTGGCTCAGGGTGATCGCGTCCACGACGTCAGCGGAAGAAGACGCGACCAGAATCTCACGCCCCGGTTCAAAAAAGTTGTTCAAGCCTTCCCACGAGTCGCTCACCACCGGAGTCTGGCAGGCGGCAGCCTCGAACAAACGCCCCGACGGACAGTATCCAAAACCGGCCATGGTGCTGCGGGTCACATTGAGTGTTGCTCGCGAGGAGCAATAGAAAGCCGGATGTTCCGACGGCGGAACGTGGCGCACGAACCACACGTTCTCCTTCCAGGGAAAGTCCTCCGGATACTGTGCGCCGCCGAGCACGAATTTTCGTTGTGGCAGTCGATGTGCCGGCTCCAGAAAAAGCTTCTGCAATGTCTCTTGGCGATCTAAGGCATAGGTCCCAAGATATGAGAGGTCCGAATCGTAATGGCTGGAAGGCGCAACTGGCTTGTGGACTGACGGATCCACACTGCCATACAGCGGCGCAACCCGCTTCGCTCCGAGACGCTCACGCAACTCCTCGAGGGCTTGACCTCCCACATAACTCAGTACCAGATCAAAACCGCCCAGCCCGTAACTTGGGACATAACACACAGATCCTTCATCGCGTAGCTTCTCCAGAGTGACTGCCGTGTCCAAGTCATAGAAAACCTTGACCGCATGCGATTCCAGAATCAGATCGCACACTGCGGCAGCGTCCGGACAGTACGAAGTTACAATCGCAACATCCGCTTCGCGAACTGCGCACTTCGCGAGGGGACTCACTTCCGCCCAACTCGGATACAAAACCAGCTGGTAAAGCTCCGGCCACACCAGATCGCGGTGGTTGGCATAGTACGAGACATCACGCTCAAAAAACGTGACCTGATGCCCTTGCTTGGCAAGCGCATTGCACAACCCGCGCCAGAGAGTCGCGTGGCCATTGCCCCAGGAGGAGCTGACCGTTAAGCCAAAGATCGCCAGCTTCATTACCGAGCCTTGATTGGAAAATCGCCAAGATTCAAGGGAACGTCCACCGTAGCAAAGGTTTACCGATCCAAAGCTTCGATGCTGGTATGCCAGGCGAAGCTGTATCCGGAGTACGTTGCCATGCGAGCTATCAGGACATCTCACCTTTTCGGAGGCGCATCAGAAGTTAGTTGCTGGACTATTCTGCTAACCGGGGGAGCACGCCAGCGTCACTGAAACGAAGGCAGATTTGAACGTAACTCATGTAAGTTCCACACCAATTTTTGGCGATAGTCGGCCTGCTGGTTCCGTGGCCGCCGCGTCAAACAATATCGCGGCGGACACCGACCTTTGGATTTTTCGCGACGGTCGCCGAGATGTCTCGGGGCCGGCAATGGTTCGCGACCTATCGCGTCGGATCTCGCAAGGCAGTTCCCGGTCTTTGATGGATTCGCTGATTCAGTCTGGAGATCTTGAGGCGGCACTCGGGGACGCGGATAGCCCTAGTGCCGGGGCAGCCTCCGAACTGACGGATGCTTTGGCATACAGCGTCTGCACCGGAAACGTGAACCAGGATCTGGCGCAGCTCGTCAGCCGGATCGCTGCGCCTGATTCAATCAGCGTCTCTCCGCCTGAGGGCTTCACCTACTATGCTCTGCATCCTCTGGACTTTGCTAGACTCGCCGCCCGAGTTCCAGCCGAGCCGATACCTTGCGCGGTAATCGGAATCCGTAGCATCGGAACGACTCTCAGCGCAATGACTGCCGCTTCGCTGAAGACAGCCGGCCGCTCCGCTACACGAATCACTGTGCGCCCGACGGGCCATCCCTATGCCCGAATTACTGAATTCACGCCTGAACAAAGCCGCTGGATTGGCGATCAGGTCTCTGCTTCCGCACAGTTTCTGATCGTTGATGAAGGCCCAGGCCGCAGTGGCTCGACGTTCCTGTCGGTCGCAGAAGCTTTGCTGCAGGCGGGCGTCCCTCGCGAGATAATCACGATCCTGGGAAGCCGCCAGTTCGACCCGGAAAGCTTGTGCGCCAGAGATGCAGCGGAGCGTTGGCGAGGTTTCCGTTACCTTTCCAGCACTCCGTCCGTCAATACGCGCTGCGAGAAATGCCTATACATCGGCGGTGGTGATTGGCGCAAGCATCTTTGCGGTGAGGAAGAAGACGAAGAGAACTGGCCGGAGAGCTGGACGCAAATGGAGCGCCTGAAATTTCTCTCCCCTGAGCGGCAAACGTTTTTCAAATTCGAAGGCATGGGGCCCTTCGGTGCCGAAGTTCGGGAGAGAGCTTTCGCGCTCGGCCATGCCGGATTCTCCCCCCAGGTCTCGGACCCTGGCGACGGATTTCTGGCGTACACAACGCTGAATGGAAGGCGATTGCGGCGAGACGATCTTACTGCGGCGTTGTTGGAGCGCGTCGCACGCTACTGTGCATTTCGCATTTCGAATTTTGCTTGCGAAGCGTCTCAGCCAGACGAGCTCCGGAAAATGCTCGAATTCAACATCCATCAGGAATTTGGCCTGGATCTGAAGATGGATCATCACGGGTTACTCTGCCTCCAGCCCGTTCTCGCCGACGGTCGTATGCAGCCCTATGAGTGGATCGCCACCGGTCCCGACGAGTTCCTCAAGACGGATGCAATCAGTCACGGCGACAACCACTTCTTCCCAGGCCCTTGTGACATTGCCTGGGACCTGGCAGGGACAGCGATTGAATGGCAACTCAGTTCAGACGCAATCGGTTTTCTGCTGAGCAGATTCCGGCGACTGTCAGGCGTCAATCCGTCACCGAGACTGCGGCATTACATGCTCGCTTATTCGGTTTTCCGGCTTGGATTCTGCAAGATGGCGATGTCCACGGTCTCAGGTTCAACTGAAGAACACCGCCTACAGACCGCATATTTTTATTACCGGTCGCAGGCGGAGCGGATACTGGAAGGGTCGACACTCCTACAACCTAGTCAATCGATCTCGGCCCGGCACTGTCCTGCCGCCTTAAGGGCCCTACAGGATTGACTTGATTGCGGCGCTAAGGCCGGACAGATAGACTCCCCTTTTCCATCCGGACTCCGGTACCGCCGCGAAACGGAAACTTTTTCGGTGAAATCCGAAGGTGTATTCTAATTCTTCAGTTATGGAATTGGCAGACACGTCCAGACCCAATGTGGACACTCGCCCAGTGCGGATTCTGGTTGCTGATGATCATGAGGTTATGCGCATGGGCATCCGTAACCTGCTGGAGTCGGTTTCCAACTGGACGGTCTACGCCGAGGCCAGCACGGGACGAGAAGCCGTGGAAATCGCTCTCCAGTCCCCTCCCGATGTCATCATCATGGACATCACCATGCCAGAGATGAACGGCCTCGAGGCTGCCGCCAGGATAGCGGAGGGCCGCCCCGATATCCCGGTCATCATGTTTTCGCTCCATCTCTCCGAGGACCTGGTTGGCCGCTTTAGGACCGGCGCAATTCGAGGGGCGGTTGCCAAAAGTGAAGCCGCCCGCGATCTACTGCACGCGGTCAAAGCGGTGTTGGAGGGCGGAACATTCTTCCCAGCGAAATCGCCTTCGCGCCCCGCTGCCGATTAGTCGGCAGGCCACTGACCTGCACCTACATACTTCACCCGATTCCGCGGTTCGAATTTTCATGAGATACAGATACGGCAAGCTTCGACGTTCTCCAATTTATTCTTCTTGTGACTCGCGAGTGCGCCAACCCGATATGTGCAGTCCCCCTGCGGCGGCTGAGGGATGGACGACTTTTCCAGTTCGAAGTGCGACCAAAAATCTCTTCACACAACTGGGACCGCGCGACCCCACCCAATATCTCGCGGAAGATCTCGCATTTCTGGCTGTGCGGCCAGTGTTCTTCAAGACTGACCTTGGTTTTTGATCAGATCAAGGGAGTAGTGGTTCATCCGCTTACCGCATAAGTTCAGCATTCATTAGACGGACAGGTTTACGCGCTCTTCGCCCTTAATTTCCTACGAATGCGATGTCAGGAAGACACACTAATCACGACAGACTTGAGAGGTTGAGCGCCTGCAGGATTTAGGGAGGCGGCAGGCACCGGATAAAGGGGAGGTACAACCGACGCCTGCCTTCCGTCTCCTTCGCGTTGGGGCTGAAATATATGTAACCGAATTACAAAGCCCTAGGATATCGGGAGAATACTGTATTTTTTGGCCCCGAACCACTTTTCCACAGATCGGCTCTAATACAAGTCTTTATACAAATCTTAGTTCATTATTTGCATCAAGTTACAGTCAGTCGTGGTTAACCATTCAAGCCAGCTGCCGACCGGAGACAAGGCCAGAGAAGCCGTGCCTTTGGAATCTGCGCAAGAATTCCCCGCAATCGAAGATTACGGCATCATTGGAGACTGCCGAGCTGCGGCCCTGGTTTCTCGCAACGGTTCCATCGACTGGGTCTGCTGGCCGCGCTTCGATTCCCCTTCGATCTTCGCGGCTTTGCTCGACCGAGAGCGCGGCGGCTATTGGAAACTATCGCCCACCGACCCCTATTCAGTCGAACGTCACTACGTGCCAGGATCCAACGTGCTTGAGACCCGTTTTACGATCGGATCAGGTAGCGCCGTCCTGACCGACCTTATGCCGGTCAGAGACTCCGCACATTCGTCCATGGTTCCGGACCATGAGATCCTTCGGCAGCTCACCTGTACATCCGGGGAACTGCAGGTCCAAACGGCCTTGGTTCCGCGCGCAAATTATGGCGAGAAGGCGTGCCGAATCCGCGAATTGGGGAAGCTGGGTCTGCGGGTAGATTGCGGCCAGGGAGTTTACTGGCTGCGCAGTAGTATCCCTCTGTGCGTAGAGGACTCGTTCGCCTTCGCGGAAGCGACCCTGCGCGCGGGGCAAACTCTGCTCTTCTCTTTCAGCTACTCAGAACATGCCCCGGCAGTGCTGGCTCCGCTTGAGCAGGTGTCACGGAGGATCGAAATCTGCGTGGAGTGGTGGCGGCAATGGACGGCCCAGGCACAATACGACGGCGACTTCCGCGACGAGGTCATCCGAAGCGCGCTTACCTTGAAATTACTCAGCTTCACTCCCTCCGGGGCCATCATTGCAGCTCCTACCACTTCCCTTCCGGAGCATATCGGCGGCAGTCTGAACTGGGACTACCGCTACTGCTGGCTTCGGGATGCGTCTCTCACAGTGCGTATCCTGCTCGAGCTAGGTTACTGGGAGGAGGCCACGCATTTCTTGGATTGGATGCTACACGCCACTCACCTCACCCAGCCAGAACTGAGGGTCCTATATACCGTGTTCGGCAACCTTGCACCCAAAGAACGGGAGTCGAAGGTGCTTCGCGGATATCGTGGTTCGGCTCCGGTACGGATTGGAAACGCTGCCCGCGACCACTTGCAGCTCGATGTGTACGGAGAAGTGATCGACGCCGCCGCGCAGTACGCCTTTCACGGAGGTACCCTTGACCGGGAGACGCAGAAAGCGCTCATCGGCTTTGGAAACTATGTTGTAAAGCATTGGCAGCTTCCTGACCAGGGCATCTGGGAACCCCGGACCGAGCCTCGCCATCACACCCATTCGCGTCTGTTGTGCTGGACCGCTCTCGACCGCCTGATCGATTTGCACAATCAGGGAAAACTGCAACGTGCTCCTATCGACGAATACAAACGGCATTGCGACGCGATTCGCCGCGAGATCGTAGGTCGCGGCTGGAACGAAATTATGCAAAGCTACGTCAGCGTCCTCGACGGCGACCAACTCGATTCCAGCATCCTCCTGCTCTCCTGGTATGGCTTCGAAAAGCCTGACTTCCCCAGAATGCAATCTACTTATCGCGCAATTCGAAACAAGCTCGGCACTCCGGATGGATTGCTATATCGCTATGAGGCGCAGCCGCAGGAAGGCACGTTTGCAATCTGTAGCTTCTGGGAGGCGGAATACCTTGCTCTGGGCGGCGGAACTACGGAGGCAGCTAATCACTTGTTGAGAAATCTGCTTACTTATCGGAACGATTTAGGCCTTTATGGAGAAGAGATTGAGGACGGAACCGGCCACGCCCTGGGCAATTTTCCGCAGGCTTATACCCACGTAGGATTGATCGGCGCAGCACTTTCGCTTAGTCAACGCCAGAAAGGCGAGCAGCAATTGGCGCATCGCCGCGAGGGTGCCACGGCACAGCAACCGCATCCAACTGTGGCACGAAATTGAGGGCACCATGAATTGGTCAAGCTGGATTCTGTCGGGATTTGTGGCGACACTGGCGCTTTCCACTCTTCTGGCCACCAGCCACGGTGTCGGCCTGACGCGCCTGAATATCCCTTACCTGCTTGGGACCTTTGTCACGCCCGATCGCGAAAAAGCCCGGCTCTATGGATTCATTGCCCACCTCCTTAACGGCTGGGTGTTTTCACTTCTGTACGTCTTCATTTTTCAGGCCACACAGCGGGCGAACTGGTGGTTCGGCCTGCTGCTCGGACTTGCACATGCCTTGTTCTCTCTCACCGTAGGGATGTCGCTGCTGCCGAGCCTGCATCCTCGAATGGCCAGCGAGCGCCACGGCCCGGTGGCCCAGCGCCAGCTCGAGCCTCCTGGATTCATGGCATTAAACTACGGCTACCAAACCCCGCTTTCGGTATTCCTGTCGCACGCCGCATTTGGAGCAATTCTCGGGTCACTTTACCGGCTTGTGTAGACAACCGGTACTCGCCATCATCCATCCATGAATCTCGAGGGCAACGTGAATTCTCTGAGACAGCTTGAGCAGTTAGGCCAGTCCGTCTGGCTGGATTACATCCGGCGCGATTTGATTACCAGCGGACGGTTGAAACGGTTAATCGAGGAAGACGGACTCAGCGGCATCACCAGCAATCCCACGATCTTCAGCAAAGCGCTTTCCGGGGACAGCGAGTATGACCCTGCGATCCAGGACATACTGCGAGGCTCACCTGATCTGGATTCGCGCGAATTATTCGAAAGAATTGAGGTTGAAGATCTGCAAATGGCCGCGGACGTACTTCGCCCCGTGTACGATCGCACCGACGGCGATGATGGCTTCGTCAGCATCGAAGTTTCTCCACATCTGGCATACGACACTGCCCAGAGCATTTCAGAAGCACGCCGCTTGTGGGCGGAAGTTAGCCGTTCCAACCTGATGGTCAAGATCCCCGCTACCAGCGAAGGATTACCAGCCATCGAGCAATTAGTCTCAGAAGGAATCAACGTAAACATCACGCTTATGTTTTCTCTGAGCCAGTATGACGATGTTGCGCGAGCTTACTTGCGCGGAATGGAGCGCAATACGAAACCGCGCAGCGTGACCTCAGTGGCGTCGTTATTCGTCAGTCGGATGGATAGCGCAGTCGATAAAGCACTAGAGGAGGTTGGTACTGAGGAGGCGCTCGCGCTGCGAGGTAAAGCCGGGATTGCCAATGCCAAACTGGTCTACCGCAGGTTCAGCGAAATATTTTCGAGTCCAGAATTCCAGAAGCTGAAAAGCCGCGGAGTTCGCCTGCAAAAGCCTTTGTGGGCCAGCACCAGCACCAAGAACAAGGCTTACTCTGATGTGATGTACATCGAAGGACTAATCGGTCCGAATACCATCAACTCTATGCCGCCAGAAACGCTCGACGGGTTCCGGGACCATGGCCGCGTCAGGATCGCCTTGAGCGAAGGCGAAGAAGAGGTGGAAGAAATCCACGGCCGGCTTGTGAAAATGGATGTCAACGTGAAATCCATCGGTCAGGAACTGACTGACGAAGGCGTTGAGAAATTTATGAAATCGTACGACGAATTGCTAGCGGCGCTTGACCGCAAACGCTCCGCTCCGGGCCGTGTTGCTTAGTCGCCTCGAAGCGTCTAACATTTCTGTCGCGAGACGGGTGGCGGCGCGGGTTTTTATCGTTTCTCCGCTTGGGCCCGGACGAAGGCGAACGATGTCAGTCCGGGCCACGCCATCCTAAAACTTCCCTGATTTAGAAGAGACCGAACGGCCGCCTCCGAACCTGAAGGCTGCCTTCACGTCGAATAATCTGCATTGATCCTGACATATTCCGGTGTAAGGTCTGTCGTCAGAAATTCCAGCGCTGACTTGCCCCTTGCCAATCGCACGGTAACGCGGCATTCAGGTTTTAAGAGTTCTTCGTGGGCACGCCGCTCGTCGAACCTCGCAGCCACTCCGCCATGACAAACTGTCTGCTCACCAATCAGAATGCTGATTCTCTTCGGATCAACCGGAACTCCGCTTCTTCCCACGGCTGCCAGAATGCGGCCCCAGTTGGGGTCAGCCCCCGTCCACGCAGTCTTTACCAAAAGCGAATGCGAAATTGCCCGCGCCAACTGCAATGCCTCCGTGCGATTCTTCGCCTGCTCAACGCGCAGCCGGATGACATGCTGCACACCTTCTCCGTCGGCCACTATCTGTTCTGCTAGCGACTGACACACGTCGAGCAGTGCTTTCTCGAATTCCTTGCGCACCTTCCGCAATTGGATTTGGCTTACTCCGGAGGCGAGCAAAAGGACGGTGTCGTTGGTTGAGGTGTCGCCATCAACCGAAATCACGTTGAAGCTTTCATCGCACGCATTCTTCAGCGCACGCCGCAGCTCTGCCGGCGTGGCAACTATGTCCGTCAGCACATAGACCAGCATAGTGGCGAGCTGAGGATGGATCATTCCAGATCCCTTCGCCACTCCGGTAACCGCGCCGCTTCCGGATCGCAAAGGAACACTGGACAGCTTTGGCCTAGTGTCAGTTGTCAGGATCGCATTGGCAAACTGTCGAAGATGCTCTACGGAGGCAGCTGCTCCGGTGAAGAGTAGTTGCAGTCGCGAAGTGATTTTTACAGCCGGAAACGGAACTCCGATAATACCTGTAGACGAAGGAAACACTTCCCAGGGTTTGACGCTCAACCGCCTCGCCGTTTCCGCGCAGACCATCCTGCAAACACGCGTTCCGTCCGGACCGGTTGCGCAGTTCGCATTGCCGGAATTCACAATCACCGCGCGCACGTGGCCTCGGCTCTTGGTCAACGAAGCTCGACCTACTACTACGGGCGCGGCTACGATGCGGTTTTTCGTGAACAGCGCGGCGGCAGTTGTCCGCGGCTCCGCCAGAATCAGCGCTAGATCAGGCTTTCCGCTGGCTTTGAGGCCGGCAGCGATGGCAGAAAATTTGAACCCCTTGGGAAGAAAAATCGGGCCGGACGCACTCATACGTGGAGCTTGACCAGCCAGTTTGCCGGTTCAGGCAGAATGGCGAACCTTGGCAGCTCACCCTTCACCATGGCGACTTCGTCGCAGCAATGATAGCGCGGACACACGCAACAGTCTTTGTTGATCTTGTCAGGCAGCTCCTCGCGCTGAGCGATGCCGAATCCGAGCTTGGCAAAAAACTGCGGGCTGCGAGTGAACAGACAAATGCAGCTCACGTCGTGCTTCCGCGCCTCCGACATCAGCGATTGCACCAGTAGTTCTCCGCCGCCGCGCTTCTGATATGAGGGGTCAACGGTGATTGAGCGAATCTCTGCAAGA
>Ga0070708_100001916_pt1 | contig 16017 bp, 14 predicted proteins | sample KBSK5503metaG_FD_65469 | JGI IMG/M metagenome (GOLD analysis project Ga0070708, IMG submission 65469) | Corn, switchgrass and miscanthus rhizosphere microbial communities from Kellogg Biological Station, Michigan, USA - KBS K5-50-3 metaG | ecosystem: Host-associated > Plants > Roots >... | reverse complement strand
CCCGCGCCCGCAGCCGCTCGATCAGCTCCTGGACCTCGCGAAGTCGCTTGTCCACCTCCGCCAGCGCGCTCGTTAGCCCATCCTTGGCGGCTCCCTTGGCGACGGCGACTTCGAGGTCCGTGACCGCAATCCCGAACAGCTTCAGCAGGCGGCGCGTATCTTCGCTAGGCATGGCGCTTCCTCTCCATCAGCTTACGCCGCACGCACTCCGGGTGCACTTCTCGAGGAGCTGGCCCCGACGGTAGACCGACCTTGCCGCGTGACCTCGGCGGCTCGCGGGACCCGTGCGACGCATGCTGAGCGAGCGGGCGAACGCATGACGCCGCTCCCAACGCCGTCCGGGATGAGTAGCCTTGGGAGGAGTCGAGTTAGCCCGGATTGGCGGCAGGCAAGCGGCCGCTGGAGGAAGGTGCATCGCTCGATCTCTCACAGCGCGGGTAGCCGCGATCGCCTTCGGCATCGAGCTCCTCTTCGCCCTGGCGATCCCCGTGGCGTATCTGCACCTGTTCGCCATCGAGCGGGCCGACGATCGCGCGCCGGTCCTCGCCATCGTCGGCGCGCTGTACCTCGTCAGGACCGCCGCGCTGATCGGGTACCTGGCCTGGCTGCTGCGTCCCATCGATCGTTGGCTCGCGACGAGCGACTCACCGTCGCAGCCCGCCGCCGATCTCACTCGCCGGGCCGCCCGCGCCGCCTACGATACGCCCCTCCTGTTCCCGGTCGTCTGGGCAACCTCGTGGCTCTTGTTCTACCTCCCCGTCACGGCCGTGCTGCAGCACTGGTTCGCCGAGCAGATCCCTCTGAGCGCCCGCGCGGGCGAGGCGACGGTGCTCTTCGGGCTCTCCTGCTTCGCCGCCGCGCTTCCGCTGTCCTACGCCATCCTCAGCTGGCTGCTGGGCCCGGTCGCGGGGCGGATCTCGCTCTCCTTGCGCGAGCGCGGTCTAGCGCTCCCGGGCCGCCGCCTTTCGCTGCGCGCGCGGCTCGTCGTGCTGTCGCTCTCGCTCATCACCGCTCCGACTTCCTGGATGGGTGTGCACGCGTACATGTCCCAGGTCTGGACCTCCCAGCGCGACCTGGCGGCGCGTGCTGGGCTCCTCGCCGACGCGCTGGCACGCGAGATCGCGCGGTCGCCAGACCGCGCCGTCTGGAAAGCGGCCGCGGACTCCCTTTCGACGCCCCTTGACCTTGTCGCCGTAGCCACTACCGATGGTGCCATCGTCGTCAACGGCGACGCCGTCCGTGAGCTCGAGTCGGGGCTGCGGTCGAGGCTCGCGCGCGCTCTGTCACGAGCTCCCGCCGATGCAGTCCTGGATCCGAGCGCGCAGCGCGCTCTGGCGTATCGCTCGACGCCAAGCGGCGCTGGACCGATAGCCTTGGTGATCTCACGGCAGCCTGAGCGCGACCGCGGCGAAGAGCTCTTCACCCTGCTGCTCTTCGCGCTGGTCGCCCTGTCCTGGGCGCCGATCTGCGCTGCCTTCCTCGCCGGATCGATCGCCAGCCCGCTCGGACGCATCCGCGCCGTCGTCACTCAGATCGTCGCGCCCGGGGACGTCGAGAAGCTCGCCCGCATCCCGATCTGCCACCGCGACGAGCTCGGTGAGCTCGCCCAGGGCGTGAACGAGATGATCGATCGCCTCCAGGCATCGGCGGAGCGCATCCGCCGCTATGGCGCGGATCGGGAGCAGGCGCTCGCGGTCGCCGCGCGTCGCGCCGCGGAGCTGGACGCGGTGCTCGACAACATGGTCGAGGGCGTCTTCGCCTGCGACAAGAGCGGCAACGTCACGCACATGAACGCTGCCGGGCTGCGCCTGCTCGAGCTGTCGTCCGCGAGTGCCGTCTCGCGGAGCGGGGCATCGTTGGAAGCGGAAGCCGGCGGGCTCGGGCCGGTTCATCCCGATGGCCGGCCGTTCTCCCCCGCGGAGCTGCCGCTCCTGCGCGCCCTCGCGGGTGAAGTGATCGCCGAGGAGGACGGCGTCCTCGAGAACCCCAGCAACCATCGTCCGGTCTTCCTGCGCTCCAGCGCCGCGCCCATCCGCGATGCGTCCGGCGCGATCGCGGGCGCGGTCGCAGTGGCGCGCGACGTGACCGAGGTGGCGGAGTTCGATCGCCTCAAGGACGAGTTCATCCGCGTGGCGGCGCACGAGCTGAAGACGCCGGTGGCGATCCTCAAGGGCTACGCCCTCACGCTGATGCGCAAGGACCAGACGCTGTCGATCCGATCGCGAAGAATGCTGGAGGCCATCGACCGCGGGGCCGAGCGCATCCACGCCGTCGTCGAGGACCTGCTCGATATCTCGCTGGCTCGCCTCGACACGCTGCATCTTTTGCCGGCCCCGGTGGATCTCGACGAGCTCGTGCGCGCCACGGTGGCCGGCGTGCGCCCCTCGGAGCTCCACCGGGTAGTCATCCGGCGCGAAGAGCACGGACCGCTGACGGTCCGGGCCGATAGCGCTCGTACCCGGCAGGCTTTCGGGAACCTCCTGAGCAACGCGCTCAAGTACTCGCCCGCGGGCGGCACGATCGAGGTCGTGCTGAGCGCTGATCGCGCGCGCGCCGAGGCTCGGGCATCGGTCCGCGATTACGGCATCGGCATTCCGGCGCAGAGGCAGGGAGGGATCTTCCGCCTCTTCTACCGCGCCCATACCGATACACCACATGACTACGGAGGAATGGGTGTCGGGCTCTTCATGGCCAAGGAGCTGATCAAGCGACAGGGCGGGCGCATCTGGTTCGAAAGCCGGGAAGGCGAGGGCAGCGTCTTCTCCTTCACCCTTCCACTGGCCTGAGAGGTGACTGCTTCCGTGCAGACGGCGTGCATCAAGATATTGGTAGTGGAGGACGATCCGGACCTCGCCGCGCTCGAGGCGGAGCTGCTCGAGGAACACGGGCATCGCGTCGAGGTGGCGAACAACGGCCGCGAGGCGCTGGCGGCGGTGGAGCGGGCGGCCCCCGACCTCATCCTGCTCGACATGAAGATGCCGGTGATGAGCGGCCGCGAGTTTGCCGACGAGTATCGCCGTGCGCAGCCCTCGCCGGCTCCCATCGTCGTGGTGACCGCGGCCGACGACGCGCAAGTTCGCGCCGCGGAAGTGGGCGCGAGCGGGTGGATCGCCAAGCCTTTCGATCCCGATCTTCTCGTCGAGAACGTGATGCGGCTTCTTCCGCAGACGAGCGTCCCCCGACCCTGAGGCGCTTCAGCGCCTCGGGTTCGCCGCGCGCTCGCGCACCTCGCGCCAGTACTCCTCGGCGAAGCGGCGGAAGTCGAAGCCGGCCGTGCGGAAGCGGTTCAGGATTCGGAGATACCGGGCACGACACTCGCTGCGCAGCCGTGCCACCGAGGGGTGGAGGTCGTCGCAAGCGGCGAACGCAGCGGCGCCGCGCTCCAGCTCTGGCAGGTATTCGTCGAGCCAGAAGCGCATCAGTTGCGGCCAGCCCGGGGTCGATCGCCAGCCGTTGCCGAGCACCTCCTCGCGGCGCACGCCGGCCCGGGCAAGCACGTCGTCGGGGAAGTAGCAGATCCCGTGCGCAGCATCCTCGGCAAGATCGCGCAGGTTGTTGAAGAACTGGTCGAGTGCGCCGAGCCCGCGGATGGCCTCGAATTGCTGGGGCGAGAGGAAAGGGACGAGCTGGAAGATCGAGCCCGAGAGCCGATCGAGCATCGCACGATGATCCGCCAGCGTCGGCAGGCGGAGGTCGGGTCGGTGGTAGGCGCGGAGCGCCGCCAGATACCTGGTCCAGGCAGCGAGCACCGCTGGGCCCTCACCAACAAAGGCGTTCGGGAGTGCGGGCGTGACGAAGCGATCGAAGCGGCGAGACGCTGGATCGAGCTGCTGGTTCTCCGCAAGCCGGTCGGCGAGGCGGATGGCGCGGATGCGCTCCAGCCAGACCCGCTGGATTGAGGCTGCCAGGTCGACCACCCAATCGGCGTGGTCGAAGTCCTTGAGCCCGTCATCGCCCAGCGCGGCATGCGCGGAGGACGCGAGCTCCGAGGCGGCCCAGGCTACCCCGGCCGTCGATCGAGGGCTGTAACGCATAAGCACTCGACCCTAGTGCACGCGGACGAGCCCGCTCAAGCTCGTTTCTTCGGTCGGCGGAGTGGGCGCTTGCTGGCTCGATCGGACACCGAGCGACCCAGGAGGCGATGATCAAGTCACTCCGCGCCATTGTGCCGGGGCCCTCCGCCCCACATCGTCCAGCGGTCGAGGGACGCGTCGCCCGTCGCCACGGAAATCAACGTCCCGCGTTCCGTCCCCACGAATACCCGTCCCGCCACCAGCGCGGGCTGAAAGCGGATCGGGTCGCCCACCTCGATCGAGAAGAGGCGCTTCCCGCTCTCCGCCTCATAGGCCTCGATGCTGCCCGCGGTGGTGCCGACGACGAGCTTCCCCCCTCCCCAGGCCGGAGGGGACGCCAGGTGCCCGCCCGTCTTGCGGACGTCGCCGGACATCTTTTCCTCCCAGAGCACTTTCCCGCTCGCGTCGAGCGCCTGGAGCGTATCCCCCCGCGTGGCGTAGCTTCTCCCGCCCTGGATCGTGGGCCGCGAACCCTGGAACTCCCACAACCCTTTCACCGACGACTGGCCGAGGTTCGCCTCCGCGGCCGGCGCCGCGGCCGCCGGGGGTGCGCCGCCGGCGAACCCGACCGAGGAGTCATCCTTTGCGTTCTTGGTCGCGTACTCGCTTTGGCGCTGCACATCGGGCTCGAGGTACTCGGCCTTCTTCCGGGCGATCTGCCCGCCCACGACCGCGCCCGACGCCCCACTCAGCCGCTGCAGCGCCTCGTACCGCTCGGCTCCGCGCGCCTCGCCGCGCGCGACGTGCACCTCGCCCTTCTCGTCGATGGAGGGCGCGCTGGTGGCGTGCATTCCTTCCTTCCAGAGCAGCTTGCCGCCCTCGCGCTGGAACTTGTAGACGGTGCCGTCGTGGGTCGCGAGATAGACCCCGTCTTTTTCGATCACTGGCGCGGAGATGATGTCGCCCTGGATGGATGCCTCCCATCGCGTCTTGCCGTCCTCGAGCGAGAGCGCGATCAGCCGATGTCCTCCCGCGCCCGGGTAGGCCATGAAGACGGTGTTGCCGGCGACGGCCGGCTGGCTCATCAGAGGATCGCCGAGCCAGCGCGACCAGATCTCGCGGCCGGTGCGCGCATCGACGACGAAGATGGTGCACGACTCCGTATTGAAGACGACGCGGTTCTCGGCCACCACCGCGGCAGTCGGGCCGTCGTCGCTCACGCGGATGGCCCAGCGCGGCTTTCCGGTCTGGGCGTCGAAGGCGTAGAACTCGTGGCTGCCGAATCCCCCGCCGATGAAGACGGTGCCCTCCGTCACCGCGGGCGTGGCCAGCGGGCGCCCGCCCGGGATGGTGATGCGCCAGCCCTTCTTGCCATCCTTCGTCGCGAAGGGTGCGGCGGAAAGGCCGGCGGTGGGGATCGGGGTGACGCTTCCGGGCCGCGCGGGCTGATGCGCGAGCGCGAGCAGGACGAGAAGCCACATGGCAAGCCTCCTCGCCCCGCCAACGCATCACCGGCGAAAAGGATCTACGGGCAATCGACGCGGCTGCGCGCCGGCATCCAGCGTCCCAAGAAAGCCAAGTCTTCAGCGGCGCATCCCTCCGGTTCACCAACTTGAAACCACAATGTTGTTTGTCCGCTTCGTCCGCCGCGTGCGAGATGCCGAGCCGGTGGAGAGCAACTTCGCGCAGCCCGCAAGGTGCCTCGCAGCAACGTGGAGGACCGCAAGATGAAGACGCAAGAGATTCTTGGCCTCAACAAGGGGCTGATGAGCGGAAGGCCCTATCCTGCGCGCAGCGGATCGAGCGTGACGGGGCAGGACGGCGAGGACGCGGCGCCATGAGGACTCGGGCGATCGCCGCGGTCGCGCTTTGTCTGGCAGCCGCGGCCGGCGCGAGGGCGGAGGAGCCGGGGGGGACCGACGACGCCGCGCTGGAAGCCATCGTCTCCGCGGCAGCGAGCGGCGCGACCGCGGTCGATCGCTCGTGGCTCTACAACGACCCGACGCGCATCGCGGCGCCGGGTCGTGCCGTCGGGCTCATGCGCGTCACTTACGGCGGCGGCAGCCCGACGCGGCCGTTCGCCGGCAATCTCGCCACCTCGGGGGCCTTGTTCGAAATCGGCGGCGAGGTCGGCCTGGTCGACAACCTCTCCCTCCTCGCCATTGGCGCTCAGGGAGAGAATGGAGCGGGCTCCGCGCAGACCGGGGCGATGCTGGGCCTGCGCTGGTCGTTGCTTCCGCAGAGCGTGCGGAAGACGCACCTCGTCCTCAGCGGCGGCGTCCTCCGCGAGCTGCAAGGCAGCGCTGGGGCGTGGGCTCGCGCCTCGTTCGGCCACGACGCCGGCGCGGTGCGCTTTGCCGCGTCGTTGCACGCGGAGCGCCTGTTCGTATCCGGGCGCGATGCCGTCGACGTGATCGCCACGGCGGGAGCGACGATCCGGCTGCTCGATGCCGTGCGCGCGGGCATCGAGTATGTCGGCCAGGACCTGGAGGGCACCTTCGACGACAAGGAGGCGGAGGGCGGCCCGCGCCACCTGATCGGCCCCATGATCTCGGCGGCGCTGTTCGGCCAGCGTTTGTCCGCGGCCGCGGGACCTGTCCTCGCCTTGGGAACGGGGCAGACCCACGTGCTCGGAAGAGCGGCCCTGACGTACCAGTTCTGAGCACCGTTTCGCCGAGGTCGATCTGGAGATCGGCCGACCAGATCGACCTCAGCGGTTCGCCGCGACGTCGGCCGGAACGCGCAGGATCACCGCTCATGAACCGCAATCGTCTCGGCTGCAAGCTCCGAGGCCGAGCGCACATGTCGCAGCAGGACTACCACCAGGATCGCCATGCCGATCGCGACGACAGCGCTGGTCATCGCCGTGACCTGGAGCCCATCCGTGAATGCCTTCCGAGCCGTGTCGAGCAGCGCCGCACTACCTGGCAACTGCGCAGCCGCCGCCACCGCACCCCCGAGGGTGTCCCGCGCAGCCTCGGCCGCCTCGTGCGGAATGCCTTCGACGACGGAGCCGGCCATCGCTTTGCGATAGATTGCTGTTCCGATGCTGCCGAGGATGGCAATCCCCAGCGCTCCCCCGAGCTCGGAGCAAGTCTCCGAGATCGCGGAAGCCGCCCCGGCCCGCTCGGGCGGGGCAGCCCCCATGATCATGTCGTTTGCCAGGGTGAACACCGGAGAAAGACCGAGGGAGAACACCACGGTGCTCGCCACGATGATGGCAAGTCCGGAAGTGCCGTCGACCCGGGCAAGCGCCACGAAGCCGGCCGCCGCAATGAGGAGGCCGGCGCCCATCAAGAGCGCCGGCCGGACGCGGCGCGCAAGCAGCGGCGACAACATGGACCCGACGACGAACCCGGCAGCGAATGGAATCGACCACAGCCCGGCTTTCATCGGCGAGAGACCGAGCACCAGTTGCAGATACTGGGCGATGAAGACGTACGGCCCGAACACGGCGAACGTGGCGAGCAGGTAGGTGGCGAGCGACGCGCTGAACGCCGGGCTTCGGAACAGCCGCAGGTCGATCAAGGGGTCGGTCAACCTTTGCTGCCTGCGGACGAACACAGCGCCCAGGACCAATCCCGCTGCGATGGAGACCGCCGGCAGCCACGCCAGTCCGTGCGCGGCAATCTGCTTGAGGCCGTAGATGACCCCGAGCACAGCGGCGACAGACACCACGGCGCTGGGCAGGTCAGGGCGGCCCGCCTTGGGATCCCGGAACTCCGGCAGCAAGATCGGACCCAGGACCAGCAGGAGCACCATCATCGGGATACTCACCAGGAAGACCGAGCCCCACCAGAAGGACTCCAGCAAAAACCCGCCGAGCGGCGGGCCGATCACGGCGCCAGCCGAGAAGCTCGAGATCCACACACCGATGGCGACCGCGCGCTGCTTGGGGTCGAGGAACATGTTGCGAATCAGGGACATGGTCGAGGGCGCCAGCGTCGCCCCGGCGAGGCCGAGCACGGCGCGAGTCGCGATCAGCATCCCTGCGGTCCTCGAGAAGGCGGCGAGCGCCGACGCCACGCCGAACGCCGCTGCGCCGATCAGCAAGAGCCGCCGGCGGCCGATCCGGTCGCCCAGCGTCCCCATGGTGATGAGCGACCCGGCGACCAGGAAGCCGTAGATGTCGATGATCCAGAGCAGCTGCGTGCTGCTGGGCTTGAGGTCCGCGCTGAGCGACGGCACCGCCAGGTTCAGCACCGTCAAGTCCATCGAATAGAGCAGGCAGGGCAGGGCGATGACCGCAAGCCCGATCCACTCGCGACGACCCGCCTTCGCTGGGGGAGCAACTGTGTTCATGGAAGCGTTCCTTTCTGTCCAACTCCCCACAGGTCCTCGAACGAGCAGGGCCGTTACATACCATGTGGTATGTAGGGTCTTCATGAAGAAGCGAACGGCGAAACGCCGCATCAGGGCACCCGACCTGACCCGCGAGAAGCTGCTGAACGCGGCGTTCGGAGAAATACACCGATGCGGTTTCCAGGCCGCGAGCCTTGAACGCATCCTGGCCAGGGCGGGGGTGACGAAGGGCGCGCTGTACCATCATTTCGCCGACAAGGCAGAGCTCGGATACGCGGTGGTCGACGAGGTCGTGAAGCGGCTGTTGCTGGAGAGATGGTTGGGGCTTTTGGACCAGTGCGGGGAAGAGCCGCTGGACGCGTTGCAGCGGGTCTTCCGGCATCGGGCCGCCAGCCTCACCGCGGAGGAGATCGAGCTCGGCTGCCCTCTCAACAACCTGGCCCAAGAGATGGCGCCCCTCGACGAGCGATTCCGGCGGCTGCTGGACGCGACGTTCGATGCCTGGAGGAAAGGATTCGCCCAGGCTTTGCGGCGTGGGCAAGCGAACGGCACCGTGAGGCGGGACGCGGACCCCGGGAAGGTCGCCGCGTTTCTCGTGGCCGCGGCCGAGGGTTCGTATGGGCTTGCCAAAAGCGCCAGCAGCCGGACCATGCTCCGGTCCAATCTGGAGACTTTGGCGTCGTACCTGGACAGCCTTCGCCCCGCAGCGCAGTGAAGCGGAGCGGATTCCTTTCGGCACGGATGTCGAAGATGACGAGCAGGCCAACTTCCTCGCGCTCAACCTCATGCATGACATCGTGACCGGCGCGAGGACCGTGCAGGAGGCGCGGAACCACTACGCCGAGGAGCCTAGGTGGCGCGCGCGATCCGTTCGCACGCCCTCGCGGTCGCTTCGTCCAGGGGAAAATAGCTCTCGAGGCACAGTTCCTCCAGCGTCACGTTCTGCGGCGCATTGAAGACCGTCAGCGTGGTGAGGAATGCGAGCTCGAGGTTGTCGCGCTTCAACCGGAACGTCAGCGTGGGATCGCTCGGCGTCGAGAAGTCCGGCTGACGCCAGTCCTCCGGGACGTCGGGGTATTCGAAAAGGGATCGAAGCAACGCCGCGAGCCCCGCGTCGGCCGGCTTCGCGAGCGTTTCGCGATGCAGCCTCGCGACCATCGCACGCGCGACGCGCTCCCACTCAATGATGAAGCGGCGCACGAGGCGTGGATCGAACAACATCGCAAACACATTCGGCGGCGTTGGGAGAGCACCCGGATCGGCGATGAACCGTGCGAGCAAGCGCGAGCCGCCTTCGTTCGTTCGCAGCACTTGGTAGTGACGATCGAGCACCGTCATCGGGAAGGGCTCGTGCTGCGCGAGCATGCGATCGATCGCGTTCGCTACACCCGACGGAAGCCCGCCCTCGAGGGCCGGCTCCGCGAACGCATCAGGGAAGCCACCGGCGCGCAGCAGCTCGTTCTGCTCGCGCAACGGCACGCTCAGCGTCGCCCCCAGGCGCAGCACCATCTCGCGGCTCGGCTCCGCCCGACCGGTTTCGAGGAAGCTCACATGCCGCGAGGAGACGTCAGCGGCAAGCGCGAGGTCGAGCTGGCTAAGGCCGCGAAGGGTGCGCCAGTGACGGAGCAGGGCGGGGAACAAGCGCGTCTCCGAGCGTGGCATGCGGCTACTCTAGCGCGCGCATCGCGCGCGTCGCCTACCCGATCAGGTAATTGCCGGCGCGCGGGGTGGACGTTAGTGCTGTGGCCGAGGAGCGGGAGACCTCGAAGGAGGATCCGATGCCCGACGACTCGACGAGTCCGATCCCGAAGGACGCGCGCGATGCTTCCATGGCCTTCGGCAAGCCGCACGCCTACGTCGACGCGGGAACCGAGCGGCTGGCTTATTGGCGGTTCGGGCGGGGCCCCGACGTCGTCTTCATCCACGGCTGGCCGCTGCATTCGGCCACGTTCCGGCGCATCGTGCCGGCGCTTGCGCCGAAGCTCACGCTGCACCTGTTCGATCTCCCCGGTGCCGGACAGACCGAGGCCAGAGGCTCGATCGATCTCGCCAGCCACGCAGCGACCCTGCGCCGCGCGATCGATGGCCTGGGCATTGCGCGCTACGCGCTCCTCGCGCACGACAGCGGCGGTACGGTCGCGCGGCTCGTCGCGGCGGACGATGCGCGTGTCCGCGGGCTCGTTCTGGGCGGCACGGAGATTCCTGGGCACCATCCCTGGCTCATCCAGTTCTACGTCGGATTGACCAAGGTGCCAGGCCTGGCCCGGCTCGTGGTGTCGTCGATGCGGTTCGGCGCCGTCCGCCGATCGTTCCTCGGCTTTGGCGGCTGCTTCACGGATGCCGCCTACGTCGACGGCGAGTTTGGCGATTGGTTCGTCCGGCCGCTCTTTTCGTCCCGGCGCGTCGCCGCCGGACAGATGGCCCTGCTTCGCGACCTCGACTTCCGCCTCTTCGACGCGTTGGACTCGGCGCACCGGCGCATCCGCGCGCCTGTGCGCTGCATCTGGGGGACCGACGACCCGTTCTTCCCGATTGCGAAGGCGCGGCGGATGCTCGAACAGTTCGGAGGCGGAGCGGAGCTCGTCGAGATCTCCGGTGCGAAGCTCTTTGCGCACGAGGATCATCCGGAAGCGTTTGCCGCGCACGCGCTGCCGTTCCTCGTGGGATGCTTGCACGAGGGCGTGTCCGCCTACGCTTGAGGCGCCAATCTGCGTGGGAGCAAGGCGCTTGCCGAAGTCCGCAGAGGCGATTCTGACGGATTCCTCGTGCAGGCCGATGTGACGCGCCCCGAAGAGATCGAGAGTCCTGTGCGCCTGCTTGCTTCGAGACGGGGCCAGCCTACAGCCGGCGCCACTCCGACCGACATCGGCGCCGTTTGAAGCGGCGCGTCAGCCCCACGCTCGATTAACTTGACTAATTCGTATACTTTCGTTACGCCAGAGTTGGCCCGAGGAGGGCCTGCCGAGGCCGACGATGAGGCTCACAGCACAAGAAGAATACGGGCTTCGTTGCCTGCTCCAGGTGGCGCGGGGGCAAGAGGGAGCGATCACGACGCCCGAGATCGCCGAGCGGGAAGGCCTGAGCCAGGCCCATGTGCACAAGCTGATGCGCCTGTTGCGGCGCGGTGGCCTGGTGAAGAGCGTCCGCGGTCGCAAGGGGGGCTACCAACTCGCCCGCCCGGCCGATCAGATCAACGTCGGCGCCGTGCTCGCCGCCCTGGGCGACAGCTTCTATCCCGAAGGCTTCTGCGACCAGCACAAAGGCATGGAGCGCACCTGCGTGCGCAACAGCGACTGCTCGATCCGCTCGCTCTGGATCGCCGTCGACCAGGCGGTGCAGCACGCGCTGCGGAGCACGAAGCTCAGCGACCTGCTCCGCAGCGAGCCGGAGATGGCCGGCTTCATCCACGCGCATCCGGAGCTCTTTCCATTGAGGACGGTCTCGTGAGCACTTCCGCAAAAGCCCTCCAGGAGCTGACCAACCGCCAGTACAAGTACGGGTTCGTCACCGACATCGAGACGGACACCGTCCCTCGCGGACTGAGCGAGGACGTCGTCCGGCTCGTCTCCGCGAAGAAGAACGAGCCGGAGTTCATGCTCGAGTGGCGCCTGAAGGCGTTCCGCCACTGGCTCACCATGAAGGAGCCGCGCTGGCAGAACGTGCGCTATCCGCCCATCGACTACCAGGACATCGTCTACTACTCGGCGCCCAAGCCCAAGGGCGCTGGGCCCAAGAGCCTCGAGGAGGTCGACCCTGAGTTGGTCAAGGCCTTCGACAAGCTCGGCATTCCGCTGGAGGAGCAGAAGCGGCTCTCCGGCGTGGCGGTGGATGCCGTCTTCGACAGCGTCTCGGTGGCCACCACCTTCAAGGAGAAGCTGGCCAAGGCGGGCGTCATCTTCTGCTCGTTCTCCGAGGCGGTGCAGAACCATCCGGAGCTGGTCAAGAAGTACCTCGGTTCCGTCGTCCCCTACTCGGACAACTTCTTCGCCACGCTGAACTCGGCCGTCTTCAGCGACGGCTCGTTCGTCTACGTCCCCAAGGGCGTGCGCTGTCCGATGGAGCTGTCGACCTACTTCCGCATCAACGCCGAGAACACCGGCCAGTTCGAGCGCACCCTGATCGTCGCGGAGGAGGGCGCGTACGTCAGCTACCTCGAGGGCTGCACCGCGCCCATGCGCGACAAGAACCAGCTCCACGCGGCGGTGGTCGAGCTGATCGCGCTCGACAACGCCCAGATCAAGTACTCGACGGTGCAGAACTGGTATCCGGGCGACGCGCAAGGCCGGGGCGGCATCTACAACTTCGTGACCAAGCGCGGCGCATGCCGGGGCAGGAGCTCGAAGATCTCCTGGACCCAGGTGGAGACCGGATCGGCCATCACCTGGAAGTACCCGAGCGTCATCCTGCAAGGCGACGACTCGGTCGGGGAGTTCCACTCGGTGGCCCTGACCAACAACTACCAGCAGGCGGACACCGGCACGAAGATGATCCACATCGGCAAGAACACGCGCAGCACCATCCTCTCCAAGGGGATCTCGGCCGGCCACGGGCAGAACACGTATCGGGGCCTGGTGAAGATCCAGAAGGGCGCGGCCGGGGCGCGCAACTACACCCAGTGCGACTCGCTCCTGCTCGGCAGCAACTGCGGGGCCCACACGATGCCGTACATCGAGGTGAAGAACACCTCCTCGCAGGTCGAGCACGAGGCTTCCACCTCGAAGATCGGCGAGGACCAGCTCTTCTACTGCACGCAGCGGGGCATCTCCCAGGAAGACGCGGTCTCGATGATCGTCAACGGCTTCTGCCGGGAGGTCTTCAAGGAGCTGCCGATGGAGTTCGCGGTCGAGGCGCAGAAGCTCCTCAGCGTCAGCCTCGAGGGGAGCATCGGATGACGACGCGAACCGCCCCGATGCTCCGGATCAAGGACCTGCACGCGAAGGTGCGCGACACCGGCAAGGAGATCCTTCGCGGCATCGACCTGGAGGTCGGCGCGGGCGAGGTGCACGCCATCATGGGTCCGAACGGCTCGGGCAAGAGCACGCTGGCGCAGGTCCTCGCCGGGCGCGAGACCTTCGAGGTGACCAGAGGCGAGGTGCTCTACGAAGGAAAGGACCTGCTCGCCCTCTCTCCCGAGGAGCGCGCCGTCGCGGGCATCTTCATGGCCTTCCAGTACCCGGTGGAGATCCCCGGCGTCGGCAACCTCTACTTCCTGCGGACCGCGCTCAACGCGCTCCGCAAGCGCCGCGGCGAGGAGGAGCTGGACGCGATGGACTTCCTCGCGCTCGCCAAGGAGAAGATGAAGCTGGTCGCGATGGATCCGAGCTTCACCGGCCGTTCGGTCAACGAGGGCTTCTCCGGCGGAGAGAAGAAGCGCAACGAGATCTTCCAGATGGCGGTGCTCGATCCCAGGGTCGCCATCCTCGACGAGACCGACTCCGGTCTGGACATCGACGCGCTCCGGACCGTCGCGAACGGCGTCAACAGCCTGCGCAACAAGGACCGGGCGATGATCGTCATCACCCACTACCAGCGGCTCCTCAATTACATCGTCCCGGATCGCGTGCACGTGATGAGCAACGGCCGCATCGTCCGATCCGGTGATCGGGAGCTGGCGCTCGAGCTGGAGCAGAAGGGCTACGCGATGGTCGAGCCGGCTGCGCGGCAGGAAGCGGCGCGATGACGGACTTCGCTCGCAGCCTGCGCGAGAGCTTCGCGCTGCTCGACGAGCGCCCCGGCCGGATCGGCCTGCTCCGCCAGGCGGCGTTCGCCCGCTTCGCCGAGCTGGGACTTCCCACCACGCAGGATGAGGACTGGAAGTACACGAACCTTGCTCCGCTCGCGCAGATCCAGTTCGAACCCGCGGCGGAGGCAAAGCTGCCCACGATGGAGCAGCTCGACCGGCTGGCCGGGGGTCCACACGGCGATGGCAGCGTGCGCCTCGTATTCGTCGACGGCCGTCACCGGCCGGAGCTGTCCTCGCGCGTCGCCGGCGGCGGCGGCGCCTTCATGGGCAGCTTGGGCGGCGCGCTCGCCGAGCGGCCGGAGTTGGTCGAGCGCGAGCTGGCGCGCCATGCGGACTACCAGCACGATGCGCTGACGGCGCTCAATACCGCGTTCATCGAGGACGGCGCTTTCATCCAGATCCCGGCCAGGGAGGTCTTGCCGGCGCCGATCCATCTCCTGTTCGTCTCGACCGCGCGGGGAAAGCCGACGCTGTCGCAGCCACGCAACCTGATCGTGCTTGGCGCGGGCAGCCAGGCCACGGTGATCGAGACTTACGCCAGCCTCTCCGACGAGGTCTACTTCACCAACGCAGTCACCGAGATCATCCTGGCGGAGAACGCGCAGCTCGATCATTACAAGCTGCAAGAGGAGGGCGCGCGCGCCTTCCATATCGCGCTCACCCAGGTCCAGCACGGCAGGGACAGCCGCTTCAACTCGCATTCCGTCGCCCTCGGCGCCGCGCTCGCGCGGAACGACCTGCGCGCCCTCTTCGCCAGGGAGGGGAGCGAGTGCACGCTGAACGGGCTCTACATGGCGACCGGCAAGCAGCACCTCGACAACCGCACCCTGATCGATCACCAGAGCCCGCGCTGCACCAGCCGGGAGCTGTACAAGGGCGTGCTCGACGGCCAGTCGCGCGGCGTGTTCAGCGGACGGGTGCTGGTGCGGCACGACGCCCAGAAGACCGACGCCAGCCAGACCAACAAGAACCTCCTGCTCTCCGACGAGGCGGTGATCGATACCAAGCCGCAGCTGGAGATCTTCGCCGACGACGTCAAGTGCGCGCACGGCGCCGCGGTCGGGCAGCTCGACGAGGACGCGCTCTTCTACTTGCGCTCGCGCGGCATTGGCCTGGAGGCGGCGAAGAACCTGCTCACCTACGCCTTCGCCAGCGAGATGGTGAACCTCATCCCGCTCGCGTCGCTGCGGGCGCGGGTGCGGGAGGTCGTGACCTCGCGACTTCCCGATTGGGAGAAGCTGAAGGAGGTCGCATGACGGCCGAGGCGCTGGGCGAGGGCGGCCGGGTCGCACCGCTCGACGTCGAGAGGATCCGCAAGGACTTTCCCGTCCTCGAGCAAGAAGTCCGCGGCAAGCCGCTCGTCTACCTCGACAGCGCGGCGACCAGCCAGAAGCCGCGCGCGGTGATCGACGCGATCGCGCGCTACTACCTGGAAGACAACGCCAACGTGCACCGCGGCGTCCATTTGCTTTCGGAGCGCGCTACCCAGGCGTACGAGGCCGCTCGCGAAAAGGTCCAGCGCTTCATCCATGCGGCGCACGCCCACGAGATCGTCTTCGTCCGCGGTGCCACCGAGGCGATCAACCTGGTCGCGCAGACCTGGGGCCGTACCCGCGTCCGCCCGGGAGACGAGATTCTCATCACGGTGATGGAGCATCACTCCAACATCGTCCCCTGGCAGATGCTCTGCGAGGAGAAGGGCGCGATCCTGCGCGTGGCGCCGATGGACGACGACGGCCAGCTCCTCCTCGACGAGCTGGAGCGCCTGATCGGCCCGCGCACGAAGCTGGTCGCCCTGGGCCACGTCTCCAACGCGCTCGGCACCATTCATCCAGTGCGCCGCATCGTCGAGATGGCGCACCGGCGGAAGGTGCCCGTGCTCCTGGACGGCGCGCAGGCGGTGCCGCACCTCGCCGTCGACGTGCAGGCGCTGGGCTGCGACTTCTACGCCTTCTCCGG
>Ga0070708_100001915_pt1 | contig 16019 bp, 13 predicted proteins | sample KBSK5503metaG_FD_65469 | JGI IMG/M metagenome (GOLD analysis project Ga0070708, IMG submission 65469) | Corn, switchgrass and miscanthus rhizosphere microbial communities from Kellogg Biological Station, Michigan, USA - KBS K5-50-3 metaG | ecosystem: Host-associated > Plants > Roots >... | reverse complement strand
ATTCTTTGCGTCGAACCCCAGCAGCTTTTATCTCATCGCGCGCCTCCTCGCAGTTGCCCTGTCGACGCTCTCGATTCCGCTGGTCTACGCCCTGTGTCGGAAGATGGCAGGGACCGGTGCAGCCCTGGCCGCCGCCACGTTCGTCGCCCTGAGTCCGCTCCACGTTGACTATTCGCACGTTGTTCGGACGGATCCCCTGATGACCGTCTTCATCCTCGCCGCCATGCTATGCGCGGTGAAGGCTATGGACAGCCCATCCGCGAGGGATTTCTTCCTCACTGGGATCTTCATCGGCCTGGCGACTGCCACCAAGTTCCCGGGCGTCAGCGGAGCACTGATTCCGGTCCTCGCGATAGTCCTCGCGCAGGCCCCGCCGTCCGCCCCGTGGGCCCTCCGGGTGCGATGGCTCGGCGCGGCCTTTCTGGGCGGCATGGCCGGATTCTTCGGCGCCGCGCCATTCATCGTCACTGGGATCCGCGAAGTCTATTGGGTCCTGACGGTGGAGGGGACCCGGGCACACCTTACCGCGACTGGAAGCCGAGGCGTGCCCAACTACCTCTGGTACCTCAAGTGGCCACTCCGTCACGCGCTGGGTTTGCCCCTGGAGCTCATGGCGCTACTGGGGTTCCTTGTCTCCTGCCGCACCCGTTCCCGGCCGCGGCTGCTTTTGCTGAGCTTCTCTCTTCTGTTCCTTCTGGGCATTGGAATGAGCCTCAAAAGGTGGGACCGTTGGATCGTACCGCTCGTCCCCTTCGTGGCGATCTTGGCCGCAATCGGCGTGGAGCGCATCGTTCAGGCGCTGCGGTGGTTTAGAACCCGCCCACTGGTCCAAAACGGTGCCGTTGTCGCGCTTGGGCTAGTGCTGGTACTTCCTTCCGTGAGTCAGGGGCTGTACCAGGGGGGAATGACCTCCGACAGTCGCGATATCGCCAAGGCGTGGATCGAGGGACACGTACCCTTCGGGGCGAAGCTCGCAGTTGAGCAATATACCCCGCCAGTGTCAAGGGCTGAGTATCAGGTGTTCGTGGAGGTGCGCGGGTCTCTCAAGCGGGATACCACCACGACCGGTTACAAAGGCGTCCTCGCTGACCTGAGGGCTCTGGACCCCTTGCGAGTGAACGAGATTGAGTACGTTGTGGTAAGTGACTACTTGGATCGATACCGCGCGGAACGAGCCAGCTATCCAGACGAAGTTCGGTTCTACGAGGAACTGTTCCGGGTGGGTGACTTACTCTATGAGTTGAACCCGCTCCCGTATACCAAGGGTCCGGTGATCCGGGTTCTCAAGCTTCCACCTGTCAGCGATTCGGGGTCGGCGGGACGAATCGTAAAGCGTACACCTTCCGAAGATCGGTGATCTCTTTCAACAGGAACACGCGTTCCGCAGCGTGATATACGAGGGAGTTGACGGGCCTGAGCCGTGTTGGGTGGGGCAGTCGTGGCGAGAGGCATCCATCGGTCCGACTCGAGGTCGTAGGCCCACATCTCCGACAAGGCGGCGCCATCAGCTCGGATCCCTCCGGCCAGTTAACGTGAAACCGCTCTCGTGATCGAAGGCCATACTTACACCCCACCTAAACCACTCGGCGAGACGGGAGGATTGCGACGGCCCCGCGACCGCGAGCCGCCCTCGATACTTACCCCATACGGGAGCTTTGCGAACGCCCGGCGCATAGACGAAGGTGCTGTACCCCTCGTCGCCGACGCCGGACCCGACCGCAACCCCGCCAGGCTGCAGATTCACCCACGTATCGGGCGGCAGTGACTGTCGCAGCGGCTGCGGTGGCTACACACGCGGAGCCCGAGGCGGGGGCTCGTGCGATGGCGTTCGGGAAGGCTCCGAGTCTCGCGCACGACGAGACTCCACCACATGTCATCCGATGCAGAAGACCCCACCACTCAGCCCTCCGCGCGCCTGTAACCGAGTGGCGCCCCGCAATCGACCACCAGTGTCCTTGGATACGCGCGGTCGACGCTCTGCCGCATTAGTCCGGCTCGCCGAACCGCACGATACGCGATGCACTTCGCACTAGCGACTACCCCGGTCTCACGCGTCGACCGGACCCGAAGTCCAAATCGCCGGCGCAGCAACCGATTGGCGGCGTAGATCAGGCTCCGTCGCTCCGCAGCCGCGGTGATGAATCCCGTCGACAGAGACACGTTCACGGTCCCGCGGTTCTCGATTCGATGGGGAGCGTTTTGTGGCCACGAAACGACGTCTCCCGACCGAAGATCGAAAACCTGAGCATGGGCGTCGAAGTCACGAGAATACGGCAACTCTTCATCGTAGTCGTACGCGCCCGCAAAGATGTCCTCCATGATCTCCGCTGGAGCGAACCGAGGGTCACAGGCGGGATACAGCCAGATCCGTTTGGATCCACTCATATGCCATAGCGCCTGATGGGAGGCGTCGAAGTGGTAGTACACGATGGCCCCGGGAGACGAAATGAGGAGCGTGGCAAAGTTGATGGACAGAAGCCCGACCGCAGGGCACTCCGCTTGTAGCTCTCGCGTGAGTCGCCGAACCATGTCGCCATACCGTCGATCAGCGAGATCGACGCGCAGGAGATTCAACCACAGCCGGCCCCGGCTGACGGCTGCAAAGATCTCTCTTCCCGATGCTCTCGATGCATCCACGTAGCGCCACTCTTCGCGCCGCGATGGGTCGGTGCCCATGGTGAATGCCTGCAGGCGGTCCCGCGGATAGGCGTCGAGCAATGCGATCAGTTCATCATCATCCCACAGGGGAAGCTCGTGCATGACATGTCTCGACACTAGCGGCCGTGTCGCAAACGCACTGCGATCACTCTCCCCAAACCGCAGCAAGTCTCGACTCATCACGTTCCTCCGCTCCTCCGACCCTGTCTGCCGCTCGGAGTTTGAACGATTAAGTCACGATCCCCGAAGAATCCTCTTCGCGTCGCACCCGCGCAACCGTCTCGAGGAGGTCGCGTTCCGGCGTGAGGAGAAACACGATCCGGCATCCGTCGAGCGCAGTCGCATGCAACGGTTTCCCCAAGGCGAGGCGTACCGAGGACCTCTCTGCGTTTATCGACCACCGTCTGGCCGCCCGAGTTATTTTCGGACGCGGGCTATTCTTTGTCAAGGTCGTCCACCGCGTAACTCGCCGAAACGCCAGCCGGCGCGCGGTGATCGCGTTGATCGAGCCGGTGGCCCAGAACAGCCCCGTCAAGGCAGTGATCGGCAGTGGTCGGGGAGGGGGGCCGCGGGCGAGCCGCGGGACGTGGCGGCCGCCGATGCGGGTCAGCCGCCCGGCTCGCGTGACGAGCAGGAACCGCAGGCTTCGCATCTCCGGATCACGGACAGTTAGGTGCGTTTGTGCGACCGGGATTTCCGCACGGCAAGGGTGTCGGTCCGATACGAGGTCGCTAATCCTAACCGAAAACAGCCGTCTCAGAAAACGCATCCCGGTCCGTACGGCCGTCCTTCACTGCGTCACTACGTGCTGGAGAAAAAGCAGCACAACCCTGCGCTCAACCTCGACTATAAGCAGGGTTTCGGCTCAGTGGCGGTACGCTAGCACCACCGGAACGCCGGCAAAGTTACGCCAGGGGCTGAGAGTCTGCTGCTCAGCCACGCGCTTCGAGGGATCCGTCGGCTGCCTCAGAAAGCGCTGGTGGAGACGAGCCGGGCCGCCGCAAACGGCGCTGCGCCGCGGTCCGAGTCGGAAGCCCAGCGATTGATCTCCTGCCGGGGCCGTGAGATGCTGACTCGGACGTGATGCTGAGCCGTCTCCTCCTCTGCACACTTCTGGCTGCGCTCGCGAGTGCGGGCGTCACGACGACGACTCAGCGTGTCCCGCTCCGCGAGTCAGGGGAAGACGGGAAGGGCACGGCGGGGCAGGCTGTCCGGCCGCCCCTCACGCCGGCGCCCACGCGGGCATCTACGCTTGCATATATCCCACCTCGCGTACCGGCTCCTGGAACTTGGAGTACGATCCCCAATACGGCGATCTATCCCGTCATTCCAATCGAAGCGAAGGAGGGCACCGGCGCTTCCACTGGGAACCCGGAGTTGTGGCAGCCGCAGGGGATCTTTGAGTATTCGGGCGGCGATCTTGTCACGCTCAATGGGACTCTGGGATTCCTGTACTGGGGTGGGGGGCACGCCTCGACCCCAGACAATTCACTGTACTTTGCTCCCTTCGATGGCTCTGGCCCCCGCCGACTGAGCGGGCCGTACCTCGCCCCAGACAAGATTTACAAGTACGACAGCCCGCTGGAGACGTACCGTGACGTGAGCCGGAATCAGCCAAGCGTGAAAGTGGCGGCGGCACCGAAGTCCCGGCATACGTATTCGAGCCTCGTCACCTCGTACATTGGGTGGCGTCCCCATTTGTTTGCCACTGGCGGCTCGCTTTACACGGGTCCTGGGAGCAGTACCCCGGTCACGCGGATGTTTGATCTCTCGCAGACCTACGATCAGGCAATGGCCCGCCCTGATATGGGCTGGCGGGTTGTGGCGCCGAGTCTTGACTCGACCACGTCAGCGATCTGCGCGTGGGACTCGCGGTCAAAACTCGCCGTCTGTCGACTCAAGAACATTTGGGCTTCCTATGATCCCAAAGCCGATGTCTGGGTCCGCTGGCTCGATCCGAATTACGGTGGCAGTGACTGGGAAGCAAGCGCTGCCATCGACGTCGAGGGCCGACGAATGTTCGCGCTGGGGAATCGAGTGGCCGAGATCATCCACCTCGATACCCACAAACTTCTCGTGCAGGGCACCTGGGAGCCCACAACGGCGGTCGCGACGGGCCCTGCATGGACCCGGCGATTCGTGACGCCGGTCGGGATGCCTGGCGGATATCCCAATGGCCCTGGCCTCCAGTGGCATGCGGGGCGCAAGCGTCTGCTCGCCTACGTTGGCGGGCAGGATATTCTTCAGATCGATCCAGTGGCAGGGACGACGGAAATCCTGACGATGGGCGGAGTACCCATCGTGCGGCGAGAGGACGTGGGCACTTATGGGCGATTTCGTCTTCTGCCGGATAATCCCGATCTAGTGGTGCTGGCGAGTGAGGTTGATCGGGACGTGTATATTGGACGCTTACCCGCGAGTGGCACCGCTGCGCCAATGTCGTACGGGCGGGTCGTTCCTCTCGATGCGCCACGCCGCCTCCCGGGGACCAATCTCGGTCACGCCTCCGGAGTATCGCTTCACGGCGCGTCCCTTGGCGCCAGGACACCCTGACCGGAAGGAACCGGGCCGTCGTCCGCTTCTACAACCAACGCGGGACGGCAGCGCAGTGGATCACGGCGGGCGAAGAAGCCACCCGCTGGACCTCTCCTGCGACCGGTTCCACGTCAACGCGGTGCAGTTGCTCCTCGGGGTCATCGCCTACAACCTCGGTGCTCTCCTGCGCCGGCTGGTCCCGTCGCTGGTCATCCAGAGCAGGTCCCTGACGAGCCTGCACCGACGGCTGTTCAAGACCGGCGGGCGCTTCATGTTCGGTACTTCGTCCTGCGGCCGGCCGAAAGCTACTTGACGCGCAGCCCCTTTGGGCAGATCCTCGAGCGCATCGAGCGACTCGCGTGGCATCCAACCTGCTGGAGAGGATAGTACACGGAGGGAGTGAGACGCGGAGTGGCTCGATCCCGGCGGGGGTGTCTCTCAGGTCGCCGGTCAAGGGAGGAGGAGGCAGCGGGCGGAATCGCGAAAACACCTCCCGCCATCTGTTCCGCATGGACGAAACGGCACGTTCGAGAGCGTGCGGCCCGCTTGGCGGCTTCGGAGGCAGGAGAGAATGGACCATACCGGACATCCCGGCTCAATCGTCAGACGAGGTATGAACGGACCGGTCATGCGATCGATAGGACTCGTCTTGCTCGTGTTCCTGGCTTCTGCGCTCTTCGGCCCGGTCTGGGCCGCCTCCGGCTTACCCCTCGGTGATTGCTCCTTGGAGACGGGGCTCGTCGGTCGTACCGACATCGTGTTTTGCGAGCCCTGGGACAACGATAACTGGTTTCAGAATGGTTACGTCGCTAGTGGCAGTCCAACCAGCCGCACGCCGGTCAGTCCGAAGCACATCCCGAATGCCTCCATCGAGACCAACGGTTGTGCATCCGGCAAGTGTCTCAAGGTCAGCATGAAGCAGTTCGAGGCTGGGGCCCTCAGCATCTACTGGCCGCTCCGCAATGCCGGCCTCGAGCCTCAACAACTCTACATGCGATACTACCTCAAGCTCGGGCCAACGTGGAACAACGATGGTTGTGACAACGTAGACGGTAAGCCGGTCTACATTGACTCGGGCGGGAAGTTTCCGGGGCTGGCTGATGTTCGAGAGGACAACGACCCCGGGGGACAGTGCGGTTTTGGGGGTGAGCCGGGGGATGGAGTCCGCTGCTGGTCACACCGTACGGGATTCACCAAGTGCACAGTCGGCAGCTACAGCACCCGCGTGTGCGACACGGTGCCGGGAGCGATCAGCCGCTATTACGGCTATATCTACTTCTACCAGCAGGAGGGCGCCACCGGAAACTCAGGCCTGTGGGACAATGACCCCTGGGGCCAGATGACCGGGCGCGGCGGCAGCTGTCGCACCGAACCGACGAACCTGTTCTGTGCCGTCGCGAAGAACCTGGGAATCCTTGTACGTGAGCGGTGGTACTCCCTCGAGCAGTTCATCAAGATGAATACGCCGGGTAAGGCCGACGGCGTGATCCGCGGCTGGGTGGACGGGAAGCTCGCCTATGAGAAGACGAACATGATCTTCCGCGTCCCCGGCCACGAGAACCTCCATGTCCGCACGGCGTGGCTTGATGTCTACAAGGGCGGGGTCTACGGTAATTGCAACGACAGCGAGATCTGGCTCGACCAGATGGTACTTGCCACGGATTCGCCCATCGGACCTTTGAAGGCCGCTCCGACGACCCCAGCCCCCTGACAGGAGGGCCTGTGCCAAACCCCGAACGTCTCTACGCCGTCTACGCTTGCGGCGAAAGGCGCGACGAAATCCTAGCTTAGATCACGCAGCGAGGCCAGCCCGGCGCCATGCTGCTGTCGCACTCAGCGCCGTATAAGCTCACACTTCGTAGTGAGTTCTACCCCCTGCCGTCTTGAACTTGAAGCTTACCCAGTAGCCGCCTAGGGCTCCGAGCATTTCTAGAAACCAGTCAGCAATGTGTGGCCTTTTCCGAGGCAACAATACCCCGGCCTACATCGATTCCTAACGCCACGGCTCCAGTGACGGCAAGCGCTGCAAGGCCAGCAACCGAGCGCCCACGCGCTGGGTAGATTGAGAATGAAGGCAGCGCAAACGCGATTCCAAAGGACCCGTAGCCTTTATGGCAGAAGGACGAGCACGCGATCGACGATCTGCACCGCGCGGCTCAGGCTCTCAACGGATGTGCTGAGGTATTCCTCCCGGGGAACCGCCCAGGTCCATTTATCGCCAGGGTATCTGGACAGGTTCCATGCATCCGTGAGCTGCTTGAAGATAAGCTGATCGATGGGGTCTGGGAACTTCTGGTTCCCGATCATGAGCTCTAGGCCGTGTCGGGCGCCACGAATCAGCCCGTACGTCTCGCGCGCGGCGCGAATCGCATCTGCATTGACCGCCTCATCTAGCGCAAGCGAGGGATCACGTGGTGCCGCTTCGAACCCCACCAAGGCCTTCCGGCCTAGTTTCGCTGCCCAACGAAGCTGGCTCGCGATGACCCGCTTGTCTTGGTGCCCCTCAAACATACTCGATGGGATCGTGCTCTCTTGGGCCCCGGCCTGCGACACCCAGCCGAGGATGAGCGCCAGAACGCCCAGGGTGACCGCCGACCTCCTCGGCGTGGGGATCACAGGATTACCCTTCCCGGGTCCGTCCGAGGGCTCAGGCTCTTCTTCTCCTCAATTGTGGCCTGTCCGGGCATGATAAGCGAAAAGGTAGCATGTGTCGTGCCCCCAACGGTACCGGCCATACGTCAACGTGTTCCTCAACGGCGGATGGCAAGGATCCAGGTAGATGGTATTGCCATGTGGGCCAGAAGCCGCGCAGGCGGTAGTGCCCGCACAGCCGACACAGCGATCCGTTTCGCGACACTCTTCTTAGCTGGATCAATCAGATCGAATCGGTCAAGCGAGTGGCAGCCGCGCCTCCCCAGCTCTCGACGCAGGCCGTAGAACGTAAACCAATTGACCGCCGGGTACGTCGCGTAGGTCACGAGCTCTGGGCGAGTGGTCTGCGCAAGACGTTCGTAATGACGTTTCACCCACGCCGGATACCAGCTGTACATGGGTAGATCGAATTCTTGCTGCTTGGGACACAAGGTGTTGGTTGTGGTCAGAAATAGCGCACCACCCCGTCGAAGCACCCGTGTGAACTCATCGAGACACCGACGCCAATCGGCCACATGCTCCAGGAGCTCGATCGCCAGGCAGATATCCATGCTTTCGTCCGCCCAGGGCAAGTCGGTCACCGATCCCACACGGAAGTCGACCTGAAGGCCCGCCTGGCTCGCGCGCTTCATCCCCAGCTGGATGAATTTCGCACTGATATCCAGCCCGTGAAGCCGATGACCAAGCTGCGCCCACACAAAGCTTTGCGTTCCTGCCCCACAGCCGAGGTCCGCCACGTCGAGCGGACCGCTTTCCCTTGGCACTGCCCGAAGCACGACGTCACGCATGGCGACGAACCGCGCGACCGAATCGTCGCTTGTGCTCTGCCTGGAGTAGTATTCAAAAAACGGATCCTGCGTTGAATGATCCCACTGTGCCTCGCCGTGCTTTGCGCCGCCGCCTTCGCTCTGGTTCATCGCCTTACCATTCTATCAGTAAACCTAATTCGTACCCTTCTCATAGCCACATCCGTGGATCTGATAATATACGTGCCGGCGCCCTGCGAGGGCCGCGGAGACACCAATGCGCATAGAGATGCTCGGGCATGCCTGCCTGTTGTGCGAGACGGAGGACGCGCGGATCCTGATGGATCCGTGGCTGGTGGGCCCCGCCAATTTTCGGAGCTGGTGGCATATCCCGGCAGTCACCCGGAGTCCGACAGAGCTTCCGCCCCTCGACTACCTCTACATCTCCCATCAGCATGGGGACCATTTTCACGACCCGACACTCGAACAGCTTGACCGGCGTGCCACCGTACTCGTCCCCCGCTTGTATCACAAGCGGATGGTCCGCCGGCTGCGTGATCTCGGGTATACGCGAATCGTGGAGCTCCCTCACGCCAAGGAAGTCCGCCTCACCCGCGCCACCCGAGTGACCTGCGTCCAGATGGGTCGTGATAGTGTCCTGGCCGTCGCCGACTCGTCGGCCTCGATGCTGAACGCCAACGACGCACTTCAAGGGGCTCATCCTGACATCAAGCTGCCGCTTCTCGGTGCTCTTGCCAACCGCTACCGCTTCGACATCGTGTTTCTCGCATTCGGCACCGCGGGACCTTTTCCCAAATGCTACCGGATCGAGGATGTCTCCGCCAAGGCCATGGACCCCTGGCTCAAGGAGCGGGCCATGCTCCGCAATTTCCTTGAGGGGGCGAGGACGATCAGAGCGAAGACCGTCGTGCCCTTTGCCGGAGGGTTTGCCCTCCTGGCCGACAAGTTGCTCTGGATGAATGAGGCGAAGACGACGCCGGCAGACGCGCTCAGCCTCCTGCGTGAGCGCGCGCCGGAACTCACGGGGCTGGAAATGAACCCGGGCGATATCTGGGACAGCCGCGAAGGGCTGATTCGGGTCCACGCGCCCATCGCCTGGGATCGCCGCCTGGAGATAATCGATCAACTACGTCAGGCACATGCCGCTGAGCTGAGCGCAATCGACACGGAGGATCGGCAGGGCCCTGCTGATCTCCAGCATCTCTTCCAGTCCCGGCTCGCCCAGAACCTCCGACGATTTCCACTCCTTCGCCGCAGGATGAATAGCTCCATCCTCGTTGTCGTTGAGGGAGAGCCCGGGGGGGAATGGGAAGTGGATCTTCGTCGGGCGTCCAACTGGTTCCGGGAGGGTGACTCCGGCGATTGGGTGATCCGCCTTACCATTCCGTCCGGGCTCCTCGCCAAAGTCTTGACGGATCCCGACGGCTTGGAGACGCTGGCGATCTCCTACAAGTTGGATCTGTACGTCAAGGCGGGGGCCCGCCCGAAGGAAGCACTTCTGGACCGCCTCATCTACACACCGTCGCCGCTCTGGCTCCTCAAGACAATGTTCGCGCCCCGCTTCGCTGAGTTTGTGATTCTCAGGAGAAAGGAATTCTGGCAAACTCTCCGTGGAAAGCTCACGGCGGCGGGCTAGTGGCACGAGGAGGCTTGGTCGTCGCGAACTGACAACCGATACGCCCAGTGCCACGCCGAAGTTGTCCAGGTACCGCTCCTGGCTCTGCCGAGCGCCATCGTTCCAGTAGTTCTCCAGGAACAGAGTGTTGATTCCGTATTCGCTCTACGCGCCCTGCCAGTTCAGCCTGTCGAGCCGCCCCTGGGTGAGGCTTGGAGTCGAACACCGATCTTCGATCGGATGCACGTAGGGAAGTCGTACTGCGTGGGAGGCACATGCTCGCCTGAATGACGCCGGACGGTCGAACGGCGTCGTCGAACGCCGCCTGAGTCCAATCTGCTTGGACCCAGGCGAGGCCTAGGCTTGCCGATCTTCACCGGGCTTATGGCCACTGATACTGCGCGCACAATGGGCGTCTCCATGTCCACGGGGAGTGGCGCCGAAACCTACGGCGTTCTCCTTGAACACCGTGATCATCCTCGCCAGCGGGACTGCTTTCGGCGCGTCGGCTGGCACAATCAGTCGCGGGAGGCACACGATGGCAGTAGTGCTCCATCTGCGAACCAGGAGAGGCAAGCTCAGGTCTCCTTGCGCCTGGCCGCTTTCCGCGGCCTTCGTTAGCCCGGCGTGCCGGGGCGCTGATGGGGATCACTGCGGAGCACTGTCTCATAAACTTGCTGAACCTCCTGCGCATGGATGTCGGGCGAGAACCGGCGTTCGACGTCTTGGTAGGCAGCCACCGCGATCCGTGCCGAGAGCGTGCGATCCTCGAGCAGGGTGATGACTCGAGAGGCGAGAGCCCCCTCGTCCCCCGGCGCCACCAAGAAGCCAGTGCGACCGTCTTCGATGATCTCCAGAGGGCCGCCCGCCCCACTCGCCACGACGGGCCGGCGCATGGCCATGGCCTCCACGATGACCCGTCCAAAGGGCTCTGGGGAGATGGAGGCGTGCACCACCACATCCAGCAGATTCATGATCTCTGGCACATCGGCGCAAAAGCCCGTGAAGGTAACGCGATCGTCGATCCCCAGATCACGCGCCAGCGCTTTGAGCTCCGTTTCATACTTCTTGCCATCGGGCAGGGGCCCACCCACGACGAAGGCGCGCGCGTTCCGAATGCGATCGAAGACCCGCCGAGCCGCTCGGAGGAAGACGCCCTGACCCTTCCACGGAACGAGGTTTCCCACGATCCCAAAACACGCGGTTGTCTCGTCGACGCCGAAGGCGCTTCGGCCGAGCGAAAACGTTCGACGATGATCGAACACGACCAGGTCGAGAGGTGGATAGACGATCGATATCCGTCGCGACGCAATTCCCAGAGAAGTCAGCCACGCTTGGGTCGTAGCTGAATTGGCAATGTAGTGCTGGACACCGCCGGCTAGCCAGCGCACGGCAGGCGAGTTCCATTCGTCGCCGCGCTGATAAGCGACGAGCGGAACTCTCAGAAGGCGGGAGAGGATCACACTCCCGAGATCGAAGCCGTTGTTCTGGTGAACGAGCTTGATCCTGCGGTCTTTCGCGAATTGGTACAGCCGCCAGACATATGGAACGGTCACCACGAAGATGTCGAGCAGCGAGGCGATACGGAGAAGCAGTCGGCCGAACCACGGCCTACTGCTGCCTCCCCGCGCGACCAGCCGTTGCATGAGGACCGCCCGTTTGAGGCTCCGTCGAGGCCCGATCACGGCCATATCACCGGGGCGCCGCAGGTGCGCCACGAGGTAGGTCTCCTGCTCCGGCCGCGACAGCACGACGTGAGCTCCGACGCGATCCGGGTCGAGATAGTTGAGTAACGTGCACAGGCTCATAGTGGAGCCAGACAGACCAGGGCTGTTCTCGATGAACAGAATGTCGATGAGCCCGTCGGCCTCTAGGCGACCCATGACTTAGGCCTTGAGGACTTCGCCAAGCTGTGTCGTGAGCTTGCGCCCATCGAACTGCTCCTCGACGTAGCGGCGGCTCGCTTGCCCCATGCTGGGCCACATTTCCGGTGACAGTAGCTAGCTCCTCTACTCAGCGTTTTAGCCATCTCGCGAGACAAGGACTAGGCGGCAGCCCCTCAGATACGGAGCGCTTTCATCAGGGCCCGCACCACAACGTCTACCTGTTCTTCCCGCATCTCGGGAAAGATCGGGAGGCTGAGGCAGCGTGCGGCGATTGCCTCCGCCACTGGGAAGTCTCCCTTGCCCTTCCCGAGGTACGCCAACGCCTTCTGGAGGTGGAGCGGCACGGGATAGTGGAGCCCGGTTCCGATACCGGCCTGATCGAGCTCGTGCCGAACGCGGTCTCGATCGTCAACGAGCACGACGTAGAGATGGTACACGCCCTTTGACCAGATCGGCTCTTCGGGGATGTCCAGATGACCGGCTCCCGCGAGAGGCAGGAGACGCTCGCGGTAGAGGCTGGCGATACGCTGCCTTTGCATGGTCCAATGCGGCAGGTGGCGTAGTTTGACTCTCAGCACGGCCGCCTGAAAGGCTTCCATGCGGTAGTTGTACCCGACCTCGTCATGGTAGTAGCGATCGGCCTGTCCATGATCGCGGAGCCGACGAGCCCGTGCGGCAACCGCGGGATCATTCGTCACGAGGGCGCCCGCTTCCCCGTAGGCTCCTAGGTTCTTCCCGGGGTAGAAGCTAAAGCAGCCCATACGGCCTATAGCCCCAACTGTCTGTCCGCGGTAGAGAGCCCCGTGCGCCTGGGCCGCGTCCTCTACCACTGGGATCCCATGTCGCCCAGCGAGCTCCCGGATTGGGCCCAGGTCGGCTGCCTGCCCATAGAGATGGACCGGAAGGATGGCCCTCGTATGTGACGTGATCGCCGCCTCGAGAAGGCCTGGGTCGAGCGTGCGGGTAGTCGGGTGGACGTCGACAAAAACCGGCGTTGCACCGCAGTAGAGGATCCCCCATACGGTGGCAATGAAGGTCATCGGCACGGTGATCACTTCGTCGCCGGGACCGACGTCAAGGCACCGCATCGCCACGTGGAGGGCGCTGGTACCGCTGTTGAGGCCCACGCAGTGGAGGGCGCCTGAGCTGCTGGCGAATGCCTCCTCAAAAGCGTGCACCTTCGGACCCACTACAAATTGGCTTGTCTCGCACACCTCCTTGAGTTCCCGGAAGACCTCGTCAGAGATCGTTTCGTACTGCCCTCGAAGATCGACGAATGGGACCTTCATCATGCTGCTCCCGTTCGCCGTCCTGTATTCCGCAGTCGCACGCGCAGCTTGAGGAGATCGCCGAATGCCTTGGCAATGACCGGAAGAGTGGCGCCAGTGCTGCGGCCGGTTGTCCGGGGGTGGTGAGGAAGGCTCACCTCGACCAATCGGAATCCAGAGCGATACGACTTGACGAGCAGTTCCGTGTCGACCATCGGCGTGTGGCTCTCGATGGCGAGTCTGTCGAGGACCGACCGCCGATAGATCTTCACCCAGTGAAGGTCGCGCATCCGGACTCCAAAGAGGAGCCATACGAGAGTCTCGTCCACGAACGAGAGAACTTTCCGAAGAGCCGGATCCTTCCGGCCCACCCGCCGGACACAGACGACATCGGCGCCCGCTCTGAGGGCAGCCATAGCGTCGGGCAGGTCCTCTGGTGCAAACTGGAGATCGGCCGGGAGCACCGTCACTGCGGCCCCGCGGGTGAGCTGATAAGCGTCCCGCAGGACTTGACCGATTCCTTCGTTGGCCGGGTGGCGATGGACTCGGACCTCGGGATACGCGCCGGCGAGACGGCGAGCGACTTCGTCTGATCCATCCGACGACCCGTCGTCGATGATGAGGATCTCGAACGGCTCCCCTATCTTCGTCATGACAGCCATGGTCCTCTCGACCATGGCGTTGAGCGTCTCCCGCTCGTTGTAGCACATGACGGCCACCGACCATGCCGGCCCGGAGCCGGCCTCCCTCGAGGCCGCAACCGTGGACAGGGCCGAGGGAAGGTCTCCTGCTTCCGCCTCGGAAGATCCGCCACGTTCCATGAGCGCCCCATCCCCCGGCGGGATCCTCCGCCGTATCCGGGCCGGATTTCCGGCAACTATGGCGCCCGGCGGCACGTCCCGCGTGACCACGGACCCGGCTCCTACGATGGCCTTTTCCCCGATTGTTACGTCGCCCAGGATGACCGCGCCGCTCCCAATCGATGCGCCCCTTCGGACGACGGTCCTCTGGCAGACCCAATCGGCCTCAGTCTGTAGCGACCCGTTCTCCGTGGTCGCCCGCGGGTATCGGTCGTTGATGAACACCACATGATGGCCGACGAACACGTCATCCTCGATGGTGATCCCCTCGCAGACGAAACTGTGACTCGAGATCTTGCAGTTCCGCCCGATCTTCGCCCCCTTCTGGATCTCGACGAACGTTCCTACCTTGGTGCGGCTGCCGATCTCGCAGCCGTAGAGGTTGACGAATCCGTAGATCTTCACGTCCTCCCCGAGTTTGACGTCATCGGCAATGCGGCTGAAGTCCGGAGATCTCATCTCGAACCCGGTCATACCATCGAGACCCGTTGCCCGCTCTGCATCGCCCGCTCGGCAGCCGCCAGGACTTTTACCACTCTCAGGCCGAACATACCGTCGGTCAGTGGGGTACGCCTCTCCCGAATGCAAAAGAGGAGGTGCTGGACCAGACGCCGCAGGGCCTCGTCGACGGAGAGCGCCGGAGCGGACATGTCCCCCATTCGGTACTGGACCATCGCCTGGTGGATGCCCTCGATGCTATGAAGTTCAACCCCCCGGTCGTAGAGTTTCACCTTCTCGGTGACCAAGTTGTCGTCGTAGACGGCCATCCGCTTGCTCCCACCGATCAAGACTTGCCGCAGCTTCACTGGGCTCAGCCAGTTCACGTGGCAATGCGCGAGGATATTGTCCTCGTACTGGACCGTCATGTAGACCATGGTCTCGACTTCTTGACCCACGTGCTTTGCGCCCACGGCCTGCACCCACTTGACCCGCCGGTGGATGAGGTGCTCCATGATGGAGACGTCGTGCGGCGCGAGGTCCCAGAGGACGCTCGCGTCGCGCTGGAAGAGCCCAAGGTTGATCCGCACCGAGTCGTAGTAGCAGATGTCTCCCAGCTCCCCGCGCTTGATCACGTCATGGAGCTTCTCCACCGCTGGATGGTACACGAAGGTCTGGTCCACCATGAGAATCCGGTCCTTGCTGCGGGCGATCTCTACTAACTCCTCGGCCTCGGCGACGCTCGCCGTCATGGGTTTTTCCACGAGAACGTGTTTGCTCGCCTCGAGCGCCTGCTTCGCGAGGGAGTAGTGAGTCTGCACCGGTGTGGCTATCGCGACCAGCTCGACCCGTTCATCCTCGATGAGGGCCGACGCCGACGGAAATGCCTGCAAACCGGGATACTGCCGGCCTATCCGCGCGAACCGAGCCGGATCCTTGTCGCAGCAGCCGATGATCTTGACCTCATCGAAGCTCGCAAAATTCCGGAGGAGATTCGGGCCCCAGTACCCGAGTCCTATGATTCCCACTCCTATCATGAATTACGCCTCCAGTGAGCAGTCTCGAAGAACAACTGCCGATCTCGCCAAAGCATCCGTCAGACTCCCGGCGACGCCGTGCCCGCGGACGCCTGGGATGCGTGCGTTTCTGCCAGCACGTGTGTGTAGACCGCTCAACGAGCCGTGAATGGGCCTCGGCCGAGACACGTTGCCTGACCTCCGAACACGCTGCTTCCGCAATCCGCTCTGCGAGAGTCGGATCCTCCAGCATCCTACTCAGCCGCTCGTCGAGAGCCTCGGCATCATGCCCGGGAGCCAGGACACCCGTGCGGCCGTCCGCGA
>Ga0070708_100001914_pt1 | contig 16026 bp, 13 predicted proteins | sample KBSK5503metaG_FD_65469 | JGI IMG/M metagenome (GOLD analysis project Ga0070708, IMG submission 65469) | Corn, switchgrass and miscanthus rhizosphere microbial communities from Kellogg Biological Station, Michigan, USA - KBS K5-50-3 metaG | ecosystem: Host-associated > Plants > Roots >... | reverse complement strand
AGGATCGCCTCGAACCAGCGGCGCGTGAAATCTTCGTAGCGGATCGGTTCGAAGCCGCGCCGGAGCGCCTCCGCCTGCTCCGGCGTCGTGTTGCGGACGTCCCCCGCGACGTCGGCGAAGACGAGCCCGGCGAGCCTTCCCGGATGTTTGCCGGCGTAGGCCGCCACGACCGCGCCGCCATAGCTGTGCCCGACGAGCACGAGGTGGTCGAGCTTGAACGCGTCGGCGACCGCCGCGGCGTCCGCGGCGAATCCCTCCACTGAGTAGTCGCCGTCCCGCGCAGGCTCTGATTCGCCCATTCCGCGCAGGTCGAACGCGACGGCGCGACGGGTCGGTCTCAGGTGGGCGAGCTGCGCCTGCCACTGCGTCCGGTTGCCGCCATTGCCGTGGACGAAGAGAACGGGAAGGCCGCCGGCTCCTCCGTCGTCCACGCGGAGGCGCCCTTGCGGGCCCTCGACCCATTGTCCCGTCCGAGCGCCTTCAAGTTTCTCCATCTGCAGCCGATCCGGATCGAAGGGTTGCCAATCTTTGCTCTCTCCCGACTCTTTCACGAAAGCGTCCAGGAAGGAGAGCGTCGAGCGGCAAACGGCATCGTAGCCTTCCCGTTCCGTCCGTCGCCGACGTCGCGGCGGCTAGCGACGGAACGCTTGCCGAAAGCGCGCCGACGCTCGAGAAGTGGATGTGATGCATATCCCGGGTCTTGACGAGGAATCGCCGCGAACGGCAAAGCGAGCCGAGCAGGTCGAAGTCCGGCGTCATGAAAGCGTCCGCCTCCTCGTAGAAATGGAGGATCGGCGCGGTCATGCCGTTGGCGTCGAAGAGCCCGGAACGCTCGAGCATGCCGCGCCCGGTCTTTGCGCCGATCCCGCCGTCCAGGCTGACCAGAGCCTTCACGGACGGGTTGCTCATGGCCAGAAGCAGAGCCGCGCGGGCCCCGAAGCTGTGTCCGATGACAGCGAGGCCCTCCTCCCGGAGCCGCTCGCGGCTCTTGACCTGGAGCGCTGCGTAATCCAGATCGCCCGCCTGCTCCTCCGCCTTCGAAGCGATGTCTTCCTCGCTCTTCATCGGCCCGGAGATACGGGCGGCGGAAGGAGTGGCCGCCACGACGTAGCCGTGGCCGGCCAGATACTCGGCGAGAAAGGCCTCGTCGTGCGCCGACTGCCCGTTGCCCAACGAAATGAGGACGAGCGGAAAACCGCCGATGGCTGGCGTCGCTCCGGAGACCGCGCTCATACGCGTGTCGAGGAGCCGCGTCGCGTCGGATGCGGTGACTCGCGCCGAAGCCAGGAAGAACCGGAACGCTTCGACGGCCTTTTCTCCCTCCGCCTTGCCGGGCCGGCGCTCGGGATGAAGTTCCCACGCGGTCAGCGCGACATAATCTCGATAACTCATCGGCGCGTCTCTGCTCCGTGAGGCCGGGTACCAAACCGCTATCTGGAGAGGCCGGGGCGCGCCGTCCCCGAACGGATGGTTGATGTAACTCCCCGCGACGACCCGAAAACCGACCCCCCACTTCCCGGTCTCGAGACCTTCCCGGACAGGCGGCGTGGTTGCGGCCGCGAGGATCGAAATCGCAACAAGACCCGTGGCGCGAAACCGGTGCCTCCGCATTCGTCGTCGACCTCAGACCTCAGACCTCAGACCTTGGACCGCCCTCAGCTCTTCAGTCGGTACCCGACTTTCCTCACCGTCAGGATATGCCGCGGCGAGGCGGGGTCCGCCTCCAGCTTCCGGCGCAGCTCCGCCACGTGCGTGTCGATCGTGCGCGTGATGACGGCATCGGAGTAGCCCCACACCTCGCGCATCAATTCCAGCCGCGAGACGACGCCGCCGTGCCGGTCGAGAAGAGCGAGCAGGAGGTCGTACTCCTTCGGCGCGAGCTCGACGGGCCGGCCCCCCCGCGTCACGGTGCGGGAGGCGGGGTCCACTTCGAGGTCGCCGAAGCGCTCGGCGGCGCGCGGGCCCGGCCGCGCGGTTGCGCGGAGATCCCGGCGCAGCAGGGCTTCGACGCGGGCGAGCAGCTCGAGCACGCCGAACGGCTTGGTCACGTAGTCGTCCGCGCCGAGCCTGAGTCCGCGCACCTTGTCCGCCTCCTCGCCGCGGGCCGTCAGGATGAGGACCGGCGTTGCGACGTCCCTCTCGCGCAGCGCGCGGAGAACGCGGAAACCGTCCAGGCCCGGAAGCATCAGGTCGAGCACCAGCAGGTCCGGCCGGAATGTTCGCGCCCGGTCGAGCCCTGTCCTGCCGTCGCCGGCGACCTCGACGTCGTACCCCTCGATTTCCAGGTTGTTGCGCAGGCCGAAGGCCAGGTCCTCGTTGTCCTCGACGAGGAGAACGCGGCTCATCGGATCCGGCCCGATCCGGCCTGGGCCGTCGGTTCCTTCCGGGTGGCGGGAAGACTGACGGTGAAGCGGGCGCCGCCGCTCGGTGCGTCTTCGACGGAGACCCGGCCCCCGTGGAGCGACGCGAGCTCCCGGACGACCGACAGGCCGATCCCGGCCCCTGCGGCATTCGTCTGGCGGTCCCGGTCCAGCCTCACGAACTTCTCCCAGATGCGCTCGCGGTCGCGCTCGGGAATGCCGGGCCCCCGGTCTTCGACCAGGATGCGGGCGACGCCCGTCCCGGGCTCGAGCCTCACGAGGACTTCCTGCCCGGCGGGGCCGTATTTCACGGCGTTGTCGAGGAGATTGAGGAGGATCTGGCGCAGGGCGCCGGCGTCCACCCGGGCGAAGAGTCCCTCCGGGACCTCCGCCACGATCCGGGCGCCGCGGGCGGCCGCGATCGGTGCGCAGGCGGCGATGGAATCGCGGACGAGTTCGCCGAGGTCGTGGTCTTCGAGATCGAGCGCGATCGTCCCCCTCTCGGCCCGGGTGAATTGCAGGGTATTCTCGACGAGCTGCGTCAGGCGCCGAGCCTCCTGGTCGATGATAGCCAGCGAGCGCCGGCGCTCCTCGGGGCTTCGCGTCCGGCCGAGCAGGAGCGTTTCCGCGAAAAGGCGGATCTGCGCCAGCGGAGTGCGCAGCTCGTGCGACACCGAAGACACGAAGTCCGCGCGCAGGAGAGCCAGCGCCCGCTCGCGCCGGGAGAGAACGATCGCCGCCGCCAGAAGGCCGGCCGCGAGCGCGAGCACGGCGAGCAGGATCGGCAGGCGCGAGCGGGGGAGACCCCCGAGCACGAGACGGTCCGCCGCGGACGGCGGGACCGAGGTCCTGAGGGTCATCCCGCGGAAGACCCCGGCGCGCGGGTCGGCGACCTTCTCTTCGACGCCGAAGGCCGGGTCGATCGCGTTTCCCTTCCGAAAGAGGCTCCGTCCCCAGGCGTCGACCAGCTCGAGCGAGATCGCGATGCCCGGGCCCGCGCCGGCAAAGGCCGGCAGGAGGGGACCCTCCGCGAAGGCCCTCTCGAGGTATGGCGCGAGGTCTCTCGTTTCCACCTCGAAGGCCAGGCCGAGGTGGGCGCTGTCGGGAGAGACGCCGAAGACGATCGTGCGGGGCCTTCCAGCGACAACCAACGACTCCGCCGCGAGCTCGCCCAGGGGAGCGGCGCGCGCGGCGAGGAGCGCCGGCAGGCTCTCCCGGGCCCAGAGCGACAGGTCCGCCGGAGCACCGGGAGAGGAGAAGACCTCTCCGGTCAGGAGGTCCACGCGGAAGAAGGCACGCGCCGGCAGAGGTGCGCGACCCACGCGTCGCGCCAGGCGCGAGAGGTCTTCAGGCGTGGGGAGATCGCTCCCCGGAGAGGCTCGCTCGTTGGCGGACAGCATGTAGATGACGGGATAGAAACCGAAATAGTCCACTTCGTTGCAAACACGGCGCAGGAACTCGCGGCCGGCCAGGCGCGCCGAGTCGCGCAAGACGCCCTCGGCGGCGCGGCGATGAGACCGCGCGGCGTCCTGCGCCTGCCACGCCAGGAGCGCCGCGAGGCCCAACGCGGCGGTCAACAGCGCGGCGATCCCTCGCGAAGCCGTGGAAGCCTCCCGCGCCGGTCTGTTTCGCACGAGACCAATCTACCAACCCGGAGCGCGCGAATCCCGCCGCCGCGTCGATCCTGACCATTTGCTGACAGAACGGCGGCGGATTCCTTGCGCTGCCTTGACCGGGGGACAACCCGGCCGCGCCCGGCGCCGGCTAGTCTTCTGATCCTCTTTGAGGAGGAAAGGCGATGAAGACAGCGGCGGTTCTGTTCGCGGCGAGCCTGCTCGCGGCACCCTCCCACGCGGGAGACTGGGGACGCGTCGAGCTCGTGGGCGCCGAGCTCTTCGGCATGGACCAGGCTCACTCCTCCGTGGGCTTCACCATCGGATTCATGGGGCTGACGAGAGTGCGCGGGACGTTCCGGAGCTACTCGGCGGCCATCCTCTACGACGAGAAGGATCCTTCCCGCTCCTCGGCGACCGTCGTGATCGACGCCGCGTCCATCGACACGGATATGGACGTACGAGACAAGGACCTGAGGGGTCCCCGCTTCTTCGACGTCGAGAAGTACCCGAGGATCGTCTTCCAGAGCCGCTCCATCGAAAAGGCCGGCAAGGACCGTTACATCGTGCACGGGACGCTGGAAATGCACGGGGTGACTCACGAGGTCGCCATCCCGATGACGCAGACGGTGGCGCGGATGCCTGATTCCGGCTGGGGAAACATGCGCATCGGGGGCGCGGGCGGCGTCAAGGTTAAGCGCACCGACTTCGGGATCTTGGGCGGCGAGTTCTGGGGAGCGAAGGCGCTCTCCGACGACGTCGAGATCGAGATCGCGATCCTCGGCAACCGCTACAACTTCGACCGCTGGAGCTTCGACTCCCGAGAGAAACCCTCGATCGGCGAGGTCCTCGCCAGGACTGTGGACTCGGCGGGCGCCGAAGCGGCCGTGGGCCGTTACCGCGAGCTCAAGGAGAAGAATCCGGGCGACTACAACTTTGCGGTGGACCAGATCACGCTTGCGGCCAACCGCCTCCTGCAGCACCGCCGATTCCCCGAGGCGCTCGCCCTCTTCCGACTCGCCGCCGAGGAATCTCCGAAGGAGACCGTGGTGCAGGCCCGGATCGGCGAGATCCACGCGGCGATGGGCAACCGCGACGCGGCGCTCGCCGCCTATCGCAAAGCGCTGGAGCTTGCGCCGCAGAACCCCGAAGCGATCGAGATGGTTCAGCGGCTGGAGTCCCGAGTCTCCGCGCGCTGAAGTCCATGCGCGTCCGCGTCGGAGCCGCCGCGAGCTTCCTGCTGCCCGTTTCCATCGTTCTCCTCGGCGACGGGCAGAGTCCTTCCCCGCAGGCCGCGCCATCTCCGACTCCGGCGGCCCCCGCTCCCGCCGACGCCGCGGCCGGGCGAGAGGAAGCGTTGAGCCGCTTGCGAGAGCACATCCGGGGCCGGGAGAATGAGCCGGCGGAGGCGGTCTTCAAGAACATCGAGCTCCTCCGGGGCAAGCCGGCTTCCCGGCTGCCGGCCATGATGTCGGCTCTGACCGGGCTGCTCGGCGTCCCCTGCGCGCACTGTCACGTCCCGGACCGCTGGGACAGTGAAGAGCGGGCCGCCAAGCGGACCGCGCGACGCCATTTCCAGATGCAGACCCAGCTCAACCGCGAGTACTTCGGCGGCGCCAACGCAGTCTCCTGCTGGACGTGCCATCGGGGAGCCCCGAAGCCCCCGATTCAGTGACGCCGCCGACGGCCCGTGCCTACTTGAGCGCGAGAAAAATCGTGAGCCCACGGCCGCTCAACTCGACGCGGTCGGGGGAAATCGAGACGACCGTGAATTCTTCGACGACGCCGCCCGGCGGCAGCACCTTGCCGTTGATCAGCGCGACCGGATTGGACTCGGAGTAGACGATCCCCTCGAGGGCGATCTTGCCGCCGTCGGGGACGGCCACCTCCCCGGCGTAGGTCTTTCCGTTCGCGAGCCCGTGCCCGGACGTCTTGCTTTCGACAGAGGGGCCGCTCGAGCGGCTCGGGGCGGCGCGACTCGAGCCGGGAGAGCCGGTCGGGCCCTTCTTTCCGCGAACCTCATCCCGGACGGCCGCCGCGGGATGTTTCGGCTCGTCGGCGCCCGCCGAGCGAGGCGCCGGTCTGCGCTCCGGCGCCCTCGAGCGCGGGGGCGCGACTTCGACCGTTTCCATCGCGATCCCGGGGCCCGGATTGCGAATCCCGGTCTCTCTCTGACCTGAGACCCTGGACCCTGGACGCTGGGCCGGTGCCCTTCTGAGCCACAGCACCCCGCCCGCGACGACTCCGACGATGACCGCGAAGAGAGCGACGATCGCCCGCTTCCGGCGTCTGGCGGGCATGTGCTCCGGGACCCACGGGTAGGGTCCGCCCCGCAGTCCATCGCGGCGCGCCGCCTCGAGCTCCGCCCGCTTCAAGGCCTCGTCGATCAGGCTCATGAGAACTTCCCCTCGAGCTCCCGGATGGCTCGTCGCACGTGCCCGGCCGTCAGCCGGTCGGCTCCGGTCACGAACCCGCACAGAAGCGTCTTGTCGCAGACCGCGTTGATCAGGCGCGGCACCCCTCGCGAGTAACCGTAGATCCGGCGCACCGCCCAGGGCGTGAAGACGGGACGGCCGTCTCCCCCCGCCACGCGCAGCCGGTGCTGGATGTAGGCCTCCGTCTCCTCGCGGGAGAGGGGGCTCAGGTGATAACGCACCGTGATGCGCTGGCGCAGCTGCTTCAGGTTGCTCTGCTCCAGCTTCTCGCGCAGCTCCGGCTGGCCCAGGAGCACGATCTGGAGGAGCTTGGTCTGATCCGTCTCGAGGTTCGAGAGCAGACGCACCTGCTCGAGAAGGTCCGTGTCCAGGTCCTGGGCCTCGTCGATGAAGAGGACGACGTCGTTGCCGATGATGGCTTCCTCCAGCAGGAACTGGTTCAACGTCTCGAGGCAGGAGACCCGGTCCGCGCGGCGCGCCTTCAACCCGAACTCCGAGAGCACGGCCCTCAAGAGCTGCGTGCTCGTCATGCAGGGGTTCAGGATCACGGCCGTCCGGTACGCAGCCCCGAGCTCCTGGAGGATGGCCCGGCAAACGGTCGTCTTTCCGGCGCCGACCTCGCCGGTGATCTGGATGAAGCCCTTTCGCTCGCGGATGCCGAACAGGATGTGGTTGAAGGCTTCGCGGTGGCGCTCGGAGAAGAAGAGAAAACGCGGGTCGGGCGTTATGTTGAAGGGCGCTTCCCGGAACCGGTAGAACTCGTTGTACACCTGAAACCTAAACTCTCTCACACCCCGGATTCTTCCGGCCCGTACCCGGTGCCCGCGCTCGGACGGATGTCCGACGGCGCCGGACAAGTGTCCGGGGTCTGGCGGACACGCATTCGCGAATTCCTCGGAAATCGTCGGATTCTCGGCCCGCGCGGCATGGCCCGCGCGTTGCTCTTGTCACTCGGCAATGATCGAGAGCGTCTCCGTGATGGACAAGGCTCTGGAGAGACCCAAGGGCCTTTCCCGCGGGATGTGGATCGCGCTCATCGCCGCGGGAGCGGCCCTCGCGATCCTCGTCGCCGCGCTTCCGACCATCCGGCGCTGGATCCGCGCGGAGCGCTCGGTCGCCGCATCCCAGGTGCGGATCGGCGAGGTCACGCGCGGCACGTTGATCCGAGACACATCCGCCGACGGAAAGATCGTCGCGGCGCTGCATCCGACCCTCTTCACGCCCTCGGCGGGCATCGTGTCGCTCGCGGTGAAGGCGGGGGACTCGGTGCGCAAGGGCCAGGTGCTCGCCCGCGTCGACAGCCCCGAGTTGAAGAGCCGTCTCGCGCAGGAACAGGCAATGCTCGCGTCGGCGAAGTCCGCCCTGGACCGGCAGCGGATCGACGCGCGACAGGATTCGATCAAGAACGCGCACGCGATCGATCTCCTGGAAGTCCGGCTCCAGGCCGCGGGGCGCCTCATGGAGCGGGCGCAGCGGGCCTTCGACGAAGGCATCCTGAACAAGAACGACTACGAGAAGGCGAAGGACGACGTCCAGATCGCGGATCTGGAGCTGAAGAACGCCCGGGAGACCGCCCGGCTCGCCGTCGAGACCGCCGACTTCGACATCAGGAGCCGCCAGCTCGCGCTCGACCGTCAGGGCTCGCTCGTCGAAGAACTGCAGCGGCAGGTGGACGGGCTGGCGATCGCGGCGCCCTTCGACGGCGCTGTGGCCTCCCTCGCGGTGCAGGACCGCGACGCCGTGCCGGCGAATCAGCCGATCGCGACGGTCGTGAACCTCTCGAAGTTCGAGGTCGAGTTCACGCTGCCGGAGAACTACGCGGCGGAGGTCTCGCCCGGGACCACGGCGCAGATCTTCTACGAGGGGAGGGAGTACCCGGGGCGCGTGACGGCGATGTCGCCGGAGATCCGAGATAGCCAGGGGCACGGCACGGTCGCGTTCGACGGTGCGCCGCCGGCCGGACTGCGACAGAGCCAGCGCGTCTCCGTTCGCATGGTGTTCGAGTCCAAAGCCAACGTCCTGAAGGTCGCCCGCGGCCCGTTCCTGGAGAGCGGGGGCGGGCGGCAGATCTACGTCGTCGAAAACGGCGTGGCGATGCGGCGCGAGATCGCCGTCGGCGCCGTGAGCGTCTCGGAGGTCGAGATCGTCAAGGGCCTGTCGCAGGGAGACAGGGTCCTTCTGTCCGACATGACCGAGCTCGCGGGCGCGAAGACCGTTCTCCTGCGCGACTGATGTCCAACTGCAACTCACCTCGCCGTGGTGCCGTGAAACCTCTCTTCCGAGGCCGGGCTGCCGGATTCCGACGGCGGAAATTCCTGACCTGCCCGGCCTCGCTTCAGGAGCCCACTCGATGCTAGTGATGAAGAACATCCGCAAGATCTACCGGACCGACCTGATCGAGACGCACGCCCTCCACGACGTCTCCGTGGATGTCCGAAAGGGGGAGTTTGTCGCCGTCATGGGCCGGTCCGGCTCGGGCAAGACGACGTTCTTGAACATCGCGGGACTGCTCGATACCTTCGACGCCGGCTCCTATCACCTCGATGGAGAGGACGTCTCCCGCCTCTCGGACTCCGAGATGTCCCGCATCCGCAACGAGAAGATCGGGTTCATCTTCCAGAGCTTCAACCTGATCCCGGACCTCGACGTCTTCGACAACGTGGACGTGCCTCTGCGTTACCGCCGGCTCCCGGGCCGCGAGCGCGCCGAAAGAATCGAGCACGCGGTCGAGCAGGTCGGCCTCCTCTCGCGCCTGCGCCATCTGCCGGCGCAGCTCTCGGGTGGCCAGCAGCAGCGCGTCGCGATCGCGCGCGTGCTGGCGGGGGACCCGAAGCTCATCCTCGCCGACGAGCCGACGGGGAACCTCGACACGTTGATGTCGCGCGACGTCATGGACCAGCTGGAAAGGATCAACGAGGCAGGGACGACGATCGTCATGGTCACGCACACCCCCGAATGCGCGTCGCGGGCGTCGCGGCAGATCCATCTCTTGGACGGCGAGGTCGTGGACCTGGACTCGCTGCCGCCCGAGGGCCCGGCCGAGAGGACGCCGCCGAGCCTCGCTGCGACGCTTCGCTGATCGCGACTCCTCGAGGAGAACCTCATGCTGTTTCACAACCTCCGCATCGCCTGGAAGAGCCTGAAGCGCAACTGGGCCCTGTCGGTCCTGATCGTGGCGGGCATCGCGCTCGGCATCGCGGTCTCGACCACCTTCGCGACCGTCCGGCATTCCTTCGCCAAGGACCCGATCCCGGCCAAGAGCGACGTCCTCTACTACGTGCGGATGGACAGCTGGGACCCGTTGAAGCCCTACCCGGGCCCTGACCCGACCCTGCCGCCTACACAGATCACCTACCGCGACATGACGGGGATCATGCGCTCGGACATCCCCCGACGGCAGAACGCGCTGTTCAAGTCGGCCCTCTACGTCTACCCGGACCAGAAGACGGGCCGTCCCTTCCGGGAAATGGTTCGGCTCTGTTTCTCCGACTTCTTTCCAATGTTCGACGTCCCCTTCCGCTACGGATCGGGGTGGGACAAGAAGGCGGACTCGGGCCCGGAGCCCGTTGTCGTCCTCTCCGAGGAGATGAACGACCGACTCTTTGGAGGCAAGAACAGCGTCGGCCGGACCGTGCGCATCGCGGACCGGGAGTTCCGCGTGGTCGGCGTCCTCGCGGGCTGGGACCCCGGCATCAAGTTCTACGACCTCACGCAGAATTTCATCGAAAAGCCCGAGAACATCTACATGCCCTTCTCTTTCGTCAAGCCCATGCAGCTCCGGACGTTCGGCAATTCCGACGGATGGGGAACTTCGGGAGGCCTGTCCGGCTTCGACGGGTTCCTGCAGTCGGAGACCTGCTGGATCCAGATGTGGGTCGAGCTTTCCGACGTGGCCGCGCTCGCCCGATACAGGGATTTTCTCGCCGCCTATGTCCTCGATCAGAAGAAGCACGGCCGCTTCCAGCGGCCCGTGAACAACCGCGTCAGCACCGTGCGGGAATGGATGCGGGACCAGAAGGTCGTTCCTCCGGAGACGACGGCGATGCTGATCGTGTCGCTCCTCTTCCTCGGCGTGTGTGCGGTCAACCTCGTCGGGCTCCTCCTCGGGAAGTTCCTGGCCCGCGCGAGCGAGGTCGGTGTGCGCCGCGCTCTCGGCGCCTCGCGCGCGGACATCTTCCTGCAGCACGTGGTCGAGTGCGAGCTGATCGGCGTCGTCGGGGGCACGATCGGCCTGGCTCTCTCGTTGGGCGCGCTGGCGTTCCTGAACCAGTGGCTGAAGACGACGGCCACGCGCGGCGATCTCTTCCGCCTCGACGTGCCGATGGTCCTGATGTCGGTCGGCCTGTCGCTCGCGGCGGGGCTCGTGGCCGGGGCGTACCCGGCCTGGAGGATCTGCCGTCTCTCCCCGGCCGTGCACCTGTCTCTTCAGTAGGGGAACACGAGGAGGACGCCATGGAGTTCGGACCCATTCTCCGTTCGATGCGCCGCAACAAGGTCCGCTACGGCCTGATCGTGGCGGAGGTGGCCCTGACGCTCGCGATCGTGGCCAACTGCGTCAACATGATCCGCGACGCGCGCCGCCGGATGGCGATCCCGTCGGGGTTCGACGACGACAACATCCTGTGGGTCATGAGCCGGCCCTTCGCTCCCGCGTTCAAGGAAGACGGCTATCTCGACAACTCCCTGCGCCAGGACTTGGCGGTCCTGCGCGCGATCCCGGGAGTCAAGGCCGTGTCGAACACGCGGTTCCTTCCGTGGCAGGGGGGCGGCAGCTCGATGGAGACTCGGGTCGCCGGCTCGAAGGGGGAGATGCTGCGCAACCAGGTGTACAACGCCGACGAGTCGACGCTGGCCGCCCTCGGCGCGCGCCTGATCGAGGGGCGCAACTTCACGCGCGAGGAGACGGAGTCGGAGGCCCAGCGGCTGCGCCAGCTGTTCGCCTCGTCGAGGCCCGTCGGCGGCGACGGGACTCCGGCCGAGAAGATCTCCCAGGACGTGATCGTCAGCAAGGCGTTCGGGGCGCTGCTCTTTCCCGACGGGAAGGCGCTCGGCAAGCGCCTGGAGGACAGCGACGGCGATCAGTACCGCATCGTGGGCGTCATCGGCCGCTTCTACAACCCCTACGGCTGGCCGATCCACGAGTACGTGATGTTCTTCCCGAATTACTCGCGCAGCTTCCAGGGGGGCGCCGGCTTTCTCGTCCGCGTCGAGCCGGCCCGGAAGGCGGCGGTGCTGGCGTCGCTCGAGAAGGCGCTCGTCTCCGCCAACGGCGGGCGCAACGTGCAGGTCAAGCCGGTCAGCGAGATCAAGGAGCGCTTCCAGTCGCAGTCCGCGCTCCTCGTCAAGATCCTCGCGCTCGTCATCTTCCTCCTCCTCTTCATCACGTCGCTCGGGATCGTCGGCCTGACGGTCTTTTCGGTCAACGAGCGGACGCGCCAGATCGGCACCCGGCGAGCGCTGGGAGCGCAGAGGGGAGACATCCTGCGCTACTTCCTGCTCGAGAACTGGATCGTCACGACCCTGGGGCTGGCGCTGGGGGTCCTCTTCGCCTTCGGCCTGAACGTGGCGCTGGTAGCGCGGGTCAACAGCCCGAAGATGGACCCGGGCCTGGTGGCCGGAGGCCTCCTGCTCCTCTGGATCGCGGGTCTGGCGGCCACGTTCCTGCCGGCTCGGCGGGGCGCGCGGGTGGCCCCTGCGGTCGCCACGCGCAACGTGTAGGAGGCTGCCGAGAAAGGGCATGGGCAGCGTTGCGAGCTTTCAAGAAGCCCGGGAGCCAGGCCCCGGTCTTTAAACTCACTCGGCCGCCGTTCGCGAAGCGAACGCCTTCAGCCGATGGCGAACTTTGACCATGGCCGGCCGTATCTGGGACAGATGCGGGCCGAAGCGGCTCACCCGGCCACCGGAGAAGTCTGGCCCGGACGGCGGTTGCCGGGCGAGGCGCTTCCTATGTCTCGCCTGCTGATCGTCGAGGACCAGCCGGCCATCGCCGAGGCCTTGACGGTCCTCTTCGAGATCCACGACATTCCCTGCGAAGTCGTCGGCGGCCGGGAAGAGGCGCTCGCACGGATCGCCGAAGGAACAATCGGGGTCGTCCTGCAGGACATGAACTTCGCGCCGGCGGCAACTTCCGGACAGGAAGGGGTCGAGCTCTTCCGGGCGATCCGCCGGGCCGATCCGGACATGCCGGTGCTCCTGATGACCGCCTGGACCTCGCTCGAGACGGCCGTCACGCTCGTGCGAGAAGGCGCCAACGACTACTTCGCCAAGCCCTGGGACGACGCGAAGCTCGTCTCCTCGGTGAGGAATCTCCTGCAGATCCGGGCTCTCCAGCGCGAGAACGAGAAGTTGAAGACCGCCCGCGCGAAATCCCGCGCGGAGATCTCCACCCGTTACGACCTGGCCGGCGTCGTGTACGAGAGCGATGCCCTGCACCGCGTCGTCTCGCTCGCGGTCCACGTCGCGGCGGCGGACGTGCCGGTCCTGATCACCGGGCCCAACGGCGCGGGCAAGGAGAAGATCGCCGAGATCATCCAGGCCAACTCTCAGCGGCGAGCGAAGCCGTTCGTCCGCGTCAACGCCGGCGCGCTACCGGACGAGCTCCTCGAGAGCGAGCTCTTCGGGGCGGAACCGGGCGCCTTCACGGGGGCGCGGAGGCTGCGCATCGGGCGCTTCGAAGCGGCCGACGGGGGCACGCTCTTCTTGGACGAGATCGGCAATCTCTCGGCCGCCGGCCAGGTCCGCCTCCTGCGCGTCCTCCAGACGGGCGAGTACGAGCGGCTGGGGTCCAGCCTGACGCGCCGCGCGAACGTGCGGGTCCTCGCGGCGACGAACACGGACCTTCGAAAGGCGATCACGGAGGGGCGCTTCCGCGAGGACCTCTATTTCCGCGTGAACGTCATCGAGCTCGCAGTGCCGGCTCTGAAAGACCGGCCCGAAGACATTCTCCCGCTCGCCCGGGCCGCGCTCGAAGCCCTGCCGGATCCGGGCCCGCCGCTGCGTCTCTCCGCCGGAGCCGAGCGCGCGCTGGTGGCGCACTCCTGGCCGGGCAACGTGCGGGAGCTCTTCAATCGGATCCAGCGCGCGGCTCTCGTGTCTTCGGGCGACGTCCTGTCCGCCGAAGATCTCGCACTGGCCTCCGCCGATTCGGCCGACGCCGCCTCGCCGCCCGTGGGCGTGGAGGAACGCGGGGTCTTCGAGGAAACGCTTCGGCGGCATGGCGGCAGCGTGTCGCGCGCCGCGGAAGAGCTCGGGGTGTCACGGCAGGCTTTTTACCGAAAGATGGAGAGGCTCGGCATCGTCCTCGAGAGAAGGCCCAGGGACTAGAAAGAAGCCCTGGGTCCGAGGTCCGGGAGCTGGATCGGTGGAAAAAAAGTCGCGGTTCAGCTTGAGCGGGCGATTCGCGCTGCTGGCCGGTCTGGGCGTCGTCGCCGCGGCGGCGGCCGCGGCCGGGGCGGCCTGGCTCGAATGGCCTTCCGCGAGCGTCTTCCTCGCCGCTGTTCTGGTGGGCATCCCTGTGGCGGCCTGGTCGCTTGCCCGGGCGTTCCGGCCGGTTCGCGAGACACTTCGGGCCGTTACCGACGGCGTGCGCAGCTTCCAGGAAAACGACTTCGGCCTGCGCATCGCCGCCGCCCGCGACGACGAGCTGGGCGAGCTCGTCGCGCTCTACAACCGCCTGGGCGACGCCTTGCGGCGCGAGAGAAACGAGATCTACCAGCGGGAGCTGCTCCTGGACACCCTCCTGCAGGGCGCGCCGATGGCCATCCTGCTCGTCAACGAGCGGCAGCGCGTGTCCTACGCCAACGCCGCGGCGAGAAGGCTCTTCGGCCAGTCGAAACGATTGACCGGGCGGGCCTTCGCGGAGCTGTTGGAGGCCTGTCCCCGCCCCATGCGCGCGCCGCTGGCCGCCGAGGAGGACGCGCTCGTGACCGGCCCGCGGGAGGAGGACGACGGGGACGAGGAGACATTCCGCGTCGTCAACCGGCGATTTCAATTGAACACACAGGAGCATCGGTTGATCGTCGTCGAGCGCATGACGGCGGAGTTGAAGCGCCAGGAAGTCGAGGTGTGGAAGAAGGTCATCCGGGTGATGAGCCACGAGCTGAACAACTCGCTCGCACCCGTCCGATCACTCGTCCACTCGGCGCGCCTGGCCTCGGAGCGTCCGGACTCGCCCAGGAAGGTGGACGGGATCCTGGTTTCGGTGGAAGAGCGGGTGCGGCACCTCTGTGACTTCCTCGAGGGCTACGCGCGCTTTGCCCGACTCCCGCTCCCGCGCAAGCAGATGGTGGAATGGAAGGAGTTTCTCGAAACGACGCGCGGCTTCTTCCCCTTCCGGCTCGAGCACGCCGCCGCCGCCGGGCATGGGTTCTTCGACCCCGCGCAGATGCAGCAGGCCCTGATCAACCTCTTGAAGAACGCCGCCGAATCGGGAAGCCGGCCCGAGGAAATCAGCGTTTCTCTCCAGCAGGGTGGCGCGCACGGGCCGTGGCTTCTCCAGGTTCGTGACCGGGGCAAGGGGATGGACGAGGAAACGATGAAGAAGGCGCTGCTCCCGTTCTACTCCTCGAAGATCTCCGGCAGCGGCCTTGGTCTGCCGCTCTGCACGGAGATCCTGGCCGCGCACGGCGGCTCGCTGCGGCTCCAGAGCCGCCCCGGAGGCGGAACGGCCGTCACTTGCGTTCTCCCGCCTTCTCCCTCTCCATGACCTCCGCGAGCCGCCGCTCGAGGAACCGTCTCTCCGGCTCGTTGGCGACGAGCGACAGGGCGCGCCGGTAGGCCTCGCCGGCTTCCTCGAGACGGCCGAGCTTCTCGAGAAGGTTCGCCCTGGCGGCCGGCAGCAGGTGGTAACCGCGCAGAGCCCCTCGGGCCTCGAGACCTTCCACGATGTGCAGTCCCTCAGCCGGCCCGAAGGCTTCGGCGACGGCGACGGCGCGGTTCAATTCGACCACGGGAGAAGGCTGGAGCCGCAAGAGCACGCCGTAGAGCCCCGCGATCTGGCGCCAATCGGTGTCCTCCGGCCGCGGCGCTTCCCCGTGAAGGGCGGCGATCGCGGCCTGCACGGCGTAGGGACCCGGCCGGCCTTCACGCAGGACCCGATCCACGAGCGCGATTCCTTCTCGGATCTCTTCGCGATCCCAGAGGGCTCGGTCCTGCTCGTCTAAGAGGACGATCTCGCCTCCGGCGGTCAGGCGCGCGTCGCGGCGGGAATCGTGGAGCAGCATCAGCGCGAGAAGCGCCCGCGCCTCGGGAGGCTCGGGCAGCAGCGCCACGGTCAGGCGCGCCAGGCGTATCGCCTCCGCGCAGAGCTCCCGCCGCACGAGCGAGTCGCCTGAGGTCGCGGCGTACCCTTCGGTGAAGATCAGGTAGATCACGGCCATCACCGCGTCCAGGCGCTCGGCGAGCAGGTCGTCCGGCGGCACGCGGTAGGGAATTCGTGCGTCGCGGATCTTCTGCTTGGCGCGCACGAGACGCTGCGCCATCGTCGCCGAGGGGACGAGGAAGGCCCGCGCGATCTCTTCCGTCGAGAGACCGCAGAGGGTCTTCAGCGTCAGCGCGATCCGCGCTTCCGGCGCGAGCGCCGGGTGGCAGCAGGTGAAGATGAGCCGAAGGCGGTCGTCC
>Ga0070708_100001913_pt1 | contig 16027 bp, 12 predicted proteins | sample KBSK5503metaG_FD_65469 | JGI IMG/M metagenome (GOLD analysis project Ga0070708, IMG submission 65469) | Corn, switchgrass and miscanthus rhizosphere microbial communities from Kellogg Biological Station, Michigan, USA - KBS K5-50-3 metaG | ecosystem: Host-associated > Plants > Roots >... | reverse complement strand
GCGGATCGCCGCCTCGGCCGCTTCGCGGCTGTAGCCCTCGATCGAGCCGGTGACCACGACCGACTTGCCGGCGAGCGGTCCGGCCGCGGCGGCAACACGCGGCTCGGGCAGCTCCGCCTCGACGCCGGCGTCGGCGAGGTCCTCGAGGACCCCCTCGCCCGGGCCGCCCGGCGCGAACCACGCTGCCAGCGCGCCACCGACCGTCGGGCCGACACCCTCGAGCTCCTGGAATCGTTCCGGTGCCGTGCCGGCGACATCGCGCAGGTGCGCCGCCGCCCGGACGAGCCAGTCCGGGCCGGGCGGCACCTCTGCCGCGAGCCAATGCGCGAGCTCGATCGCTGTCGTCCACCCAACCTGCGCGATGCCCAGTGCGGCGATGATCCGCTCGAGCGGCCGGCGCTGGACCTTGTGGATCGCGGCGTACAGGTTCTCGGCGCTCTTGCGGGCGAAGCGGTCGAGCGTCTCGAGGTCCTCGATCGTCAGCCGGAAGAAGTCGCCGCGGCGCTTGACCATGCCCCGTTCCAGGAGCTGCGAGAGCACGGCCCAGCCCGCGCCCTCGATGTCCATCGCCGCGACGAAGTGACCGAATTCCTGGCCGACGCGGGCCGGACAGGACGGATTTGCGCAGTAGTGGCGGACCGCGCCCTCGTCGCGGACAACGGGCTGGCCGCAGACCGGGCAGGCTGTCGGCATGTCCCACTCGCGCTCGGTGCCCGTGCGCTTGTCGGGCAGCGAGCGGACCACCTCGGGGATCACATCGCCGGCCTTCTGCAGGATCACGTGGTCGCCGACTCGGATGTCCTTGCGCCTGACCTCGTCGAGGTTGTGGAGGGTCGCCCGTGCGACCGTCGAGCCCGCGACCTTCGTCGGCGTAAGGTGGGCCACGGGGGTGAGCGTTCCCGTTCGGCCCACGTACGGGACGATGTCCTCGACGACAGTTTCGACCTGCTCGGGCGGGAACTTGAACGCGATCGCCCAGCGTGGTGCCCGGCTCACGATCCCGAGGCGCGCCTGCTGCTCGAAGCTGTCGACCTTGACGACCACGCCGTCGGTCTCGTACGGCAGGTCGTGGCGGGCCTCGCGCCATCGCTCGGTGAACGCGATGACGCCCTCGATGTCGAGGCCGGCCTCGCGCTCCGGATTGACGGTGAAGCCCAACGACTCGAGGCGGGAGAGCGCTCCGGATTGGCTGCTGACGCCTGCCGCGTCGTCGTCCTCGAGCAGCTGGTACGACCACGTTGCGAGCTGCCGGGCGGCGGTCACCGACGCGTCCTTCTGGCGCAGCGACCCCGCGCCCGAGTTGCGGGGGTTGGCATACAGCGGGAGGCCCAGCTCCTCACGCTCCGCGTTGATGCGCGCGAACTCCGACTTGGGCATGTAGACCTCGCCCCGGGCGTCGACCGAGACGGGTTCCCGGAGTCGCGCCGGCACAGTCGAGATCGTGCGCAGGTTCGCCGTGACGTCCTCGCCGGTCGTGCCATCGCCGCGCGTCGCGCCCTGGACGAACCGGCCGCGCTCGTACCGCAGCGTGATCGCGAGGCCGTCGATCTTGAGCTCGGCGACGTACCGGAGCTCCTTTGCCGCCTCCGGGGCGGGTGCCGATCCGAGGCCGCGCCGGACACGCGCGTCGAAGGCTCGCAGCTCGTCATGGCTGAAGGCGTTCGAGAGCGAGAGCATCGGGCGGCGGTGGCGCACCTCGTCGAAGGTGCCGCCGAGGCTCGCGCCGACGCGTTGCGTCGGCGAATCCGGGGTCACGAGGGCCGGCCAGGCCGCCTCGAGGGCGACGAGCCGCCGGAAGAGCTGGTCATACTCGGCGTCGGTCAGGAGCGGCGCGTCCGCCTCGTAGTACGCCTTGTTGGCGGCCTCGATCTGGTCCGCGAGCTCCTCGTGGCGATTCGCTGCCGCGTCGGCATCGAACGCGGCGGCCTCGGCGATCAATGCCGGGTCGACCGGCAGCCCGTCGAGCCCGAGGGCCTCGGCAGGCACCTCCGCGCCGCGCTGCTCCACCACGTCCGTCACCCTGCCAAGGATACGGAAGCCGTCGGTGGCCGGCGGTCGGCGACAATGGTCCGATGCCGCCGGTGGAGCTCACGACCGAGCGCCTCCTCCTGCGCGGTTGGCGCGACGACGATCGCGTGCCATTCGCAGACATGAACGCCGACCCGGCGGTCATGGAGCACTTCCCCGGCCCGATCGACCGCGCCGCGAGCGACGACCTGGTCGACCGGATCCTCGGGCACTGGGCCGAGCACGGCTTCGGACTCTGGGCGGTCGAGCGTCGAGGCGATCGGACGTTCCTCGGCTTCACCGGGTTGTACCGCCCGTCCTTCGAGGCGCATTTCACTCCCGCCGTCGAGGTTGGCTGGCGGCTCTCGCGAGCGGCGTGGGGCCAGGGCTATGCGACGGAGGCGGCTCGTGTCGCGCTCGCGTACGGATTCGAGCGCGTCGGGCTCGACGAGATCGTGTCGTTCACGGCGCCCGCGAACACTCGCTCTCGACGGGTGATGGAGCGGATCGGCATGCGGCGCGACCCGGTTGGCGACTTCGAGCACCCGCGCATCCCGCCCGGACATCGCCTCCGACAGCATGTTCTGTACCGGCTCTCTCGCGACGATTGGCGTCGCGCACAGGGCCGTTAGGCGAGCACGTCCCGCGTCACGTCGGCCATCGATGCCGCGCCCAGCAGCGGCAATGCGATCGCGAGCTCCTCGCGCAGGATGTCGATCGCCCGCTCGACCCCGGCTCGGCCGCCCGCGGCAAGCGCCCAGTAGAACGGCCGGCCCACGAGCACGCCTGTCGCGCCGAGGCCGATCGCGGTCACGATGTCGAGCCCTCGCCGGATCCCGCCGTCTGCCCAGATCTCGCAGCGTCCGCCGACGGCGTCCGCGACGCCCGCGAGCGCCGCCGCGCTCGAGATCGATCGGTCGAGCTGGCGCCCGCCGTGGGTGGAGACGACGATCCCGTCCGCGCCGGCCTCGACCGCGAGCGTCGCATCGGCCGGCGACAGGATCCCCTTGAGCACGATGGGCAGCGAGCTCCACGATCGGATCTCGGCAAGCATGTCCCAGGTGAGCCCCGCGATGCGCTGGTCGTCGAGCCCGCCGTAGCGATGGTCACGCTCGAGGTCGGCGGCGTCCAGGTGCGACATCGGCGGGAGGACGAACCCGGATCGGGAGTCGCGCTCGCGGCGGCCAAGCACCGGGAGGTCGACGGTCAGCACCAGCGCCCGGTACCCGGCCGCCTCGGCGCGCTCGACGAGGCGGCGGCTGTAATCGAAGCCGCCGACGATGTACAGCTGGAACCAGCGGTCGACGTCCGGAGCGGCAGCGGCCACGTCCTCGAGCGCCATGGACGACGAGGTCGACAGGCAGAACGGGATGCCGCGCGCCGCGGCGCCGGCGAGCATCTCTGCCTCGGCGCCCGGATGCGCCATCGCCTGCGCGGCCATCGGCGCGATGGCGATCGGCAGCGTCGACGGCCGACCCAAGAAGGAGCCACCGAGGTCGATGGTCCGCAGGTCGCGCAGGACCCGCGGCACGAACCGGTACGCCTGCCACGCCTCGACGCTCTCGCGCAGCGTGACCTCGTCCCAGGCGCCGCCCGCGACGTAGTCATACGCCGGGCCGAGCATCCGTGCCCGCGCGAGCGGCTCGAAATCCGCGAGGTTGATGACGGTGCCAAGATCGATCGCGGGCAGCACGTCGGTCATCGGAGCGGAGCGTAGCGCCCGCCCCGGAGCCACGGCTGCCGATGCGAGGCTCATCGGGTGGCGTGCGATCCGATCAGCTGCCGGGCGGCAGCTCGAGCATCTGCCAGAACGTCCAATCACCCGCGGTCGCATCCGCTCGGTAGATCGAGACTCTCTGGGGATCCGCGTCCCCGTTCGCGTCGAACCCGATCGTCCCGACTGCCGTCTCGTAACGACGGCCCGGCGCTGTGGCTTCCGCCCTGATGGCTTCGCGCCAATCCCTGGCCCCTGAAAGCCTGGACGCATCGAGTCGCGCGATAGCATCGAGGATGACGCTCGCGCAGGCATGACCGCTCAGGACGAAGCTCTCGGCCTCTCGTCCGTACGCGTCCCGGTACGCCGCCTCGACCTGCGGTGCGAGCGACGGATCCGTGCCCGCGGGGAACACGCCGTACGCGTTCCCGACGTTGGCGCCCGCGGCCGAGAGGAACGATCCCGCTGCGGATCGGGGGCCATCGAGAATGATGTCGAGGCCTACGAACGGTAGGTCCGGCCCGATTTTCGAGAGCGCCGCGAGCACGCTGCCTCCGTCGGAGCTCGGTCCGTCGAAGAAGACGGCCTGCGCCCCGCTCGCCTTGACCTGTGCGGCCACGGCAGCAGGGTCGTCGCCGCCATCGCCGATCGCTCCCCTGCCCGCGACCACACCGCCGAGGTCCCCGAACGCACGGACGAACGTCTCGGATCGGCCGCCGGCCCACGGCTTGACGGTCGAGACGACGAAGACGCGCTGCTTTCCGAGGACGCCGACCAGCAGGCGAGCGGAGGCTGTGGCCGCGGCGTCGTCCGTGGTCGCAACGCGCACATAGCTCGGCCGATCCGGCCGCGGTCGGATGGACGCCGCGGCGGCGCCGCGCGTCAGGCCCGGCGCCGTGTTGGATGGGCTGCACTCCAGGATCCCGGCTTCGTTCGCAATCGGGATCGCTGCCTCGGCCACGAACGAGTTGTATGGGCCGATGACCGCCACGTACCGAGGGTCCGCAGCAATCTGACGCATGTTCTGGGCACCCAGTTCGGCGTTCGCTCCGCCATCGACCGCGTCGCCGAAGACGCCGTCCTGCGGCAGCGCGATGGTCGCACCAGTGAGTCCGGGGGCGTCGCGGATCGCAAGCCGGATGGCGTCGACGATCGGCGGCGCACCCGGCTCGCCCTGGAGCGGCAAGTCGACCGCGAGCAGCAGGTTGACCGGCGGGCGGGTCGGTCGCGTGCCGATGGCGATAGCCGCCGCCAGGAGGACGAGCAGCACCAAGCCGATTGCGGCAAGCCGCAGGGCCGTCTCCCGACGCGACGACTGAACGCCAGCCCGGCGGAGCCGGGGCCCGATCTCGGCCGTGATCTCGGGGACCGTCCGTGCGCGCGACGCGATCTCCTCGGCCCGCTCATGGAGCACGGCCCGGAGCTCGAGCTCGAGCTGGTCGTCGCCGAAGGCGCGGGTCATTGGATCGCCTCCCCGAGCTGGAACCGCAGCTGTTCCCGCGCCAGTCGCAACCGCGACCGAACCGTTTCGAGCGGCGCGCCGACCATGTCGGCCGTCTCCGGGATCGAGTAGCCGAGGTAGAGGTGGAGCGCGACAACAGCGCGTTGCGCCGCGGGCAGAGATTCGAAGGCGTGTCGGAGCGCGGCGCGCGAGGTCACCGCCGACCCGGGATCGGGCTCGGTTCGGACGTTCCTGATCTCGATGTCGTCGTGATCTCCCAGCATCCGCTCGAGGCGTTGTCGGAGCGACCGATTATCCCGGCCGAGCCGGATGGCCTCCCGGACCACGATGCGGTCGAGCCACGCCGCGAGGCTCCGCGGATCGTGGAGGCTTTCGCGACGGCGCCACGCCCGCTCGAGCCCTGCCTGCACCGCATCCTCCGAGTCGATTGCGTCGCGGCAGATGAGCCCGGCGAGGCGGATCAGGCGCGGATAGTGCTCGGCGACGAACTCAGCGATGTCTCGCTCGATCCTCGACTCCCGAGCTGCCGCGCCGAACTGGACATCTCGGCGACTCACCGGCGCTGGACCCTGCCGTATGCCATCACCGAGACAGACCGATCGTGCGCTTCAGCAGGGTCAACTTTCCTCCAATCGGAGAGATTGACCCACCCGGCAACGACGCGCGGTCTGTACCTGCGAATGTCCGGGATTTCTTACGGACGAGCGGGCAGTGGCCCGGGAGGAATGCGATGCGCAAACTCGGACTGATCGCGACCGCGGCTCTGTTGACCGCCTTCGTTGCCGTCCCGGTGTCGCAGGCGGCGTCGACATCGCCGTTCGTCGGATCGTGGTCGAGCATCGACCCGGTGGATGGCAGCACCCAGCACCTGTCGGTGATGGGCGGGAGCAACGTTGCCATGACCTATACCGACGAATTCGGGACGGTCTGCGTGAATATCGGGGCGCCGACGGTCGTGTTCACCGGTCGCCTGACCGGCCACGTGGACGGTGACGACCTCTTTGCCTGGTTCAAGGAGGGCGGTTGCGGCCCCGCGAAGGAGATCATTGCGCGATTCGGCATCGGGTGGTCGTTCCACTACGACAGCGGCAGCGACACGCTGTACGGACCGTTCGAGGATGGCCCGACGACCTGGTATCGCGACTGATCCGCGGGCCGCGCCTAGCCGGTTAGCTCAAGGCCGGCGAGCGAGGCAAGCAGCGTCTTCCGCCCGATCTGGGGATCGCGGAAGGCGATCGTGACCTCCTCGTCGCTGCGGGTCAGCTTCGAGCTCACCACGATGCCGTCGCCCCAGCGGGCGTGGCGGACGCGATCCCCGTCGCGGTAGCGGCGCTCGCCGGGCACGATCGGCCGCTCGATGACGGTGCGCGTGGGGGTCGCCGGGCGCGTCGCCTCTTTGCCGGGCTGCCGATCGCCAGCGCCGGTTTCCTCGTCCCACGCCTCGACGAAGCGCCGCCCGAAGGTGCCCGACCTCGCGCCGGCGGCGAACGCGTCGCGGCGGGCGGCGAGGTCGCGTGACGGCCGGAAGAGCTCGCCCTCGCGCGGCGCACCCGGCCGGCCGCTGCCCTCGCGGAAGGCACCGCCGCCGGGCCGGATCGCCCGCCCGAACCGCGTCGCTCCCCGACCGAACACGAGGTTCAGGTCGTCCGGCGCGTCGTACTCGCCGTCCTCGCCCCGCTCCGAGCGCGCTCCGAGCTGCGGGCCGCTCATCAGCTCGGCCGGGATCTCGAGCAGGAACCGCGACGGCTCGGCCATCCAGCTCGTGCCTGGCCCGCGCCGGGTCGCGCGCTGCCACGCGTGGGACAGGTACAGGCGGGATCTCGCCCGGGTCATGCCGACGTAGGCGAGTCGGCGCTCCTCCTCCATCGGCCGCGGGTCGGGGTTGAAACCGCCCTCGGATTCGACGGCGCGGCCGGTCGGGAACAGCGACTCCTCGAGCCCGGCAATGAACACGACCTCGAACTCCAGGCCCTTCGCAGCGTGGAGCGTGATCAGCGACAGCATGTCCGCGTCCGACTGGTAGCTGTCCTGGTCCGCGACGAGGGCGGTCTCCTCGAGCAGGCGATCCAGGGCATCCTCCGCCGAGAGGTCGTCGTAGCGCGTCGTCACCTCGCGCAGCTCGAGCAGGTTCGCCCAGCGCTCCTCGCCCTCCTCCGTCCCGTCGGCGAGCATGGCCCGGTAGCCCGAGCGCTCGAGGACGTCGTCGAGCAGCTCGGGGAGCGGCAACGTCCCGACGCGGGACCGAAGGCGTCGGATCAGGCCCACGAACTCGGCGATCGCCGACCGGGCTCGGCCGGCGAGCTCCGGCAGGCCGTCCTCCGCGGCGCGCTCCAGGCCGAGCCAGTACGGCACGCCCTCGCGCGCGACGTAGGCGCGAACCACCCCGATCGTCTTGTCGCCGATCGCACGCGCCGGGACGTTGATCACGCGCTCGAAGCTGACCTGGTCGGCGTCGGAGCGGAGGACCCGCAGGTAGGCGAGGGCGTCCTTGACCTCGCGCCGCGAGTAGAACCGGGTGCCGCCCACGACCTGATAGCGAATGCCGTAGCGGAGGCACGCCTCCTCGATGGCCCTCGACTGGGCGTTCGTCCGATAGAGGACTGCGATGTCACGCAGCTTCACGCTCGCCCCGTCGTCGGCGCGACGGGTCAGCGCGGAGCCGCGCGTGCCCGTCAGCTCCTCAACGCGGCGGACGATCCATTCGGCCTCCTCTTCCTCGTTGTAGGCCTCGAATCGCTCGATCAGCCGGCCGCGGTCGTTCTTCGTCCAGAGCTTCTTGTCCGACCGTGCCACGTTCTTCGACACGACCGCGTGCGCGGCATCGAGGATGAGCTGGGTCGAGCGGTAGTTCTGCTCGAGTTTGACGACCGTGGCATCGGGCCAGTCGCGCTCGAAGTCGAGGATGTTGCGGATGTCAGCGCCGCGCCAGCCATAGATCGACTGGTCGTCGTCGCCGACGACCGCGAGGTTGTGGTGCTTCGCCGCCAGCGCCCGGATCCACAGGTACTGCGGGCGGTTCGTGTCCTGGTATTCGTCGACGTGCAGGTAGCGCCAGCGGTCCTGGTACCGGGCGAGGGTCTCCGGCGACTCGTCGAACAGGCGCACGGCGTCGAGCAGGAGGTCGTCGAAGTCGAGCGCGTTCGCCTTCTTCAGCGCCGCCACGTACAGGCGAGCGAGCCGCGCGATCTGGATCGTCACGCCCGTCGCCAGCCGGAGTGGCGGGATCTCGCCCGGGTCGAGCATGTCGTTCTTGGCCCGGCTGATCGCCCCGAGGATCGCGGCGGGGCGGGTCTCGCCCTTCGCCTCCAGGCCCTCCTCCCGCAGCACCTGCTTCATGAGCTGCCCCTGGTCCTCGGTGTCGTAGATGACGAACCGACGATCCAGCCCGATCGCCTCGCCGTCGCGCCGGAGCACCCGCGCACAGATCGAGTGGAAGGTCCCTGCCTGGACTTCCTTGCCCGCCTCGCCCACGAGCCGGATGATCCGCTCGCGGAGCTCCCCTGCGGCCCGATTCGTGAACGTCACGGCGAGGATCCGGAACGGCGGCACGCCTTGGACGCCGACCAGGTAGGCGATCCGGTGGGCCAGCACGCGGGTCTTGCCCGAGCCAGCTCCCGCGAGAATCAGCACCGGCCCCTCGGTCGTGGTGACCGCGCGCGCCTGTTCGGGGTTCAGCCGCCCGAGGATCTCGCGCTTGCGGGAGTCCGCGACCTCTGCCTGGTACTTGTCCTGCGCGGCGCGCGCGGCCGCGTCGGGTCGGGCCTCCGGATCTCGCTCATCCGGCGGCGCCTCGGCCAGCCAGTCAGGCTCCGCGGGCAGCGCCGCGGCCGCCTCACCCGGGGTTGGTGGGAGCTCCTCGAAGTGCGTCCCGACGTCGGGCGCGGCCTCGTCCGAGGCGGCCTTGCGCCGTCGCGACGGGTGCGTGGGAGTCACTTCCCGATTGTATTCGCCGCCCCTTCACGACCGATCACGGCGGCCGCTCAGCTCGAGGTTCGCCTCAGCCCGCGCGACGCAACGAACACTGGCACGAATCTAAGAGCCCGGGCCGATGGCCCGGGCTCCTGTGCGTTCGCGAGGTCAGGCTAGAAGTCCATGTCTCCGCCGCCGCCGTGGCCATGGCCACCGCCGGCTGCCGCTGCCTGCTTCTCGGGGATATCGGTCACGAGCGTCTCGGTCGTGAGGACCATCGCCGCGATCGAGGCCGCGTTCTGGAGGGCAGAGCGGGTCACCTTCGCGGCGTCCACGATGCCCTTCTTGAACATGTCCCCGTAGACGCCGGCCAGGGCATCGAAGCCCTCGCCCGTCTTCAGGGTCTTGACCTTGGCCACGACGACCTCGCCGGACTGGCCGGCATTGTCGGCGATCTGGCGGGCCGGGGCCTCGAGCGCCTTGCGGACGATCTCGACGCCGACCTGGGCATCACCCGTGAGCTTGACCTTGTCGAGCGCCGGGATGGCCTGCAGGAGGGTGGTGCCGCCGCCGGCGACGATGCCCTCCTCGACGGCCGCGCGGGTCGTCGAGAGCGCGTCCTCGATGCGGTGCTTCTTCTCCTTCAGCTCGACCTCGGTCGCGGCCCCGACCTTGATCACGGCGACGCCACCCGCGAGCTTCGCGAGCCGCTCCTGGAGCTTCTCGCGGTCGTAGTCGGAGGTGGTCTCCTCGATCTGGGCCTTGATCTGGGTCATGCGCGCCTTGATCGCGTCGGGCGAACCCTCGCCGTCGACGACCGTCGTGTCGTCCTTCGTGGCGACCACCCGGCGAGCCTTGCCGAAGTCATCGGCGGTGACCGAGTCGAGCTTGCGCCCGATCTCCTCGCTGATGACGGTGCCGCCGGTCAGCGTGGCGATGTCGCGGAGCATCTCCTTGCGGCGATCGCCGAAGCCCGGGGCCTTGACGGCGAGCACGGAGATCGTGCCCTTGAGCTTGTTCACGACAAGCGTCGCGAGCGCCTCACCGTCGACATCCTCGGCGATGATCAGCATGGGTCGGCCGAGCTGCACGCCCTTCTCGAGCGCCGGGATCATGTCCTGGATGCTCGAGATCTTCTTGTCGGTGATCAGGATCAGCGCGTTCTCGAGGACCGCCTCCATCCGATCCGGGTTGGTCACGAAGTACGCCGAGATGTAGCCCCGGTCGAACTGCATGCCCTCGGTGTATTCCTTCTCGAGGCCGAGGCTCTGGCCCTCCTCGACGGTGATGACGCCGTCCTTGCCGACCTTGTCCATCACCTCGGCGATGATCTCGCCGACCTCGGGATCAGCGGCCGAGATGGCAGCAACGGCCGAGATCTGCTCGCGATTGTCGACCGAGCGGGAAACGCGCTTGATCTCGTCGACGATCGCGTCGACGGCCTTCTCGATGCCACCCTTGATCTGCATCGGATTCGCGCCGGCGGTGACGTTGCGCAGGCCCTCGGTGACCATCGCGTGAGCCAGCACGACCGCGGTGGTGGTGCCGTCGCCGGCGACGTCATCGGTCTTGGTTGCGACTTCCTTGACGAGCTGGGCACCCATGTTCTCGAATGGGTCCTCGAGCTCGATGTCGCGGGCGATGGTCACCCCGTCGTTGGTGATCGTCGGCGACCCGAACTTCTTGTCGAGCACGACGTTGCGGCCCTTGGGGCCGAGCGTCACACGGACGGCGTCGGCGAGGCGGTCGATGCCCCGCTTGAGGGACCGACGAGCGGTCTCATCGAAGTACAGCTGCTTGGCCAAGGGAATACCTCCGGTTTGTCGTTGTGGTCTGGCTCGGGTGGGTTCGCGATCCGACGGTCAGTCGATGACGATCGCGAGAATGTCCTTCTGGCTGACGATGAGGAGCTCGTCGTCCTCGAGCTTGAACTCGGTCCCCGCGTACTTGCCGTAGAGGACCTTCTGGCCGACCTTGACGTCCATCTGCTCGCGCTTGCCGTCGTCGAGGATCCGGCCCGGCCCGACCGCGATCACGCTGCCCTCCTGGGGCTTCTCCTTCGCGGTGTCCGGCAGGACGAGCCCGCTCTTCGTCATCTCCTCGCGCGGCGTCGGCTTGACGACGACCCGGTCGCCGAGCGGCGTCAGCTTGGTCTCAGTCTTCGTAGCGGTGGCCAAGGTGTTCCTCCTGGGGACGGCAGGTGCCGTCCGAGCCTGTGCATTGGTGCGTGTGCGACTCCGGTTCCGGTCCGCGCCTCCGGCAACCTCCGGTGGGGCCTGCGAACGCCGACAACCGAGCCGTGTTAGCACTCTCGGTGTGAGAGTGCTAGCAATAGTAGGAGCGTACCCCGCGGGGTGTCAACCGGCGCTCGCCGACAGTCAGGCGAGATCCGGGAAGGCGCCGGTCACGCGCGCGTAGGATCGGTCGATCCGGGCCTCGTTGATGCGGCCGCTGGTGACGAATCCCTCGATCAGATCGACCACTCGGGTCACGATGTCCGGGTCATAGACCTGCTGGTTGGCGAACAGCAGGAGGTCGTCCCCGGCATCGAGCGCGAGCGCCACGGCGTCCTCGGCACCGAACGCGTCCGCGATCGCGCCGGTCTGCAGGTCATCGGTGATCACCGGGCCTTCCCAGCCCAGCTCGTCGCGGAGGAGGTCGGTCACCGTACCGCGCGAGAGTGACGCGGGAGCCGACGGGTCGATCTGTCCGTTCACCACGTGCGCCGCCATGACCACGTCGACGAGTCCCTCCCCCAACAGGTCCATGTACGGGTCGAGCTCCTGCCGCGTCCAGGTCGTGGTGACGTCCGCGACGCCGAAATCGGTGTTCGCGCGTGCACTCCCGAGGCCCGGGAAGTGCTTCAACGCCGTCTTGATGGCACGGTCGCGGTGCGCCTGGATCTCGATCTCGGCGTCGCGGCTCACGACGGCGGGATCCGCCGAGAACGACCTGCCGAGCGCGCCGATCGCGGGGTTCTTGGGGTTGACGTTGATGTCCACCACGGGCGCGAGATTCAGGTTGACGCCGACCTCCGCGAGCGTCGCCGTGAGCCCGTCCGCCCATGCCTGCACCGCCGCATCGCCCTTGGGGCCGATCGACGCCTCCGATTCGAGTGCCGGAAAGCCATAGGCGGGCGAGAGTCGGGTGACCTTGCCACCTTCCTGGTCGATCGCGACGATCAGCTCGCGCGCGGGCGCGAGCGCCTTCAGGTCGGAGATGAGGCGCGTCACCTGGCGCTGGTTTCGGATGTTCCGGGTGCTCTGGACCCGGTCCTTGTCGAACAGGATCACGCCGCCGAGCCCGTCGATCGCGATGTTGCCGGCGATCCAGTCGGTCGCCTCGACGCGGAGGCCGCGGAAGCCGACGACCAGCAGGCGGGCGATGCGCTGGCGGATCGGGATCGGCGAAACGGTCGCGCTCGGCTCGGTGGAGGCGCTCGGCGAGCCACCTGGAGCGCCGGACGGCGTCCCGGTCGAACCGATCGGGCTCGTGGTCGGCCCGGGCAGGCACGCCTCCAGCACCAGGCCACTCGCGCCGAGGGCTGCTGCCTGGAGGACGGCACGGCGAGAGATCTGCGGTTCGTTCGGCATGGGATGGGCCGACGATCCTAGCAGTGGGGCAGCGCCGGACCGCCGGCGCTCAGGGTCGAGCGCGGAACGTCCGATCGTAGGCAGCGATGAGATCGAGGCCGGCCGGCGCAGTGGTGCCCCGGCGGTTGGTGGCGACCCAGTCGGCGGTCACGCGCACCCACTCCGGCTCGTTGCGGCCCCTGGGGGCACCTGGCGGCGAGAGGAATGGTGCGTCGGTCTCGACGAGCAGGCGATCGGCGGGGACGAGCGGGACGACGTCCGCGGTCGACTCCTCCCCTGCCCTGAACGCCAGCCCGGAGATGGAGATCGCCAGGCCGAGGTCGAGGACGAGGCGCGCGTAGTCGACCGAACCGGAGAAGGAATGGATCACGGCCGGCGGCCGATCCGGCCCGAACGCGGAGAGTGAGCGCTGGCCGCCGAAGCCGGCGGCGCGGAGCGCTTCGACCATCGCGTCCTGGGCATCGCTGGAACCTGCCTTCGAGCGGACGTGGATGATCGCGGGCTTGCCCGTCTCGAGCGCGAGCTCGAGGTTGCGCCGCAGGTTCGTCAGCTGGTCCGGGATCGGCGAGAAGACACGGTCGTAGTCGAGCCCGGTCTCGCCGATCGCGACAACTCGGCGATCGGCCGAGTGCGCGACGATCCGGCGCCAGTCGTCATCGTCGACCTTCGCCGCATCGTGGGGGTGGACGCCGACCGACGCATCCAGCCAGTCGAAGCGCTCGGCCAGCGCCAGCGCGCGCTCGGACGACGCCAGGTTCCAGCCCGGCACGAGGATCCGTTCGACGCCAGCCCCCTCGCCGCGCTCGAGAACCGCCGCCTCGTCGCCCGCGAACCGCTCGGCGTTGAGATGACAGTGGCTGTCCACGAGGCGCATCGCGGCAGCGTAGCCGCGAGGCGCCTCTTGGCCTGCGGGGTCAGCTCTCCGACTTGGACTTGTACAGGCCGACCTCGTTGCCCTCGGTGTCGGTGATCGCCGCGTACCAGCCGAACCCGATGTCGGTCTTTGGGACCACCACCGCGCCGCCGTTCGCCGTGGCAGCCGTCAGGCTGTCCTCGACCGAATCGACCGTGATGTAGTTCCGGATCGCGAGCGGCGCATTCTCGCCGCGCTTGCCGACGCCGCCACCGAGGCCGCCGGGGCCCGCCTCGTACAGGAGGTAGCCGGGCATCTCGTCCATCGACCGGAACTGCCAGCCGAAGACGGCCGCGTAGAACGCCTTCGCGCGTTCGACGTCGTCGGCCGGGAACTCGATGTGGCTGAACTCGCCGTGCTTGGCCATTTCGATCCTCCAGTCCGGTGCCGAATCGGGAGCCGACACAGGATCGACGATCAGGCCTCGCCCGAATCGACAGCGTCTGCCGAGGATTCGAGCTCGAGCCTGGGGAACAGCGGCTCAGGCGCACCGAGCCGGCCATCCGCGTCGGCCGCCGCTCCCCAGGTGAGCTCGTCGAGCAGCGGCGGCCCGCCATTCCCGTCCGACTCGTAGCCGTACTCGTGGCCGAGCTGTGCGAGCGCCCGAGGCGCGACCGAGGGCATGAACGGCGCGACGGCCAGGCTCACGAGGCGGACCGCCTCCACGAGGTCGCCGAGCACGCCGGCGAGACGTGCCTCTGCCTCGGGCGCCGCCGCGTCACCGGCTCTCGCCGCCTTGGCGATGGCCCACGGCTGCTCCGCCTCGACGAACCGGTTCGTCTCGCCCACGAACTCCCACAGCGCCGCGAGCGCGTCGTGGAGCAGCAGGGCGTCGAGCTTGCTCGAGTACGCGCCGAAGGCGCGCGACCAGGCCCCGCCGAGCGGTGACTCCGTCGCGGGTCGCGGTGCCGGCCGCTCCCCGCCGAGGTAACGCCCGGCCATCGTCACCGTACGGTTGACGAGATTGCCGTAGTCGTTGGCGAGGTCCGCGTTGTAGCGCCGGACGAAGCTCTCCCAGGACACGTCGGCATCCTGGTCGAACGGGAACTCGCGCAACGTCACGAAGCGCGTGCCGTCGGCGCCGAACGCGGCAAGCACGTCCGTCGGGTCGAAGAAGTTGCCGCGGCTCTTGCTCATCTTCTCCCCGCGGACGGTCATGAACCCGTGGACCCACACCTTCCGCGCCAGCTCGATGCCGGCGCTCATGAGCATCGCCGGCCAGATGATCGTGTGGAAGCGGTTGATGTCCTTGCCGATCACGTGCAGGTCGGCCGGCCACCACTTCGCGAAGGCCCCGGGGTCGTCGGGGAAGCCCGCGCCGGTGATGTAGTTGATCAGCGCGTCGAACCAGACGTAGATCACGCCCGCCTCGGGATCCCATGAGCCGTCCTCGCGCAGGGCCGTCTCGCCGTTCTCCGCGATCGGGAACGGGATTCCCCAGTGGAAGGTCTCGCGGCTGATCGAGATGTCCTCGAGGCCCTGGCGCAGGAACGCGAGCATCTCGTTCTTGCGGTATTCGGGCTGGACCCAGTCCGGATGCGCCTCGAAGTGCGCCAGCAACCGATCGCGGTAGGCGGAGAGCCGGAAGAACCAGTTGCGCTCGGCGAGCCACTGGAGCTCGATGTTCGGGTGATTCGGGCAGCGCATCCCGTCGGGGGTCTCGTGGAGATCCGAGAGCGCCTTGAAGCCCTCGTTCGGGCAGTACCAGCCCTCGTATTTGCCGAGGTAGACGTCGCCGTTGGCATACGCCCGTCGAACCATCTCCTGCGACGCCCGCCGGTGGTCGGGGTCGGTCGTCCGGATGAACCGGTCCGGCGTGATCAGCAGCGCGTCCTCGGCGTCCGTGAACAGCTTGACCATGCCGTCGACGAACGCCTTCGTGTCCTGGCCCAGCTCCTGAGCGCGCTGCGCGATGTTCACCGAGTGCTCGTCCGTGCCGGTCAGGAAGCGCGTGTCGTCGCCCTTCATCCGGTGCCAGCGCGCGATGACGTCGGCCCCGATCACCTCGTACAGGGTGTGCAGGCCCGGCTTGTTGTTGGGATAGGCGATAGCGGTCGTCAGGTAATACCGCGGTCGGTCAGGCATGGGTCCTCGGTCGTGAGGGGTCGACGGGGATCGATGGACGGCGCGCGTCGGGCCCGCGCGCGGGTCGAGATCGGCGGCCGGTCGGCCGTCGGGTTGCCTCGGTCAGCCCCGCCGGTGGATCGACCGCCCCGGCATCGCCATCGGGCTCCGGGGTGGGGTCACGGCGGGATCATGCGGGCGCGCCGCGTGCGAGGTCAAGCGCCCGACGTTCGATCGACCCAGGGTGCGCGCCACGCAGGCGCGTCGAATGGCGATGCCCAGTAGACGGTCTCGCGATACACGAGGCCGTCGCGCAGTTCGAGCAGGTCGACCACGAAGTACACGTCGCCGTTCTGGTAGGTCAG
>Ga0070708_100001912_pt1 | contig 16029 bp, 18 predicted proteins | sample KBSK5503metaG_FD_65469 | JGI IMG/M metagenome (GOLD analysis project Ga0070708, IMG submission 65469) | Corn, switchgrass and miscanthus rhizosphere microbial communities from Kellogg Biological Station, Michigan, USA - KBS K5-50-3 metaG | ecosystem: Host-associated > Plants > Roots >... | reverse complement strand
ACGGGGCGGGGCTCGGGCCGGAGCATCGGCGGGTTCGACCTGCACGGGGCGCTGCGCCGCGTGGGGCACCACCTGGAGAAGTACGGCGGTCACACGATGGCGGCGGGGCTGACCGTCCGCCGTGACCGCTTCGAGGCGTTCCGTGTTGCTTTTCTCCGGGTGGCGGGCGAGCTTCTGGACCCCGACGACCTGGTGCCCGAACAGCGTGTGGACCTGGAGTTGCCGTTGGGGCTGGTGAGCGAGAAGCTGGAGAAGCTCTTCCGCTACCTGGAGCCCTGCGGCCCGGGGAATCCGGCACCCGTCTTCGGCGTGCGGGCTGCGCGGGCCGTCGGCGCGCGGCGCGTGGGCGCGAATCACCTGAGGTTCCTGCTCGACGACGGCTCGGGTGTGCTGCCGGCCATCGGATTCCAGTGGGCCGACGCCGTGCCCGACGCCTGGCTCGCGCAGCCGCTCGACGTGGCGTTCCGTCTCGAGCGGGACGAGTGGCAGGGTCGCACGACGCTGCAGGCCCGGGTGGCGGCGCTGGCGCCGAGCGGATGAATAGAGAGTGCGGAGCGCGGAGTGTGGAATGCGGAATGTCAAGGTGAGCGTCGTGCCACGAACGACCTCTCACTTCAATTCCGCACTCCGCACTCCGCATTCCGCACTGGGGAGGGGGACAGGGGCGGGTTATGATTCGCATCATCGCGGGCGAGTTCAAGGGGCGGCGGCTCAAGACTCCGGCGACGGCGAAGGTGCGACCCACTGCGGACCGCGTGCGCGAGGCGTGGTTCAGTATCGTGCAGCGCTCGATCCGCGGCGCGCGCGTGCTCGACCTGTACGCGGGCTCGGGCGCCCTCGGCCTCGAGGCGCTGTCCCGGGGGGCGGCCGCCGCCGAGTTCGTCGAGGCGCATCGCTTCGCCCTCGCGGCGCTCAAGGCCAACATCGGCACGCTGCGCGTGGGCGACCGCGCGGTGGTCCACCGCGGGGATGCTCTTAAGTTCGCCGAGCGGCTGCACCCCGGGCAGTACGACATCGCCTTCGCCGATCCGCCGTACGGGACCGACCAGGCGGTGCGCCTGGTCGCGATGTTCCGCGTGAACGCGTTCGCCCGCATCCTGTCCATCGAGCACCCCGCCGACCAGCCGATTCCCGGGGACGACACGCGCCGCTACGGCGATACGGCCGTGACCTTCATCTACGCTCCGTGAGCGGTTCTCGCGTCGCGGTCTACCCGGGGTCGTTCGATCCCATCACGCACGGCCACGAGGACCTGATTCGGCGCTCGCTCGCGTTTGCGGATCGCGTGATCGTCGCGGTGGCGGTGAACGTCGCCAAGCAGGTGCTGTTCACGCTGGACGAGCGCGTCGCGCTGATTCGCGAGGCGGTACGGCACCCCGCCGTCGAGGTGCAATCGTTCGATGGATTGCTGGTGGGCTTCGCCCGCGAAGTGGGCGCCACGCTGATCGTGCGCGGCCTCCGCGCGGTCAGCGACTTCGAGTACGAGTTCCAGATGGCCCTGATGAACCGAACCCTCGCGGCGGGGCTGGAGACGGTGTTCCTCGTGCCCGCGTTCGATCTCACCTATCTCAGCTCGAGTCTCGTCCGCGAGGTCGCGCGCTTCGGCGGCGACGTGTCGCAGTTCGTCCACCCGGCGGTGCAAGAGGCGCTCAGGCGGAAATTCGGCCGGTGACGTTCCGCGACCGCGTCTACGAGCGGGCGCGGCGCGCCCGCCGCCGCATCGTCCTGCCCGAGGGCGGCGACCCGCGGGTCCAGGAAGCGGCGCGGCGACTCGAGCGGGAAGGGCTGGCGAGGGTGGAGGTGCTGGACCGGCCGTTTCCCGTTTCCCGCTTCCCGGACTGCATCCGGCTGCTCAGGAGCCGCTGTCCCGACAGGTTTCCGACCGACGTCGAGGCCGCCGCCGCCCTCGAGCATCCGCTCACCTTCGGCGCCTGCCTCGTGGGCGTGGGACGCGCCGACGTGATGGTCGGCGGGGCGTCGTACCCGAGTGGAGACACGATCCGCGCGGCGCTCTGGGCCGTGGGGACGGCGCCGGGCATCGCCACGGTGAGCGGGGCGTTCTACATGGTGCGCGGCGAGGCGGTGCTCACCTTCACCGATTGCGCGGTCGTCCCCGACCCGACGCCGGCGCAGCTCGTCGACTCGGCGCTCGCCGCGGCGCGGGACCGGCGGCTCATCGTGGGTGACGAGCCCGTGGTTGCGCTGCTGTCCTACAGCACGAAGGGAAGCGCGGGCGGGCCGCGGGTGGAGCGGGTGCGACGCGCGATGGAGCTGCTCGAGGTGCGCGCTCCCGATTTCGCCTGCGACGGCGAGCTGCAGGGCGACGCCGCGCTCGTCGCCGAGGTCGCCGCCCGCAAGGCCCGCGGGTCGCCGGCCGCGGGCCGCGCCAACGTGCTGGTGTTTCCCGATCTTGACAGCGGGAACATCGCGTACAAACTGGTGCAGCGGCTGGGCGGCTGGCAGGCCATCGGGCCAATCCTGCAGGGCCTGGCGCGCCCCGTGGCCGACCTGTCGCGGGGCGCCACCGCCGACGATATTGTGGACACGGCGGCGGTCGCGGCGTTGCAGGCGGGCCGCTGACCGCCTCCGCGGGCGAACTCGCCGCTCGACCCGCCGCTCAAGCGGCGTCGTCAGTCAATTTCACAGGGCCGAGCCACCGATCGGAGCGCACATGCCTTTCAGCTTGATGCAGAAGAAACCCGGCGTCGTGATGGTGGGCGTGGACGGGCAGTTGATCGTGGGCAACCGCCAGGAGCTCAAACAGAAGGTTCTCGACGCCCTCGACGGGGGCACGAACAAATTCGTCATCGATTTCACCCGGACCGGCTACATCGACTCGTCGGGCCTCGGCGTCCTCGTCTCGCTGTCGAAGAAGATCCGCGAGCAGGGGGGCGACCTCCGTCTCGCCGGCCTCAACGACGACCTGCAGACGCTGTTCGAGCTCACCAAGCTGGACACGCTCTTCTCCATCGCCAAGACGCCCGAGGAGGCCCTGGCCGCCTTCTCGCCGTGACCACGCCGCTCTCCCTGCACGTCCGCCCTTGCAGTCCGGGGGGCGAGGTCGAGTTCGAGCTGCTGCTCGACGTCCCGAGCGACCTCAGGTACGTGGGGCCGGCGGTGGAGCTCATCGCCGAGCGTTGCCGCCACGGGGCGCTCTCGCCGCGCCGCATCGAGTTCAACCTGCGCACCGCGCTCGCCGAAGCGCTCGCCAACGCCATCGCGTATGGAAACCGCCAGGACCCGAGCCGCGTCGTGCGCGTGCGGGTCGAAGCCGGCCGGGCCTGGCTGCGCATCCATGTCACCGACGACGGTGGCGGCTTCGATCCCGCCGTTGTGCCGGACCCGACCCTTCCCGGACGCCTGGAGCGCGAGGACGGCCGCGGCCTGTTCGTGCTGCGGAGCCTCGTGGACCACGTGACGTTCAACGAGAAGGGAAACTCCGTCTGCCTGACGTTACGGGCGGGCTGACCCGCCTCGATCGACTGCTATCGGCGCTGGAGCAGCTCTCGGGCGCGCGGTTGCGCCTGTGGCGCTTCGACGCGCGCCGGGCGCAGCCCCTCGCCGGCGCGCCACCGCCCGGCTGGTCGCCTCCTCCTCTCAACGGCCGCGACCGCGGCACCCGCATCGACACCCCGGAGGGCGCCGCCTGGTTCGAGCCCGTCGAGGATGCCGATGGCGTGTGGCTCGAGGTGCGGGAACGGGTCCAGGGGAAAGGGGCGACGCAGCCGTCGGCGCTCGCGGAGATCGTCGGCTCGGTGCTCGCGGCCGAGCGCGACGCCGCCCAGGTCGCGGCGGAGCTGTCGGAACGTTACGAGGAGATCGACCTCATCTACTCGATCAGCGAGATCCTCGGCCACACCATCCGGCTCGAGGAGGCGGCGCAGCGCATCCTGCAGGAGGTGGCCTTCGTGGTGCGGGCGGGGCGCGCGACCCTGCTGGTGCACGACCCGGAGCGGCGCGTGCTGAGCCTCGTCGCCGCCCAGGGGATGGACCCGAAGGGGATGGACCCGATCGAGGTGGACGATCCGACCTCGGTCTCGGCCCGCGTGTTCCGCGAGATGCGGAGCATCGGCTACGACCCCACCGACCTTCATGCCCCGAATCCCGGTTCGCCGGCAGGCCGCACGTACAAGGGGAGGGCGTTCCTCTCGGTGCCCGTGCTGTACGCGGCCCCCGGAGGCGCCGTCAAGCCGATCGGGGTCATCAACCTCACGGACCGTCTGGGCGAGGATGCCTTCACGGCGGGGGACCGCAAGCTCGTCGCCGCCATCGCGAACCAGATCGGCGCCGCCATCGAGAACGCCAACCTCGTCGCGCGAGAGCAGGGCCAGCAGCGGCTGCACCGTGAGCTGGAGCTGGCGCACGACCTCCAGCTCAAGCTCCTCCCCTTGCCCCGCGTCGTTGGGGACCGGGTCGACCTCGCGGTCCGATGCCGCCAGGCCGAGTCGGTGGGGGGGGACTTCTATAACCTGCTGAACCTGCGTGAGGACCGGCTCGGCGTGATGATCGGTGACGTCACGAGCCACGGGTTCGGGGCCGCGCTGATCATGGCGCTCGTGATGGCGGCTTCCGGCATCCACGCCGAGTCCGCGGAAACGCCGGGCGAGGTGCTGGAGCGGATCGAGCGGTCCCTCATCGAAGAGCTCGCGCGGACGGAGATGTTCCTCACGCTATTCTACGGCCTGGTGGCGCCGGACGCCGGGCGGATCGCCTACGCCAACGCCGGGCACGCTCACGCATTCCTCGTGTCCGCGAGGACGGGAGAAGTGACGCGCCTGGAAGCCACCCGCCCGCCCCTCGGCGCACCCGGGGCCGGTCGCGATCGAGTGGTCTCGTGCGAGCAGAAGGCTACGCTGCTCTGCCTCTTCACCGACGGGGTCGCGGAAGCGGAGGGTGAGCGCGGCGGCCGCTTCGGCGAAGAGCGCGTGCTGGGGCACGTGGCGCGGCTGCGGGACCGGTCCGCGCGCGAGATTCTGGACGCCGTCTTCGCGGATCTCGCGGCCTTCACCGGCGGGGCGGCGCCCGCCGACGACCGCACGGTGCTGATCCTGCGCATGTGACTCCGGCGCGGCGTCTCGGCCAGCACTTCCTCACCGACGCCAATATCCTCGGCAAGATCGTCGACGCCCTCGATCCGGCGCCGACCGACGTGGTCCTCGAGATCGGCGCGGGGAAGGGGAGCCTGACGCGCGTCCTTGCCCCTCGCGTGCGCGTGGTGATCGGCATAGAAAAGGATCGCCGATTGGCAGCCGAATGCGAAGTGCGGAATGCGGAATGCGGAATTGATAACGCGACCATCGTGCCGGGGGACGCCCTGAAGGTGGACTGGCGCACGCTGCTCGACGCCCACCTTGACATTCCGCATTCCGCACTCCGCATTCCGCATTTCAAGATCGTCGGCAACATCCCCTATTACATCACCTCTCCCCTGATCGCGAAGGCGCTCACGCCGCCGCTGCCCGAGCGGCTCGTGTTCCTCGTCCAGGCCGAAGTGGCGGACCGCGTCGTGGCCGCCCCCGGCTCGAAGCCGTACGGCGCGCTGTCGGTGGGCGTGCAGGCCCTGTGTCGCGTGGAAAAGCTCTTCGGCGTGAAGCCCGGGGCGTTCCACCCGATGCCCAGGGTCGCCGGGGCGCTGCTCCGGCTCGCGCCGCTCGCCGAGCCGCTGGTTCAGCCCGAAGAGAGCGCGCGCTTCCGGGCATTCGTCACGCGCTGCTTCGGCCGCCGGCGCAAGCAACTGCGCAACGCGGTGGCGGGCGCCACCGGAGCGCCGGCGCGGGTCGTGGCGGAGGGGCTGCGGGCGCTCGGCCTCGATCCGACGGCGCGCCCGGAGACGCTCTCGCCCGCGCAGTTCGTCCGGCTCTTGCGATGGAGCGATGAGTTGTGAAATAATTCACAATATGCGGAAGATCGCCGACAGCACCGTGCGGCGGCTGTCCCTCTATCTCAGGTTCCTCGAGCAGTTCGACGCGCAGGGCACGACCACCATCTCCTCCGCCGAGCTTGCACGCCACGGCGGCACCACGTCGGCGCAGGTTCGCAAGGACCTGTCCTTCTTCGGCTCCTTCGGCAAGCGCGGGCTCGGCTACTCCGTCGCGGAACTCGCCGCGAGGATCCGCGGCATCCTCGGCCTGAAGCGCAACTACCGCGTCGTCCTGGTCGGGGCAGGGCGGATCGGCGGCGCCCTGGTGCAGTATCCCGGCTTTCGGCAACGCGGCTTCCACGTGACGGCGATCTACGACAAGGACGCGAAGAAAGTCGGCACCCGCTGGAACGGCGTGGTGGTGCGCGACGTCCGGCACATCGAGCGCGACCTCCAGCGCGAGCCGACCGACATCGCCATCCTTGTGACACCGGCGGATGCCGCACAGGAGGTGGCCGATCGGCTGGTGCACGGCGGAGTGAAGGCGATCCTCAACTTTGCCCCAGTTCAGCTCACCGTCCCGAGCGACGTGGTGGTCAAGTCGGTCAATATGGCCCTGGAGCTCGAGACGCTCAGCTTCGCGCTGGCGAACCGGTAGGACCGGGCGACAGTGCGGAGTGTCTCCAATGCGGAGTGCGGAGTGCGGAATGCGGAATGTCAGTGCAAGCGTCGTGCGGCGAACGACCCGTCCCTGAAATTCCGCATTTCGCACTCCGCATTCCGCACTGGGTTACATTCCGCGCCATGGCTCGCGTGCGCGTGACCTCCGAAATCGGCCCATTGCGGACCGTTCTCGTGCATACCCCGGGCCGCGAGCTCGTGGCGGTGACGCCTGCGAACCGGGAAGAATACCTCTACGACGACATCGTCGATCTGGAGCTGGCGCAGCGGGAGCATCGGCACTTCGTCGCGGTGCTGGAGCGGTTCGCCGAAGTGTACGAGGTGCGCGCCCTGTTGACCGAGCTCGCCGCGCGCCCGGACGTGCGGGAGTTTCTCGTCACCCGCGCCTTGGAAGTCGTTCCGTCGGACGTGCTGGCGAAGCAGCTCTCCGAGCTGCCCGGGGGCGAGCTCGTCGGGCTCATGATCGAAGGCGCGCTCGAGGAAGCCGGCCCGATCGCAAAGGCGTTGAACGAGACCGGGTACGCCCTGCCCCCGCTCCCGAACTTGTTCTTCACGCGCGACGTGGGGATCGTGATCGGGGAGCACTCGATCATCGGCTCGATGCGCCACGGCGTGCGCTGGACCGAGGAGCTCCTCATCAAGGCGCTGTTCCGCTACCATCCCGCCCTCGAGAACGCCGGCATTCTCTACGACGGCTCCGAAGAGAAGCGCAACAACTACACGCTGGAGGGTGGAGACGTACACCCGCTCCGCCCCGATCTCCTCCTGCTCGGGTTCAGCGAGCGCTCGAGCCCCGCCGCGCTCGACCTCCTCTGCGAGCTCGTGTTCGAGCACTGCGGGGTGAAGGACGTGATCGTCGTGGTCCTGCCCAATGAGCACGCCGCGATCCATCTCGACATGATCTTCACGCAGCTCGACCGCGACCTGTGCTGCGTCTATCCGCCCCACTTCGTCGGGCCGGAGCGGCTCGCGGTGCTGCACCGGCGCAAGCGGTCCAAGGGCGTTCGGGAGATGCCGAATTTCTTCGCCGCGATGCACGCCGTCGACCAGCCGCTCGAGCCGGTGTTCGGCGGCGGCAACAGCCGCTCGCTGCAGGAGCGCGAGCAGTGGTCGTCGGCTTGCAATTTCTTCGCCGTGCGCCCGGGCGTCGTCGTCACGTACGCCCGGAACGAGGCGACGCTGCTCGAGCTCGAGCGTGCGGGCTTCAAGGTCCTGCCCGCCGCGAAGCTGCCGGACGGGGAGGGGGAGCGGTGCCTGGGCGACGCCGCGCGGGCGGTCATCACGATCGAGGGCAGCGAGCTGGTGCGGGGTGGCGGCGGGCCTCGCTGCATGACGCTTCCCTTGAGGCGGGACGACCTCTGACCGGCGTCGCCGCCCGGTCGTCGTCGAGTCTCGCGAATCGGGCCCTGGCCTACCTGGAGGCCGGACCCGCCGCGAGCGCTGCGCTCGTGCGGGACGTGCTCGCGCTGCCGCGGGCGCCCCGCGGCCTGGCAGATCGGGTCGCCGCCGCGCTGCTCGAGGGCGACCCGCGGGTGACGCGGCTCAGCGACGGCCGGTGGGCGCTCGCCGCCGCGGCGGCGAGCCCGCCGCTCGACGCCTGCTCCTTCGCGGTGGTGGATGTGGAAGCGACGGGAGCGAGCCCGCGTCGCGGACATCGCGTCCTCGAGATCGCGGTGGCCACGATTGCGGACGGCGAGGTGAGGCTCGCGTACGAAACGCTCGTCAATCCCGAACAGCCCATTGCGCCGCTGGTCTCGCGCCTCACCGGTATCACCGATCAGCTGGTTCGAGACGCGCCTCGCTTCGACGAAATCGCCGACCGAGTCCTGGACACGCTCGCGGGTCGGGTGTTCGTGGCGCACAACGTCCGGTTCGATTGGACGTTCCTCGGCGCGGAGCTCGTTCGGACTCGCTCGCTCCTGTTGCAGGGGCCGAGGGTTTGCACGGTGAGGCTGGCGCGACGCCTCCTGCCGCCGCTCGCGAGCCGTACCCTGGACGCGCTGGCGCGCTACTTCGGGTTCGAGATCGTGGGACGGCACCGCGCGGGGCCCGACGCGTTGGCCGCGGGGCGGATCTTTCAGCACCTGGTAAGTATCGCGAAGGATCTCGGAGCCGTTAGGCTGGAGGACCTCGGGAAAGTGCGTAATAATGTGCAATGCGGAGTGCGGAGTGCTGAATGCGGAATTGACCGCGTGACGGTCGTGCAGCGCGGTAAGCCTTTGGGATCGAACCTTCCCTGCGATTCCGCACTCCGCATTCCGCACTCCGCACTTGAGTGATGCCCCACACCACCTTCACCGTCGGCCGCCTCACCTGCCACGCCCTCGAAGGCGGGGTGCAGCGTCTGGACGGGGGCGCGATGTTCGGTGTCGTGCCCAAGCCGTTGTGGGAGCGGCGCATCGTCCCGGACGAGCGCAACCGGATCCCGCTCGCGCTGCGGTGCTTGCTGGTCGAGCACGACGACGGTCCGGTGCTGATCGATACCGGACTCGGCAACAAGGAGACGGCGAAGTTCAAGGACATCTACGGCGTCGAAAACGAAGGGCGTGCAGGCCGCACGCGTCTCGAGGATGCGCTCGCCGAGCGCGGGCTTAGGCCCGAGGACGTCCGCTGGGTGATCAACACTCACCTTCACTTCGACCACGCCGGAGGGAACACGTTCCGCGACCCGGACGGGGGCGTCGCCATCAGCTTTCCCCGGGCGCGCTACGTGGTTCAGAAGGGCGAGCTCGATTTCGCCAGCCACACCAACGAGCGCACCGCGGCGAGCTACCTGGCGCCCAATTTCGCGACCGTGCCGTTCACGCTGCTCGATGGCGAAGCCGAAGTGCTCCCGGGCGTCCGCTGCGTGCCGACACCGGGCCACGTCCCGTATCACCAGTCCGTCTTCGTCGAGAGCGAGGGGGAGCGGGCGTGCTTCCTCGCCGATGTGGTACCCACCAGCGCGCACCTGCCGCTTCCCTGGATCATGGCCTACGACCTGGAGCCGCTCGTCACCCTGGAATCGAAGCGCCGGTTGTACGCGCGAGCGGAAGTCGAGGGGTGGCTCCTGCTCTTCGAGCACGATCCGGCGGTGGTGGCAGGCCGGTTGGGAAGGGACGGCAAGGGATTCGGTCTTGTGGACCCGCTTAACGTGGGCTAACTTAGTGCCCGCAATGTGCTAAGCAGGCGCCGCGCGCGCCTCACCCGCCGCCTCTCTGGACCACGGGGAGTGCTCTAGGGTTCCGAGGCCTCACCCCCTACGTGTAGGGCACGACACTGCCGTGCCCAAATAGGGGGGGTGAGACGGTGCGGATTCCGGGGCGGTCGGAATCCGCTTTTGCTTTCTCTTGAGGAGGAGATCACCACCTGGCGATCGAAAGCACCAACAACAAAGCGCCGCGTATCCGGGTGAACCGGCAGATCCGGATCAGTCCGATCCGGGTCATCGCTCCGGACGGGGCGCAGCTCGGAGTGATGCCCGTCGAGGAAGCGCTCGCCGCGGCGCAGGCGCGTGGGCTCGACCTCGTAGAGGTGGCGCCGCTGGCGCGGCCCCCCGTCGCGAAGATCATGGATTACGGGAAGTTCAGGTTCGAGCAGGCCAAGGCGGCGCGCGCGGCGAAGAAGAAGCAGCATGTCATCCACCTCAAGGAAGTGAAATTTCGGCCCGGGATCGACGATCACGATTTCGCGTTCAAGACCCGCCACGCGCGCGAGTTTCTCGAGGACGGCAACAAGGTGAAGGTGACGATGATGTACCGCGGCCGGCAGATGGCGCACATCGATCTCGGACGCGAGGTGCTGGACCGGGTCGCGACCGCGCTGCGGGACGTGGCCAAGATCGAGCAAGAGCCGAAGCTCGAAGGCCGGAACATGTCGATGGTGTTGGCGCCCAAATAGGTGCTAGGTGCTGGGTGTTAGGTCCTTAGCCCCTTAGCCTCTTAGCCCCTAGCATCCAAGAGGTTCACCATGCCCAAGCAGAAATCCAAACGCGCGCTCCGGAAGCGCGTCCGGCTGACGGGGAAGGGCCGGCTGCGCCGCCACCGCGCCTACAAGAGTCATATCCTGACCAAGAAGCATCCGAAGCGGAAACGGCACCTGCGTAAGGCCACGCTCGTGTCCCACGCGGACGAGCGTCGCCTCAAGCGCCTGCTGATGGCATAAGGAGCGCCCATGCCTCGCGTCAAAAGCAACGTCGCGCGCCTGAAGCGCAAGAACAAGATCATGAAGCTCGCCAAAGGCTATTTTGGCGGGCGCAGCAAGCTTTGGAAGGCCGCCAAGGAGTCCGTCGAACGGGCCCAGAAGTACGCCTACCGCGATCGCCGTCGCAAGAAGGGGGACTTCCGGCGCCTCTGGATCACACGCATCAACGCCGCCGCGCGGCTGCACCAGTTGTCGTACAGCCGCATGATGAACGGCCTGCGGCGGGCCGGGGTCGAGGTCAACCGTAAGGTCCTGGCCGATCTCGCCGTGCGTGATCCTGTAGCGTTCGAGCAGCTGGCGGAGGTCGCGAAGCGGGCGCTCTGACGATGCGCGACCTCCTGGCAGCCCTCTCCGAGCTGCGGGAGCGTCTGAAGGAGATTCCGCAGGCGGACGAGCGCCGGCTCCAGGACTTGAAGACCGAAGTCCTCGGGCGCAAAGCCGGCGCGCTCACCCAGCTTCTCACCACGCTGCCGCAGCTCGAGCCGGCCTCCCGCAAGGCGGTGGGCGCGGCGGCGAACGCCCTGAAGCGCGAGTTCGAGGCGGCGTTCGAGGCGCGCGAGCGCGAGCTGAAGCGCGCGCCCGACCGCGCGGCCGGCCTGGACCTGACCATGCCGGGCCGGGCGCAGTGGCGGGGCGGCCTGCATCTCGTCACCCAGGTCGTGGACGAGATCTGCGAGATCTTCCGCGAGCTCGGCTTCACGCGCGCCGTGGGCCCCGAGATCGAAACCGAGCGCTACAACTTCTACGCGCTGAATTTCCCCCGCGACCACCCCGCCCTGGATGCCCAGGACTCCTTCTACCTGGGCGAGGACCTGCTGCTGCGGACCCACACCTCGCCCGTGCAGATTCGCACGCTCGAGCGCTACCCGCCCCCCATCCGGGTGGTGATCCCGGGACTCGTGTACCGGCGCGACCCGTTCGACGCGTCGCACTCGCCCGTGTTCGAGCAGCTCGAGGGACTCGCGGTGGACGAAGGGATCACCTTCGTGGACTTCAAGGCCACGCTCGCCACCTTCGCGCAGAGGTTCTTCACCGCGGACACGCGGGTGCGGTTCCGGCCGTCGTTCTTCCCGTTCACCGAGCCATCGGCCGAGATGGACGTGCAATGCCAGATCTGCGGAGGAACGGGGGCGGGGTGCCCGACGTGCAAGCAAACCGGCTGGATGGAGATCCTCGGCTCGGGGATGGTGCACCCGGCCGTGCTCGAGAACTGCGGAGTGGACAGTGAGAAGTACACCGGCTTCGCCTGGGGCATGGGCCCCGAGCGCATCGCGATGAGTCGCCACGGGATTCCGGATATCCGGCTCTTCTTCGAGAGCGACGTGCGCTTCCTCGCGCAGTTCGCCGGAGGCGTGCGATGATCGTCTCGCGCCGCTGGCTGGAGGCGCTGCTCGGGCGGCCGCTCGACGCCCGCGAGGTCGCCGAATGGCTGACGAGCCACGTGGCCGCGGTCGACGCCGTCCAGCCGCTGCATCAGGACCTGGGCGACATCCTCGTGGCGCGTGTGCTGGACGTGAAGCAGCACCCGAACGCCGACCGGCTGTCGGTCTGCCTCGTCGACGCGGGCGCGGGCGCCGTGCAGGTGGTGTGCGGCGCGCCCAACGTGCAGGCCGGCAAGAGCTATCCGTATGCGCCCGTCGGCGCCGTCCTCCCCGGCGGCATCACGCTCGAGAAGAAGACGATCCGCGGCGTCGAGTCGGACGGCATGCTGTGCTCCGCGAAAGAACTCGGGCTGGGGTCCGATCACGCCGGGATTCTGGAGCTCGACACTCTGACCCCGGGCGCAAGCCCGGGGCCTCCGGGCACCCGGTTCCTCGAAGCCGTGCCGGTGGCCGATCACCAGCTCGTCATCGACGTGCCGGCGAACCGCCCGGATTTGCTGTGTCACAAGGGAGTGGCGCGCGAGCTCGCGGCGCCGCTCGGTGCGACGCTCAAGTTGCCGCCCGTACCGGGCGGTCTGGCGGACAGCCGGAGTGGCGGACGGGTGGAAGGGGAGCCGGTCCGCCAGACCGCCCGGGGTGTCGTAGACGGAGTGGACATCCGTCTTGAGGATCCCGAGGGTTGCCCGCGTTACCTCGCTGCGGTCATCCGCGGCGTGCGGGTGGGGCCGAGTCCCACCTGGCTCGCCCAGCGCCTCGCCAGCATCGGCCAGCGGCCGATCAGCAACGTAGTGGACGCCACCAACTACGTCCTGTTCGAGCTGAACCAGCCGCTGCACGCGTTCGACCTCGCGAAGCTGCGCGGCCCGGCCGTCGTGATCCGCCGGGCGAAGCCGGGGGAGAAGATCGTCACGCTGGACGGCGTCGAGCACGCCATGACGGCGGAGATGACGGCCATCTGCGACGCGGAGCGGCCGACCATCGTGGCAGGCGTGATGGGCAGCGCCGAGTCGGAAGTCACGGCGAGCACCGCGGACGTCGTGCTGGAGTGCGCTTACTTCCAGCCCACTCGGATCCGGAGGACCCGGCGCGCCCTCGGACTGTCGAGCGAGTCGAGCTACCGCTTCGAGCGGGGCATCGACCTCCTGGGCATGCCGGACGCCATGCGCCGGGCGGTCGAGCTGATCATTGCGGTCGCGGGCGGAGAGTTGCGCGCGCCGCCGCTCGATCTGTGGCCCGAGCCCGTGCGGGAGAAGACGATCTTCCTCCGCCCTGAGCGAGCCTCCCAACTGCTGGGCGTGCCCATCGAGCGGGCCGAGATCGAGCGGCACCTCTCGGCAGTGGGATTCTTCGTGGCGCCGAAGGACGGGCGCCTCGCGGTCCAGGTTCCCGGGTGGCGCCCGGACGTGATCCGCGAGGTCGATCTGGTCGAAGAGGTCGCCCGCCTCAAGGGCTACGATGCCTTTCCCGATGAGCTCGGGCCCTACCGGCCAAGCGCGGTCCCCGATGCCCCGCTCGAGCGCGCCAAGGCGAGGGTGCGCGAGCAGCTCGTCCGCGGCGGCTTCCTCGAGGCCCGCACGCTGCCCCTCGGGCCCCCCGATGGCGCCGACGCCGTGGCGCTCCGGAACCCGCTGTCCGCCGAGGAAGCCCACCTCCGGCGCCGGCTGCTGCCCGGGCTCGTTCGGCGTGTGGAATACAACTGGTCGGTGCGGAACCGCGACATCCGGCTCTTCGAGGTTGGAACCGTCTTCCGTGCGGCTGGGGCGGACGTGCCAATCGGGAAGGGCGGTCCGGAGGAGTGGAGTTCCGTGGCGGCGGTGCTAACCGGCGCTCGGCACCCCCCGCACTGGTCTGAGGGTGCGAAAGTACCTGATATGGACATATGGGACTTGAAGCGCCACTTTGAGTTAGCGGTGGAGGTCGCCGCGCCCTCCTGCGACGTACAACCTGCAACGGGAGGGGCCGTTGGTTGGGTGGCGGTGAAGCGGGGCAGTGGCGACGTGGTGGGGTCCGCCGGCCGGGTCGAGGCGGACGCGCCGGTATGGGCCGCTCCGCTGCTCGGGTTCGAGGTCCGGCTGGAAGTGACCGTGCACCAGCCGAAGCCGTACCAGGCGCTTCCGACGCTGCCGCCGGTGGAGCGCGATGTGGCGCTGGTGCTCCCGGCGGGGGTGACTGCGGCGGCGGTAGCCGAAGTGTTGCGCCGCGTCCTCGGGCCGGTGCTCGAGCGCCTCGAAGTCTTCGATGAGTACCGGGGCGCCGGAATCCCGGCCGAGCACCGCAGCGTGGCCTGGCACTGCACGTTCCGGGACCCGAGCCGGACGTTGCGGGAGCGCGACGTCGATGGCCTGTTCGAGCGCGGGCTGAAAGTGTTGGAGGACGAGCTTGGTGTACGACGGAGAGAGAGTTGATGGGCGGGTGCTGGACCAACTCGAGACCATTCTCCGCCACGTGGCGGACGAGTTGGCCGGTTGGCGGGCGCGCGCCCTCAAGGCTGAGGGCGACCTCAAGGAGCTGAGCGCCCGGGCGAGCACGACCGGAGGGGGGGCGGCAGGCGGGGGAGCGGGCCCGGGCTGGAAGGCGGATCCCGAGAGCCGGAACCGGATCGCCGACCTCGAGCAGGAGAACAGGGCGCTGCGGCAACGGGTCGAGGCCGCCCGCGTTCGAGTCCACGACCTCTTGGCGCGCCTCACCTTTCTGGAAGAGCAGGCGCGCGAAGGGGGTGGCGGGGGCAACGGCGGTGGGCGCATTCCCGGCGCCGCCGGCGGCGCGAGCGAAGCGAATCCGGGTGGGGAGGGAGGCGGCGCGGCGGGCGGGGGAGGTCGGGACAGTGCCGGCGGGGAGGGGCGAGCCCAGTGAGCAACAAGAAGCACGCGGTCAAGGTGATGATCGGCGGTGAGGAGTACACCGTGCGGTCCGATCTGCCGCCCGAGTACACCCGCGAGGTCGCGGCCCACGTAGACGAGGCGCTGAAGCGGGTTCTCGCCCAGGGACCGATCGTCGAGACGCATAAGGCGGCGATCCTCGCCGCGCTCGATATCACTAACGAGCTGTTCCAGGCGAGGAAGAGCGAGCGCGAGGTGGCTGCCCGGCTCGCCGCGCTGGCGGACGACCTGGCGAAGCTGCTGCCGCCGGCGAAGCGGAAGGCCATCGTGAGTCAGGTGCCGTCCGTACTCACTTGAGTCGCCGCCGTCACTGAACAACCCTTCGCTTCGCTTCGGTGCGCGGAGCGGTGCTGGAGATAGTTGACCATATGGCGGATCTGCCGGCAATCATCGCGGGTGTCGTGGGCGGTGGGGTCGCCGCCGGGGCGTATTTCTACGTGTTGGGGCGCCACGTCGGGCGGCGCGCGGCGGAGGCTTTGGCCCGCGCCGCCACGGCCGAGAGCGAGCGGCTGCTTGAAGACGCGCGCCAGCGCGTGGTGCTCGCCGCCAAGGCGGAGCTGCTGCAGGCCCGCGAGACGTGGGAGGAGGAGGTAGCCGAGCGGCGCCGGGGCATCGAGCGCCGCGAGCAGACGCTCGATCACCGGTCGAGCGCGCTGGAGGAGCGGGAGCGGGAGCTCGAGCGGCGGCACGAGGCGGCGCGGGCGCGCGAGCGCGAGCTCGCCCAGCGGGATCACGAGGCGCGGACCCGGCTCGAGGAGATCGCGGGTCTCTCCGCCCTGGAAGCGAAGCACGAGCTGCTGCGGCACATCGAGGAAGAGGCGCGGAGCGAGGCGGCGGCGCTGGCGCGGGATCTGAAGGAACAGGCGCGCCGCACCGCTGAAAAGGACGCCAAGAAGATCCTCGCGCTCGCCATCCAGCGCCTCGCCGCGGAGCACACGGCTGAGTCGACCGTCTCGGCCGTGGCCCTCCCCTCGGATGAAATGAAGGGCCGCATCATCGGTCGCGAGGGCCGCAACATCCGCGCCTTCGAGGCGGCGACGGGCGT
>Ga0070708_100001911_pt1 | contig 16032 bp, 17 predicted proteins | sample KBSK5503metaG_FD_65469 | JGI IMG/M metagenome (GOLD analysis project Ga0070708, IMG submission 65469) | Corn, switchgrass and miscanthus rhizosphere microbial communities from Kellogg Biological Station, Michigan, USA - KBS K5-50-3 metaG | ecosystem: Host-associated > Plants > Roots >... | reverse complement strand
GTGCAGCGGTGGAGCGCCTGGATGTTTCGGGTCGCCCGCAATCGCATCATCGATCTTTTTCGCAAGAGGCGCCTGGAAACGTTCGGAAGCGATCCAGCGTCGATCTCCAACGAAGGAGAGGCCCTCCCGCTGGAAGAGGTGCTGACATCGCCGGCAGCTGGACCCGCGGAGGTGTATGGGCAAACCGTTCTGCTGGAAGAGCTCGAGGAGGCCCTCGACGAATTGCCGCGGGAACAACGGGAGGCATTTCTCGCGCACGAGGTCGAGGGGTACAGCTTCGAGGAGATCGCTGCCCGGACGGGCGTCAGCGTCAACACGCTGCTCTCGCGCAAGCATTACGCCGTCGTTCACTTGCGCCACCGGCTCCAGGACATCTACGACGAATTTGTGAAAACAGGAGGGTGAAAGATGAGAGGTCGTCGCGCACTGAAGTTGGCGCTGATCGCGGTACCGGCCGCGATCCTGTTTCTCGCCGTGATGGGTTTCGTGGCCATGAGCCTGTGGAACGGGCTGACGCCGGCGCTCTTTGGCTGGAAACCGATCGGCTACTGGCAAGCCGTAGGCCTGATGATCCTCGCCAGGCTTCTCTTCGGAGGATTCCGTGGAGCGGGAGGCCGGAGCGGGCACTGGCGTCATCGCATGATGGAACGCTGCGAACAGATGACGCCGGAGGAACGGGAAAGATTCCGCCAGGCGTTCAATGATCGCTGGGGACGTGTGGCACCGCCGGATTCGAAGCCGACCGCCTGATCGCAGGCAGGCTGGCCCGGTCGGTCGGAGCGCACGGTCGACCTCGTTCGTGTCACGACCACCGGCCACTGCCTGATCCCGGGCACGACCTCCCGAGGAGCGCGTGGGCCGGCTGGCGTTCGGATGGGCGTTTTGGGATAAGCTGAGGAGCAATTTTCGAAGGAGAATTTATGCGCGTTCGCCACTGGCGGCCCTGGATCTCTATCGCTCTTCTCGTCGCTTCCACGGGCGTTGCGTTGCCGGATGATCCGAAGGTCGCGGCCAAGCCCGCCGCCAGTTTGTCCGTCGTTCAGACCAAGGAGTCGCAGGCGGCCATGACTCCGGCCAAGGCGCTCGACACTTTAAAGGAGGGAAACAAGCGGTTCCGCGCCGGAACATCGGTCCAGAAGAACCTTCCCGCGAAGGTGAAGGCGTCAGCCGCCGGGCAGTATCCCTTCGCCGTGGTCCTGGGCTGCATGGATTCGCGCGTCCCCGCGGAGGCGGTCTTCGATCAGTCCATCGGAGACCTCTTCAGCATCCGCGTGGCAGGAAACGTGGTGAACGCCGACAACCTGGGCTCTCTCGAATATGCGGCGAAAGTCATCGGAGTCAAGCTCATCGTCGTCCTCGGCCACAGCAGTTGTGGCGCAGTCAAGGGAGCGATCGACAACGTGAAGCTCGGCAACCTGACCGAGCTGGTCGCCAAGATCCAGCCAGCGGTCGCGGCTTCCGGATCGGGAACCAGCAAGGACCACGCCTACGTGGACAAGGTCGGAGAGCAGAACGTGCGACTTTCCATGAAAGAAATCCTCGAAAAGAGCCCCGTCTTGAAGGAACTCCTCGACTCCGGCGCCGTCGGCATGGTTGGAGGAATGTACGATCTCGAGACCGGCGCCGTCACGTTCTACGCCGACTAGTCTCGAGGGATCGACAACCGAAGGCCACTAACTGGGTCGAATTAGTCCCCTGACGAAAGACTGATCCCGTTTGTCAACGAGGCGGGTCCGCGTGTACCAATCTTGTGGCTGACCTTCACCTCGGTCTCTGTCGTTCACCTCAGCCTCTGACCTCACCCGGCTCTCCCGCGGCCGAGATCTTCGGGCTTCGCCTTCACAGCCATGGACCAAAGTGCAATGGACCAAGGTCCAATTGATCGCGTAGTGAGCAGCACTCACAATTAGAAGGAAGAGTTAGGACACGGGCGGCCGTCACCAGGAGGTCATGTCATGGAACTCTCGGGAGGCCCGGGAACGATCACAGGCTCGCTGGCGGATTACCGACGGAATCTCGTCAATAGGATAGTCGACCAGACGGTGGCCGACTTGGCGCAGGAGAAGGGCATTGCACCAAAGGCCAGGCGCCGGTGGTCACAACTGGTCGCGCGAGCGGAGAAAACAGCTTCGACATTCGAAAAGACTCTCCCACCCGCCCGCGAGGCCCGAGAAATCGAAATCGAGGGTTTGCGCCCGTTCGCCAAGCAGGCCCTCCGGGTGCGCATTCTGGGAACAGAAGAAGCGCCCGACGTCGAGGGTCCGAAGCCCAAGGCCTAAGTCCCAGGCTTCGCTCCCGCGGTCAACGGCCGGGGAAATAACGGGGTCTGTCTTGGCAAATGCTACTTTCACGTCCGAATTCCATGTTGCAAGATCGACCTCAACGCGTCTGCCTTTATGCCGAGTCCCGCTGCGCCGCGTTGTGCTTCTGACCTCCGACTCCGGCCTGATTCAGGTCTTACCGCGCAGCCTCGGAGAGCGAACCTTGCCCCAGTTCGGAAACCCGTTGAGACCCGGGGGGAAAGTGAGCTGCTCCTGGCCCGTTCCATCCGCATTCATCAAGAAGAGTTGGAACTGACCAGGTCCCCCCACTGGCCTATGGAATACGATCTTCTGGCCATCGGGTGACCAGGAGGGTGACAAGTCGGCGACCGTATTATCGGTGAGTTGCACCTGGCCGGTGCCGTCCGCGTTCATGGCGCAGATCTCGAAGTCCGAACCGCCTCTCCTGCACATGAAGACGATGCGTGTGCCGTCCGGGGACCAGGCAGGAGCCCGCTCCTCTTCGACGTTGTTGGTCAGGCGCGCCGGTATTCCCGTCCCATCCGCGTCGATCACGTAAATCTCGGCGGTCGTGGAATTCCTGTGATTGTCCGTGATCGCGTGGCTCGTGAATACGATCTTTCCCCCATCGGGCGACCAGTCTGGGTCATCGTCGATCGCCGCCGGATTGTTCGTGATGTTCTTCGGCTCCGTCTTGTGTTTGACGAAGTCCTCCACGTTCACTACGAAGATGTCGCTGTCCGTCGTCGCGGCGCCCGGATCGGGCTTGATCGGCTGCCCGGTTCCCGACGCCGAGGCGTGGAAGGCGATGTTCTTGCTGTCGGGTGACCAGGTGCCGGAACTGCCCCGTGTCAGTGGCGTCTGTTCGCTGCCGTCCGCGTTCATCACGAACAGATCTGCGGTGTTGAGGGGGGCGCCCTCGGCTCGCAGCCGGTTGCTGTCGAACACGATCCTCTTCCCGTCCGGCGAGAGAGCCGGGAAACCGTCGCAGAAGGTGTTCTCCGTCACGCGCCGCCGGTTCGTGCCGTCGGCGTTCATCAGGTAGATCTCGGCGGCGAGCCAAGGGTGTCCTGCGGGGTCGTCGCGCGTGCTCACGAACGCGATCGTCGATTGCAATCGTGCCTGTTCCTCGCCGCCTTGGGTCTGCGCCCGCCTGCCCGGCGCGGCCGTGCACGAGATCGGGATAATCACCGACGCGGCGAGTGCCGCGGCCCTTGCAAATCGCTTCCCTGCCTTCATGAGTCGTTCCCGCCGCCCGCGGAAACGGCGACTCACTTCTTCGTCTTACTCGGGTCGTCGGCCGGGTTGACGTAGATGAGCTGGAACGGCCCCATCCCCGACACCTGAACCTCCGTCTCGCCTTTGCACCAGGCGAAGTGGTGCATCTTCGCCGGCATCGAACCAAAGGCGCCTGCCGACATGGCAGTGGTCTTTGCCTCGTCGAGCGTGTCGCCTGTCCCGAGGTTGAAAGTGCCGGAGATCACGGTGAGGTGCTCATCAGCCGGATGCCAATGGGCCGCGACTCTGTATCCGTCGGGCGCTTTCAGACGGATCGTGTACATGCCCGCTTTGTCAGGGTCGCCTTGAAGAACCGCCATCTTCGCTCCGGCCGGAAAGACGGGCGGAGGGTCTCCCCACTTGATGTCGCCTTCGCTCATGACCACGTGCATGGGCTCCTTGGCGGCAGCCGGCTCCTTCGCTGCCGCGGATTTCTTCTCTTGCGCCGAAGCGCTGGAACCGAAAACGCAGAGGCAACCGAGAACGACTGCAAGAACCGCGGCTTTCTTCATGGCGTCTCTCCCTGTCCTTGCTTCGGTGGGCCGCGACGAGCGGCTCCCGGCAAAGTGGAAAGGATAGTAGCAAGACTGGGATTCCGGAGGAACCGGCCACTCTGCTCCTCGTAAATCGTGGGATCTGGCGGTGGGAAGATCGAGGGTCAGGCGTGAATATCGGGTGTTAGCCTGAGGAGGCTTTGATCTGGCGGGTGAGCACGTCGACCTACTCGCGGACCTCTTCGAGCGCATTTCGCGGCAGGTTGTTCGACTCGACAGCCTAGGATCGTGAAGGTCTTCCTCGCTGGCGGCTAGACCCCCGGAGTCACGGCAAGTCGGCCGTGAGCGGCGGCCCGCTCCCCCTGGCCGCAGGCGGCGAGGTCGCGGCGGAACTTCAGGTGCCGCCGGCGAGTGAGCTCGACGAGTGGCCGCCAAACGGCGCTGGTCAGGTTCCGCCGGATCAAGAAGTGCCAGAATCGATTCGAGCGCTTGTAGAGATAAGACATCGCCAAATACGGCGCTACGGCGCGCCAGTCGCTGGGGCGGCGGTACCAGATCGAAGCGTGTGAGAAGAGCCGGCGGTAAAGCCAGCTGTAACCCTGCGCCAGCTCCGCTTCGGTCATCTGTCTCGGCCGGAAGACGACGTGCGCCGTGTCGTAGAGACTCCAGTCGCGGTGGAGAAGCCGGCCTTCCTCCTCTAGCCTCCGAAAGAGCGGAGTGCCCGGGTACGGCGTCAGGATGTGAAAAGTCGCACACTCGAGCCGGTTCTCCTCGATCCACTGAGCCGTCTTCACGAAGACATCCTTGCGATCCTGATCGAAACCGAGGACGAAGCTGCCGTTCACTTGAATCCCGTGGTCGTGCAGGATGGCGACACGACGCGCGTAGTCCTCGGTCCGAGGCGTGCGCTTGCGCGCCTCCTTGAGATTATCGTCGGAAAGCGATTCGAAGCCGATGAAGACTCCCGTGCAGCCGGCCAGCGCCATCTCCCGAACCAGCGATGGGTCGTCGGTGACGTCCAGCGTGAGCGCCGCGCTCCAGATCTTCTCCAGCGGCGCGAGGGCCCGGCACAGCCGGCGCAGGTATTCCGGCTTGGAGCCCAGGTTGTTGTCGATGAACACGCCGTAAGGCTGGTCATCGGCAAGGAACTCTTGCGCAACCTGCTCGACGTCTCGAACCCGATAAGGCATCCGCAGGCCTTCGGTCGAGAGATAACAGAAACCGCAGCGATTGTGGCAACCCCGCGTGGCGATGAGGCTGGAGGTCGTCAGAAAACTCCACCGTTGCAGGAGGTCTCGCCGCGGCGGAGGATCGTCTCGATAGGCATTGTCGTACATCGCGTGGTAGACGGGCTTGAGCCGATCGTTCTCCACGTCCTGCAGGATCGAGGGCCAGAGTTGAACACCGTCCCCGATGGCCAGGGCGTCGGCGTACGGCGCGGCCTCCTTTGGACAGGAGAGCACGTGTAATCCCCCCAGGATGACACGCGCGCCGCGGGCGCGATACCACGCGGCCAGCGCGTAGGCTCGCGCGGCAAAGGTCAGGTGGACCGTGATTCCGACGACCTCGGGCGTGGGGTTTGCCGGCGGAGGTCCTTGAAGAAGATTCTCGTCCCAGTATTTCACCGTCCATTCTCGTGGGGTGGCCCCGGCCACGCTCGTCAGGGCGAGAGTGGGCGTCAAGACGTGTTTGCCAAAGCTCGCATGGGCGTCTTTCGGATAGAAGGGGTTGATCAGCAGCGCCAGGCGCCGCTCGATCGGAGCCGCAGGTAAACCTGATTCCAGCGGGGGCGGAGTGCTCATTTCCTGGGGCAGCCAGAGGCGGCCGCGCTTCTGCTGAAAAGGTTCCTCGGATGAGAGCAAACGCCTCTTCATGCCAACTCCCGCGAAGGGAGCTCGGGGGCAAGGGCACCGAAGCGGCGTTGCCGGGAGTGGAACTCGGCGACGGCCGCGGCCAGATCCGTATCTTGAAAGTCCGGCCACATGCGAGGCATGAAATAGAGCTCGGCGTAAGCGCTTTCCCAGAGCAGAAAATCGCTCAAGCGATACTCTCCACCGGTCCGGATCAGCAAGTCCACATCCGGAGCGGTATCCGTGCCGCAGGCGTATCCCAGTCGCCTTCGAAACGCGTCGATGCTCGGTTCGCCCTCAGCCGCAAGCGATCTGGCCGCGCGGAGAATCGCGCCCCGGGCGGAATAATCGATCGCCAGGCGCAGATGGAGTCTCGATCCCCGGGCCGTCGCGGCCTCGCAGGCCTCGATCGCCGCGATGAGCTTTTCGGGGAGCCGGTCGCGCCTTCCGATCACCGAAAGGCGAACTCCGTTCTGCCGGAGCTCCACTTGCTCAGAACGCAGGTAATCGCCGAAGAGGTGCAGGAGCGTCCCGACCTCCCGTCGCGGCCGTTTCCAGTTGTCGGAAGAGAACGCGAAGAGGGTCATGGTCGTGATTCCGAGAGACGGCGCGGCGCGTACGGTCCGGCGAACCGCGTGTGCACCGCGCCGATGACCCTCGGCCCGTCCCATTCCGCGCGCGGTCGCCCAGCGCCCGTTGCCGTCCATGACGATTGCGACATGGAAGGATCCTCCGGTCTCGGCCGAGGAGGGTCGACCCACGGGCATTTCTCCTTCACAAGAAACCCGGCGACGGGTTCTGCCGGGGAACCCGACGCTAGCCGACTTAACACTGCTATGTCAAGTACTCTTTATCGCAAAGTACGCCGCGGCAAGTCCACTCCGCAAGCGCGATGCCCGCCGCGCCGGCGCTTGATATTCTTCATCCGGCCCTCCCGGGCCAGTCGGAAGAGGAGGTCGCGATGGTTCCTGTGATGTCCTTGTGGCTCCCGATCGTTCTTTCCGCGGTCGTCGTGTTCGTCGCCAGCTCGATCATCCACATGGTGCTTCCCTACCACCGCGGCGATTACAAGAAGCTGCCGGACGAGGACGGCTTCCTGTCCGCTCTCCGGATGTTCGCCGTCCGGCCGGGCGACTACCTGTTCCCGAAGCCCGACGGCCCGAAGGCAATGAAAGACCCCGCCTTCCTTGAGAAGTGGAGCAAGGGGCCTGTCGGCATGATGACCATCATGAAGAGCGCCGAGAAGCCGTCGATGGGAAAGCCTCTCGGTTTCTGGTTCCTTTATTGCGTCGTGGTCGGCATCTTCGCCGCTTACATCGCAGGTCGGGCGCTGCAACCCGGCGCGCCCTATTTCTCCGTTGTCCGGTTCGCCGGCGCCACCGCGTTCGTGAGTTATGCCCTCGGGCTCTGGCAGAACACCATCTGGTACGGCAGGGCCTGGACAACCACCCTGAAGTCCAACATAGACGGTCTCATCTACGCGTTCCTGACGGGAGGAGTCTTCGGCTGGCTCTGGCCGAAATAGCGCGCCGGCCCGCGTGCGCACGCCCGGTAACTCGCCAAGGCTTGAGGCTCGCGGTCGTGACCGCCACGTGGCCCGGCATGCCGTCCTACTCGAAGGTCTACACGAGGCGTTCCGGCGGAGTCATCGCGCTTCCCTCTTCCTTCAGGAGAGGCGCGGGGTGACTGACCCAGACCCCCGCGCCGGGCCACGTTGAGTGGCTGCTCTGGATGGCCCGGGTCGTTTCCGAACATAGAATGGTGCCGGCGGGTTTGCGCGAGGCATTTTCTTCGCTCCGTTCGAGAGGTGCGCAAGAGTGTCCAAGGTGTACGGGCGTTCAGGCCGTGGAGCGCTGAGGAGCTGCCGCGCGGCAAACACCGGGATCCGGGGCGCCCTTGCGTAAGCTCCGCATCGGGATCATCGATCTCGTTACCAAGGGTCCGACCCGCGCCCTGTACGCGCGTGTCATGCACGCGAACCTGGCGAGCATCATGCCGCAGGTCGTCGGCGTGTGGTGCGAAGAGCAAGGGCACGAGGTCACCCTCGTCTGCTATACGGGCCTCGAGAACCTGGTCGAGGAACTGCCGGATCCAGTGGACCTCGTCTTCATCGGAGCGTTCACCGAAGCCGCGCTCCTCGCCTATGCGCTCTCCAACCTGTTTCGATCGAAGGGAGCCGTCACCGTCCTCGGCGGGCCGCACGCGCGCTGCTATCCGGAGGACGCCCGGAAGTACTTCGACTATGTCCTCGGCTTCACCGACCAGCAGGTGGTCCGCGACGTGCTCCGGGACTGCTTGCCGCACCGGCCGATCGGTGCGCACCTCGCGGCGAAGCGTCAGCCCGCGGCTCTCCCCGGGGTGCGCGAGCGCTGGAAGTTCATCGAACCGACTCTCCGAAAAGCCCCCATCTTCAAGATCGTCCCGATGATCGGCAGCCTCGGCTGTCCCTACACGTGCAGCTTCTGCATCGATTCGGTCGTCCCGTACCAGCCGCTCGACTTCGGCGTTCTCTCCGACGATCTCCGGTTCCTCTCGAAAACGCTCAAGAAGCCGCACGTCGGCTGGCACGATCCCAACTTCGGGGTCCGATTCGACGATTACTTAAACGCGATCGACGCCGCGGTGCCGCCCGGCCGGATGGATTTCGTCGCGGAAAGCAGCCTCTCGCTCCTCTCAGAGCCCCACTTAAAACGCCTCAAGAGAAGCGGATTCAAGGCGCTCCTCCCCGGTGTCGAGTCCTGGTACGAGCTCGGCAACAAGTCGAAAACCGGCCAAAACAAGGGAATGGACAAGGTCCGCCAGGTCTCCGAGCACGTCAACCTGATCCAGAGGTACGTCCCCTACGTCCAGACAAACTTCGTGCTGGGTCTCGACTCCGACGCGGGTCCGGAGCCCTTCGAGCTCACGAAACGGTTCGTGGACATCACCCCCGGAGCGTTTCCCGGCTATTCGCTCCTCTCCGCGTTCGGCCGGGCCGCGCCCTTGAATCTCCAATACCAGCGCGCCAACCGCGTGCTGCCGTTCCCGTTCCACTTTCTCGATAACAACCACGCCATGAACGTCCAGCCGAAGAACTACTCCTGGCGCGACTTCTACGACCAGGTGATCGGCCTGACCCGGCACACGTTTTCCCCGCGCGCGATATTCGACCGCTTCCGGGCGACAAAGACGACGATTCCGCGCTGGATGAATGTGATCCGCGCCGTGTCCTCGGAAGGCTTCGGCCGGCTCAAATACTTCATCGAGCTGCGCCGCCGCCTCGACATCGACCGGCACCTCCGCCGTTATTTCGACCGCGAGACGACCGACTTACCCTCCTTCTACGCCGACCAGGTACGCCGCGACCTCGGCGCGCTGTGGGACTGGCTGCCCCCCGGCGCCCTCAATCACGACCCCTGCGCCTACCTCAATTCCGAGGAGGCCCAGCCGCCAGCGCCTGTCGCGATCTGAACCGCGCCCGACTGCGTCTCGTTGGAAAGATTCGTGGTCGGGGAAGATTCGGGGTCTGAGATCGGAAGAGGCTCGCCAACCAACTTCGGCGCCAATCAACGAAGAGCGGGGGTCAAAGACTGCGGGGGTCAAGTCTGAAGACTGCGGGGGTCAAGTCTGTGAATATGTGAGCGCTGTTTTGGCCCGCAAGGTCACAGAGGCACAGATCTGCCCCCGAGCCTAAGCCGTGACCGCTAGCGGACTCACGGCCCAGCTCATGTGCGAAGCAGTCCCGCTTCGCAGATTCCCTCGATGACGTGTTCGCCGGCTTCGTTCTCGATCCATGCGTCGATCTCCAGACGATGCCTGGAGCGATCGACGGCTCGGACGACGAAATGCGCGGTCACGGTGTCGCCGAGGTAGATCGGGAGGAGGAACCGGATTGTCTGCGACCGGTAGATCGCCCCGGTCCCGGGCAGCAGCATGCCCACCATCGTCGAGAAGAGCGATGCCGCCAGCATCCCGTGAATGACGCGGCCGCCGAACTGCGTGTTCGCAGCGAACTCGTCGTCAACATGAAGAGGATTTGAGTCTCCGGTGATCTCGATGAACCGCTGCACATCGTCTTCCGTGAAGGTCTTGCTGAAGGTGGCAGACTGCCCGGGCTCGAAGTCCTCGATCCGGGCGAGAACTGGAGAAGGAGTCAAGGTCCCTCCCGCGAGAAACCGCTCACCTCACGAACCGACAGGGTAATTGAACGTCTCCTTTACAAGACCGGCGCCTCCGGGTCCGGCGGCAGCGGCGTGGCGAAAAACCTGAAGACCCAGGCCGCGATCACGGTGATCACTGCTATCGTGAACGCCAGTCGCTTGCCATGCCACAGGCCGTCGAACCACTCTCTGAACTCGGCGGCGAGCACATTGGCTTTACCTCCGAACTCCTCCAGGTCGTGCAGGTACTTCTTGGTGTCTAACGGGTCATACCCGAGAGGGTTTCCAGGCGGGGGCTGGGCGGTCAGATAGATCACGACGGCGGCTGCAAACCCGATGACGAGAATAGCGAGGGTGCCTGCGCGGACGCGTGCCTGGGGAGTCATCGGCCCCCATTCATCAAGCTAGATTACCCTATTCAAAACGAGAGTCAGACGTCGCGAGCGACGTTCGAGTACTGAGTCGATGAGGGTGAGCCGCTGATCGTGCTACCGTCCCGCGAGGTTCCTCTTCAGAAACTCCACGGCCTCCCGCACGACCTCACGCGAACGTGGGTCGCCTTCCTGATTGTCGAACCCGTGCTCCCCGCCCGGCTGGTTGTAAAGCACCAGGGGAGCGTTGCGCGCGAGCGCCTCCGCGACGAACCGGTCCAGGCCCGGCAGCAGATCCGGAGTCTGATCCTTCCCGGCGCGAGCGACGAAGATCGGCGGCAGATTGCCGGTGCTCTCGGAGAGAGCGACGACAGGCGAGAACTGCCTGACCTGTTCCTCCGAAAGGAATTTGCGGTGGAGTGCCGATGGACGCAGGTCCAGAAAAGAGTAGAACGCCACAAGGCAGCGGAGGTGCGGCTTGGGCTCGCGGATCGGAGCCGCGAGCAATGGCCCGCCGGCCGAGTAGGCGGCCAGCGCGATGCGCTCGGGGTCGATTCCAAAGTCCGCGGCTCGGCCCCGGACGAACGCAATCGCATCCGCCAGGTCGGCGGCGCCCTGGGTCAGGTTCGGGTCCGGGTATCCCACCCGGTGGTTGAACGCCACCCCGGCCATTCCCGACGCCGCGATGAGCCGGCCCCACGACCTGTAGATCCCCCAATCTTTCGGCTGGACCGGAACATCGCGAGGAACGCCACATGGATGAAGAAGACGACCGGCAGAGATTCGCCCGGCTTCTGTTTCTCCGGCGTGCTGATGTCCATCTTCAGCTCGACCGCGCCGTCCTTCTTGTAGACGAGGTCCTTGCGCACTCGAACCTTGTCCATCCCTTCGACCTGGTAGACGACGGGCTTGCTGACGCGCTCCGCCATATCGTTGGAGCCCTTTGCCTGCCCGGCCGCGCGCCCGTTCGCCAAGCCGAGTATCAGAGCCGAAAGAGCCGATGCCCATCGCGAAGTCTTCATGGCGATCCTCCTCCTCCGAAACATACGTGGGCTTCCTTCGAGGGTTTGGCTCTGATCCGTCCGGGAGAGGCCGGCCCTCGGCGTCGGCGCAAGCCGAAGCCGGCAGGACGAGCGTTCAACACAAGTCCGCGGACCCGCCCCTCCTCAGGGATGCGTCGGGACCGGGGTCGCCACAAAGGGAGTACGGTCACCACTGATCGGATCGAGAGCCCTACCCGTGATGACCCCGAGATCATTAATGTCCTGAGCCGTGGTGAGACGGTTGGTGTAGCCGGGCGCGACAAGCGAGTTGAGGTCCGTCATCACACCATCCTGCCAGAGAAAGGCGCGGCAAATACCGGAGCCGTCTGCATTGCTGCACGACACGCCTACTACTTGACGCCGTTCGTTAATGCCATGGGCTTCGCTATACAGGTCTCCTGAGAGCGTGCCGAGATCCTTGATACTGGAGCCTTCGGTCAACAGAAAAGCGTGCAGTTGCGGGTTATCCGGGTCGCTGTCTGACACGGCTGTAAATCCAACGATGTCACCCTGTTGGTTCAGCGCCATGGGGGTGTTCCACGACAGACGTCCGAGATTGCCGATATCCGTCACCGTGCCTTTCTCCCACCGCACGGCGTGTGCCGCGGTATATCTTCCAACCGCCTGGTCGCACGTGCCCGAGATTCCCACAACCTGTCCTCGGTCATTGATCGCGGTTGCGGCGCTGGAGGTGTCGCCGGAGATCAGTGGAAGTTCTTGGATCTGATCTTTGCCGGGGCCCCACATGACGGCCCTGAATTGGAGGACTTGAGGCAGGACGCAGGTCGTATCATGAACGTTATTCTCCGCCCAGCCGACTGTCTGACCCAGATCGTTGGAGCCAGTAGCAAAGCCGTTATTGCCTCCGAGCGTAGGTAGCGCGCTCAGGACGCCCGATTCCCACACGAACCCGAGACAGATGTAACCGGTCGCAGTGGCCGGAGGGAAAAAGGCCGAGCAGCTCCAGTTCTCCCCCAACGGATCGGGCGTGGCAGTCTGGCTTATGCCCGCAAGTCTGCCAACATTGTTCTTTACTGGCCATGCCACACTGCTGTTCGCCCCTCCGAGCGTGAGGAGGTCGACTTTCGTTCCATCGAGCCAGAGGGTAGCGTGCCGACTCTGGTTCCCAGCCAGGTTGGAGTAACCCGCCACCCAGCCCCGATTGTTGACGCTGTTGCCCCGGCTGACCGTGCCGCCGAGCGAGGGGAGACTCGTTACGTGGTATTGGGTCTGCCGATTGGCTTGCGACGCCTTGAAGACACCGCCCTGAGCGACGCCGGTCAGCAACGCCGCGACGAGTACTACGAACCGCTTTGCCAACGTCTTCACGGTAGCCTCCTTCGAGTCGATGGCGCACTCTGCGACAGTGCGAGTGTGCACAATCGGACGCTACTGCTCTCGGTCGCGTGATTGCTGGCCACTTTCGGACGTCAATGTCTGGCTCTGGCCACTTTCGGACCTCAATGTCCATCGGTCCCCAATGAACGGCTCCGACGGCTCGCGCATGTCTTCCGCGATCCTGACGGACTCGGATCGGTCCGCCACGTGCGGGAAACACGCTTGCCCAAATTGGGTGGCGGTCGTTACGGAGGGGTTTAGCCCGAAGTAAGGGTGGACGACGATCGGGATCGAGCGTGGAGACCAAACGTCGTCAGTCGGGCGTCTTCTCCAGGCGGCCGAGACCCGCAGGAGGCCGGTCGCGATCCCGAGCAGAGCCGCTACGCCCCAAAAGCTGTCCGGCCATGGGTCTCCTCCGTCGCGCCGACTCGGTTCATCTCCGAAAGCTCTCGAGCATGAACCAGAGGCGTGCCAGTCCCTGCAAGCAACGGGGCAGGGAATGTTCGCCGGCCCGCGCAGGTTCGGAAACGCGAACCCAGAAGGAGCGCCGATGAACTCTCGAAGCGGGATCCTATCCCTGCTCTTGGCCTGCATCCTTCCCGCCGCTCTCCCGGCTCAGCAGACGCCGGCTCAGACGCCCCCGGTTCAGACGCCCGCTCCCTCGGACCTGAACGTCCGGATGATTCGCCTGAAGATTTCGGCGGGAGACCTGCCGAGCGCGGAATCGATCCTGGAGGTTCATCGCGCGGAGAAGGGGGAGGACGGCGACTACCTCATGGGTCTCGCGTGGATCGCCCGGGGGGCGGCGCTGACGGGAGACTGGACGGCGGCCACGAGCCACGCTCGTGCCGCGCGCGAGCTGGCGGAGTCGAAGCTCAAGACGGCCGCCGACTACGACGCCAATCGGGAAGCGGTCTACGCGCTGGGCGCCGCGATCGAAGTGCAGGCCCAGGTCCTGGTCGCCTCGGGAAAGAAGAGCGAGGCCATCCGCCTCCTCGACGAGAGCTCGCGTTCGCAGGAGAAGGCTCCCTTCAACCTGCGCGCGCGGATCTGGAAGCGGCGAAACCAGATCGAGCTTGTTGGCCGGAAGGCCCCCGCCATCCGAGGCGAGGACAATCTGAACGGGCCAGCCCCGTCTCTCGAGTCGCTCGAGGGGACTCCCGTCGTGCTGTTCTTCTGGTGGGAAGCGTGCGGCGACTGCAAGATGCAGGCGGCGGCCCTGCGCCGGACTGTCGAGAAGTATTCTCCGAAGGGAGTCATATTCATCGCGCCGACGCGTTTCTACGCGCCTCCCTCGGAACGCGTCGAGGAAAAGGCCAAGATCGGCAAGGCGTGGAAGGAAATCTACGCTTTGCCGGATTCCGTCAAGGTCCCGATCGGCGACGAGGCGATGCTGCGATATGGCGTGTCCGCGACTCCCACGTTCGCCTTCGTCAACCGCAAGGGAGTCGTCACGCGCTACTCACCGACCCGAATGACGGAAGAGCGTCTGTCGGCGGCGACCGAGGATCTGCTGCGCTGATTCGGCCGTAGTTTAGCGGCGTCCGCGCCCGACGGGCCCTCCGACGGCCCCGCGGCCTCCTCCGGAGCGCGCGATCGGACCGCGGCCGAAGCTGGCGCCGGCGCGACCGCCGCCCGCGAACCCCGGACGTCCAAATCCGCCGTTGCGGACGACGGCTCCCCAGGGTCCCGGGCGCCCCTGAGCGAACCCCCCGCGCGGGAAGGCCGGATGCCCCGACCCGCGACGAACGGCCCCTCCCCATGGTCCCGTGAATCCCTGGCCGGGGCCGGCGCGAGGGAAGACCGGACCTCCCGGCCCGCGATGACCGACGGCGAAATTTCCGCGACGTCTTCCGAGACCGCGGTCGAAGTGGCCGCGCGGGAAACGCGGCCGTCCAATCCCGCCATGGCCGATGACGTGCCCACGACGCCCCGCAAATCCATGGCCGCGGCCACGAAATCGCCCGAAGAACCGATTGTGGTTTGCGAAGAAGTAGACGGGATAAGGGTAGTACCCCGCGGCGTAAAGCGGGTAGTAGTCGTTGTAGTAGGTCTCGGGGTAGCTGCCGTAGTCACTGTCGCCGTACCCGCCGCCGTACCCGCCGTATCCGTATCCGTATCCGTAGCCGCCGTCTGAATACGAATCGGGCGCGGAGGAATAACTCGCGGCCTCCTCGGAGTCGTAGGCGGCGCCCTCCTCCGCGCCCGCATCGGAAGCTCTCACGTCGATGGCCGCCATGTAACGAACGACGGTTTCGCTCACTCCCGATCTTCGGAGCCAGAGAAGATCGTCCGCGTTCACCTCCGGAGGAAGCTCGACGCGATGCGCCTTCGCGTAGGCGAGCACCGTCTCGTCGGACAACCCGGCGTTGGTCATTCGGACGAGATCCTGGAGAAGCGCGGGCGATTCACTCGATGGTCTGCGGGAGTCCAGTGAATCTCCGAGCAGGACGCCGGAACAGGCCAGCAGAAACGAGAAGATGATGGCGCGTTTCATGGCGTCCTCCTCACCGGGAAGTCTAGACCTTCGGGAACAGCGGTGGGAAGCCTTCGCAGATGTTCGCGGTCGGTCCGTCCGAGGGATTCCAGGGCGGCGCGCACGGAGGCCGCGTCGCGAGGGCCCGCCGGGACTCGGACCGCGGCAGACAGTCGGTCGAGCGCCTGTCCCTCGGGAGATTCGACGAGATAGCGAGGCGGTTTTCCGGCGACCCCGATGGCCCAGTAGTCATTCAGCAGAGCCGCCCAGAAGGAGGCCAGGGTGGCAGAGGAGACTGGAGAACGCCCCCCGGCCCGATATGCCGCGACATCCGCCGGCGTGACCGTGATGATATCGGGCGCGGCTCCACCGGAGCGCTCGAAGGTCACCTTCGTGTCTCGCCCGGCGGCGCGGGCGGTGAAGCGGCCGGAGGCAGACGCGGCCAGGTTGTTCAGGATCCGGGCGACGGCCCGGGCGCGATCCAGAGGGGACGAGAATCCAGCCTGGTCCCGCACGATCAGTACATCGATCCCGGCCAGAGTCACGGCCGCATGCGCGTGACGGTCCTCGCTCCTCTCCGGGTAAGGGGAACCGGCGAACAGCGGCCCGGCCCGGAGGCCGTGACGGAGATCGTCGCCCGAGCTCTCGGCTGCGGCCCCAGGACGCGAAGGGCTCGCTGCGCCCTCGGAAGCAGCCGGCTCAGACTCGCGCTGCGGCGCCGGCCGCGACAGCATTTCGCGGATCACGGCCTCCGTCACTCC
>Ga0070708_100001909_pt1 | contig 16038 bp, 18 predicted proteins | sample KBSK5503metaG_FD_65469 | JGI IMG/M metagenome (GOLD analysis project Ga0070708, IMG submission 65469) | Corn, switchgrass and miscanthus rhizosphere microbial communities from Kellogg Biological Station, Michigan, USA - KBS K5-50-3 metaG | ecosystem: Host-associated > Plants > Roots >... | reverse complement strand
CTCCATTGCTGCCGGATTCGCTAACCGCAAGGGCATCTTTCACGAGCGGTTTCCCGCTCTACCCTTACCCAAACCTACCCATGACCTTGCAGCCAGTGGTGAATCGCTGTGCGAACAGCGGCATCAGGATAGATCATCTGTTCGCTTGGAGTCAACGCTCAGGCGTTAAGAATCCTTAACTCAGCAAACTATCTGCGAACCTTCGGCAAACTGATCCGCGGCGCTGGATTTCGGACATTGCACCGGAATCAGGGTGCTATGCGGGCGCCGGCGATGACCCAGGATGGATCGCGATCGACTGGATGATCACCGGGTCGAGCGGGACGTTCTGTGGCCCGTTGTCCGGCGTTCCGTTCGTGGGCACCTGACCGATGGCGTCGACAACGGCGGTCGCGTCGACGACTTTGCCGAAGATCGTGTAGTCGCGCGACAACGATCCATTCAGATTCGCGAGGTCGATGAAGAACTGGCTTCCGTTGGTGTCCGGCTGACCGGCATTGGCCATGGCAACCATGTACTTGTCATAGCCGAGCCCTTCCGCTGGCGGCTCGATCGCGAACCCATAGCCCGGTCCGCCCGACCCGAGCCCGGTGAAAACACCGCGATTCTGCTTCGTCTGCGGGTCGCCGGCCTGCGCCACGAACCCGGCGATGACCCGATGGAAGGTGATTCCGTCGTAGAAGCCGCATCGCGCCAGCGCAACGAAATTGGCCGATGCGATCGGGGCTTCCCTGCCGAAAAGCTGAATCGTGAAGGCGCCCTTGTTGGTTGTGACCTGCGCCGTGCCGGAGCCGGCCAGGATGCTGCCCGCCTGGCTGTCGCTCGGCGCTGAGGTTGGGCAGGCCCCGTGGGACGTCGGACTCGCGCCCAGGCCACTGCAGGCCGCGAGTCCCACGACCAGCAGCAGGGCCGGCAGGTGGCGCGGCCGGAGCGTTCTCATCGGTCAAGGCCTGGAAAGAGCCGGCGTGCGTACGACACCGGCATCGTCCCTCCGTAGAGCAGCGTGTCGTGGAACTGTTTGATCGAGAACTGCGGTCCGGCGGCGTGTCTGACGTCGTCCCGCAGCCGCTCGATCAGGTGGCGGCCGAACAGATAGCTGAGCTGGTATGTGGGGGTTGCCGTGTAGCGCTTCACCTCCGCCAGCGCCGCGGGCCGCTCGAAGCCGGTCGCGGCAGCGAGCATTGACACCGCCTCGTCAAACCCGATCTCGCCGCGATGGAGGCGGACGTCGAGGATGATCCGCGTCGCGCGCCAGATGGCATCGGTGTGCAGGATGTACCGATGGTTCGGCAGGTCGTCGAAGCCGGCCTCCTTCATCATCCGTTCGCAATAGAAAGCCCACCCCTCCACAAACTCGGCCGCTCCTGACGTGATGGCACGGACGAGACTCGGGTTGGAGTTCGCGGCGGCCAGCTGCAGGTGGTGCCCCGGGTAGGCTTCGTGGACGCTCGTGTTGCTAATCGCCGCGTAGGTGTGCTCACGCATCATGGCGGGCGTGGATGGGGGCGTGACGATGTACGTTCCGGCCGGCTCAGGATCGAAGCGAGGCGGGTCGTAATAGGCGGCAAACGGGATCAGATGCCGCTGGTATGCGGGCGTCTCGATGACCCGCAGCCGGTCGTCTGCGGGGAGCGTGGCCAGGTCGTGATCGACCACGAAGCGGCGCGCGCGATCCATGGCACGCCGGTACTCCTCGAGGGCTTCCCCGAACGTGGCGGGGTGGTCGCTCTTCACCAGCTTCCCGACCGCGGCTGGCGTCAGGGTCGGGTCGATCTCGGCGCATACGTCGTCTCGGGCTGCCTTCTCCGTGGCGAGAAGCTCTTCCCCGACGGCGAGGATCTCGTCGCTGTCGGCCATCAGCTCACGCAACCCGACCAGCTCGTCGAAGCGCTCCGCGCCGGTCCGCCAGTCGGCTTTGGCCCGTGGCAAGATCTCGTCGCGCAGCCACGCGTCGTGCTCCTGGAGCGAGGAGCGGACCGCCTGCGTGGCGCGCTCAAGGCGCTCGATGAGCGGATCGGGTGCCCGCTCTGCGCGAGCGGCGGCAAGGATGGTGCCCAGGAAGCCGGGGAGCGTAGCGCCCGATTCGAGATCGATCTCGACCCATAGCCGAACCGGGTCCGTCATGCGTTCGCGCGCCTCCTCGATCATGCCGGGTGCCGCCTCGAGGCGATCCGCGATGAGGTCGAGACGCTCCTCCAGCGGCGCGTAGTCGCGGGTGAAGATCGGAAAGAGTGCGTCCCCGATGTCTGCGGCGGCGTGGCTGCGGCCGGCCCAGGCGCGGCGCTCCGTCAGCTCGAAGAGTGCGAGGCGGGCGGTGTGGATCAGCAGGTCCCGGTCGAGAGCTCGGGACGGAGCGAGCTCGCCGGGGTCCACGCGCTCCATCTCGGCCAGCGTCGCGCGCCAGAAGGCAGTCCGTTCCTCGATTCCCTCGCGAGACGCGGAGCCAAGGCGCCCGTCATGCTCGTGGATCCCCAGGTACGTCGCGACCTCTGGATCGAGTCGCAGCCGCTCCCGGAACCAGCGGTCGATGCCGCGGTCGAATCGCGCGTCGGCGTCTGAGGATGGCAGGGTCATCGGTCGTCCTCGTCGATCCGGGCGCCGGTAGCACACTGCTACGACGGCCGGGTGGGTTGGCGATCGCGGAGCCGGGCCGCGCGCCCGGGCAATCCCGGCTTGCGTCGGCCGATCGTCTGCGTCGGAAGCGTAGCATCCGCGCCCTTCAACGTTCGAGTGCCGTGGTGTATCCGGCCCGCTCGCTCCGGGTTGCGCGGTGGCTGACCTGGACCGGAGCACCTACAATCTGCCTCCGGCCCGCCGCCGCGCACCCCAGCCCCACGCTCTGGAAGGAGGGCGAACCGCGCCCGTGGTCACCAAGAAGGCCAGCAAACCGATCGTGCGCGACGATCGTCGAACCCGCTCCGCGCTCGCCGCCCCGAAGCGCCGCGTGCACGCGCTGGCGCCCGAGCACATCGGTGAGCTGGGCTCTGTCGCCGCACTGGTCGTCGCCGTGTTGGGCGTGGCCGTCCTCATCCTTGGGGCCTACGTCCTCTTCAGCGGCCTGACCGTCGCCGGCGCTTTCGCTGGTGGTACTCCGCCGCCCAACGTCGGTGCGCTCGGGCGGCTGCCGATCATGGTCGGGGCCGCACTGCTGGTCTGGGCCGCCCTCCTGGTTGCGGCGCCGCTTGCCCTGCTCGCCGATCTGGCGCGTGCCCGGCTGGCGACGATCATCGTGACGGCGGTATCCACCCTCGCCGCCCTGGGGGTCCTGGCCCTCGTCCTCCAGCGCGGCACAAACGACCCGGTGCCCGTCGCGGCGTTGGGCGTCGCGATTGCCGCCTTCGCAGCATCGACGCTGATCCTCGCCCGCCCAGGCCGCTGATCGCGGGCGGATCGCAGACGGGCCCTGGCACGATCGGGTGACCGCACCGAGCGATCATCACCGTTGGCCGCGGCTCGTCCTGGCGACCGGTGGGCTGCTGGCGCTCCTCGTCGGCCTGAGCGGCGTCCTCGTCGGCTGGCGAGCCGCGGGCTGGCTCTACTCGCTCCTGCCGCCGGTCCAGGTCGACGCCGCGGCGGTTGGCGGAGCGGCCGTTTCGCTTGGGCTGGCAATTGGCGTGACCGGCGTGGCGCAGCTCGTGGCCGCGGCACGCGTGGGGCGGCGCTCCCGGTGGGAGACGACCGCGATCGCGGCCTTCGCGGCACTGATTGGGGCGACGCTTGCCTCGTCCGCGGTGGCCGCGTTCACCGCCGCTGCGACCGCCGGACAGCCCTGGCTGGTGGTCGCCGGGTTCGGGCTGCTGGCCGCCGCGGCCGCCTACGGATTCAGCGCCTGGTGGATCGCGCGCCCATCGGTCTAGCCTCCGGAGGCCATACCTGATCGAGCGGGCATCCTTTGCTATACTCCCGCGGCCGTCGCTCCGTGGGCCCGTGGTGTAGTGGCCAAACATGCCAGCCTGTCACGCTGGAGATCGCCGGTTCGAATCCGGTCGGGCCCGCCATTCAGCTCGTCAACTCAAAGCTCCGACAGGCGGTGTTCGGCCCGTTCGAGGTGCGGGACAGCACCTAGCACTCGGTAGGTCCCAACTGCCTCTTCCAGGAGCCCACGGGCCTCGGCATGGACCGCCTCGGCCAGCGCCTCGCGCGTCCGCGCCGCTTCGAACGGCATTGGGAGCCGATCGAAGCCGGCGATAGACCGCCGCAGCGCCGCGATCCCCCCTTCCGTGCCACCTTCCGCAAGCAGCGTGCGCCCCTGCGCCCGCTCGACAAGGGCGGCCAGCCACGGATATCCGCGGCGAATCTCCGCGAGGGTCGGGATGAAGCGGGCCACCTCGTCCCAGGCGGCCGTCGCTTCCATCCCATCGAGCGCGGCCACCGCTGCCGCCACCCATCGCCAGCGGGGAGCCTCCCGCAGCACGACGCGCGCGAGCTCCAGACCCTCCTCGGTGGCGCCGCACGCCACGAGGGCGTCGGCCACGAGCCCCTCGGTTGGGCCCGGGAGCTCGCCCCAGAAGCGCGATCGGCGGGCGAGCTGCATCGCCCGTTCCTGATCGCCGCGGTGCGCGACGACGAGGGCACCGACGCTCGGTCCGCCCTGGATCGCAATGCAGCGGACGTTGGCCTCGAGCTCGTGGTTGGCGAGGTGCTCCTCAAGGATCCGCTCCACCTCGTCCCACTCGCCGAGGGCATGGGCTGCGCGGATGATCGCGAAGCTGGCATGCATCTGATCGTGAGGCGACAAGTCCTGCGCGAGCTCGTGGGACCGGCGCGCGAGCTCGAGCGACCGGGCCATGTCGCTTCCGAACTCGAAGATCGAGGCCGCGGCCTCGGCGTAGTCGGACGACTGTCGTGCCCGTGACGAGATGCGCCCGATTGCCGGCAGCGCCTCCTCGGTCTCGCGCAATGCCTCGGCGTACTCGCCGGCGACCGTATGCAGGTCCGTGAGAATGTCGGCCGCGACGAACCTGAGCGTGGGATCGGCAAGGTCATCCGCGATCGCGACCGCCTCGCGAGCCGCGGCGACGCGCTGCTCCATCGGTATCGGGTCTGGGCGGTCCCGCACGCTCAGCCACCTGGCGGCCATGGCGGCTAGGGCGACAAGCAGCATCGCGCGTTCCCTTCGGTCCTCTACCGCGTCGAGCCCTTCGGCGATGAGCGCGTCCGCGCTCGCCAAGTCGGGCGGCTCTCGGAACGAGCCCGCTCGCACCGAAACCACGGTGCCCGCGCGTCGAGCCAGAGAGGCGACCCGCACGCGCTCACGCGGATCGCGTCGCGCAATGTCCAAAGCGGCGTTGAAGGCGGACATCGCCTCGTCTCCATGGAAGGCCACTTCGTGATCACGGCCAAGCTGCTCGAACGCGTCGAGCCGCTCCGCGTCGGACTCGGCCAGCGCGCGTGCCTGCTCGTGAAGCTCGGCAGCGCGGTCGGTGGCGAAACGCTGACGGGCCGCGCGGCCGGCTGCGATCAACGCCGCGAACGCCCGCCGGCGGAGGTCGTCGCGAGCCTCCGCATCGTCGAACCAGGCAAGGTCGGCGTCGTCACCGGCCACGGCCGTCAGATAGTGGTGGGCGATCAGCTCGGCAAACTCATCCGTGCGGCTTGCGGCAAGCTTTTCGATCCAGGCCGCAACCTCCGCGTGGGCACGCGCCCGTCGCGCCTTGGGTAGGGTCCCATATGCCACGTCGCGCACCAGGGCGTGCTTGAAGATGTATTCGGTCTCTCCGGCCAGGGTGGTCGTGGGCCGCACGAAGATCAGGCCCTTGCGCTCCAGGCTTGTGAGCGCATCGGCTGCCTCGGAGCCCACGGCTTCTTCCACGGGCGCCGCCCAAAAGGTTTTCCCGATGACGGCCGCCTCCTGGAGGGCGCGCCGCTCCGCCGGCGCGAGGGCATCGACCCTGGCCGACAGGAGTGCCTGCACGCTGTCCGGAATGGGGGCCGCGTCGATCGCGTGCACGGCGCGCCATCGGTTGCCGTCCTGGGTCAGGGCCCCCTCGTCGATGAGGCGCTGGATGATCTCTTCGACGAAGAACGGGTTGCCATCGGCCTTCGTCAAGATCTCCGAGCGCAGGGCGTCTGGAATCTCGGCCACCTCGAGCAGTCGTTCGAGCATCTCGGCGCTCTGCCGCTCCGAGAGCGGGCGGAGCGAGATCGCCGCGGCCGATTCCCCGCCGGCCGGGAACCCAGGGTGCGACTCGGCGAATTCGGGGCGCGCCGTCGCGAGCAGGACGAGGGGCCCATCCGTGCGGGCCGCGATGCGCTCGAGCATTTCGAGAACCGGCTGCCCTGCCCAGTGGAGGTCCTCGACCACCCACACCGCCGGACCGCGGCTGGCGTACGCGGTCGCAAACCGTGGCCAGGCGCGAGCAAGGTCCTCGGCGCCGATCGCCGCGGCAGGCCCAGCGTCGAGCTGAATTCCAGCGGTGATAGCCAGCGCAGCCGCTGTGACCTCGACCTCGCCCGGAGGCAGGTTGAGCGGGGCGAGCAACTCGCTCACGCGCTCCCGCAACCGTTCGCGGGCGACGTCGACCGGTTCATCGAGGCCAATCTCGCACGCGCCGCGCAGCAACTCGGCCAACGCCCAATAGGTGATTCCGTGCCCCACTGCCAGGCAGCGCCCTCGGAGGACCCTGACGGCCGGATACTGCCCCTGGGCGGCAGCAAGGAACTCGCTGCCGAGGCGAGTCTTGCCGATTCCCGCCGGGCCGTAGAGGACCACCATCCGGGCCCCCTTCGCTTCTACCGCCTCGTCGAGGAGGCCGAGCAGGGTCGCCAGCTCGCGAGCGCGCCCGATCATCGGGGCCTGAAGGCCACGTACGCCACGCACGCCTCGGGCGGCAGCGGGCAGATCCTCGAGGAGCGGGCTGGCGCGCATCGGCTTGGCCTTGCCCTTCAGCTCCAGTGTCAGTGGTGCGTCGAAGCGAAATTCGCGTCGTGCGGCCGAGCGGGTGCGCTCACCAACCAGGATCATCCCCGGCTCTGCCGCTTGCTCAAGGCGAGCGGCCACGTTGACCGCATCACCAGCCACCAGGCCCTGATCCGGGGCGGGGCCCATCGGGGCGACGACCTCGCCGGTATTCACGCCGATGCGGACCTCGAGCACAACGTGATGCTGCCGCTCAAACTCGACGTTGAGCTCCGCGAGCCGTGTCCGCATCTCGAGGGCTGCATGGAGGGCGCGCTCGGCGTCGTCCTCGCGCACGGTAGGGACGCCGAAGATTGCCATCACGGCATCGCCGATGTACTTCTCCACCGTGCCGCCCCACGATTCGATAATGGACGCCATGGCGGCGAAATATGCGCCGAGCAGCGCTCGTAGCCGCTCGGGATCGAGCTGTTCGCCCAGAGCCGTGGAGCCGGTTACGTCTGCGAACAGGATCGTTACGATCTTCCGCGCTTCGCCGCTGCCCCTCCCGGCGGCAGGGGTGCCATCCATGAATGGAGTCTACTGTCCGGTGCGCCCGGAGGGTCCGCCACCGTTTGCCACTGGGGTCAGACCTGGGGGGCTCACCAGGACCCGTCGCGTCAGACCGCCTCGCCGCGATGAGCCGCCCCGACGTGGTGGACCATCGCCTCGCGCGTGGCGACCATCTCTTCCGCCTCCGCCGTGAGCATCGCCACCTCGCGCGCCTTGTGTCGCTCCACGATCGTGGCGACCGCCTCATCGACGTCATCGGTCACCGTGACGAGGCTGAGGTCATCCGGGCCGATCTTTCCCTGCTCGCGCGGGCGCTTGCCGATCCACTCCAGAAGGCCGCTCCAGTACTCCGTGCCGAAGAGGCAGATCGGGAAATGCTCCACCTTTCCGGTCTGGATCAGGGTCAACGACTCGAAGAGTTCATCGAGGGTCCCGAAACCGCCGGGGAAGATGCAGAACGCTTCGGCGTACTTGACGAACATGGTCTTGCGCACGAAGAAGTAGCGGAACTGCATCCCCAGGTCGACCCAGTCATTCAAGTCCTGCTCGAACGGCAGCTCGATGTTGCAGCCGATGGAGAGGCCGCCGGCTTCCTTCGCGCCCCGATTGGCCGCCTCCATAATCCCCGGCCCGCCGCCCGTAATGACCGCGAAGCCCGCACCCACCAGACGGCGGCCCAGCTTCCGCGCGAGCCGGTAGTAGGGATCGGAGCGAGGCACGCGAGCCGAGCCGAACACGCTCACGGCAGGACCGACGGTCGCCAGCGCCTCGAAGCCTTCCACGAATTCGCCAAGGATGCGCAGCGCGCGCCATGTGTCGGTGTGCAGGAAGCTGGGCTCGCTACCCCCCTGCAGGAGCCGCTGATCCTCCGTCGGGCGCCTCGCCCTGCCGCGCATGACAACGGCGCCGCTTTGCCTGCCGTGTTCTCGTCGTATGCGCGCCATGCCACTCCTTTCTCGCTGCGTGCCGACCGGCCTCCGGCAGATCCTCCGCGGACCCGTGGTACCGGCCGGGTACGGCTCGACAGACGGCGGGCCCATGCGGTAGCGTGAGCGCCTTGCTCCCGTGTGCCAGTGCCCGGCACCGGAATGGCGCGCGGGCGCGAGCAGCACGGACCTAGGCGAGGATTCTATTGCCGGACCTGTTGCGGCGCGTCGCCGTGCGAACCGTTGCCTTCGCGGCCGTTATGGCGCTCATCGTGCCCCTGAGCGTGCGATCCGCGACGCCGCTGCCCGCGCAGGCACGACAGCTGCTCGCCGCCGCAGCAGGCGCCTTTTCCACCGCTGACCGAGGAGCCGCGGGCCGTGAGCGCTCCGCTGCTCTGAGCCTGCTCGAGCTGGGCCGGCCGATCCCCGTCGAGGCGCTGACGCCAACGCAGCCGACCGCCGCGGGTCCGATCACCGCCACTCCCAGATTCCACACCATCGGGGTGCCCGCGCCGCGCGTCCAATACGTGGCTGCGCCCAAGATCGACGGCAGCACCGTGACAGGGCGCGCCACGTGGTATTGCTGCTCAGCCGGATGGCGTGGCGAAGCGGTCGTGGCCCTCCCGGGTGCCCTGGGCGGGCACTACATCGCCCCTCCGGCCGGGCGCTATGTGACGATCTGCGCCCAGCGCTGCGCACGCCTGCCGGTCGTCGATTATTGCGATTGCTACTGGGGCACAAGCGATCAGAAGGTCGCCGACCTCTCGCCGGAGGCGTGGGCGGCTATCAGCGACGTCGATCGCTATGTGTACGGCGTGATTCGGGTGACGATCAATCTCAACGGGTAGCTCGGCCGCTGCCGCTTCCCTCGCCCCTACTTGGCGGTGTTGAACGTGATTGCCAGCAGGGTGACGATGAGGGCCACACCGACGAAGATCACGAGCAGCCTCGCAAGCCACGCGGTCCGCCGTTCCGGATAGGGCTGGTATGGCCGGCCGCGCCGGCGTCCGGCGCGCCGCGTCACGAGCGCCACTCGCGCCGCAGCAGGAATGGCGTGACGAGCGCCTCCCGGCTGCTCACCGAGCGCAGCTGCTTACGGACGCGCTTCAGCAGCCGGCCGTGGTAGGTGCCGTCGCCGTAGGGCTCCAGGAGCCGAGCGACATCCCAGTCGCGGGTTCCGGAGATCGCGGTTGGCGGGAGGTATCGGTCCAGGATCTCCTTCGCCTCGTCGATTGCTACGAAGCGTCGGACCTTGGCCGTGTTGTCCAGGAGCGTCAGCAGGTCCGTGAAGCTGACGTCGACGTCCGCCACGAGCGTCGATAGGCGCTCCATGGTTCCCGGCATACGCTCCGGCTTGAAGAGCCCGGCCAGCAGAGCCTTGCGGTCCGGGGTGGGCAGGGCGTCGAGGGACGCGGCCAGGTTCGGAACGCCGATCTTGGGATCCGCCACCGGGACGGCGTAGTCGTAGAGGTGGACCATCACGTCGTGAGTAGCGTAGTCGACGGGTCTCGGGGACGCTGACCTACAATCGGCCGCAACCGCCAACTGGAGGCTCGCCGTGCTGCTCGACGGCAAGAAGCTGTTAATCACCGGCGTGCTGACCGACGACAGCATCGCCTTCGCGATCGCGCGCGTGGCGCAGCAGGCGGGCGCCGAGATCCTGCTCACCGGCTTTGGGCGGGGGCGCAGCCTGACGGAGCGCGTCGCCCGCAGGCTGCCGACCACTCCCGACGTCGTGGAACTCGACGTCAACAAGCCCGAGGAGATGGAGGCCGTGGCTGCCGAGGTGATGCGCCGATGGGGGCGGCTGGACGGCTGTGTGCACGCGATTGGCTTCGCGCCGCAGGACGCGCTGGGCGGAAATTTCCTGCATACGCCATGGGAGAGCGTGGCAACGGCCTTCCAGACATCGGCCTATTCGCTGAAGGCGCTGGCCGTTGGCATGCTCGAACCGATGAAGGCCGCCGGATCGGCATCGGTGGTCAGCCTCGATTTCGACGGTCGCTTTGCCTGGCCGATCTACGACTGGATGGGCGTCGCCAAGGCTGGCCTGGAGTCGATCACGCGCTACCTGGCACGCGATCTGGGTCCGTTCGGGATCCGGGTCAACACCGTCTCAGCCGGGCCGGTGCGCACCATGGCCGGCAAGAGCATCCCCGGCTTCGATCAGATCGCCGACACGTGGCTGAAACGCGCCCCTCTCGGTTGGGATATGACCGACGCGACCGCCGTCGGCGAGATGTGCTGCGTCCTCATGAGCGACTGGGCGCGCTTCACGACCGGCGAGCTGATCCACGTCGATGGCGGGTACCACGCCATGGGGACCGACATCAGACCCTGACGGGTCGATGGCTAGTCCAGCAGCTTCGCCTGGCCTATTCGGGCTGGCCCCAATGGGCCGGTTGGCCGCTCGGTGCAGGTGCCGCATACTCCGCCGATGGTCACGACCGTCGCCGATCACTTCGATCAATGGGCGCCGCGCTACGACGCCGAGATCCGGCGCCAGGTGCCGCGCTACGACGAGATCCATGACAGCCTCGTCTCGCTTCTCAGCCTGCGCCCACCTCGCCAAGTCTTGGACCTTGGGGTCGGGACGGGGTACACGACTCTGCGCATCCTCGACGCGTTCCCCGAGGCGCAGGTCACCGGGATCGACGTTTCGGAAGAGATGCTAGGGCAGGCGGCGCAGCGCCTAGCACGGTACGCGGGCAGGTTCGGGCTGCAGCGTGCGGACATCGCCGATCCCCACGTCGCTGGATCCTTCGACGCCATCGTCTCGGTGCTGGCCGTGCACCACCTATGGCCGGAGGAGAAGCGCCACCTCTTCGGGCACCTCTGGGAGCGCACCTCACCCGGTGGCATCCTGATTCTGGCCGATGCGTTCCGCCACGCCTCGGATTTGCTGCGTCAGCTCTACGACGCGCCGCGTCCTGCCGACCCGCATGAGGCAGAGCACGACCACCCGGACACGGCGGCAGAGCATCTCCAATGGCTCATCGCGGCGGGATTCGCGTCCGTGGACGTTGCCTGGAAATACGAGGATGTCGGTGTGCTCGTCGCCTGGAAGGCCGATCGCCGCTAGAGATATCGCCTGAAGCCTTAGGCCTGTGCCGGCCCGCCTTGCTGGTAGAGAAGGCTCACCTGCAGCGGGGTCCTGCCGAGGATCCGATCGCCCTCGCGCAGCTCGACTTCGTGCCGTCCGAGCTCCTTGAGCTCCAGGCCGTTGAGGTCGGCGACGATGTTTGCCGTCGTGGTCGCGGCAGGAACCTCGAGGTGCATCTGCGGCGGGTTGGCCAGCACGGACGCGCCGCGGGGTGAGAGAACCTGGAGCTGAAGATCGTGCGGCCCTGGCTCCGCATCGAGGACCGCGACGATGAAGAGTCGAGCGTGGACCGCCGGCAGGCGGGCGACACTGATCTGCCCAAAGATGCCGATCGCGCTGATCTTCCCGTCCTGCCCCGTGATGGCGTGGTCACAGAGAAGCAAGGTTCGGAGCTGAAGGCTTGGGGACGGGCTCACCTGCAGAGAGTATCGGCTAACGGAGCCTCACGTCGCGTACAGGTCCGGATCCAGGAGCCAGGCAATCTCGCCCCGGCCGGGCTCGGGCGCGCCGGGAAACTCGACGCAGGCCAGGCTGCCCGGCCGCAGACGGATCGCATCGGCACCGGTCAGGAGCTCGACTGCCGAACCGAGGTCCGGCTGGTGTCCCACGAACAGGACGCGCTGGGCCGATGGGTGGTCGGCCAGCGCCCGGGCCAGGTCATCCCAGCCAGCGCCGGGACGCACCCGGTCGTCCTCGACGGGGCGCTTCTTGCTGCCCAAGCCCTCACACAGCAGCTCTGCGGTCTGGACGGCCCGGACCAGCGGAGATGTGAGCACCACCTGGGGGCGCACCTTCAGCTGGCGCCAGAGCGGCGCCGCGGCTCGCAGCTGGGCCTCCCCTTCGTCGGTGAGACGCCGCGCGGCGTCCTCCCGGCCGGGGGTGTGCTCCGCACGGCCGTGGCGGAGGAAGTAAAGGATCACGCGATGTTCGGCTCCGCTCCGCCGCGAGTCCCGGGGTGGCCCAGGGTCAGGCCGCGCGCATGGCCCGTGCGATCGATACGCACGGAGTCGGGGACGAGGGCATCAACTTTGGGGAAGGTGATGGTCAGGACGCCGTTGCCGAAGGATACGTTGGCTCGCGTCGCATCGACCGGGAAGGGGAGCTCGATGCGCCGCTCGTACGGCCCATAGCTCCACTCACGCAGCACGTATTCGATTCGCTCCTGCCCCATCCCGTGCTCGGCGGCCCGAAGCGTGAGGCCGCCGTCATCAGTCACCTCGACGCTGATGTCCTCCGGAGCGATGCCGGGCATCGGAGCAACGACCATGAGCTCGCGTGCGTTCTCATAGAGGTTGACCGGGATCGCAGTCGCATCGGTCATCTCTGAAGCTCCTCAGGCTGCTCCGGCGGGGGAACGGTCCGGATCTTCCAGTACGAATCTTTCTTTACCACCCATCCGTCGCGGAAGGTCCATAGGTCGCAGCCCCTGATCTCGAGTCGCTCGCCCGCCGCCGTCGACCCGGTCAACGTCCACTCCGACGCGCCCCGATTGCCGGCAACGAAGTGCTTGTCCTGGCGGGACCGCACGTCGGGAATGCCGGCAAAGCGACCCGCGAAGGCGCTACGGATTGCTTTTTTGCCGGCGAATCGCTGGCCCCAGCGATCGGGGCCCCGGGGCGACTCGAACACAGCGTCATCGGCGAAGTGCTGGAGGATCGCATCCAGCTCGTGGCCGTCGAAACCCGCCGTGATGTCCCGCAGCGTCGTCAGGCGTTCAGTGTCGTCATCCATCGGCTCAGTCCGGGAAGGCTTCCGGACCGCGTTCCGCGAGCTCGCGGGCCTGCTCCGCGGAATCCTCGGGCGGGATCCATGAGTACGGATAGCGATCATCCTCCAGCTCAGCCGCCTGCCGGGTGAGATGCAGCGGGTGGAACGTGTCGATCATCACGGCGAGCTCCTCGGTCGCCTCCTTGCCGATGGATGCCTCGACCGTGCCCGGGTGCGGCCCGTGCGGGATGCCGGCTGGATGGACGGTGAAGGAGGAGATGTCCACGCCGCGGCGGCTCATGAAGTTGCCGGCGACGTAGTAGATCACCTCGTCGCTGTTGATGTTCGAGTGGTTGTACGGCGCCGGGATAGAGAGCGGGTGGTAGTCGAATTTGCGCGGCACGAAGCTGCAGATGACGAAGTTGCGCGGCTGGAAGGTCAGGTGAACCGGGGGCGGTTGGTGCACCCGTCCGGTGATCGGCTCGAAGTCACCGATGTTGAAGGCGAATGGCCACAGATGGCCATCCCAGCCAACCAGGTCAAAGGGATGGTGGTGGTAGTGATACGCCGTCACCCGGCCCCGGGTCTTGACCTCGACCACGAAGTCTCCGCTCTCGGTGTGGGGTGCTGCCTCGTCTGGCGGGCGGATGTCGCGCTCGCAGTAGGGCGCGTGCTCCAGGAGCTGTCCGTAGTCGTTTCGGTAGCGCTTCGGCGGCTCAATGTGGCCCGGGCATTCCAGCCAGAGCATCCGCTGCTCATCGCTTGCCGGAAGGAGCCGATACGTGGTCCCAATCGGGATCACCAGGTAGTCGCCTGGCCCGTAGGGGATTGGGCCAAAGACCGTCTCGAGCACCCCTGATCCGGTGTGGACGAAGAACATCTCATCCGACTCGCCGTTGCGGTAGTACCGATCCATGGGCTGGGCCGGGCGGACCACTCCGAACGTGACGTCGCTGTTGGTGAAGAGCGGGATCCGGCCGGTGATCGCATCACCTTTGAGCTCAAGGGCCTGGGTGTTGACCAGGTGGTGCCGGTGCGGCCCGTGGAGGTCGGCGTCGGCCAACTCGAGGTTGACGTCGCGCACCTTCTCGACCTTGTGCGTCTGCGTGGGAGGCGTGTGGTGGTAGAGGAGTGAGGCGCGCCCGGCGAACCCCTCAACACCGAACAGCTCCTCGGCGTAAAGGCCGCCGTCCGGCTTGCGGAACTGGGTGTGGCGCTTGTGCGGCACCTGGCCGCGCTGGACATAGAACACGGGCTCGTGCCTCCGGCAGCTGCGGAGCCATTCTATCGGCCTGTTCTCAGTGCACGATCCCGCCGATTCGCCGAGGGCGGGAGAGCGCAGGTGTATGACAGATGACCGGCGCAGCGTAAGCCGAGCGCTAGACGCTGACCCTGCCCGAGCGCAGGATCTCCCAAACCCAGAACCGGTCTGAGATGCCACGCGCCGGTGCGGAACATAGGAGGTCGGCAGGAATGAGCAGATCAGCAGAGGGCTATGCTCTGGCTATTGGCGACGGTGGCCGGATGATGCCCGTGGGATTTCCGGATCGAGCGACCCAGGAGCTTCTGCGGGACCGACTGGAGACCGCCGCCAAGAAGAAGCTTCCCGTCCGTATCGAACTCACCGAACAGCCCGACGTCGAGGGCAACACCTTCGGCGCCACGCTACGGTCGGTATGGGTCAACGTCCGCTTGGATGCCGACGAGATCGTGGGACCCGCAATCAGCGTCCATTTCCCCTCCGCCGAAGAAGCGGCCCTGTTCCGCCGCCGCCTGATCGCCGCCGGCATCCTGGCGGGCACGATCGCCGTCGCATCGGTGGGTGCCATCGGTGTCGCGAATAGCACCACCCCATCAAGCGTCGCGGCGCCAGCGGAGCAGTCTCAGGTCTACCAGCGGCCGGCCGGCCATGGCTTCCTCGAAGGTGCGGGCATCAACGACCCCGCCTCGGCCACTTCGCCTGCGGCGGCAACCGGCAACCCTGCGGCCGGCATCGATCCGGTGACCGGCAAGCCGGCACGCAGCGGTCTCTTGAAGGGTGCCGACATTGCACCGAGTGGTGCCTCCGATGCGGCCGCACCAGGAGCACAGGTCCTGCAGCGCCCCGCGGGCAGTGGCCTGCTGGAGGGTCCAGAGAAGTAGCCCGTGGCCTGGCGGCCGCGCAATCCGGGTCGGAGGACCGCTGGGCCATGTGACAAGGGCCGGTCAGCCTGACGGCAGCTGAAGCTCGGAGCGGCCGCCTCGCAGGGTGACGATCAGGACCCGCGCCGGCTCGTCGCCGAGTGTTTCGACGTCGTGCGGCAGGGTCCCGTCGAGGAGCACATAGTCGCCGGGACCGGCTTCCATGACGTGCTCGCCCTGCGTGAAGCGGAGCTTGCCGGAGATCAGCACGTGATGCTCATCGCCGGGATGGGCATGGAGCCCGGTGGAGGTGCCCGGTTTGCTCGTCACCTCCAGGATTGCGAGCTCGCGCGGTATTCCACCATCGACCTGGCTCACCACCCCTTTGCCGGGTCCCTTCCATTGGCGGCGGTCCGCGGCGCGCACTACGCGTGGTGCGGAAGCCATGTCCAGGAAGAACCACGCGAGCGGCACGTCGAGCGCTTCGGCCAGCGCGGCGAGAGATTCCAGCGATGGCGAGGCCTTCTCGTTCTCGATCTGGCTGAGGTAGCCGATGTTGAGTCCCGTCGCCTCCGCAATCTGGGCGAGGGTCTGCGCCAGCTCCTGGCGGCGGCGGCGGACGCGACGGCCGACCGCCGGGCGCACGCGTGCGGGGGCGGACCCGGGAGTCGCCGGCGGTGAGTCGGTCATCGGTGCATTTGCTCCTCGCAAAGAGGTATTGACATGAGCATTGTTCGGTGGCAGCATATCACTGTTGGCCGACAACAAAC
>Ga0070708_100001908_pt1 | contig 16041 bp, 11 predicted proteins | sample KBSK5503metaG_FD_65469 | JGI IMG/M metagenome (GOLD analysis project Ga0070708, IMG submission 65469) | Corn, switchgrass and miscanthus rhizosphere microbial communities from Kellogg Biological Station, Michigan, USA - KBS K5-50-3 metaG | ecosystem: Host-associated > Plants > Roots >... | reverse complement strand
TCTTCCGACGGTCTCCGAGCAGATCCTCCATCGTCGACAGCTCGGTCAAGAAGCCCGTCCAGTCGCCCAGTCGGAATCGGGCCATCGCGCTCCACGCGAGACAGTGCACTTGCGGTGAGGAGCCGCCGGGGCGCGATCGTTCAACTCCTTCGAGGGCGAATCGGATCGCTTCGCGGTATCGACCTTGCATGAAGTGTGACCACGCAGCCATCGCGAAGATGTCGCCGAGCTCCCACGGATCGGGTATCACCCTCGCGAGTTCGAGGCGACGGTCGACGAGCGGGTCGAGATGGCCGTACCAGTCGCGCGCGATCAATGAGGATGTGGCTCCGTCGAGCGCGGCCGATTCGAGGTCGGGCCGCCCGAGCCGGCGGCCGATGGCGGCGGCGCGTTCGCCTTCCTTCTTGGCGGCCTCGAGTTCCTCGTCCGATTCCGCCGAGCCGGGGAACTGGTAAGGCCAGAAGGCTTTGATCGTCAGCAACCGGGCGAGCTCCTCGGAATCGCCCGGCGGGAGCGACTCGGCGTGCTCCATGCCAAGCTGCAGGTATCGGACTGCCTCGCTCTCGCTCGGGAGCGTCCGCATCGATCCCGGCCACCGGGTGGGTACATCGAGCGCCTGCGCGCAGAGAGCGACGATCGCCACGTGGTCGTCGGGCGTTCCCTTGATCAGCTCGTCGACTCCTTCGCGGAGGAACGCCCAGGCGCGGTCTCCCTCGTATCCCGTCTTATGTGCGACGCCGAGTGCGACGAGCGCTCGGGAGCGCTCGAGCGGTTCGCGGGCGAGTGATAGCGCAAGCTCGGCGAGCTGCTGGGACTTTGCGATCACGAGCTTCTTGACGGTCTCGTCAGAAGCCATGAGGAGGTAGTCGAAAGCTGTCGTCCGCAGTGCGTTCAGATATGTTGCGTCCGCGCGAGCGTCTTGCTCCAAAGCTCGGTAGGCCTCGCCGAAATGATGGGCCAACAGCTCCGCGAATTCGCGTTCCCGTCCACGCGTCGTCTCCTCGAGCCACTCGGCCACGAGGGCGTGCGCCCGGGCGCGCTCTCGGCGAGGGATGCTCTCGTAGCCGACCTCGCGCGTCAGAACGTGCTTGAAGATGTACTCGTGATCGTTCCCGATCGACGACGCGAGGCGAGCACGGACGAGCTCGCGATCTTCGAGTCGATCGAGGATCTCCTCGATGTCGACGTCGTCGCGGTCCACGAGTTTCCGGACGACCCCTGCCCAGAACACCCGTCCGACCACGGCGGCGGCTTGCAGTACGCGCTTCTCTTCCGGTGTGAGGAGATCGATCCGAGCCGCGAGCACGGCTTGCACGGTGTCGGGCAAGATCACCTCGGCCGCGTCGGTTCCCGCGTGACAGCGGTCCCCGTCGCGGACAAGATGCCCTTCGTCGATCAGATGGCGGAGGATCTCCTCCAGGAAGAAAGGGTTCCCCTCGGCCCGCTCGAGGATCTGACTTCGCAGTTTCGAGGGCAAGTCGCCGGCATCGAGGAACGTGCCGACCAACTGTTCGGCCTCGATCATCGTCAAGGGGTCGAGCGATATCGATGAGTAATTCCGCCGGCCGCCGCCCCACCCCGGACGGCGGTGGGTGAGCTCGGGCCGAGCCGGGCAAAGGATGAAGAGGGGTCCTTGCGCGCGATCGGCGACTTCTTCGAGGAGATCGAGCATCGCGGCGTCCGCCCAGTGGATGTCCTCGATCGTCAGCACGACGGTGCGTTCGGTCGCGAGCGCCGAAAAAAGTGATCGCCACGCCCCGTGGGTTTCGATCCGGACCTGGCGCGGGGCGAGATCCCGGAGCGGGACGTCCGGATCTTCGAGGCCGACCGTGTACGCCAAAGCCGCAGTAGCGCGCGCCGAGTCCGGCGTCACATCTGGGGTGAGCAGCTCGCGCCCGAGCTTTCGGATCTTCTCGACCGCCAGATCCTGTGGGTCCGAATCGAGCACGCCTGCGAGCCCCTTGAGGATCTCCGCGAGCGGCCAGTACGTGACGCAGTCGCCGTAAGGAAGGCAGCGGCCGCTGAGAAGCAGCGGCGGCTCATCTCTGCGCTCCGCGCGCTGGAGGAACTCGGCCATCAGCCTGCTCTTGCCGACGCCGGGGTCCCCGAAGACGGTGACGAGATTGGGGCGACGCTCTTGCGTCACGCGATCGTAGAGCGAGTCCAGGAGCGTCATCTCCGAGTCGCGTCCCACCAGCGGGGCTCGCAACCCGGCGATGAGGGACTCGGGTCGCGCTCCTTCTCCGATCAGCCGCAAGGCACGGACCGGAACCCCCTTGCCTTTGAGGCTCAGCGGCGCGACCTCTTCGAAGCGGAAGCCCCTGGTTGCTCGCGCGACACGCTCGGCGACTAGGACGTCCCCGGGTTCGCCGGTTTGCTGCAGGCGAGCGGCGACGTTGACGGCATCGCCGGCAACCATCGCCTCGCCGGCGCGGGGTTGGGTAACCGCGAGAACCGCGCCGGAGTTGACGCCGATGCGCATCTCGAGTGAAAGGCCGTGCGAACGTTCGAGCTCTTGATTGAGACGCCCGAGTCGCGCGCGCATCCGCAACGCGGCGCGGAGCGCGCGAGCGGGATCGTCTTCGTGTGCAACGGGAACACCGAACACGGCCATCACTGCGTCGCCGATGAATTTCTCAACGGTGCCGCCCTCGGCCTCGATCTCTTCTCGCATCGCGCCGAAATACGCGTCCATGACCTCCTTCAGGCGTTCCGCGTCCAGCCGTTCGCCCAAGCCGGTGAACCCGGCGACGTCCGCGAACAACGCGGTGACGAGCTTGCGTTCTTCGCCCGTTGAGGTAGCCGCGGTAGGCGCGCCGCACGCGGGACAGAACTTGGCGCCGGCGGGCACCGCGGCGCCGCAGTTCGCGCACGCGGCCCCCAGTGATGCGCCGCACGATGCGCAGAAGCGCGAGTCCTGTTTGTTCTCCGCGCCGCAGGACGGACAGGAGATCACCGGAGCTCCTATTCGCGGGCTGCGGAGCGCATCGCGGCGCGTTTCCTCTGCACGTTCGGGTTGTAGCAAGCGGCTTTCATGCCGAGCATCTGCGGCGGCAGGCAGCGATTCGACGACTCGCATAACGCTGTGTCGTGGTCCCCGGCGAGCAGGCGTCCGGCAAGCTCGGGCTCGGCGTAGAACGGCCGGCCGATGCCGATCATGTCGGCCTCACCGCCGCCGAGGATCTGTTCGCATTCATCGAGTGTGCGGATCCCGCCAACGGCGAAGATCGGGATCTTGACCGCCTTCTTGGCAGCCGTGAAGAACGGGCGGTTCCACAGCGGCGCGAACGGATACTGCTTCGCGCCGCGCTTGTAGCCCCAGCGCAGCACTCGCAGTTTGAACTTCGAGCCGCCGAGCGCCTCCTCGTATCGTTTCTGGATCGAAGCGGTGTCGTCGATCGAGGACGGGTAGCCGCCGCGACAGAGCGATCCGTGCGGGAACACGGAGAGCCCGACCGGCGTGATCGCGTGGTAGCCGAACTGCTCGGCCAGCCGGCACAACTCGAGGCCTTCGTCGTGCGCGATCGCCGGCGAAAACGGCGGCGAATCCTCGCCCATCGGGATCTTCACGGTGAGCGGGTAGTCGGCGCCGGCGTGCTCGCGGATACGGCCGGCGAGCAGCTCGAGGATACGCGCGCGATCGCGGGTCGAGCCGCCGAATTCGTCCTTCCGGCGGTTGTAGTAGGGCGAGATGAACTGGTGGATGAGCTTGGCGTTCGACGATGCGATCTGGACGCCGTCGTAGCCGGCCTCGCGCGCCCACGCGGCGCTGCGGCCGAACGCCTCGGCCATGTCGCGGATCTCGCTGGTCGTCAACACGTGGATCGGGACGCCACGGAGCGCCGGCCGAACGTGGATGGGCGGCTTCGAAACGGCGATCAGCGGCTCCTTGCGCTGAGCGGCGTAGATCGCGTTCCATCCCTCCATCGCGTAGATGCCCGCATGGCCGATCTGGAGGAAGATCCGGCCGCCGTGGGCGTGGACCGCCTTCGTCATCTCGCTCATCGCCAGCGCGCGCTCGCGGGTGTTCACCATCGTCATGCCGGGCGACGAGCGTCCCTCTTCGCTGATACACGAGTTCCCCTGGATGATCAGACCGACGCCCGCGCGCGCGTTCTCCTCGAACGCCTCCTTGTAGATCGCGCCGGCGTCGGGCCCGGACCCCGCGCCTTCGAGCACCGGCGCGCGGTAGAGGCGGTTGCGGATGGTCACTCCGCCGATCGTGATCGGCTCGTGCAGCGTTGTGGTCACGGCGTGAACGATACCTTCCTGCGGCGTGCAGCCCGAAACCGGTTGCGGCCCTCGCTCCTCGTCGCGGAGGATTGCGGCCGTGCAGCCGCGCCCCGCGACGCCCGACGACACGCCGGAACTGCTCCGGCTGGCGGCGACGATGTACGCCTCGATGGGGCTCGACGCGAGCGGATCCGAGTGGCGTGAACAGGCGACGAAGCTGCTCGCCGAGCGGCTCGGCGGCGAAGAGGTCGGGATCTTCGTCGTGGACGATCCAGAGCGCCGGGGCGGATTGGTGGCATGCGGCGGCGCGGCCGTGATCCAGCGTTTGCCGGGCCCGAGCACCCCGAGCGGCCGCTGGGGCTACGTTCAGTGGATGGCGACGGAGCCCGCCTACCGTCGCCGGGGTCTCGCGAAGGCGGTGTTCAACGCGATCCTGGAATGGCTGGAGAAACGCGGGGTGACCAACGTCGAGCTCCACGCGACGCCGGCCGGCGAGCCGCTGTACCGGTCGTTCGGTTTCACAGACCCGGCCTCTCCCGAGCTTCGCCGCGTCGGCGAAGCCTCAGACACAGCGGGGAGGGCGACGGCTAAACGCGGATCGGCGTAGCGACCTATAAAGGGAGTGCAGGTACTCCTTGGGTACGCGTTCGATCGTGAGCGGGACGCGGCCGATGTCGATACGAGGCTGGGTCGCGTCGCGGACCACTACGGCCGGCTCTGGCCGGCTACGGTCGAACGGCGTGGGGCGGGCTCGGGCCGCGTTGGGCTCCACATCTGGGCCGCCGCCGAATCGGCGTGGACGTGGCCGTCATGGCAGCAGGACGGCGTGCTTGCCGTCGCGACCCTCCACGCGCCGCTCGGATACGAACGGGTGCTCGGTGATGTTGCCCCCGAACGATCGGCGATTGCGCTCGCCCGAGCGCTCCACGCCGATCCTTGGAAACTGCTCGAGATCGCTCCGCCGTTCGTCCTCGCGTCGCTGGAACCCGCGCGAGACCGGATCCGATTCTTCACCGACGGCATCGGACTCGGGCGGCTCTTCGAGCTGCGGTTCCCCGGGGGATGGGTGTGGTCGAACCGACCGGCCGCGACGTGCCTCTTCGCAGGAGTCCGGGCCGAACCGGACCGTGACGGCTGGCGCATCCACGCCGCAACCGGATGGTTCATGGGCGACCGGAGCCCGTTCGCGGGGGTGTTCGCGGTTCCCGGCGGCACCGCGATCGGATACGACGCAAGCGGGCTCGGCCGAACCGAGAGCATGGTCGATTGTCTGGCCGCGTGGTGTTCACCTCGAGGGTACGACGCGACCGCGCCCGCTCACGTGGACCAAGTCGTCGACGCGATGCGTGCGTTCTTTGATTCGCTGGGGCGCATGTCTCGCGCGAGGTTTGTCGCCGACCTGAGTGGCGGACGCGACTCGCGGCTCGTGGTTGCCGCCGCGCTGGCGTCGGGGCTCGAGTTGAGCGTGCACACGAACGGCGACCAGCCGGGGGAAGCCGAGATCGCGGAACGGCTCATCGCGGCGCTGCCGCCCGCGATCGCGAAACGGGTGACGCACGTCGTCCGTTCTTCAGCCGGGCATGAAGGGTTCGAGCCGCCCATCTTGGCGAACGCACTCGCGTGGCACCGCTACCAGGAAGGTCTGCGCCCCGCGAGCTACTTGTTCTCTCCTGCACCCGATGCGTCACGCCCCGCGAACTACGTCGGCATGAGCGGCGCCGCCGGAGAGATCGCGCACGGTCATTACTACCCGCCCGACTACGCAGACATCGGTCGGCTGCCCCGAACCGAGCGGCTCGATCGATTCACCGACGAACTGTGCCGCAAGGCGGTGCGAAGCGGCGGCATACCGGCCGTCGCCCACGCAATGGCCCGGCAGATGATCCGCCGGCGCCTGGAAGACGCGTACATCCATGGGCTGGAAGACGCCTCGATGCTCGATCACTTCTACGCCACCGAACGGCTGCGCAAGTGGAGCATCGCGGGTGAAAAAACGAACAGGTTGGTTCCGCTGCTCACTCCCGAGTTCATCCGAGCAGCCTTCGATCTGACTCCGGACCAAAGACGAGATAACGCCCTGCACACGGCGGTGACGGATCGGCTGATACCAGAATGGAAAGACGTGCCCTACTACCGACGCCCCAAAACCGCCGTCCGTCCGGCGCGGAGGTCCCGGCTGGGGCACGCGGCCGACCGAGAGGTGATCTCGGCGATCGTCTCCTCGCCGGCGGAATGGGAGGACGCCTTCGAACCGGCCGCTGTGGAACGAAGCTGGCGGGATCTCCTCGCCGATCGGGGTGGAGCTCGCGATGAAGAGCTGATCCAACGCGTCTGCTGGCGAGCGACATTCACGCACTACCTCAACGAACTCGCAGGTGATGGGCTGGAGCCGGAACGTCCTGGTAATGACGTGGTGTTCGTTCGAAGGAGACGAAGGAGAGGCCGAATGCGGCGATACGCAGCCCGCGGACTGCGAGGGGCTGCTCGCACCATCGAGCCCGGCGCATGAGCTCAGGACAAGACGAACGGAGGGCGGGACTCTGCCCGCCCTCCATTCCGAAACGACTTCCTAGCTACAGAACGGGAAGTCCTTGATCAGCGAGCTGTCGATCTTCGGCTCGAGCTTCTTCAGCCCGGTCGGAGCCGTCGGATCTACCGACCAGATCGTCGAAGCGGTCACGGGAACCTTGTCCTCGCACTTGGTTCCGTACGAGATCGGGTTCAACAGACCACCCATGTCGACGTCGCGCAGGCTCTCGAAGGCCTTGACGACGCCTTCGCGCGTCAAGTCACCGTCGTCGACGGCCTTCTCGAGTATCTGGTACACGATCCGTGCCTGCGTGTAGCCGAAGATGAAGAAGTAGTCGGGCTTCTGATCGGGCGCGTACTTGGCTACGTTGTCGATCATCTCCTTCATGCCCTCACATCCGGCACCAACCTCGCCCCAGCCGCATGAGGCGTCCGTGACGACCTGGTAGTGAGCCGCCAGGTACGGACCCAGAGCCGGGTTGGTCGCCAGCGCCCCGATGTACGACGGGGACTGACCGATCCACTGCGGCGCGTACTTGAGCGCAGCGGCCGCGACGCCGAGCAACTTGCCCGTCGCCGAGGGGGTCGAGGTGAGGAACACCGTGTCCACGCCGGCGTCCTTCATCTTCTTCGCGGCGGGCAGGAAGAGCGATGCGTCGCCGGCCGCGTCCGCTGCCTTGTACGTCGCCTTCGCGAGGATGGTCCAGCCGAACTTCCCGGTCACGTACTCGAGACCCTTCAGGCCCTCCTCGCCGTATTCGTCATCCTGATAGATGATCCCGATCTTCGGGGTCTTCCCCTGGTCCTTCAGGTACTGCGCCGCATTGATGAACTGGACCGGATAGGGAGCCCCGGCCGGGATGACGTATTTCTCCTTCAGCCAAGCCGACGCGAGCGTCGCCGCGCCGGTCAGGATCTTGTCCTCTCTGATCTGCGGAAGGATCGCCTTCGTCGTCGGCGTCCCGAGCGACTGGGCGATCATCAGAACTTGGTCCTTGATCGCGTTGTACTGCTGAACCTGGCCTTCCTGCGTGTACTGCGTGTCCTTCGTGACGAGCTCGACCTTGTAGCGCTTGTCCTTGTCGAGGTTCTTACCGATCCCGCCGAGCTCCTCGTTGACGTACTTGAAGAACACTTCGTGACCGCGGGTCAGCGGTTTGCCGATGATCGCGACCGCGCCCGTGAGCGGCGTGAGCTCACCGAGCTTGATCGTGCGGGTGGCTTCGTCCACCCCTACCCCCACGGTTACGCCGCTGCGACACGCGGTCATGCCGAGCAGCAGGATCGCCACCGCGAACCCGATGGCTCGTGCTCCCGTCCTTCTCATGCTCCCTCCTCCGGTCGCGTTTCCTTCCCGTCACGCCGCCCGCTCGGCGGCGCGCGCCCACGTGCAGACTTCGACCCTAGTACGAGAACGGCCATGCTCTGAAGTACACCTTGATCCTTTGCCAGATCCCTGCGAGCCCCAGCGGCTCGGCAACGAGGAACACGACGATCAACACGCCGAAGATCAACTGGTTGAACGTGAAGACGTCGAGCCCGCCGCCGCTCGACGTCTTCGACAGGAACGGGATGGAGTCGCTGAACTGCTCGACCAACCGCGGGATCAGCACGATGAAAAGCGCACCCAGGATCGAGCCGAAGATCGTGCCCACCCCGCCCACGATGATCATGGCGACGAACTGGATGGAAAAGAGCAAACCGAACTGCTCCGGCGTCACGTAGCGCAGGTACGAGCCGTAGAGCGCTCCCGCCGCGGCCGCGTAGAACGACGACAGAGCGAAGGCTGACACCTTGTAGCGCGCCAGGTTCACGCCGATGACGGCGGCGGCGACCTCGCGGTCGCGGATCGCTTGGAACGCGCGCCCCGGCCGCGACCGAACAACGTTCTTCGCGAACAGCGTCGCGAGCGCGAGCACGGGGATCGCGAGGAAGAAGAACGACTGGTCGCGGCTCAGGCCACCGAGCTTCCCGAAGTCCAGCCCGCCGATCTCGGGCGAAGGGATCGACCGGCCTTGGGGACCACCGGTGATCGAGCGGAGGTTGAGGAACAGATGCTCGCCGAGGAACACGAGGCCGATGGTCACGATCGCGAGGTAGAGCCCTTTGAGTCGCAGGGCGAACGGTCCGATCGCCAGACCGACGAGCGCCCCGAGGAGGCCCGCGGCCGGCAGCCAGACGAGGAACGGCAAGCCGCGGTCCCCGCCGAGATATCCGGCCGTGTACGCGCCGAGCCCGACGAAGAACGCGTGCCCGAGAGAGACCTGCCCCGTGAACCCGGTGAGCAGGTTCAGCCCGATCGCCGCGATCGCCGCGATGGCCGTGAAGTTGAGGACGGAGAGCCAGAAGTCGCTCAGTATGAACGGCGCGGTTGCGGCGAGCAGCACGAGAACCGCGAGCCAGAAGCGTCCGAAGCCGCTCTGGTAGATGGTCAGCTGCTTGCCGTAGCTCGTCTTGAGTCCGGTCAGCCGTTGCGCGAACGGCAGCCGGCGGAAGGGACTCGGCGGTCGCGAGCGCGCCGGGCCCGGCGCCGCCCGCGATGGGCGCGGTGCCGCGTCGACCGTCGCGGCCGGGGATCCGGGAGGCGCGGCGCCGTCGCTCATACCCGTTCCACCTGCGGAGTGCCGAAGAGTCCGTAGGGACGGACCATCAGCACGAGGATCATCACCACGTACGCCGCGACCACGTGGAAGTTGTTACCGAGCCACGGCGCGATGTCGGGCTGGTACGCCTGCATCAGCACCTCGACCTCGCCGATGATGAAGCCGCCGAGCACGGCGCCGCCGGGCGAGTCGAGCCCGCCCAGGATGGCCGCCGGGAACGCTCGTAAGGCCGCGAAGCCGAGGTTCGGGTTCAGACTCGACGGGAACGACGAGATGAACACCCCGCCGAGGGCCGCGATGGCGGCCGCGATCATCCATGAAAGCGCGTACACGCGGCGGACGGGGATCCCGACGGCGAGAGCCGCTTCTTGGTCGAACGCGGTCGCGCGCATCGCGACGCCGTACTTCGAGTAGCGGAAGAAGGCGAAGAAGAGTCCGAGGACCCCCGCGGCCACCAGGATCGTCACGATCGACGCCTGCGTGATCCGGATGTCACCGACGTCGACGGTTCGCGAAACCCACGGGTCGGCCATCTGACGGTCCGAGTACCCCCATTTCGCCGTCACGATCTGATGGAGGACGATCGAGAGCCCGATCGTGATCATCACGACGGCGAAGACGGGCTTGCCGACCATCCGGCGGAGGATCACGCGTTCGATGATCCAGCCGACGACGGCCATCGCCGCGATCGATAGCAGGACCGAGAAATAGAAGTTGAGGTTCGCCTCGTTGTGAAACGCGTACACCAGGTACGCGCCCAGCAGCATCAGCTCGCCGTGCGCGAAGTTGATCACCTCGGTCGCCTTGAAGATGATCACGAACCCCAGCGCGACGAGCGCGTAGATGGCTCCGAGCGCGAGGCCCTGGAACGCGAACTGGAGGAAGTCGCTCATCCCTTCGCTCCGGATCCTTCGTACATCGACGCGACGAGTTCGGAGAAGCGTTCTTCCATGACTCGACGCTTGACCTTCTGCGTGGCCGTCAGTTCGCCGTCCTCGTGGTCGAGCTCCTTGGGGATCAAGCGGAACTTCTTGATCTGCTCGACGGAAGCCATGCCGGCGTTGACGCGCTTCACCTCTTCATCGACGAGCGCGACGACCTCGGGCTTCCGGGTGAGATCGCGGTAGGTCGTGAAGCCGATGCCGCGGCGCGACGCCCAGTCGGAAACCGCGTCGGATTCGATCCCGATCAGCGCGGAGAGATACTTGCGGCCGTCGCCGACCACGACGGCCTCGCGGATGTACGGCGAGGTCTTGAGCTTGTTCTCGATCTCGCTCGGCGCGAGGTTCTTGCCTCCGGCCGTGATGATGATGTCTTTCTTGCGGTCGGTGATGTGCACGTGGCCGTGCTCGTCGATGAAACCGACGTCACCGGTGTGCAGCCATCCGTCGGTGTCGATTGTGTCGCGCGTGGCCTCCGGGTTGCGGAAGTAGCCGGCGAAGACGCACGCGGACCGCATGAGGATCTCGCCGTCGGCGGCGATACGGATCTCGACGCCGGTGACCGGCACGCCGATCGACCCGATCCGGACGTCGTCGGACGGCGTGATCGTGCCGATGCCCGCGGATTCGGTCTGCGCCCACGCCTCCCGGATGTGGATACCGATCCCGTGGAAGAAACGCAGGATGTCCGGCGCGATCGGCGCCGCGCCGCTTACGGGCGTGTGGCACTTCGAGAGTCCGAGTCCGCGCTGGAGCGACCGGTAGAGCATCATCCAGCCGAGCGCGTACGAGATGTTCGAGGGGAACCGATAGCGGCCGCCGGACGAGATCCAACGATCCGCGAGCTTGGCACCGCGTTTCGTCCAGACGCGGAACATCCGGCGCTTGAGGCGGCTCGCGTCCTGCATCCGGATCTGGACGCCGGCGGCCATCTTTTCCCAGATACGCGGCACGCCGAGGAAGATCGTCGGCTCGACCTCACGGAGGTTCGCGACCACCGTGTCGATGCTTTCCGCGAAGTTCGCCGACGCACCGGACGACAGCGGCACGTAGATCGTGAAGATCTTCTCGCCGACGTGACACAGCGGCAGGTATGAAAGAACGCGATCGCCGCTCGACGCGTTCCAGATCGTCCCCGAGATGCGCACCGCGTTCGCGAGGTTCGACTCCGAGAGCATCGCGCCCTTCGGTGGACCCGTCGTGCCCGATGTGTAGACGATCATCCCGATCTCTTCGGGCGTGCGTTCCGAAGCCAGGCGGCGGAAAAGTGCGGGGTCTTGCTCGTCGAGCGCCCGCCCGCGTTCCTCGAGCTCTTCGAAGGTCATCAGGCGCGGATCGGCGTAGCCGCGCAGGCCGCGCGGATCGATGACGATGATCCGCTCGAGATCCTTACAGCGGTCGGCGACCTCGAGCGCCTTGTCGATCTGTTCTTGGTCCTCCGCGACGAGGAAGCGCGCTCCCGAGTGCGACAGGATGTATTCGACCTCGGGCGCGGGGTTGGTGGGATAGACGCCGACCGACGTGCCGCCGACGCAGACCGTGCCGAGCTCGCTGAACACCCATTCGGGGCGGTCCTCGGAGTGGACGGCGACACGATCCCCGGTCCGGAGACCCAAGGAGATCAGGCCGAGCCCGGCGTGCCGTACCTTCCGTTCGTAGTCGGCCCACGTGTACTCGTGCCATACGCCGAAACGCTTCTCCCGCAGGGCGATCCGGCCGGCCGATTCCGCGCACCGCGCGAGGAAGATCGCCGGCAGGGTGTCGTGCGCCGCGCCGGGCGCAGCGCCCGAGCGCTCACGAAGCTCGACGGCCATCGCTCACCCCCTCGCGGTTCCCGAAGCCGGGAGTTCCTCGACCCCGAGGTAGGCCTCGATCACGGCGGGATCACGCTGGACCACGGCCGGTGTGCCCTGGGAGATCATCCGGCCGAAGTCGAGCACCAGCACTCGGTCCGCGATATCCATCACGACCCCCATGTCGTGATCGACGAGGATCTGCGCCACGCCGAGTTCCTCTTTGATGTCGAGGATGAACCGAGCCATGTCCTCGGTCTCCTCGAGGTTCATCCCGGCGACGGGTTCGTCGAGCAGGAGGAGCTTCGGTTCCATCGCCAGCGCGCGCGCAAGCTCCACGCGCTTCTGGAGCCCGTAGGGGAGCGCGGCGACGTAGGAGCCGCGGATGGTCTCGATCTCGAGGAAGTCCACGATGTGTTCGACGCGTGCGCGATGCGCGGCTTCCTCCCGGCGTGCCGGGCCGACCCAGATCCCTCCGCGGATCACACCGGTGTGCATCAGGTGGTGGCGGCCGAGCATCAGGTTGTCGATGACGGTCAGGTTCTGGAACAGCTCCACGTTCTGGAACGTGCGAGCGATTCCGAGTCCGGCGATCTGGTGCCTTCGCATCCCGACGATGGGCCGTCCGTCGAACACGATGCTGCCCTGCTGCGGACGGTAGACGCCGCTCAGGCAGTTGAATATCGAGGTCTTGCCCGCGCCGTTCGGCCCGATCACGGCGAACAGCTCGCCGGGGCCGACCTCGAAGGAGACGTCGTCCAGCGCCCGGAGGCCGGCGAACGCCAGGCTGACGTGATCGAAGGTTAGAAGCGGCTTGTCGTCCATCAGCTCAGCCAGCGCTTCCGTCTGCGGTAGTGCTTGACGTCGCGGTACGACCGCCGCTTGCCTTCGGACAGCCCGAGGTAGAACTCGCTCACGTCTTCGTCGGTCGCGAGCACCTCGGCGGGCTTGTCCAGCACGACGCGACCCGTTTCGAGCACGTAGCCGTGCGAAGCGATCTGCAGCGCCATCGCCGCGTTCTGCTCGACGAGCAGCACGGCCGTTCCTTCGGCATTGATCTCCACGATGATGTCCCGGATCTGACGAACGACCATCGGCGCGAGGCCCAGCGAAGGCTCGTCCAGCAGAAGCAGCTTCGGCCCCGCCATCAGCGCCCGCGCGATCGCGAGCATCTGCTGTTCCCCACCCGACAGATATCCGGCGGTTTGGCCGCGCCGCTCGCGCAGCACCGGGAAGAGCTCCATCACCTTTTCGTACGACCGCTTCAGCTCGGCGCCGTCGCGGCGCAGGAAACCGCCCGCCTTTAGGTTGTCGTCGACGGTCAGCTCGGCGAAGATCCGGCGGCCTTCGAGGACCTGAGCGACGCCGCGTCGCACGATGTCAGTCGCGTCGAGGCCGTCGATGCGCTCTCCGTCCAGGGTGACGGTGCCCTTGCGTATCTCTCCACGGTGGACGTCGAGGAGGCCCGAGATCGCCCGAAGAGCGGTGGTTTTCCCGGCTCCATTGGCGCCGAGGAGGGCGACGATGCCGCGATCCGGTACATCCAAAGAGATGCCTCGAAGCGCGACGATGACGTCGGCGTAGACGACCTCAACATTCGAGAGCGCGAGCATCACCCGGTCGCCCGTCCCCTCTGTGGCCCGTGCGCCGGAGCGTAACATCGCGGCTCGATACCGGCCAGGCTGCCACCGGTTGCGCTCCGTCCGAGCGACGGGGGCCGCCCGCCGCTACGCTACGCGCCGATGCCCGACGAAGCCGTTTCCGAAGAGCCACTCCGACCGCTGCCTTCCCACTACAACAAATGTTTCGGTTGCGGTGAGGACCACCCCACCGGACTGCACATGAAAGTCAGGGGGAGCAAGGATCGCGTCGAGGGATCGTTCCTCGTCACCGAACATCATCAGGGCGCGCCGGGCCTCGCGCACGGCGGCGTTCTCGCGGCGGCGGTGGACGAGGCGATGGGATTCCTCATCTACATCCTCGCTGCGCCGGCGGTGACCGGACATCTCGAGGTCGATTACCGAAAGCCGGTTCCGGTCGGTTCGGTGCTGGAGCTGGAGACGCACGTCGAGAAGATCGAGGGCCGCAAGGTGCACGCGGTGTTGACGGGACGCGTGAACGGCGTCGTGCACATCGAAGCTCGTTCCATCTATATCAAGGTCGACATCAAACACTTCATGCCGTACCTCGAACACTCGGGCGAGAAGCTCGACCGGCCGTACAACCCTTAGGCGAAGTAGCGGCTCGCGATCTCGCCGGCGGTCCGCGCGGCGATCGCCTGCGCGGTCAACGTGGGGTTCGGGCCGCCGAGGCCGTTCGGCAGGATCGACGAATCCCCGATGAAAAGACCCGCGACCTCGTGCGCTTCGCCGCTCGCGTCGACCACGCTCGTCGCCGGATCCGATCCCATCCGCATGGTCCCCATGATGTGCGTGAAGAACGCGGGCTGGATGTTCGTCCGATGGACCTCGCGGGCGCCGGCCGCGCGAAGAACCTCCGCCGCCTTGCGCGCGAGCCACGCCTGGCGCTCCGAGGACTTCGGGGTCGGGTGATACACGACCTTGGGAACGGCGCCGTTCTCGTCCGGCGCCCAGTCGTCCGCGAGCGTGACTCGGTTGTCGGGGATCTCTTCGTCGTCGGTCGAGATCGCGATGGTCAACGAGCGTGAGTAGTCGCGGATCTTGCCCATCAGCGGCGCGCCCCACATCCGGCCCTGGATGTCCCAGGGTTCGTTCGTGGGTTCATCCCAGAAGCCGGTGCCGCCGCCGAGCACGATCGAGAACGATTGGGGCCCGAACCCCTGGCTCCAGATCGTCCCGTAGCCGGGGAAGTCGGCGCGGGCCATCGTGACTTGACCGATGTCGGGATGGACCTCGTGGTCGAAGAACCCCGTGCAGAAGTCTTGGAGATGCGTCGTCAGGTAGCGGCCGACCGTGTCGTGCGAATCCGGCAGGCCCGAGTTCAGCCAGAGTCGCGGCGACTCGATCGAGCCGCCGGCGAGCACGACGACCTTCGCCTCTTCCTCACGTTCTTCGCCCGAGTCCGCGTCGCGCCAGCGGACGCCGCGCGCCTTGGCGCGACCGTTCTGCTCGAACAGGATCGCGGTGGCGAACGCGTTCGGGACGATCTCGCAACGGCCCGTCGCCATCGCCGCAGGAACGTAGGAGACGTTGGTCGCGCGCTTCGCCTTGCGTTCGATCGGGGCCCCCACAGGATGTGGGCAGCCCTGGAGGCAGTGACCGCACATCGTGCAGCCGTCCACCTCCGGGTAGCGAAGGGGGGTGCCCGGCGTCATCTTCGCGATCGGCAAGATCGCGTTGTGGCACGGCCGCCACATCGCCTCGGAAACGTCGCGCGTTTCGCCGCGTTTCAACCCGGCGCGTTCGCAGCCCGTCGCGAACAGCGCGTCCTTCGTGGCGAGGTCGTCGACGAGCGTGACCGGAAGGAACTCCTCGACCTGCTCGTAGTGGGGGAGCAGGTCGTCGTAGGTGATCGGCCAGGCGCCGTTGATCGCGGAGGGATAGGCGCGCGGGCAGATGCCGTTGTAGTGCAGCGTCGTTCCTCCCACGCCCGCGGCTTGCAGGATCAGCCCGACGCCGTCCTTGCGGCGCACCCACGGCGAGCGCGTCCGGTCGGCCGGGCCCCAGCGCAGCGCGCCGTCGACGATCGAGGACATGTCGTCCTCGAGCCGCGTGAAGTCTTTGTCGGGATCGAGCCACGGCCCGGCCTCGAGCATCAGGACATCGACCCCGCGTTCCGCGAGCTCCTTCGCCACGACCGGCCCGCCGCCGCCGGCTCCGACGATGATCACGTCACGCATCAGGAGTCCTTCTTGTAGTCGGGGTGACCGTGCACCGGGCCGTGGAATCCGAGCGCCGCCCACGTCACCGGCGCCTTCAGCGCGCGGGTGGCGCGGTCGTAGCCGCTCCACTCGGAGAACAT